>JAEEGH010002652.1_pt1 | contig 48036 bp, 33 predicted proteins | sample 9134181 | NCBI WGS metagenome assembly JAEEGH01 (sample SAMN16246544, study PRJNA631951) | gut metagenome | biome: gut microbiome; feature: rumen; material: DP-attached | host: Bos | place: Iran: Karaj | collected 2018-10
CACGATGTAGATGCCCTTTGCAAGGCCTTCCAGTGACTCGCCTACATACTGTCCGTTGAGGCTATACACACGGGTGGTTGTCGGCATGATTTCAACGCCGTCAACCTTGATGGAAGTGGTCTCATTGTTGTTGTACAGCATATCCATGCCGAACATCATGGCCATCGGGGCACTTGTTGCGGCAGACGATACAGAGCTGGAGTGGTAGAGGTCGTCAGTCAGGGTTGCTGTAACGCTTTCACCGTATATCTTCCACTGAGCTGCCTCCTTGCCGGATGCAAGTGTAATCTTGCCGTCGTGACTACCCTTGCCCAGGTTGTAGTGCTGGTCGTTGTCTATGAAGTCGTTTCCTTTCAGCATGTTCGGGCAGATGACGCAAGAGTTGTTGTTCCACAGCATGACGTTGGCATAGTCGGGCGTGTTGGCTTTCTTGTTCTGTGCGAACTTCTCGGTTGTGTAGTCAGCATAGATGAAGCATGCCTTGTTGGTGTAGCCAAGGAAGTAGCTGAACGGGGGTATGACGGCCTTGGCCAGCGAACCTACGAACGTGTAGTCGAAGTTGGCAGAGCGTACATACTTTTTGGTGCCAATAGTAATATGGTTTTCATCTCCTTCGAGTGCTGTTTCAGTTCCTGAATACTCGAAGTTTTCACCAGCAGGCAGCAGAGCCGGCACGGTGTAGATGTTCTGCTCCTGCAGCTGACGGAATTCGGCACCGTTAATTTCGGTAGCCGCCTTGACCTTCTCGTAGAGACCAGGGTAATTTGCTTCGGTTGCTGTGATACGTCCCTGAGAGAGCTCGGCGTTGACGTTGTTGCCACCGTAGATGTCAAACTGACGGTTGTTGCTTGCAAAGGTAGGCTTAATGAGGTAGGGCACACCAGCATGCAGCACGATATCTGCAGAACCTCCGTGGTTAGTGTCCTCATCAACATCATGGTTCGGAGCCTCAGTCGTTGAAACCTCCCAAACGCCGTTGGCATTCTTTGTAGCCTTATGCTGCATCAGGTTGCTTGAGAAGTTCAGCGTGATGTGGCGGCGGCTCTCATCGCGTACTACGTTAGAGAGCAGACACAGCTGCGGAACATTATTGCCCTGAATGTCACCGTAGAGCAGCATCATCTCATTGTAGGTCAGGTCGTAGGGCAGGCAGATGGTCCACCAGTCGGTATCCGTGATGTATGAGCGTACGGGCTGCACGGGCTCATCAGTGTTAGCTGCAAAAGCATTCAGTACGAACTGATGCCAGCCGCGAAAGTCGCGTGACGTTACCTTGGTGTCATCAGAGGTGTCGTTTTCTGTCCCGTTTGTGTTGACCTTAAAGGTAAGTTTTTCGTTGGGTGTGTTTGCTTCAGGATACAGTTGTGTACCAGTGGAACCACCATTATATAATGTTCCGCTTAGGTATTTCACATTATTATATGGAACAAGTCCTGTAGGCTGATTCAAGGTGCCGCCGGCTGTCACGTCGTAGAACGAAGTACATGTCCACTTGGTGTTTTCAGGAGCTGCTGCCAAGTCTGGGTTAGCCAAGAAAGCGGCGTTAGCGCCTTCCTGGTGTTTCTTCGTCCAACCATCGTTACCTACAGAATATGAATCCTGTAACATACCATACTCGTACCTGCGGCTCCAGCCGTTCCACAAGTAGCCTGTGGTACCCTGAGCGTAAGCAGCCAAGAACTCACCATGGTTAGGATAGTAGAGCACACCACCCTTACCATCGGTCTCGTTAGAGGCTGTCGTGTAAGCACGTGTTGGGTCGGTGTAACGTTGTACCTGAGGAGTTCCACACTCACGAGGATAGTGTAACATGGCAATCCAGTTGTTGCCGTTCACGTAAGAGTCACGCGTAATCACACCACCAATAATCGTGGGGCTGTAACCGCCGTTACCTACGTACATAGCCGTACAGAATGCATCTACGTGGCACTCAGGAGCAGTCTTTGCCAGTACATACACGTCGTTAATGTGCGGTTGAGTATTGGCGAAAGCATGGCTTTCAATCATCTTCAGATTGCTGGAGAGCGTGTAAGTTCCCACAGGGTATTGACCTGAGAAGGTAAAGTTAGTATAGCCATATTCAGGCTCCGATTGTGTAACGACTTGGTTGTCTCCAGAACCTGTCGTAGTTGCGGATTCTATCACGCCATTGTCGTATTTTGTACCTGTAATGTCGTCCGATGCTGCATTTGTCCAGATGTGGTCAACTGACGGTGCGAAGTGTGTACGGATGACCTCAATGTTCGAGGGGATGCAGATTTCCTTTACATTATTGTGGGTGATGAAGTATGACGGGGTCTCTTTTACCGTTTCATTCTCAGGGATAATGAGATATTTCAAATAGTTCGTTGAAACCAAAGAGCTGATTTTGATGTCGTTGATGTATTCAACGCCAGCAATACGAGCATCCTTCAAGTTGAGCGTCTGCGGACCATTGCTGCCCGAGAATGCACCTTGAATGTTAGCCTCAGTTCCTTCGTTTGTACGGTCGTCAGCATCCAGGCTCTCGTCAGCATAACGCTTGTTGAACTTCAAGTGGCCGTTGGCATCCAACTTAGTGTTGTAGCTTAAGTCATAGGCGTTGATGTTACCTGCGATAGTAGCGCTGTGATCTGAGTTTCCAAACATTGTTGGATAGTATGCTGTGCGTCCGTCTCTTATCATCTGAGAGCCATTGATGGTTCCACGACCAGCTGCTATGACTGCAGGCTGCAGTGTACCAGCCACCTTGTTGTAGGCCACGAAGTCAAATGCATCGTTCGGGTCATAATCAGACAAGGAGATGGCTGAGTATAGGCCTGTAAAGCCAGCCAGCGCAGGATAATCAAAAACAAACTTGTCAATATTATGGTTATAGAATGATTCCTGACTCATCATGCTGGAAGGCAGGATGAGGAACTTGACATTTGCGTTAATCATACCTGTGATGGTAGTGCTTGCATCAACAGTAGCTTCGGAAAGATCCAGAATCTGCGTATTCAGCAAGTTCAGGGCATCCATGTCGCTGCTATTCAGCGGGCCAATAATCTTTACTTTGACGAGTTCGTTTCCTGATGAGTAGTTCGCATTTCCAGCACCAAGGAGCGTAGTCAATGTTCCTGCGTTGTCTAAGGTAAGCGTCAATACCTTGTTCTCACCATATCCAGATGTCAAATCCTGATACCAATATATATAGTTGTCACCATCACTATTTTGGTTGGCAGTATGCAGGTGCATGTCGGTATTTGAATATACATAGGGAGGAGCGACATAACCCTTTACCTCAATAGCAGCTTGAGTAGCTCCAGTATAAGGTACAATGCGTGTTGAATACGCAAAGCCTTCTGCTACGGCAATGGATTTTTCTCCAAGAGTACCCGTAAGTACATTTGCATCGTCACCTGAAGTAGCCTTGCGCAGGTAAATCTTACTGTCTGTATTCTGGAACGCTACGCGGTTTAGCTCCACGCTTGTCAGTGGTGTGCTATCCAGATAGATGTCACCTGTTACTTTTGCAGGTGTTGAGAACTTTGACAGACCAGTTTCTGAAAGATTCAGATCGCCGGTGAATTGGGTGTCACCATTGGTCACAAAGCCATCGGTTCCGAGGTTACTGCAACCAGAGAGGTTTGTTACACCAGTATTTACCGTACCATTCATGTTCACTGACGTAAGGCTTGTGCGTCCATGAGCATCCAAACTCCTAAGAGTAGAACCAGAAACATCAAGGGTCTTCAAGCTTGTGCAGCCTGTGACAGTAAGCGTGGGTCCAGTAGTTGGGTTATAGCGGTCTTTAATTCCCGCAATAGTCAGGTACTCTATGTTTGCATTGGCAAACACCAGATCTCTATTACTGAGTTGAATGGCATTGCCAATATTGATGGTGATTGTCTTGATATGGTTGACGTCGGGGTCATTTGGTGCATCGTCAGCCTGGTTAAGAGCTGTAATCAGTCTGGCACCAAGGTCACCATGTTGTGTATATGAATCTCCACCATTATAAATCAATTCTCCTAATACTTCAATGGCAGTTGTGCCTTCGCGTACAATACGAGGATTCTTCAAAGCTGTCTCAGAATATGAACCATCTACTATCTCTAAGATATTCAGCTTTGTGCCTTGGTAAGAATATACAGCAGCCAAACTACCACGTTCAATCGGTTGCATGCCAGCAAACACGGCCATTTGGTCAAGGGCCCAGTTGTTAGGAAGGATGATACGATAACCAATCAGACTATATGGGTCGTCCGTTACCCTGTAATTAGTGGCCATTTCAGGGGACAGATTAGACTCACTGAAGTCAAGGAATAGGTAGTTGGTCGGTTTGTTTTCATTTAAGGCAGCAAAGTTTACGTCTGTTTCATTCAGCGCTACGCTGCTTGCTATCTTGATATAGAATGAGTTGCGCAGCTGCGTTTCATTAATGAATGCCTGTGCCAAACCGCCGGGCTTGTTTACCCAAGCATAGTCGGCAATGGTGTTTTTGGTTTCATCATAGGAAGCTGTCTGATTGGGACCAGTTGCGGTGCAGTCACTTGAAGGATAATAGACATATAAAAGATTTGAAGCCGAAGCAAACCTTGACTTCATTGCATCAGAAATCGTTTCTCCCATCGGCATGGCCAGCGATGTCAATGACGTAGGAAGTGCAATATTCTCGATAGAAGCACCACTGGCGAGTGTAGCACCAGAAAGGTCAATGCGAGTAGCACCAGTCATGTTGGCACCACCGAGAGCAATAAGGTCGTTGTTGGTTAGTTCGCCTTGAACTGTCAATGTGCAAATATTCGTTTGTGTAGGATCGGCAGTTGTCATAGCTGTCTTTGCTAAAGCAATCAAGTCAGCAAGGGTCTGTCCAGCTTCTGCACCATCCATATTGATGTTGACATTGCAGCCAGAGACAGTGTAGGGAGCGACAAACAGCTTGTAGCCTTGAGTCTTCAGATAGTTCTCAATCGTAGTCTTTGTTGCCTCAGTGGCTGGATTTTCATCTTCTCCCTCAGCAAGATGCACTGTTACAGTGCTTGTTGACTTGTTACTGATGATGATGTCGGCATCAGCAATGCTTGTCAGACCCACCTCAGTCAAGTAAATATCGCAAGTTCCATCGTTTTGCGGGATAACAAAGTATTCCATTGCGTCCCATGGATCAAGAGAACCAGATTCGTTGTTCTTTAATTGTGCTGCAGTAGGAACGCTTGCACCTTTAGGTAGAATAAGATGTTTTATATTTCCCATCTTAGACCAGCCAACGATAGAATAAGTAGATAAAGTTGACGTAGTAACCCCAGTTGCTTCACTCAAATCGAGTCTGGTAAATGAACTAAAACTGCTTCCTAATGCAGTTGCAATTTTATCGCTCACTCCAGTTGTAAAGGGACCTACAACTTTAATATTTAAAATACTTCCCTTAGCTGGAAAGCTACCAGTTACCGTCACTTCTGAACTTCCATTATCGGAGCAAGTAACAGTAGTCAGCCCGTTTCCATCTGTACTGACGGTAACAGCATCCGCCCACGCCCCAGTCACGGCGCAGATCATTGAAATGATTAAAAGTAAGTACTTTTTCATTTGCTTCAATTTTTTTGGTTAAATTATTTTGTTTTGATTCTTATTTAGCTTGAAATGTTTATATATCCAATGCGTTGTTTAGCGTGTATAGTTAGTCACTTCACGTCGTATTTTGATGATATTGTGTGTATGATATTCGCATTGTTTGTGCCCACCGGCATGCTTCTCAACAAAACCAGCAGGACTGTTATTTTAATTTTTCGGGTGCAAAAGTACCCATAAATCAGATAATTAAAGAATAAATAGGTGGGAAAAGAGGGTTTGGTCGGGAATCTTTAACATCTGATAACATTTCGGGCGCTACGAAAACGTTAACGTTGATTTTTTAAGGTCACACAGAAATCACAGAAGGCTGCGATTAAGCGAGAGCAATGCCAAATGTATTTGAGCATTGCCGAGCGTGAGCAGGCTCGGCGAAGCCAAAACACAGAAAGTTTATCTCACAGAGATAATTTAAGTTCACACAGATCTGGTTTTTTTTTGAAAGAAATTGCCAGAAATGAGGATAAATTACAAGAAAAGAAATATCCGCATAAATTTCTGATTAATTTCTGGCAATTTCTTTCGACTTCAATCCTTCAATTCTTCAATTTTTCAATCCTTCAATTTTTCTACGACCAAAACCATGAAAACCCCTTGCTGAGAAAGATACGCTTGTCAGCGTATTAACGCCATTTGTTGTATTTCTGCTTGTGTGCAAGCACCCAGCCAGCCTTCCAACAAATACCGTTATCCCTTTCAGGGACTCTTTCTCATCAATGGAAAACCAAGAAAACAGTTTACTGCTTACAGCTTACTGGTACTGGTTACATTGTTTTTAAGCGCGAAGCGCGGGTTTTTCTTCTCTGTTGTTTAAGCCTGCAAGGCAGTTTTCGATTCGTGAGGCAGTGAAGACAAGTTCACTTGGATTCAATGACACACGAATTAAAAACATATGGGCGAAAGACCATAAACAACAAAGAAGGGTTTTGTCGGTTTTGGTGGCCCTAATTTCTGATTAATTTCTGGCAATTTCTTTCCTTCTCAATCCTTTTGTAGGGTCACACCGATCTTGGGTCGCTACGTCTGATCCCGTGCTATTGAGAGAGCATTTGAAGAAATTCAAGAGGTGCAAATACCCTTATCTTTGATGACGTGAAGTCGCTTTTGTTTCGTGTCAATATGCAATCGGCGTTTCCTCGTAATGCGGATTGGTATTGCATGGCATCTTCGAAATCGGAAAAATTTGAAGCGATAGCCTTGTTGATGACATCAGAATCAACAGGGGTAATATTGCATGTCTTGATAAGTTCTGAAAAAATTCTTAAGATATTGTCATTTGAGAATTTATAATGAGCCTCCAGTATAAAACTACATGTTGCAAAGGATAATCCAGATACAAGAATCTCTACTTTCCTTCTTTGACCTAACTGCATAATCTGCGCAGCAGGTTCAAAGAATGAATCTCGTTTGGAAACATAGTCAATCAACACGTTCGTATCTATAAATACTCTTTTCATAATCCGTATTTTTTTGTCAAATACTCTAAACGTGCCTTTTTTTCGTCAAAGTCTTCGGTTAACGGATCAATGTCTTCCACTATTTTCATCACCTCTGGCGATATCGTTAAGTCTTCCTTCGTCAACCTCGGCCAGTCTTCATTGTTCTTGGTTGCTGCTTCTTGTCTTGTCTCTTCATATAGACGGTCAGCCAACCACTGTTTGTTGCTGGTAGAGAGCGACATGGAATGTATAAAATCCAAGAGGCTTGTCATAGAAACTCTTCCTTCCATAAGCATTCTTTTTTCTTGCCTGCAAAAATACGTATTCTTTTCCAATCCACCAAACATTTCGTGGTTTTTTAAAAGTTCACACAGATCTTGGGGATCTCACAGATCTTTGGTCGCTTCTATATAACAAATATCCTGAAGACATGTTTTATCCACAGTTAGCAAGCTCTAGTTGCATACGTGTAAGACGCTTTTGCAGATATGAAACCTTGTTCTGTAGTTCTGTCTTTCGATGATTGGTATAGATATTCTCATCATATTCTACCTTTCGTTGTACCATGAGATAGAAGATAGAGGCCAGCTTCTTGCCTGTTGAGACCATAGCCTGCAAATGTCCGCCTTTGGCTCTCATGTGCCTAAAATAGTCGCCTAACGGACATTTTGCTGCCTTGAGTGTGTTTGCGGCCTGGCGGAAGATGATTCCAACGGGGTTCTTTTTCTTGGGCACCTTGCTCGAGAGTAATGCCCCACCGGAAATCTTGTTGTTTGGCACCAGGTTGGCCCAGCTTACGAAGTGTCTTACGTCTGCAAACTTTGTCGTGAAGTCCTGTCCCAGTTCTCCGAGAAGCCTGAGTAGAGACGCCCTGCTCATTCCTGGCATTCGCATGACATTGACTCCCCAGAGTTCAAAGGCAGCCTTTTCGACGTCGAAACCGACTTGGTTCTTCTTGGTGTTGTACTTCTCACTACGCAGCAGTTTTGCTTTTGGCGCGTCTACCATGGCTGCATATTCCGTTGCAATCTCACTGATCTTGTCGTCACATTCTGCAATGAGCCGCTGGTATGTCTGATACAGGGAGTCGCTCTGCTTCATCTCGAAGAGATGCTCTTCATCCCATGTTGCCTGAAGTGATTTCTCGATTTCCTCCTTGCTGGTCTTGCAGCGTGGGTCTGCCAGGGCAGAGAGCTTCTTCGGGTCCCTCTCTCCTGATATGATGGCCTTTATGATTGCCTGACCAGACTTGCCAAGGATATCGGAGAAGACATTATCCAATTTGAGGTTCATCTGCTCCATCGCCTTTTGCAGGTGTAAGACCTCACGACTGGCTGAGCGGATAAGATTATCCCTGTGTCGGATGAGGTTACGCATTGTACGGGCTATGTTCTCAGGCTGAAAGCATGGTTTTAACAAGCCATAGCTGTGGAGCATCATCAGCCATTCTGCATCTGAGGCATCTGTCTTGCGGCCGGAGTAGTTCTTCACATCGCTGGCGTTTACGAGAATGACATCAAATCCAGCGTCTTTCAAGACACGGAAGATAGGGAGCCAGTAGATACCTGTTGATTCCATCGCAACGGTATCAATACGGCATGCCTTGAGCCATTCTGCAATGTAATGCAGGTCTTCTGTATAGACATCAAACGTACGGTTACAGTCACCGTCCCTGTCAGCAGGAACACAGACTTGCATCTCTTTGGGAGATATATCTATGCCTGCGGCATTAGGATTTACAACTTCGAACCTCAAACCTTTGGCGGTTTGCTTCTTTTTTGCTAATTTTGCCATCGTGATTAGTTTTGGAGTTAAAAATCCAAGCCCAATGTCTCTGACATCGTAAGCTTCTATAAGGTCTCTGACGGCCAATGATTCGTCTACAGACATCGGAACCATACTACGCTGTAGGATTGGAGCCTATTGCGACTTAGGTCTACTTGCTTGGTTCTACAAAACTAATCATTTTTTCGTAAACAAGCAAATACCTGACAGCAAAAGTATCATTCCATGCCGAAGGCGATAGCCGACGGCCATTTGTTATATCTCATTTTTGTTTGCCTTGTGGCAATGAGGACTACGCTCAAAATTTAAACAAAAATTAATGTCACACAGAAATCACAGAAATATTTCAACAAGCTGAAATAAAGATTCATTATCTGCTTATATGATGTTTCGCCCTTCAAATTATCTCTATGAGATAATCTTTCTGTGTTTTCTGTGATTTCTGTGTGACCTTATAAAGATCCGTGTGAGATAAAGAAGAAAGAGGAAGAAAGATTTGGTGGTTACAGAAAAAAAGTATATTTTTGCACCAAAGAATAAATGCCATGTCCAAAAGTGAAGTGAAACCATATCTCATCAAAAAACTAAAGGAGAATCATTGCTTGTGGTCATACAATGAGGCTTCTATCAATGACATCCCTGACGATGTCATGATAGAATTGGTGATGATACATCTGGATCTGGACGACATAGACAAACTCTTTCAGATATATAACTTCAAGGTAATGAAAAAGGCATGGCTCGAAAACATCGTGGCACAAGGTGACATACACTATCAGCTCAACGTGTTCTTCGCATGGTACTATTTCCACATCAAGAGACCACAATCCTATGTAAAGTCAATGTCCACCCGACTTCTAAATAAACGTTTAGGATTATATGGAAAATAAAGGACTTGCACCACATACAGGAAAGATTTTCGAAGGAATCTCTAAACTGGAATGTATAAAACCATTTGTACTTGTTGGTGGAACCGCCCTATCACTTCAACTTCACACCCGTCAAAGTGAGGATTTGGACTTTATGAGGTGGAAGAGCGGGAAAACGGACAAGTTAGACATTGGTTGGCCCTCTATTGAAGCAGAACTGAAAACTATTGGACATATTGATGACATTGATATATTGGGCTTTGACCAGGTGAAATTCATTGTTGAGGGTGTGAAAGTGTCTTTTTATGCAGCACCACGTAAACGTATCCCAACAATGCAAGAGATACCCTATTTAAATAATCTTCGTATTGCTGACGTCAACTCCATTGGTATTATGAAAATGGAAACGATGATGCGCAGAAGTAAATTTCGAGATTATTATGACATCTACTCTATTCTGAAAAACGGCGGAGATATTATGACAATGATTCCCGCGGCATTGGAGCATTCTGGTTATAAAATTAAGACTAAAAATCTCATGGCACTGTTAACCAACGGGGAATTATTCAAGAAGGATGAGGACTTTGAACAGTTATCACCAATATATAATGTTAGTTCATACGACATTCAGGAGTATCTTAAGGCTCTATTGACGAGGGTGTAGATTCTTTAGTTGAGAGTTTTAAAGTCAAACAGATTTCACAGATCTCACTGATACTGGTCGCTACGCTCAAAATTTAAACAAAAATTAATGTCACACAGAAATCACAGAAATCACAGAAATATTTCAGCTGGCTGAAATTATGACTCATCAGCTGCCTATATGAGATTCCTTCCAGTATAAACTTCAAATTATCTCTGTGAGATAATCTTTCTGTGTTTTCTGTGATTTCTGTGTGACCTTATAAAGATCTGTGAGATCTGTGAGATCTGTGTGACCTTATAAAGATCTGTGGGATCCGTTTGAGAAAGAGATCAGGCGAGTTCGAGGCCGAAGACTTCCCTCAGTTTAGCGACTGAGGGATTTGCTTTTTCTAATGCCTCGTAGTGCTCCGTGCGGGTGAGGATATGCACAGGGCCTTCGTGCTCAATGACGGAGATGTGGAGGGTGATGTCGCTGTTGTGGAGATGGAGCTTGAGGGTGCTGAGGATCTTACCCTGTATCTGCTCTATCTGCTCCTTGACCAGTTCGTTTTCCACAAAGAGCTCTACAGCCGGGAAAGTGCTGATGTGAGGCAGCAGGTTCTTCATACGGGCGGCTATGCCGCTGAGATTCTGAGGCATGCGATTGCACATGGAGAGCCACTGGAACTGTAGCTCAGCATCGGTGAAGGGCTGTGACTCCTGCTGAGTGCTGACAAGTGCAGATGGTGAAATGATGCCTTTGTCCTTGTTGAGAATCTTATTCCAGGAGTTACCGAGGGCTCGCTTAAGGGCTGGACGAGCACTGCCCTTCAAAACAGTGGAGGGTTTAGAGTTGAGAGTGGAGGGCTTTGGAGAGTTTAGAGTTGAGAGTGGAGAGTTTAGAGACAGTTGCTGAGTTGAGAGTTCTTGAGAGTTTAGAGTGGAGGGTTCTGGAGAGTTTAGAGTTGAGAGTTTAGAGTTTAGAGACAGTTGCTGAGTTGAGAGTGGAGAGTGGAGAGTCGGGGTATCTACAGCAGGCTTAGCCGTGACTACCTGCGGGGTCACGTTCTGGGGCTTCGGCTGCTGTAAGAGTTGCTTAAACAGGGTTTTCAAACGCTTAGGGCTACGCCCCGCGGCAGGGGTGTCGTCGGGTTGCGTGATCTGTGCTATCTCAATAAGAGTCAGTTCGACAAGCAGGCGTTTGTTGCCTGACTGCCGGTAGTTGATGTCACACTGGTTCATGAAGCGCAGGGCCTGGTAGAGGAAGTGGGTGTCGCACTTCTTGGCCTGCTGCTGGTAGCGCTCACGCTGCTGCTGACTGACTTCGAGAAGGGAGAGTGTCGATTCGTCCTTCGCCATGAGCACATTACGCACGTGCTTGGCAAGACCGCCGATGAGCAAACCGCCGTCGAAGCCCTTATTAATAATATTGTTTAGGAGTACCATGATGTCGGTCACCTTATTCTCAAGGGCGAGGTCGATGATGCTGAAGTAGTTGTCGGCATCGAGGACATTCAGGTCGTCGAGCACCTTCCGGAGGGTGATGTTCCCCTGACAGAACGAGGCGGTCTGGTCGAAGATGGACAGGGCATCGCGCATGCCGCCATCGGCCTTCTCGGCAATGACTGCCAGGGCCTCCTCTTCGTACTGGATGCCTTCCTTGTCGGCCACATACTTGAGGTGGTTGATGGTGCCCTGAATGGTCATACGCTCGAAGTCGTATATCTGACAACGACTGAGGATGGTGGGCAGAATCTTGTGCTTCTCGGTGGTGGCGAGGATGAAGATGACATGCTGGGGCGGTTCCTCAAGGGTCTTGAGGAAGGCATTGAAGGCTGCCGTGGAGAGCATGTGGACCTCGTCGATGATGAACACCTTGTACTTACCGACCTGCGGTGGGATGCGGGTCTGCTCCATGAGGGTCTTGATATGCTCGACGGAGTTGTTGGAGGCGGCATCGAGTTCAAAGATGTTGAGCGAACGCTGTTCGTTGAATGCCTGGCAGCTCTCGCAATGACCACATGCCTCGCCTTCGTCGGTCGGTGTCAGACAGTTGATGGCTTTGGCAAAGATACGGGCACAGGTGGTCTTTCCTACTCCGCGGGGACCGCAGAAGAGGTAGGCATGTGCCAGTTTACCGCTCTTGACAGCATTCTTCAGTGTGGTGGTAAGGGCAAGCTGGCCAACCACTGCATCGAAGGTCATGGGGCGGTATTTTCGCGCTGATACAATATATTCTTCCATGGGTTTCGTAATATTTTATGCAAAGGTACAAATAAAAAATGAAAAGAAATGGTTTTAAGGAAAGAAATGTTTTATTAAGAAAGAAATATTTATTCAAGAAAGAAATTACCAGAAATTTTTGAAGGGGAGTTAGGAGGAGTTAGGGGAAGTTAGGGGAAGTTAGGGGAAGTTAGGGGAAGTTAGGAGACAAATGTTTATCCCACAAATGTCCCTTAACTCCCCAGGCCGAAGGCCGATAACTCCCTTTAACTCCCCTTAACTCCCTAAAGGTCGAAGGTAGGCTGCACCTCGGAAATGAAAATAAATCGTAATTTATTTTGCATTTCGCTCGGTTTGCACTACCTTTGCAGCCAAAATGAAAATAGGTCAATAGAAAATCAGTAAATCGTAAATAAATATCATGTTTCATTTCCCTGGAAGCTCGAGAATTGTCCGGACAGGAGCAGACATCATCGAGAGTGGACGACAGTTCCGTCATGCACGTAAATACAGCCCTGACAAGCTGTTCAGCCGTTTTATCAAACTATTAATTGTGTTGGCAGTAACGCTGACACTGTGGAACATGCCTGCCGACTGGTACGGCATACAGAACCTGACGGTGGTGCAACAGCGCATCATTGCCATCTTTGCCTTTGCCACGCTGATGTGGATCATGGAGATTGTATCGTCGTGGGCTACGTCGGTGGCTGTCATTGGCATGATGCTGCTCTTCACGAGCGACTCGGGCATCAAATGGATGTGTAACCCCGAACAGGTGGGTGAGCTGTTATCGTACAAGGGTGTCATGGCAACATTTGCCGACCCCGTCATCATGCTGTTCATCGGTGGTTTCATCCTGGCTATTGCTGCCACGAAGACTGGACTGGACGTGCAACTGGCAAAGGTGCTGCTGAAGCCTTTTGGCACGAAGAGCAACATGGTGCTGTTAGGATTCCTGCTGATTACGGGACTGTTCTCGATGTTCGTGTCGAATACTGCCACGGCTGCTATGATGCTGACATTCCTGACACCGGTGTTCAGGCAGTTGCCTCCCGAGGGAAAGGGACGTGTGGCACTGGCACTGTCGATTCCTGTGGCTGCCAACCTTGGCGGTATGGGAACGCCTATCGGTACGCCGCCGAACACCATCGCCATGAAATACCTGAACGACCCTGAAGGGCTGAACATGAACCTGGGATTCGGTGAATGGATGATGTTCATGCTGCCACTGGTGATTGTGCTCCTGCTGATTGGCTGGTGGCTGCTGAAGACGCTCTTCCCCTTCAGTCAGAAGACCATACAACTGGAGATAGAGGGTGAGATGAAGAAAAATGCCCACTCGTATATTGTCATTGTGACGTTCTTCCTGACGGTGGCCCTGTGGCTGCTGGACAGTGTGACGGGCATCAACAGCTATACGGTGGCCATGATACCGTTTGTGGTGTTTGCACTGACGGGGGTTATCACCAAGCGTGACCTGGAACAAATCAACTGGTCGGTCATCTGGATGGTTGCCGGTGGCTTTGCCCTGGGCTATGGCCTGAACAAGTCGGGACTGGCAGAGAATGCCGTGGAGAGCATACCCTTCGGAACGTTCTCGCCCATTGCCATCCTGCTGATTTCGGGACTGATCTGCTACTTGCTGTCGAACTTCATCTCCAACTCGGCCACTGCTGCCCTGCTGATGCCTATCCTGTCGTTCGTCTGTGCGGCCATGGGTGACACGCTGGCTCCTATCGGGGGTACGCCTACCGTGCTGATTGGTGTGGCTATAGCAGCCTCGAGTGCCATGGTGCTGCCTATCTCGACACCGCCGAACGCCTTGGCTTACGCCACGAACCTGGTGCAGCAGAAGGACATGGTGCGCATTGGACTGATCCTGGGTATCTTGTCCATGGTCACGGGCTACGGACTGCTGTACCTGCTGGGGACAATGCATGTGCTTTAGAGTTTAGAGTTGAGAGGTTAGAGTTGAGCGGTTAGAGGTTAGCGAAGCTACGAAAACGAAAACGAAAACGAAAACGGAACACGGATTCCACGGATTGATAATGTCACACAGAAATCACAGAAAACACAGAAATATTATCTCTAAGAGATAATTTGAAGTTCATACTGGAAGGAATATCATATAAGCGGCTAATAAGTTTTAATTTCAGCCATGCTGAAATATTTCTGTGAGATCATAAAGATCTGTGTGAGATAAAAAAATTTCTGTGATTTCTGTGATTTCTGTGTGAGATTAAAAAAAATCGGTGTGAAATAAAAAGGAGGTACGAATGAAAGAGTTGTTTAAGAAAATATGGCTGTTTATCAAGGCTTCGACATGGTTGAAATATACTGTCGTGGCCGTCTTTGCCGTGGTATTCATCGGATTCGTGGACGAGAATAGCGTATGGAGCCATTTCCGGAACGAGCAGACCATCAGTGACCTGGAGGAGGAGATAGAGAAATACGAGGCGGAGCACAAGCAAAACCAGCAACGCATCAGAGAACTGGACAAGGACCCGAAGGCCATTGAGAAGATAGCTCGGGAACGGTACTTCATGAAGGCTGACGATGAGGACATCTTCATTCTGAGTGACGACCTGGAGAAAGAAGAAGACGAAAAAGAAGAGAACCATAACACCACTACACAGCATGAAGCAACTGAGTAAGACACAAACCGTGATCTACGCCATTGGCGGACTGCTGATGGTGGCAGGGGCCTTGCTGGCCATCCTGCGGATGAGCGTGGCACCACTGGTGTTCATTCCCGGTGTGGTGATGTTCGTCTCCATGCAGATGCTGCAACGCTATGAGGGGGATGACATCAACATCAAACGACTGAGGCGGATCATGCTGATGAGTGACGTGCTGCTCCTACTGAGCGCACTGCTGATGTATGCCGGAAACGGAAACCCGTTTAAACTGGACCAGATAACCTATGTGCAGTACATCGGAAACAACTGGGTGGTGGCACTGCTCATCGGGGCTCTGCTGCAGTTATTCACCTCCTACCGCTTAGGGAAAGAACTGGAAAAAGAACGATGATGGCAAAAAAACGCTAAAAGTTTGCGCAAATGTTTTAAATTGCGCAAATTTTTTTTTCTATTCCAATAGAACGTACTACTTTTGCTGAAAAGAATGAAGTACAATAGTATATCAATGAATAAAATTCTATTTCTCGTGGCTGCCGTGGCAGCGCTGACTTCCTGCTCTACGTCCTATCATGTAGAGGGGTCATCTTCCATTTCATCACTGGATGGAAGTAAACTCTACCTGAAGACCATACAGAACCAGGAACTGAGAAATCTTGACTCCTGCGACGTGGTACATGGTAAGTTCCGCTTCTCAGGAGTGCTGGACACCGTACGCGTTGCCAGTCTGTTTATGGACGATGAGAGCCTCATGCCCATCGTACTGGAGGAGGGTGAGATCAACATCCAGATAGACCGAGCCAAACAGACCGTCAGCGGAACGGTGCTCAACGACAGCCTATACCGATTCATTGACAAGCACAACCAGCTGGACAACCGCATGAATGAACTGGGACACAAGCAGAACCAGATGATTCTGGAGGGGATTGACGAGACACAAATCCTGCAGGAGGTGCAGGCAGAAGCCGAAGAGATAGCACAGGAACGGGAGCAGCTGATGACAAACTCCATCATTGAGAACTTCGACAACCCACTGGGACCGTACCTGTTTGAAATGCTGACCAGCGTATATCGCTACCCTATCCTGACGCCCCAGATAGAATACATCATGTCGAAGGCTTCCAAGAAATTCAAGAACGACCCGTACGTGAACGACTACTATACCACGGCACAGGAAAACGAAAAACGCATGCAGGGGTTTGACGTGGACGGAACAGACACCGCCACGGCGCCACAACCCAACGACACCACAGTACATAACGACACGACAGCCAGTGCTCCGATACTACGCGTACCTCAAGAATAAAGCCACAACATGATTATCAAAGGAGGAACGATTGTCAATGAAGGACGTGTGTTTCGTGGTGACATCGTCATTGAGGGAGGTGTTATTGTTGGGGTTTACGAAAACGAAGACGAAAACGAAAACGAAGACGAGGACGAGGTAATAGACGCTTCCGGCTGCTACGTGCTGCCGGGCGTGATTGACAGTCACGTGCACTTCCGTGAACCGGGACTGACGGCAAAGGCAGACATGGACACGGAAAGTCAGGCTGCTGCCGCCGGTGGAATAACCAGTTACTTTGACATGCCGAATACCGTGCCCCAGACTACTACACTGGAGGCACTGGAAGAGAAATACCTTACTGCCCGGAAGAAGAGCCACGTGAACTATGCCTTCTTCTTCGGAGCTACCAACGACAACTATACGCTGTTTGACCAATTACCCGCAGACCGCATACCGGGCATCAAACTCTTCATGGGGTCTTCGACGGGTAACATGCTGGTGGACAGGGAGGAAGCCCTCGACAGGATTTTTGCCTCGGCACAGTTGCCACTGATGGCACACTGTGAGGACACGGACATCATCAACCGGAACATGGCTGCCTGCCAAGAGCAGATGGGCGAGGACCCTGACGTGAGGATGCATCCGCTGATTCGTTCCAAGGAGGCTTGTATGGCATCGACCACGAAAGCGATAGAACTGGCTGTCAGGCATGACGCCCGACTGCACATAGCCCATGTGACAACGGAGGAGGAACTTGATTTGTTTACAGTTTACAGTTTACCGTTTACGGAGGATAGTTTACCCTTCACCCTTCACCCTTCACCGGCATGGCCCCGCATCACTGCCGAAGCAACGGTGGGACACCTCTATTTCTCACAGGAGGACTATGAACGCTTGGGCGCGAAAATCAAGGTAAACCCCGCCATCAAGAACCTGCGTGACCGTCAGGCTCTGCGTGAGGGACTGACGGACGGAAGGGTGACAACCATTGGTACCGACCATGCCCCACACCTGCTGTCGCAGAAAGAGGGGGGCTGTGCCAAGGCTGCATCGGGCATGCCGATGATACAGTTCTCGCTGGTGACCATGCTGGAACTGGTGGACGAAGGGGTGCTGACCATGGAGCGGCTGGTGGAACTGATGTGCCACAACCCTGCCAGACTGTTTGGGGTACAGAACCGTGGATTCATACGCAAGGGCTATCAGGCGGACTTGGTCATGGTACGTCCGCAAAGCCCATGGACGGTGACGAAGGACTGCATACGCAGCAAGTGCGGATGGAGTCCGATGGAAGGTCATGAGTACCAATGGCGCGTGGAACAGACACTGTGTAACGGACATGCCGTCTATCAGGACAAGAAGGTTGACACCGACTATATTGGAGAAGAAATAAAATTCCACCACGCATGACTATCAACTATCGTCTCGCTGCCGTCATACCCTACATCAACTGGGACTACTTCTACTTCGCCTGGGGTATTCACAACAAGTCCGAGGAGGAGAAAATGGCGCTGCGCCACGAGGCAGAACAGCTGTTGCAGAAATATGGATGGCACTACAACACACACGCCATCTTCGAGCTGTTGGAGGCTAACAGCGACGGGGATGACATCCTTGTATGGACTATAAGATACAAAGAGCTGAAGTCGGGAAGGAAGAAAAGGGAAGTGAAGGAGTACCGGCTGCCCTTCCTGCGCCAGCAACAGGGGAACCCCTGCATGTGTCTGGCGGACTTCATAGCGCCATGTACCATGAACGGACTACCTGCCGCCACGCACCAGATAGGACTCTTTGCCACCTCGGTGGATGAAGGGATGGAGCATGACTTCGACAACGACCCGTACGAGAAGATGATGATGCAGCTGATGGCTGACCGGTTGGCAGAGGCTACTGCCGAACGGCTGCACAAGGAGGTGCGCCAGACCTACTGGGGATATGCCAAGGACGAGCACCTGCCCATGGAGGAACTGCACACGGAACAGTTCAAGGGTATCCGGCCTGCCGTGGGCTATCCCTCACTGCCTGATGCGAGCATCAACTTCCTGATTGACGAGATACTGGACATGAAGCAGATAGGTATTGAACTGACGGAGAGTGGAGCCATGAGGCCTCATGCCAGTGTGAGCGGACTGATGATTGCTCACCCGCATGCACACTACTTCGACGTGGGACGCATTGACGAGGCACAACTGCAGGACTATGCCCGAAGAAGAGGGCTTCCCGTGGAGGAGATGCGGAAATTCCTGCAAAGAAACCTGTAGATATTTATAGTATTTCAACAGTAGAAAAACAACAGCAACATGTTTATAGCAAAATTCTCCATACCATTCACGCTCCTCATGGGGTTTGTCATCATACCATTACTGGTATTCTTCCTCTGTCGATGGCTGTTGCCCAAGCGATGGGGAAGAAAGGTGGGAGCGGCTGGTGCCTGTGTGGCGATAGCACTCTTCAGCTATGGACTGACGTTTGGATTTGAGGATTTCCGGGTACGTCAGGTCGTCTATGAGTCAGCCGACCTGCCTGAAGCCTTTGACGGATACCGTATCGTTCACTTCTCGGACCTGCATCTGGGTAGTTACGGAGAGCGAAGGAAATGGGTGGTTCAGCGGATGGTGGACAGCATCATGGCACAGAAGGCTGACATGATTGTTTTTACGGGCGACATACAGAATGTATGGCCAACGGAGATTCTGCCTTACAACAAGATGCTCAGTCAGCTGCATGCACCTGACGGGGTCTATACCATCTTAGGAAACCACGACTATGACGTCTATCAGGATGCTGACGAGGAGACGAAGAAAGAAAACTGTCTGTTGACAGAGCAATACGAGCGGGACCTGGGATGGACACTGCTGAAGAATGAAAGCAGGAGTATCTACCGGGGAACGGACAGTCTGGTACTGGCTGGCATGGAGAACCGGGGCAATGTGACACGCATGCCACGACCGGGAAACATCACCATGACCATGAAGGGCATTGACACCACAGCATTTGTCGTCATGCTACAGCACGACCCGTCGGCATGGTTCGAGAAGATACTGCCGGAGAGTCATGCACAGCTGACGCTGAGCGGACATACCCACGGCATGCAGTTCGGCATCCTTGGATGGTCGCCGATGTCGATGATGAAAGAGGAATGGGGTGGCATGCTCTACAGGGGTGACCGCGCCATGAATGTCTCTACGGGCATGGGGGGTCTGGTTCCCTTCAGACTGGGTATGCCAGGCGAAATTGTCGTCATCACATTGAAACGGAAACGCTGAGTTTTCCACACAGAGATTTTATTTCACACAGAAATCACAGAAATCACAGAAATTATTTATTATCTCACACAGATCTCACAGATCTTTTTCAATTCTTCAATTTTTCAATTCTTCAGTTTTTTTTTGTCGTCCTTACGTCCTCAAAATTAAAACAAAAATTTAAGTCATACAGTAAGCAGTAAACCGTAAACCGTAAACCATAAACCCTTAATTTTTGTTTGAACGTTAATTGCCGCTAATCTGGTCATTAATCTGACGTTAATATATTAATGGTCATTAACGGATTAATTAGTGGTCATTAACGTTAAAAGAATATCCGTATCTCCGTAGTTCCGTCAATCCGTGAGAGTGAGATCTGTGTGACCTTATAATTATCTCTGTGAGATAATCTTTCTGTGATTTCCGTGATTTCTGTGTGACCTTAAATAATCCGTGAGATCTGTGAGATCTGTGTGACTTTAAACTCTCCACTCACGGACTGTCTCTAATCTCTAAACTCTAAACTCTAAACTAAAAGAGTGAGATCTGTGTGAGAATACCTACTGATCAGGATTCTCCACATAGCCCTGGTACTGCGGGTCGAGGGAAGACATGACCGCGTCATACGACTGCTGCAGCGTGGCCTGCAAGTTATCCGGACCCTGGCCAACGGGATAGATGGGCTTGTGGATAGTGAGCTTCAGCGGATGCCAATGGGCGAAATGCCAGTCACGCGTTCGTGGCATGATGTCGAAAGAGCCATTGATGGTGAGCGGGACAACAGGCAGCTGCAACTCGTCAGCCAGCCAGAAAGGACCACGCTTGAACGCTCCCATATGACCTGTGAAAGAACGGGAACCTTCGGGAAACACCACCACACTCATGCCTTTCTCCTTCAGAATCTCACGCGCTGCATCAATGGTGGCCTTGATCTTCTTGGGTCCACGCTTGTCAACGAATATCTGGTGAGACTTCCGACAGGCATAGCCCACGAAGGGTATCTTGCCTAACTGGTGCTTCATCATCCACTTGAAGTTACGGCCCAGGAAACCATATATCAGAAAGATATCGAAACAGCCCTGATGGTTGGACACGAAGACATAGGACTGGGTCTTCTCCAGGTGTTCACGACCTTCGACGGTAACGGGCAACAGACAGACACGGATGATGGCACGTGCCCACCAACGACCGGGATAATAGCCCCAGAAATGACCATTGCCAAGGGTGGTTCCTATGCCTACTGCCAAGGCCATGAGAATGGTGACGAACACCAGGACGGGCAGTACGATGAACAACTGATAAATGCGATACAAAACGGTGGTGAACATGAAAGTTGCGTATTATTGAGGTTTGTGTTATGGGTCTAATCAACCACCTTCGGATAAGTACGGGTCCAGCCATCCAAGCGTAGCTTCATGACACCGAAGAAGGCCTCGCCGAAGATGCCGGTGTTCATCTTTGATGTCCCTTCGCGACGGTTGACGAAGATGACGGGTACCTCCTTGATGCGGAAGCCTATCTTATAGGCAGTGTATTTCATCTCTATCTGGAAGGCATAGCCCTTGAAGCGTATCTTGTCCAGTTCGATGGTCTTCAGTACGCGGCGCTTGTAGCAGACAAAGCCCGCCGTGGTGTCGTGGATGCTGACGCCCGTAACGAGCTGCACATACTGAGAAGCGAAATAGCTCATCAGCACACGTCCCATGGGCCAGTTGACCACGTTCACACCACTGACATAGCGACTGCCGATGGCCAGGTCGGCACCTTCATCATGACAGGCACTGTAGAGACGGGGGAGGTCGTTGGGGTCGTGACTGAAATCGGCATCCATCTCGAAGATATACTCATAGTGACGTTCAAGTGCCCACTTGAAACCCTTGATATATGCCGTGCCAAGGCCCAGTTTGCCGCTACGCTCCTCCAGAAACAGCCGGTCGCCAAACTCCTCACTGATGAGGCGTTTCACGATGCTGGCCGTTCCGTCAGGCGAACCATCGTCAATGACTAAGATATGGAAACACTTGGCTTTCCCTTCGGTCGCTGACCGTTGGTTCTCCAGTCCGAACACGGCCCGGATGATTTTTTCTATGTTCTCCTTCTCGTTATACGTCGGGATGATAATGAGGCTATCGCTTTCGTGCATATTTGTCGTAATTTGGCGACAAAGATACAAATAAGTGAGCACAAAACAAAACAAATATGGATTTTTTAATCCGCAAAGTCCCAATTATTTGGTGATAGTTTCCATAAAACACTTTTCCAGCAGAATCACTGCAATTCGTAAACGTCATGTTAAGCGTCTTCTTTACAACTTGAAAGAGTCTGTATTGACCATGCGAAAGTGCTGCTTTGACCTTCGTAGTTATTTTTCTTCTGAGAAGTTTGGAAGGTTCACAATAATTCATTATCTTTGCAAAGACGAAAGATATGTATATGTTGTGGTGTTAAAGTTTGCACTTTTATATACTTTGGATTTGATAGCTTATGAAAAGAGTATTGTTAGCCATTTTAGTAGTATGCTACTTTATACCGTTATGGGCAAATGAGAGTGGTTCCTGTGGTGAGAATGTGACCTATGCTTTTGATCAGGCTACAGGTACATTGACTATTTCTGGTACGGGAGCGATGAATGATTATGGCTATAATAATCAACCTTGGTATTCATTCTGTGAAATAATCAAGAATGTGATAATTGAAGATGGTGTTACGTCTATTGGAAATTATGCTTTTGCGGATGACTATGGCAACATAACCTCTGTGAGTATTGGCAATAGCGTAACATCCATTGGCGAGATGGCTTTTTATTGCTGTGGTGGTTTAACAGTAATGGATCTCCCCAACAGCTTAACATCCATTGGCCGAAGTGCTTTCCAGAGTTGCAACGGCTTAACCTCCTTGAACATTCCTAACAGTGTATCGACTATCGGTAGCTATGCTTTTGAACATTGCAGCGGCTTAACTTCAATTCGCCTCTCCAACGGCTTGACGGCTATTAGTAATGGTTGTTTCATGGGTTGCAGCGTCTTAAAAACGATAACCATCCCCTATGGCGTAACGTCTATCGGTTCTTACGCTTTTGAAGGCTGTTGCAGTTTAACCTCCGTTTCAATCCCCAGTAGTGTGGCGTATATTAGTTATGCTTTTGCCGATTGCAGCGACTTAACATCTGTACATATTACGGATTTGGAAGCATGGTGCAAAATAAAATTTTATGATGAATTCTCTAATCCTCTTTTCTTTGCCCATCATTTATATCTTAACGGTGAAGAAATAAAGAATTTAGTCATCCCTAAGACCCTGACAGAAATTGGACCTTATGCTTTCTGTGGTTGCAGCGGTTTAACCTCTTTAGTCATCCACGAGAATATGTGGAGTATCGGTAGAAGCAGTATTGGTATTGGTAATCCATTCTCTGGCTGTAGCGGCTTAACATCTATTACTGTAGAGAATGGCAACAATAGTTATGATTCAAGAGATAACTGCAATGCTATCATTCAGTCGAATACACTGATAGTAGGTTGTAAAACTACAGTCATTCCGAACAGCGTGACATCCATAGCCGATAATGCTTTCCGTGATATCAGCAGCTTAACATCCTTGACTATTCCTAATAGTGTTAAAACTATCGGCAAATTGGCGTTCTATAGCTGTAGTGGCTTAAAAGCAATAAATATTGGTAATGGTGTAACAGACATTGGCGATTATGCTTTTCTTTACTGTGGTGACCTGTCCTCCGTGACTATTGGCAACAGCGTGACGTCCATTGGTGAAAGTGCTTTTTGGGGCTGCTATGGCTTGACGGAAGTTCATATTTCAGATTTGGAAGCATGGTGCAAAATTACATATGATATTGAGTCGAATCCACTTTATTATGCTCATCATCTATTTCTTAATGATGAAGAGATAAAGGATTTAGACATACCTGACGGCATAACGTCCATTGGCAATTATGCCTTCTATGGTTGTAGTGGCTTAACTTCTGTGACAATCCCTCAAAGCGTGTCAACTATTGACTATAGCGCTTTCCGTGGTTGTGACGGCATATCATCCTTGAACATACCTAACAGCGTGACTTCCATTGGCGGTTACGCTTTCGGTGATTGCAGTAGCTTAGCAACAGTGAAGATTCCCAACAGCGTGACATCCATTGGCGAGGGGGCTTTCAATGGTTGCTGGGAATTGAATAATATTATTTCGGATATTCAGAATCCATTTGAGATTAGTAAATATGTTTTCTCCACTTATTATAGAGCTACATTAACGGTACCTTACGGAACGAGGTCTGCCTATATGTCAACAAACTATTGGAACAACTTTGACGATATTGTTGAAGCGTCAGGTAGTAGGCAAAATGAGGCCAACAGCATCAGCAGTGTTAATGAAGAACTGGGAATGTTCATGGAGAAATGGTACACACTTGACGGTCAGCAACTGCAAAGCAAACCGAAGCAGAAGGGGACGTACATTCATAATGGGAAAGTGGTGATAATAAAGTAAGGAAAACGAACAGCCAGAATTGTGCTCTGTTATGAGAACGCCCCCCAATCTTTTACTGAACGTTTTTGGTAATCTCCAGGCTGAGGTCGGGGATGAGGTTGGCATTGAGGTCAACGATGCCGACCTTGAGGGTGGCAGTGGTGGTGCCGCCGTACTTGCGGAAACGGTCTTTGTTCCAGTACCACTTGACATTGCCTGACTTCAGGGCCTCTTGCAGAATGGCGAGGTTGTCGTTGGTGCAGTCGTACTTCTTATTGTTATACTCGAACTGCACGCCGATGCCGCTGTAGCAGATGCCCTTGCCTGTGGGCAGCTCCACCTCGTCGGCATTCAGCTGGAGGCTGGCGAGCTTGTTGGCTTGAAGCAGCTCATTGTCGAGCAGCTGCTGTATCTCGATAAAGTACCACTTGCCGCCGTCCGTCAGCTCGTAGTTTGTCGTTTCGTCCATATACTGGAATGTCTCCTCTCTGAGGTAGTTGTCGCAGATGATAGTCATAGCATCTTCTAGAGTAATTCATGGACGATTAGCCATAATTACAGATGTAGCATTTCATATCACTCCACTAGTTACTGCTGTTGGGTATGATGAATAGGTATCACCCGTAGCTTCCCAGTTGTTTGATTTTATTAGTGAGAGCATTGGCATCACTATATTTCATTTACTCTTTTCATATCATACAGGCATAGCACTACTCAGTCATCAATATTGTGAAGTTGATGGAGAAAAATAATTGTTAGCTCATCAAGAATTATATCATACTACAGTAATTTTGTTGTTTAGATTACTATTTATTGATCCAGAATTATAGCTAATTCCATCTTTTATATTTTCATTCCAAGCTTTTCGTGTAGCAGGAGTTCGATTTCAATTAGCAACAACTACTATAACGTTTTCTTTCTGTAACATCCTTCTAAGTGGGGGGGTATTTGGATTATTATTCATCTGTTCTCGAGTACTTCATCATCATGTATCGGCAGCACAACTAACTAAAAAAATCTTATCAGGGTGCTGATTTATATAATTTTCTAAATTTACTCGTTTATCATGACATCATTTAATAGCAACATCTGGAGATAAAGCTCTGATGCGATAATATCAATCATATGCATGTTGAGATGGATCATTAAATTGTCATATATTTTCTACATCAGCTGCGTCTGTAGTCTCTCCCATAATGATATGCACTCTATTATCTTGTTTTGACCAGTTACATGCTGCGTATGATGCTAATAGATGTGGATAGATGAAGTCTTTGGTTGATTGTTGGAGATTTTTATACCACGGATATTTCTCTGCAATCATGTTGGCAACTTCAAGTTTGGCTGCTTCATAGTCCAGCGGCTTGATGGTGAGGTCGTCAGCTCTTACTTCCTCCATGTCGCCATTCTTACCTTTCACGGTGAAGATGAGACTGCAGGTGCCGGGATAGTCGGGCGTGAAGTGCTGTGGGTCGGTTATCTCTGCTGTTGTTCCGTCCATCTCCATCTCTACCTTCACCAGTTCAGCGCCGTTGGCAAGGGTGATGCCTGCAAGGAGATCTACTTCCTTCCCTACCTGCATATCGCTGATCTGTATGGCACTGCTCATGGCATTGGTGATGAGTGTGATCTCTGCTGACGAAGACCTTTCTTGGTTGTTGGTGACGGTAATGGTCAGCGTGCCGGGCTGGCTGAGGACGTCGCCGTCCTTCACCTCCTGTCCGTTGAGCGAGAACGTGGCCTTGCACGGCTCTGCTATCTTGTCGCTCCATGAGGCAACCTCCTCACCGCCTATCAGCAGCTTGTTGCCGCTGACCTGAAGCACCACGCCGCCGAAGACGTTCACCTCGGGCATCGTAACAGTGAGGTCGGGGAACGACTCCTTCATCTTCAGGTTGATGGTGGCATCGGCACTGTTGCCTGCATCGTCGGTCACGGTCAGCGTGAGCGTTCATGCATGGGTGGCCACCTCGCCGGAACTGACGGCGCTACCGTCGAAGGACATCTGTACCTTACAGCTCTTCGTTACGTCGTCCGTCCACGAGGCTACCAGCACATCGCCCACACGCAGCTCGCTGCCGCTGATGAGAATCTTCTCAACACCGGTGATGTCAACATCGGAAAGGGCTACAGTAATCGTCGGTGCCTTCGTATCTACAAAACCTGAACCTGGTGGCGGATCAATCTTCGAAGAGTTGCCGTCGTCACCGCCAGCACAGCCTACAGGAATGACAATCGCCATTCATGCGATGAGGATAATCTTTATAAAGTTCTTCCAGTACAGTCTGTTGTTTCAGGTTTTCATACGCTATAGGTTTTTCTGTGAGCATCCATGTCTCGCATTTGACTGACTTCCGAAGATGAGGAGTGAGACCTTTGTGTGGAGAGACGACCGTTTACCTTGTGCCTATCTATGGGCGGCAGCCATGCACACTTGCCTCCATATCCCTATGCAGCTTAATAGCACACGCTTTCTTCATCGGAACCACATGAGGGTTCCCCGCCCTTGCACCGCCTCTCGCCGGCCTTTCCTTTTCTGACGTACAGGGTTGTGAACGCAGATAAACGCTACCCCCTGCCGTGGCTTCTTCCGTCTGTCAGCGAGTCAAAGAACTCTGTGAATATTCTGCTGCGAAGATAGCAAGAAATATGCAAAATTCCAAATAATTCCGCAATTATTTGCGAAATTCAATTCTTTTCTATAAATTTGCACCATAATATTAATGTTATAGAACGATGTGCAAGTTTAGTATAGCAATAGACGATGCCTTGATGGAGGAGGTAAGACCTACCATTACTGAAGGTATGGAAGAAAGTGCTTGGGTACAGTTGCAGGTACAGACTCTATTCGCCAAGATGGCTGAGAATGCCAGAAACAAGAAAAAGAAAGACCTTAGGCTTTCTCAACGACTAAGGGGTATAGGTCATGCACCTAAAGATTTCGACTACAAAAAGGAATTGGAGAACCGCTTCTAATGAAGAAACACTATCTTGTAGATACGAATGTGGTCATTGACATGCTCCTTGACAGGGAGGATGCCGATGCTGCCTGTGCTGTCTTTGATGGTGCAGAGCGTGGAGATTATTATCTTCATATTTGCGCTTTGTCTTTTACTACTATGTTCTATTCACTTCGAAAGGTATTGAGTCGCGAAGACCGTATTAATGCCCTGGCACAACTGAAGGAGGCTATGGAGGTTGCTGAAGTTGATGGGAATGTTATAGATATGGCTTTAAAATCAGGGTGGAAGGATTTTGAGGATGCTGTGCAGAACTTTTCCGCAGTTGTGGATCCTCAGATTTCAGCAATTATTACGAGAAATACCAAGGACTTCAAGGATTCGAGTCTTGAAGTGGTTGACTCTGTAGAGTTCCTTAATTCAAAATAGGAAATTCTTGTGTAGAATTACAATCTGCGGGTGTAGTGTAACGGCAGCACGCAAGACTTCAGATCTTGATCGGCGTACCTCCAGTGCGCAGGCGCGGGTTCGACTCCCGTCACCCGCTCCACAATACGGGCTTAGTGTAACGGCAGCACACAGGTTTTCGGGGCCTGAAGGTCGGCTTCCAATCCGACAGAGGCGGTTCGATTCCGCCAGCCCGTGCTAACAAACGATGGAAGAAGAGAGACTTCAGCAGCAGCAACCAAAGCCGAAGGATAATTTCAAGCGGTGGGATGACCCGCTATTTAACGACCTTCGCAGAATATTCTCGCGTGCCAAACTACGCGAGGTGCTGACGCATAGGTCATACTATGAGCAGGAGGGCAAAGGTGACAGCCGTTGGGTGTTTGCAGGTATGTTCGTCTTCAGAGGTCAGGTAGCTGATGTACTATTCCGCTATGCTACTGGAGAAGGAACCCGTCTGCAGCACATACTGGGTAACCTGTTCAGCAATGAACGCCTGGAGCGACAGTTCGACGAGTGGCAGCTTGCTCAGTTTGCCCGTGCCAGCGAGAAGTTCGATATCAGAACCCACAAACACATCTTCGTCTATGCTATCTACGGCTATGTCTCGACCCTCGACGAGGATATCCGCCAATGGTTCATCTCCAAATATATAATAGGTGAAGCCGAACATCTGTTGACTCACAAGCGGCGCAACCGTAACCTGCTGGCACAGGCCGATGACATAGTGCAAAAGACTGACGGGCGAAGGCTGACTCTGGAGATGGAGCAGACGGCAGAGGGTCTGCACAAAGCAAAAGCTATGCTTTCCGACGGTACCCTGCTTTGTGAGGCAGAAAGCAAGAGCTGGCGCTATGCCCGACATAAGGCGGTGAAACAGGCCTTCGATATCTTAGCCATGCCTTCGCGAAAATATATCCTCTCGAATCCGGAGTATCAGGCTCGTGTGCTAGCCCGTATGGAAGAGGAGAAGGCCAAGCGCAAAGCGGAGATTGAGGCTCGTGATGCTGCAAAAGAAGAACAGCGTGCCATGAAGAAGGAACAGCGGAAGGTTGAGGCTCGTGCACGTGATGCCAAACGACGCAAGAGTCAGGCAGAGGCGAAGATCCGCAAGGCGGAGAATGCCCGACGTGCTGCCGCCAAAGCTGCCAAGGAAGCCCGTCCCATGAGTGCGAAGAAACGCCGTTATCTCGAGGATAAGAAGAAATAACGCCCATGAAAATACAAGAATTACAGCAGCTTTATGCCCTGTCACCACGGGTGAAGGCACTGGCAGACGTGTTGGGGAAAGAGTCCGAGCAGACCATTTTCCTCAATGGACTCGTGGCATCCAGCCTCGCGATGACCTTCGCAGCACTACACCACCTGTCACAACAATCTCAAACCTGTATCTTCATCATGCAGGATGCAGAGGAAGCCGGCTACCTGTATCATGACTTGCAACAGATATTGGGTGAGCGCCAGGTACTGTTTTTCCCCTCCAGCTATCGTCGCTCCGTGAAGTACGGACAACGTGATGCTGCCAATGAGATTCTGCGCACGGAGGTGCTGGCCCACATGTCCCCTAAGTTAGGGGACGACAGGGGTCTGAACAAAGGAAGATCCGAGGTTTCTTCAGACCCCCAACCCCCTAACTTAGGGGGCTTGTACATTGTAACCTACCCCGAGGCCGTGGCAGAGCAGGTGGTATCGAAAGAGCGGCTGGACGACAGGACGCTATCGCTACATGTCAGACAGACGGTTGATGTAGATGCCATCAGCCAGCAGCTGCGTGACTTCGGCTTCCGCGAAGTGGATTATGTCTATGAGCCTGGACAGTTCGCGCTACGTGGCAGTATTCTCGACGTGTTCTCCTTCAGTAGTGAATACCCTTTCCGCATGGACTTCTTTGGCGACGACATTGACAGCATCCGCACTTTCGAGGTGGAGAACCAGCTGTCACGCGACAAGAGGGAACAGGTAGAGATTGTCCCGGAGTTATCGGGTGAGGTAGAGAACCGCGTCTCGTTGCTGTCGTTTGTGCCCAAGGATACGGTGCTGGTGATGAAAAACTTCCAGTATGTACGCGACATCATTGAGCAGACCTACAACGAAGGGTTCTCGAAACAGGCCGTCGAGGAGCGTCTGGCCGATGCCACAGAGGAAGAACAGCAACAGATCCTGGCGGCCATGCGTAAGGAGATACAGCTGACGACAGGCAGCCAGTTTGCGCGTGAGGCACAGGAGTTCAGGCAGATTCTGCTAAGTGGGGAAAATAGAGGAGAGAAAATACACTCTGTCATTAAATACGACATATCCCAACAACCATTGTTCCACAAGAACTTCGAGTTGCTGAAACAGACCTTGGCGGACTACCATACGCGCGGGTACCATATTTATATCCTAGCCGACAGTCAGAAGCAGAATGAGCGACTGAAAGAGATATTAGCACCTTCCACGCTTCCCCCTAATGGGGGGGATGAGAGGGGGGCTTTCACCCCTGTTGAGAAGACGCTGCACGAGGGATTCATCGACCACGACCTGAAGCTGTGCGTGTTTACCGACCACCAGATATTCGACCGATTCCACAAGTACAACCTGAAGAGCGACAAGGCACGTTCTGGAAAGATGGCGCTGACGCTGAAGGAGATACAGCAGTTTGAGGTGGGCGACTACATCGTACACATTGATCATGGCATCGGAAAGTTCGGCGGACTGGTCAGGATGCCCATCAATCAGAACAATCAAGATAATCAGAGCTACCAGGAGATGATCAAGATTATCTACCAGGGGGGCGGAGCTATCTACGTCAGCATCCACTCGCTGTACAAGGTTTCCAAATACAAGTCGCAGGAGGGAGGCGAGGCGCCCCGACTGTCGCAGTTAGGGACAGGACAGTGGGAACGCATGAAGCAGCGTACGAAGCAGAAACTGAAGGACATTGCACGGGACCTTATCAAGCTATATGCCGCACGACGCAAGGAACGCGGATTCGCCTTCAGCCCTGACTCGTCGCTACAGCACGAACTGGAGGCTTCATTCCTTTACGAGGACACGCCCGACCAGCTGAAGGCTACCAACGACGTAAAGGCCGACATGGAGAAGGACCGCCCCATGGACCGACTGGTATGCGGTGACGTGGGATTCGGTAAGACGGAGGTGGCCATACGTGCTGCCTTCAAGGCTGCCTGCGACTCGAAACAGACGGCTGTGCTGGTGCCAACCACGGTGCTGGCCTACCAGCACTACCAGACGTTCTCGTCGCGCATGAAGGACATGCCCGTCCGCGTGGAATACCTCAGCAGGGCACGGAGCACGAAGAAGACAAAGGAAATACTGCAGGACCTGGCCGACGGCAAGATAGACATTCTGATTGGCACTCACAAGCTCATCGGCAAGACGGTGAAGTTCAAGGACCTGGGACTGCTCATCATTGACGAAGAACAGAAATTCGGTGTCTCGACCAAAGAGAAGCTGCGTCAGATGAAGACCAATGTAGATACGCTGACCATGAGTGCCACACCCATACCGCGTACGCTGCAGTTCTCGCTGGTGGGAGCACGTGACCTGAGCACCATCCAGACGCCCCCACCCAACCGCTACCCCATACAGACGGAGATACACACCTTCTCGGCCGACATCATTGCCGATGCCATCAACTTCGAGATGTCCAGAAACGGACAGGTGTATTTCGTCAACAACCGCATCAGTGACTTACAGCGACTGGCAGAGGTGATTCACAAGTATGTGCCTGACGCCCGTGTTGCCGTAGGACACGGACAAATGAAACCCGACGAGCTGGAGCAGATTATCTTCGACTTCGCCAACTACGACTATGACGTGCTGCTCTCGACGACCATCGTTGAGAACGGCATAGACATTCCCAACGCCAATACCATCATCATCAACGGAGCCCATAACTTCGGACTCAGCGACCTGCACCAGATGCGCGGACGCGTGGGACGAGGCAACCGTAAGGCATTCTGCTACCTGCTGGCTCCGCCACTGTCGGCACTGAGCGTGGAGGCACGCCGCCGACTCGAAGCACTGGAGAACTTCAGTGAACTGGGTTCGGGCATCAACATTGCCATGCAGGACCTGGACATTCGTGGCGCAGGCAACCTGCTGGGCTCGGAACAGTCAGGCTTCATTGCCGACTTAGGCTATGAGACCTACCTGAAGATACTGAACGAGGCCGTGGTGGAACTGAGGAATGAAAGCGTAGAGTGTAGAACTGAGAGTGTAGAGTTTGCTTCCGCCCATGAACAAGGGCAGACAAGCGCAAATGGTAAGGCGGCAGCAAACTCTACACTCTACACTCTACACCCTCAACAATATGTCAGCGACTGCACCTTGGAGAGCGACCTGGAGATGTACTTCCCCGACCAGTACGTGCCCAGCGACTCCGAGCGTATGCTGCTGTACCGGGAACTGGACAACCTCAACACCGATGATGAGCTGAAACGCTATAGGGACAGACTGACCGACCGATTCGGAAAGGTGCCGCCACAGGCCGAGGAACTGATGCGCGTAGTGCCCCTGCGAAGAATCGGCAAACAGCTGGGCATTGAGAAAATCATGCTGAAACAGGGACGGATGAGCCTCTTCTTCGTCTCCAACCCCAATAGCCCCTTCTACCAAAGCGAGGCTTTTGACCGCATTCTGAACTTCGTGGCCGCCAACCCGCGACGCTGTAACTTCCGAGAACAGAACGGACGGCGCTCCATGACCATCTCAGATGTGGCAAGTGTTGGTGCGGCGCTTACCCTGCTCAGTCAGATATAATATTTCCGATTGATCTTGCCATTGAACGTTCGTTCAACCTTCTCTACCTGACTATAACTTAACACGCTTTGCACTCACCGACATACCTAATGGTGGAGTCGGCTTTAGGCATCCTGCAATAAATATAATGACATTTTGTCATACAGATACGTCAAAATGGCGGAACAATCATCGTTGGTACGTTACTTGCAACGATCATGGTGAAGCCGAAAGGCCATGAAATTTAAAGTTTAACGTTTTAAAAAATAATAATTAGGAGGTAAAGATTATGACACCAATGATGAGAAATTCCGCATGGTTACCCACAGTGTTCAACGACTTGTTTGATACTGAGTTTATGCCAAAAGCCAATTGCACCGCACCGGCCATTAACGTGAAGGAGAACGACAAGGCCTACACCGTAGAGCTGGCTGCACCGGGCATGAAGAAGGAAGATTTCAACGTTCACATCAACGACGATGGCAACCTCATCATCAAGATGGAACAGAAGCAGGAGCAGAAGGAGGAGGACAAGAGCGTCCGCTACCTGCGTCGTGAGTTCTCTTACTCGAAGTACGAGCAGACACTGATTCTGCCGGACGACGTGGAGAAGAGCAAGATTTCAGCCAAGGTGGAGCATGGTGTGCTGACCGTTGAACTGCCGAAGGTGGAAGAGACGAAGGTGAAAGTAGCCCGTCAGATTACCATAGGTTAAGGATTTTTGATGTAGGTATTAGTTGGTTGGCCCGATGTATTATGCATCGGGCTTTTTTCGTAATAACGAAATTTAGCAGGGAAGGATGCTGATATTTACAAAAAATGTCGTAACTTTGCAATCAATTCAAACAAACCACTAATTATTAACAAAAGAAAATGGATATTACTGAAAGATTCCTAAACTATACGAAGTTCGACACGCAGTCGTCGGAAGAAAGCGACAGCGTGCCCAGTACACCGAAACAGCTGGTGTTTGCAGAATACCTGAAGAATGAACTGGAGCATGAGGGACTCAGCGACGTGGAGCTTGACGAGAAGGGCTACATCTATGCCACACTGAAAAGCAATGTCAAGCAGACGGTGCCTACCATCGGATTCATCTCCCACTACGACACAAGTCCTGACTGTTCCGGAGCCAACATCAAACCGCAGATTGTCAGAAACTACGACGGTAGTGACATCCTGCTGTCTGACGGTATCGTCAGCAGTCCCAAGAAGTTCCCGGAACTGTCGGCACACGTGGGGGAAGACCTCATCGTAACTGACGGACACACGCTGTTAGGTGCTGACGACAAGGCTGGCATTGCCGAGATTGTGCAGGCCATGGTTTGGCTGCAGCAGCACCCGGAGGTGAAGCACGGAAAGATTCGTGTGGCCTTCAACCCCGACGAAGAGATAGGCATGGGTGCCCACCACTTTGACGTGGAGAAATTCGGCTGTGAGTGGGCCTACACGATGGATGGCGGAGACGTGGGAGAACTGGAGTTCGAGAACTTCAACGCCGCATCGGCCAAGATCAGCATCAAGGGTGTGAGCGTCCATCCGGGCTATGCCAAGGGTAAGATGGTGAATGCCAATGCGCTGGCTGCGGAATTTGCCAAGATGCTGCCAGAAGACGAGACACCGGAAACCACCGAAGGCTATCAGGGATTCTACCACCTGCTGGGCATCCAGTCGAACATTGAACAGGCAAAGCTCTCCTATATCATCCGCGACCATGACCGTGAACGCTTTGAAGACAGGAAGCGCTTCATTCAGCGCTGTGCGGAACTGATGAACCAGAAATACGGTGAAGGGACGGTGACCTGCGAAGTGAAGGACCAGTACTATAACATGAAGGAGAAGATAGACCCGCAGATGCATGTCATTGACCTGGTGCTCAAGGCCATGCAGCAGTGTGAGGTAGCTCCGAAGGTACGTCCCATCCGTGGTGGCACGGACGGTGCCCAACTGTCGTTCAAGGGTCTGCCCTGCCCCAACATCTTTGCCGGCGGGGTAAACTTCCACGGACCGTATGAGTTTGTGAGCATACAGTCCATGGAGAAAGCCATGCAGGTCATCATCAAGATTTGTGAGTTGACTGCCGCCTTCAACGACTAAGCATTCATAATAGCATTGAGAGCCTCCTGCTCGCCTACTACCCAGATGATGTCGCCCTTGCGGAACTTACGGGTAGGACTGACGGGTGAGAGGTTCTCACGTCCTTCTTCCAGACCCACCACCATACAACTATAGACAGAGCGGATGCCACTCTGTTCCAGTGTCTTATTGATGAAAGGACTGTTTTCTGTGATGGATATCTGACGCAGCTTCATCTCACGAGCCTCGAAGTCAAGCTCCTCCCCGAACACTTCTTCCATAACGGCATGTCCGAATGCAGCCAGCTGCTGGTCGGAACCTATCACCTGTATCTTGTCACCAGGAAAGATGAGGTAGTCGCCATCGGGGATATTCAGCCGGTGGTTGGCACGCAGGATGCTGCTGACATGCACGCCATACTTGCTGCCGAAGGCCAGCTGACGCAACGTATGGCCCATCCAACGGGTATTCATGGGTACGACGAACTCTGCTATGTGTACGTCACGGTCCAGCAGATGACCCTCGTAGAGCGGACGTTTCTTGCCAGTTACCTGTGCCTCAATGTCGCGGGAACGCAGATTGTTGATGAAGAGGCGTTCGAGCATGATACTGTTGTGCTTGATGCTGCGTGAGAGTACCACCAACACCACGACGACGATGCCTACCGTTATCAAAACGGCTGGTGCGAAGTGACTGAGATGGTGGCAGATATAGAAGATGAGCAGTACGGCAAGGACCACGCGCACCAGGATGGTGAATAGCAGGGGCAGTCGGTTGCGCCCGCTTTCAGCCCATAGCGCCTTGAACTCCTCGCTGTGGTTCTTCTTCATAATCATAGCACGCAGGAACGGCGAAATCAGCAATATCGTGAGCAGCCCCAGCAGGGCATTGCCATACCAGTGCGTGTCGGCACCTGGCAGGACACGCATCAGCATGGGCTGCACAAAGGTGAACATGACAAAGATGGAGGCCACACTGAGGATGTAATACACCACGGTGACGAGTGTCATCTGTGCAAGAAGCCGTTTCCATTTGCTGTGCCCCGTACCACTGGTCTGGTTGGTCGAGAAGTGGTTGAGCACACGAATCAGCCGACTGGGCAGCCTCCGCTCCAGGGCAGCAGAAGCCGGTACGGAGAGACGTATCATGTAAGGCGTCAGGAAGGTGGTAATAACCGAGACGGCTACCACCACAGGATAGAGGAAATCGCTGATGACACCCAGGGAGAGGCCCAGGGAGGCAATGATAAACGAGAACTCACCTATCTGTGCCATAGAGAAGCCGCAGCGTACGGCTGACTTCAGGCTCTCGCCGCCTAACATAAAGGAGAATGAGCCGAAGATGCCCTGTCCTATCAGGATGGTCAGCACCAGCAACGTGATGGGCAGGGCGTAGGAAACGAGGATGGCAGGATCGACCAGCATACCGACAGACACGAAGAAGATGGCACCGAAGAGGTTCTTCACCGGTTCCACCAGTTTCTCTATCCGCTCAGCCTCAACAGTCTCTGAAAGGATGCTGCCCATGATAAACGCACCAAAGGCAGAACTGAAGCCTACAGCAGTAGAGCCCACCGCCATGGCACAGCAAAGTCCCAAGGCTACGATGAGCATCACCTCGTCGTTGACCAGTTTACGGACGGAGCGTAGAAGCAGCGGTATGGCAAAGATACCCACCACGAGCCATAGCACAAGGAAAAAGCCTATCATCATGACCGACTGCAGCATCTGACCACCGTCAGGACTGTTTCCACTGGCAATGGCAGACAGCATCACCATCATGACAATGGCAAGGATGTCCTCGAGAATCAGTACGCTCATCACCATGCTGGCAAACTTCTGCTGTCTGAGGCCAAGGTCATCGAACGCCTTGTAGATAATAGTGGTAGAGGACATGGCGAGCATGCCACCCAGGAAGATACAGTCCATCTTCGACCACCCGAAGGACTGGCCGACAAACAAGCCCAGCAGCATCATACAGAAGATGATGCTGATGGTAGTGATAAAGGGCGAGACGCCCATCTTCAGGATTTTCTTGAACGAGAAGTCGAGTCCCAACGAGAAGAGCAGGAACATCACGCCGATGTCAGCCCACGTCTTGATGCTGTCAGTGTCAACCACTGATGCCGTTAAGGGCATGTGAGGCGACACCAGGAACCCTGCTACGATGTAGCCCAACACCAGCGGCTGCTTGAGTTTCTTGAAGACAAGCGTCACCATGCCTGCCACAACAAGCATCAATGCCAAGTCTCTGATGAGGGGTTCCAGTTCTGCCATCCCTGTTGGTATTTACGATTTACGATTTTCTATTTTCTATTTACCCGCTAAACTCTAACCGCTAACCACTAACCGCTAACCTCTCAACTCTAAACTCTATCAATACCATTGTACGGCATTGGTCGAGTTGCTGCGCTTGTCATACTTCAACGCATCGGTCAGCGTGGCAGCATTGCAGCGGAACGAGAAGTTATAGCTGGTGTAAGGAGCCAGCGTGACGGTACATGCCATGTTGAAGCAGTGCAGGTCACGCGACAGTGAGGCCGTCGTCATGGAGATTTTCTTGTTCTCGAAGTCATAGCCGCTGGAGAAGTTGATGTTCCATCCGTCGCTGATACGTATATTACCACTGACATTGAGTGTCTGTGATATCTTGTAGGGATAGCGCATGGTATTGTAGTTGAACCTGCCGCTGCGGTTCTCGGACAGGGAGATACCATAGCCGAAGTGCAGCGACCACGGCATGTTGAAGGCCATATAGCCGTCTTCGTCTGTCTCGGCCTTGCCTCCTGACTTTTTCTTGGCACCACGCTTGCCGCGCTCCATGTCTGTGTCAATATTGGGGTTCAGCTCATCCTCGTACTCGTCCTCATTTCCCTCCTCAGTATTGCGTTTGTTCTTTTTCTTGTCGTCATCGTCGCTTTCACCCCGCAACCATCGGAAGAACTTGTTCACCTTCTCATTGTCAAGGTTATAGGAGATGTTATACGAGATATTCTGCAGGCGTCCCCACTTACCCTGCTGCCAGTAGGTGGTGTGGTCACTCTCGTGAGGAGTAGCACCTACCGAGTCAGCCTCATAGACATAGCTGGCGAACGACGTGCTCAGACTCAGCGTATAGCTCTTCGAGAGTTTCAGACGTATAGACGTGCTCAACGGACTCAAGGGCTGGCGGTCTGCAGCAAAGTTATACGACATTCCCAGGCGCAGCTCGTCAATCAGACTGATTTTCTTGAATCCCGTGGAGTCTTCATCGCTCCTGATTTTCATTTCCACATTGTTGGAGAGGTCAATGTTCATGCTACCCGTCATACCTTTGCTGAGAGGCGGACTGAACAGCTGTCCCTGATAGGGCGAATACTCCACCCACGAGACGTTGCCGTCGGCATCCGTCTTCTGGTACGTCTGGAAGTAGCCGTAGCGCGAGGCACTGAAGTCAGGTGCATAGCTGAAGGTCACCGTAGGGGTGAAGACGTGGCGTATGGCTTGTATCTTATCGCCGAAGAGCTTACGGTTGGGAACATAGAAACCATACAGTTTCGTGGACAGACCGAGGTTGAGGTTCCAGTTATAGACGTTATAGAAGCCGCTGACCGTGTCGGCCACCTCCTTCTGGGCTACCTGGTCCCACGATTTCTCCGTCTTGCGGAAATACATACGGTCCACGAAGTTGAACGTAGGATTCACGCTCAGCACCTTGAAGAGCGTGAAGTTTCCGGCGACAGGAATCTCGTGCTTGATACCGTTACGCCAGTCACGCGACAGACTTGAGTGCAACAGCTTGTCTTCCTTCGTCTTGATGGAGTTGCTGATTTGTCCCTTGTACTGCAAGGAGATTTTCTCGTACCACCGTTCCTCGCCTGCAGCCTTCTTGCGCTTAAAGGGATAGAAACGTGTCACGCTGATGTTCAGGTCAGGAAGCGTCACTTCAAGGGTGGAGTCACGCATGTTCTGGTTCAGGGTAAACGTCGAACTGAGCGTCATGCCCAGGCTGGAGAATTTCGTTCCCCAGTTGACCGACGACGTACGGGTAGTCTGTGTCAGGGCCTGCGGGTTGTAGAGTGACGTCAGGTTGTTCTTCTCATAGCCCGTAGTCACGAAGTTCACGCGTGCCGAAAGTGTCTGGTAGGGGTTCGCCTTCGGGTCCTGGGTGTGGTTCCACGTCAGTTTGAAACTGGTATTCTTCACATAGTCGGGCATGTTCTTGTCGCCGTTCACCGTACTCTGGTAGCTGAAGAGGAACGAGCCCTTGTACTTGTAGCGTTTGTTGTAGTTGGAGGTTGCCGTCACACCCCATGAACCCTTGGTGTAGATTTCGCCGATGAGCTTCAGGTCCATCTTGTCTGAGATGGCCAGGTAGTAGCCACCGTCGCGCAGATAGAAGCCTCGTGAACTCTCGTCGCCATAGGTAGGCATGATGAATCCTGAGGAATAGCTCTTGGTGAAGGGGAAGAAACCGTAGGGAATGGCAAAAGGCAGGGGTACGTCGGCCACCACGAGATAGGCAGGACCGAATACCACGTCCTTTCCGGGACGTACCTTGGCACGCGACAACGCCAGGTAGAAGTCGGGATGGTCCTCATCGCAGGTGGTATAGCGTCCGTGCTGCAGGAACAACTCGCCATTGGCACCGCGCTTCGCCAGTTCCGACGTCAGGAACCCCTCGTCCTGCTGGGTATAGACACCACTGATCAGTCCTTTCTTTGTCTTGAAGTTGAAGGCCATCGTATCGTTCTCGTAGGTGTCGTTGCCCATTTTGAACACCGGCGTTCCAATCATCTTACCATTCGTCGTGTCGCGGGTACCGGTGGCATGTACCACGTTGGAGTCCAGGTTCATGTATATCTGGTCACTCTCCAGATTCATGTTCTCATACTTCACCTTCGCCTGACCAAACAGGTGGGCAGTTCCCGTTGACGCATCGTAGGTCATGGAGTCCTGGGCGGTATATTCCACAGGAGCATCAATACCATTCTTGCGCTGACGGTTCAGGCTGTCCATGTGCAGGGAGTCGTCGATGGCCTTGTTACGCTTGTATATCAGCAGCTGCAAGGAGTCCATCTGGGTAGTGTCCACAACAGCAGCAGTAGCGGAGTCCGCCGTTTCCTGCGGAGCCTCTACCGAGTCTTTCAGGAGCGGGTTTTCTGCCCGTGGCGCCCTTCCCCTCTGGGGTTTTAAGACGGGTGCCGGACTTATCGTGTCTTCCGGGGACGACGAAGAAGCCTCCATGCCTCTGAACCGCAAGGAAGGCAATTCCGCCATCATAAAAATGAAGACGAAAAGCAGTATAAATATGAGCGTTTTTCTTCTCACGGCTGCAAAGGTAATAATATTTTGCGAAAAGTGAAGAGTGAAAAGTGAAGAATTTGCAGCTACACTCCCTTATTTTATCAATTTTTTATTTTAGATTATTTTTTTTCGTCTTCGTCAATTCTTCATCGTTCACTCAAACTCCCTTGCCCACTCCATGAGCTTCACGACACCCGCCTCGCCGAACTTACGCAGCGACTGGGCAGCCTGCTCCAACGTTTTTTCACGGTCGGGGCTTGACTTCGAGTAGAACTTGTCTGCATAACAGATGAGCTGCTCCTCCAGCGTCTCCGGCTCATAACCGGGCAACCCAGTGCCCGTATGGCGCTCGGCAACACGGGCAAGCGCCTCTACCCTATCCTTTCCCAAGGACGCATCATCCAGCTGGCGCAGCATCTCTCCACCTATCGGCCCATGCCGAAGATAAGGTTCCGTACCATGACAGTGAATGCCCGGCGCATCACAACGTATGATGCCTATATCGTGCAGCATGGCTGCAGCCTCCAGGAACTCACGGTCTATATTCCACTCCGGATGCCGGTCGGCTATCTTCAGTGCACGGTCAGCCACCTGACGGTCATGTTTCAGCAACAATCGCCTCAACTCATTGTCCTCCGGATAATACTTGTTTATAATACTTATGTAATCCATACTACAAAGGTAGTGCAAACCGAGCGAAATACAAAATAAATCGTTATTTATTTTTATTTCCGAGGTGCAGCCTACCTTCGATCTTTAGGTCAAAGGTAGTGCAAACCGAGTGAAATACAAAAGAAATTACAATTTATTGTTATTCTCAAGGTAAAAAACAAGCACCATTTACAGCTCGTGTAAACGGTGCTATATCCTCAGTAAGCGACACGCTCAGATTCCTTGCACAACTACTTCTTCGGATACTTGTAGATGGTTTTCTGCGGGCCGATGTCGAAGGGATACTTCCACTCTGCCAGCTCCCAGCCGAAGACCTTGACCTTTGCTCCGAACTCACCTCCGACGCCTGCCGATGCATCGGCGGTGAAGTCCCACGAGCCTCCGTTGGTCCAGAAGGTGTAACTCATCTTGGCCTTGCACTTCAGCTGCGGACCTATGCTGAAGGTGGGACCAGCCACTCCGTCAACGATGACATCGACGCCAAACATCAGTCCGGGATTGAATTCCATTGTGAAAGATGCCGTTGGCTTGATGAACTCCAGGTCGTTCTTGACTATCTCGCCTTTGGAGATGCCGCTCCAGCCGCCATTGTACTTGACACCGGCACGGAAGCTGGTGGCGAAGTCGTACTTGACGCCTGCATAGAGCTCGCCCTCAACGGAGGCCTTCAGCTGCAGATGGATGTTTGGTTCGAAGTTGACGTGAACAGGAACCGCACCAATCATGAACGTGGCACCAATGGGCTTGAACTCATGAATCTTGATGCGCTGCTTATCCTTGGGAATCTCTGCCTTGCAACTGTAGCCAATGGTCATCTTGGGGGTCATTCCAAAGTAGCCGTCAACATAAGTCTCCAGATAGTCGGGTTTGGGCAGCATACCGGTCTTGATGCTTCCGTGACCACGCACTTCGAGGGTGTAGTCGAGGTTGAACTCAATGGGGCACTCCATCTTCACCATGATGGTGTCGCGCTCCGTGCCACAATTAAACTTCATCTTCTTCTCGAACTTGCTCTTGTGGTGCAGCAGTCCCACGGTGGTCTTGGGGCAGTTGACATCGTAGGACGTCCACAGGTCAACCTGGTTCACGACGATTTCCACAGCGTTCTTGATGTCCTTCCACCGGTTTTTGAGCCAGCTGCCGAGGCCGCGGGTCTCATACTCTTCGTAGTAGATTTCCTCAACGGTATAGGTGCCATAGTCTGTGCCAATGCCGCGCGTCAGGGCCTCGTCCTCAGGATCGGGATAAAGCGTGATGGCGGTGGGATGGATGACATTGTTCTCGTCAATGTACTTACTACCCTCGCCCACTGCACCGCGGGTGTCGCCTGCATTGGGGTTGTAGTAAGGGCGTGAGCTGAGGGTCACGTCGCGGTTGCCTACCACCTCGCCGATGGAAGAACGGACGACCTTGAGTACATAGTGGTTGTCCACGAGTTTCTGCTCAGTGGCACGTCTCAGATAGGCAGCATGCTCTTTCTTGTCCCAGATGCCCATGGGGTGGTTCACAAAATTGCTGACGCCCATCTTGTCGGCATAGGCTTTACTGACGCTTATCAAGGTGGTGTCGTTATTCAGGATGGTGACGTCGTCATCGTTGATGAAATCGCTATAGACAAGTCCGAGGGGCTCGAGGAGTTCATCGTTCTGACCTGCGACCTGGGCATCATTTGTCTGATTGTCAATCAGGTCGTCGGCAGTACAAGCATCAAATGAAAGGACTACGGTAACGATGCTCATGAACATCAGGTTTACCAGGATCTTTGTTGTCTTCATAACTTTCATTTTTTTGATGGGTTAAACATTCCGTTAAAAATATATCTAGTTCTGGCTTTTTGTACTGCAAATATAGGAAAGGAACGAACTGATTCAAAACATTTTCGTGCTTTTTATTATAACTTGATGCGACAGACGCCACAAAATAAGACAAACAAAAGAAAACACCCCTTGAGTTTGTCGCATCAAGGGGTGTTAGGGTAGGATTTCCGACAGCCGGTGTCGTTTAGCTTTCCCGTTCTATCCAACCGAGGTTGTCGCCACGACGAACCTTGGCACCCTGCTTGGCGCTTACTTCGACGAGCTTGCCGCCAATGGCTGCAGGAATGGGGACGATCTCACCCCACGGGGCCTGGATATAGCAGAAGGTGTCGCCCTCCTTGTACTGCTGACCGACGAACGGCTCCAGACAAGGTTCGCAGGCGCCTTCTCCCGAGAACTCGTAATATACCTGTCCGGCAACGGGAGCCGTCAGGGCATCGGCCTTGGCATGCTTGAAGGCTGCCAGTTCCTCGGGCTTCAGCTGGGTGCCGAGCTTGGCATCCTTCGCCTTCTGCAGGTCGGCCAACATGGTCTTCTTGGCCTGTCCGCTCTTGAACGGACGGTACTGCTCGGGGTGCATGGCGAGTTCGAAGAGTTCCTCGTCGTCGGGACCATACTCCCAGCCGTTCTCGTCCATCTCCTTGCGGAACGTGTCGAGGGCATTGGGAATGAGGGTATGCGGATCTGCATCGGTGAACTCACGCTTCTGCTTCTGGGCCAGTTCAATGAGCTCAGGGGCAATGGTGCCGGGCACCTTGCCGCTCTTGCCGAGTATCATGCCCCAGATGGCATCGTCCATCATGACGTAGCGGCCCTTGCCCTGCTCCATCGTGAGGAGGTTCATCAGGGCAATGTTCTTCGTGTACTGCGAGAACGGCGTTACCAGTGGGGGATAGCCCACCTTCGGCCATACATACTCTACCTCGTTGAAGAGCTTCACGAGCATGTCGTCCATGGTCAGCGTTGCCTCGCCCTTCTTCTCGCGTTCCTTATTAATCATTTTCTGAATGGGACCTAAGTCGGCCATCATGGAGCCCATCATGCCACCGGGCAGTCCGCTGCCCAAGAGCAGAGAGGACATGTGTTTGTTGGCAGGATTGATGAAGCAGCCAAGCCAGTCGTCAATGAACTCCTGTGTCAAGGTGCGTGCCTGCATATAGGCATTCATATTGATGTCGGCCACCTCGAAGCCCTCGTTCTTCAGCATGGACTGCACGGAGATGATGTCCGGATGCACCTTACCCCACGAGAGCGGCTCAATGGCGGTGTCAATGATGTCGGCACCGTTGTTGCAGACCTCCAGGATAGAAGCCATGGAGAGTCCGGGGCCGGAGTGTCCGTGATACTGGATGAGGATGTCGGGGTGCTTGGTCTTGATGCTCTTGGTCAGGGCACCGAGCATGGCGGGCTGACCGATACCTGCCATGTCCTTCAGGCAGATTTCCTCGGCACCGGCAGCTATCAGCTCGTCGGCAATGTTCGAGTAGTACTCAACAGTGTGCACGGGACTGGTGGTGATGCAGAGCGTGGCCTGGGGTATCATGCCAGCCTCCTTGGCCCACTTGATGGAGGGGATGATGTTACGTGTGTCGTTCAGACCGCAGAAGATGCGGGGTATGTCAACACCCTGGGCATGCTTGACCTTGTACATCAGGGCTCGAACGTCGTCGGGCACAGGATACATGCGAAGGGCATTCAGACCGCGGTCGAGCATGTGCGTCTGGATGCCTACCTCGTTAAACGGTTTGCAGAAAGCGCGTACGGCATGGTTGGGGTTCTCGCCCGCCATGAGATTCACCTGTTCAAAGGCACCGCCGTTGGTCTCCACACGGGCAAAGCACCCCATGTCGATGATGGCCGGAGCCACACGTTCCAACTGGTCCTTGCGGGGCTGGAACTTACCAGACGACTGCCACATGTCACGATAGACAAGGCTGAACTTAATCTTCTTTTTCATACTCTTATTTTGTTATCTGTTATCTGTTAATACTTGATTTCTCTGTTCATCAATCGCTCCTCAGCCATCTTCTCGTACTTCGTACCCGGCTGGCCATAGTTGGCATAGGGGTAGATGCTGATGCCGCCACGGGGAACAAACAGGCCGAGTACCTCGATGTACTTGGGCTTCATGAGCCTTACCAGGTCCTTCATGATGACGTTCACGCTGTCCTCATGGAAGTCGCCGTGGTTACGGAAGGAGAACAGGTAGAGCTTCAGACTTTTCGACTCCACCATGCGCTCGGCAGGGATATAGGCTATCTTGATTTCGGCAAAGTCGGGCTGTCCCGTAATGGGACACAGCGTGGTGAACTCGGGGCAGTTGAACTGCACCCAGTAGTCGTTCTCCTTGTTCATGTTCTCGAACGTCTCCAGCACCTCGGGGGCATAGTGGTCCAGGTAGTGCGTGTCGTTACCCAGCAACTTCAGGTTTTCTCTCTTTCTATCCATGATAAACTTTTAAACTTCTTACTTCACGCAGTCCAATGCCTGCTTGATGTCGTCAAGGATATCCTCCACGTCCTCAATGCCAACCGAGAGGCGAATCAGGTCAGGAGCCACACCGGCCTCACGCAGCTGCTCGTCGGAGAGCTGACGATGGGTATGACTGGCAGGATGCAGCACACAGGTGCGGGCATCAGCCACATGGGTGACGATGGCTATCATCTTCAGCGAGTCCATGAACGTGACGGCTGTCTCGCGGGTACCCTTCAGACCGAAGGCTATGACACCGCAGGAACCGTTGGGCAGGTACTTCTGCGCCAGCTCATGGCACTCGTCGCCCGGCAGTCCGCTGTAGTGAACCCATGCCACGCGCTCGTCCTGCTGCAGGAACTCTGCCACACGCTGGGCATTCTCACAATGGCGAGGCACACGCAGGTGGAGTGTCTCCAGTCCGAGGTTCAGCAGGAAGGAATTCTGTGGAGCAGGAATGGAGCCTAAGTCGCGCATGAGCTGCGCCACGAGCTTGGTGACGAAGGCCAGCTTGCCGAATTTCTTGGTATAGGTCAGTCCATGGTACGACTCGTCGGGCGTTGTGAGACCCGGGAACTTGTCGGCCTGGGCATCCCAGTCAAAGTTACCGCTATCTACGACACAGCCGCCCACCTGCGTGGCATGACCGTCCATATACTTCGTGGTAGAGTGTGTCACGATGTCGGCACCCCACTCGAAGGGACGGCAGTTGATGGGTGTGGGGAAGGTATTGTCAACTATCAGGGGCACACCATGCTTGTGGGCTATACGGGCAAACTTCTCAATGTCGAGGACCTTACAGCCGGGGTTGGAGATGGTCTCGCCAAAGAGGGCCTTCGTATTCGGGCGGAAAGCCTTGTCGATTTCTTCCTCAGTGGCTTCCTGACTGACGAACGTACACTCAATGCCGAGTTTCTTGAGCGTCACGCCAAACAGGTTGTAGGTGCCGCCGTATATCTCGTTCGAGGTCACGAAGTGGTCGCCGGCCTCACAGATATTGAAGATGGCGTAGAAATTGGCTGCCTGGCCGCTCGAGGTCAGCACAGCCCCTACTCCACCCTCCAGCGCAGCTATCTTACTGGCTACGGCATCGTTTGTGGGGTTTTGCAGACGAGTATAGAAATAGCCCTCCTTCTTCAGGTCGAAGAGGTCGGCCATTTCCTCGGTGTTATCATACTTAAAGGTGGTGCTTTGCACGATAGGCAGCACACGCGGCTCACCGTTTTTGGGCTTGTACCCTGCCTGTACGCAGAGCGTGCCTTGTCTCTGTTTCTTCATCTTTTATCTTTGTTTTTAGCTTTTTGACTGCAAAGATAGTGCAAACCGAGTGAAAAACCAAAGGAAAACTTGTTTTTCTTTGTTTTTCCGAGGTGCAGCCTATCTTCGACCTTTAGGTCAAAGATAGTGCAAACCGAGTGAAAATCCAAATAATTTGGATTTTTCACGCTTACCTATTGACAGGTGCGAATGTGAAGACGAAGTCCTCAAGGGTGCAAAGGGACTTTTCCTTCGTATCAGACTTGAAGATGAAGAAAATAGCATGCTTGCCGGCGAGATGCTTTTCCTGGGCCTCCTTCGAAATGCCTATCGCCACGTCCGTGATGGTCTTCGGCATGTCGGCCTTCAGGGCTGCCTCACCTATCTTCTTTCCGTCCTGCGATGCCCAGGGACGGTCCATCATGACCTCGATGGTGCCGTCAATGCCTTCGGGAACAAGACGCAGGATAAGCATCAGATTGTCGGGACTGGCCAGTCGTCCGGCATCGAAATTAAAGTATTTGTAGCCCACGATACTCCCGTCGGTATTGTTGACCACGCGATTGGTGTTGTAGCGCAGGTCGTAGGGTGCATCGTATTTCTCCTTCGACGCGATGGCCTGCTGCTTGGTCATGTTGGGCTGGCCGCCATAGCCAGCTTCCACATACGAGCCGTAGAACGTGTTGTTGGGCCAGTTGTGGACAGCGGGTTTCGGACCAGTGAGCCAGCAGGCTATACCGGCAGAGTGGCGCTCGAAGGGGTCCAGGCCGTTGCGTGCGAAGCCAAGGCTGTTGTATTCGCCCTCGCTGATTTCCACCTTGCCGCCAGGACCTTCCGTTACTTTCACGTCGATGGGGGCTACCATTGCCTGACGGGCATATTCGTCGGTACCCGTCTGACGGTGATAGAACACATACCATTGTCCGTTAATCTCACAGATGGAGCCGTGGGTATTGCCGTCGGGCACGGCAGAGGCTATCACGTTGCCTTGCTCGTCCTTCTCCCGTGCACGGCCGTCAATGATGGTTCCACCATAGGTCCAAGGGCCCAAGGGTGCGTCGCTGTAGGCATAGGCAAGGGTGTAGTTCGACGTAGGCAGACCAAACTCGCCGTCCTCGGTGAAGCGGCTATATATAAATATGTATTTGTCTTTAACCTTGCGGATGCTGGAGGCCTCGAAGAACCGGAAGAGACCAGGCTGGTTACGACCTGAAATCATGTCCTCGACTATCTCCGTACCAGGCTTCACGGTAGCCATCGTCTCGGGGTCGAACTCTGCAGCATAGGAACGTTCAAAGCCCCAATAGCCATAGACGCGACCGTCGTCGTCAACAAACACCGCAGGGTCAAACTGCAGCACACCATCTACCTGGTCAGGATTCTCCTTGCTCCAGTTGCATACCTCGAAGGGACCGTCAGGACGGTCGCTCTTGGCTATCAGACCATTGCGGAAACCCGTCTGGTCGTTGGGGAAGAGGTAGTAGGTCTTCTTGCCGTCCTTTCCCGTCACCATCGTCACATCGGGTGCATAGAGCACATCGGCAGTGCCTGCGGAGTCGAAGGGCTGGCCGTCGCGGTTCTTATCGACCACGAGGATGGTACCGTCGTAGCGCCAACGGTTCAGACTGTCAACCGACGCCGACCACACCACCTGGTCACGTCCGCAATAGGCATCGACGAGATCATCGTGCGAGCCATAGACATAGACACGGTACTTGCCTGGCTGGTCAGGGTCTTCAAACACGTAGGGCTCACCGTCGGGAATGTGTTCCCAAAGGGGCATGTAGGGATTGCCTACGGTTAACGGTTCCTGATTGTCGGCACTCTCTTTCTGCTGGGCACACGAGAGGGCCAGCAGGGTGCAGCATGCAGCTGCAAGGCTCATAAATAGTTCTTTCCTCATGTTCGCTTATGATTTGCTGGCAAAGTTACGAAAAAACGAAGGAAAAGCCAAATTAATTTGAGCTTTTCTGAGTGCAAAGTAACTTCGACGTAGTCAAAGTTACGAAAAAACGAGAGCAAAACAAAGAAACTCGTTTCTTTTTTTGCCGAGACGCAGTATCTTCGCGATTTTTGTCGCAAAGGTACGAAAAAAAGTGAAAAGATAAAAGTGAAAAGTGAATAATTAGC
>JAEEGH010002653.1_pt1 | contig 48023 bp, 47 predicted proteins | sample 9134181 | NCBI WGS metagenome assembly JAEEGH01 (sample SAMN16246544, study PRJNA631951) | gut metagenome | biome: gut microbiome; feature: rumen; material: DP-attached | host: Bos | place: Iran: Karaj | collected 2018-10
ACGGAGGCCGAGGCCGCGGACTATGAAGACGCGCTGGAGGATTTGGGGGTGATCGCGTGAACAGGGCGGAGCTGCGCGCGCTGGTCGCCGCCTACCGCGAGAAGCTGAACACCGTCACCGCCCCGCTGGACGACGAAGCTGCGCTGGAGGTGGTCCGTCTGTTCCCGGTCTGGGCGGCAGGGCGGAGCTGCCGGACGGGCGAACGGCTGCGCTATCACGGCGAGCTGTACCGGGTCCTGCAGGATCACACCGCGCAGGCAGACTGGACGCCCGACGCAGCGCCATCCCTCTACGTCCGCGTCGCCGCGCCGGGGACGATCCCGGAATGGGTGCAGCCCCTGGGGGCGGAGGACGCCTACCGCGCCGGAGACCGCGTGCGGCACGGGGGAAGGATCTGGGAGTCGCTCGCGGACGCAAACGTCTGGGAGCCCGGCGCAGCCGGGACGGAAACGCTTTGGAAGGAGGTATCCGAATGAGAACGAACAGAAGCTGGTGGCGGGCCGCCGGGATCCGCGCCCTGCGCACCGTGGCCCAGACCGCCGTGGCCAGTCTCGGGACGGCTGCGGTCCTTTCGGACGTGAACTGGCTGGCTGTGGCAAGCGCATCCGCGCTGGCAGGCCTGCTCAGCCTGCTCACGAGCCTGGCCGGGTTGCCGGAGGCGGAGCGATGACGGTTACGGACGCCATCCGGCTGGCCGATCTGACGCGGCCCAACGAGCTGGACCGGGAGCTGAAGCTGCGCTGGCTCTCCGGCCTGGACGGAAGGCTGAACGCCGAGGTGCTGGCCCCGCACGGGAACGCGGTGGAGCTCTCCCCCTATACCCAGCAGACGCCGCCGAAGACCGAGCTCCTGGTTCCCTGGCCCTACGACGACATCTACGTGCGGTATCTGGTCATGATGATCGACTTTGAGAACGGGGAGTTCGCCCGCTACAACAACGACGCCGCGGCCTTCAACCGGATCTGGCAGAGCTGGGCCGGATTCTATACGCACAACCACAGCCCCGCAGCGCGGACGGCGCTGCAGTTTTAGAAAGGAGTGACGCCGAATGGCTGAACGAAGCAAAGCCCGCCAGGTCGAATACTACGACCCCGACGGCAACGTGCAGTCCGGCTGGTACAAGGACAACCGCGTCTACCAGGACGAGGCCGGCACGATCCCCATCCCCACCGGCAGCACCTATCAGGGCGACGGCGGCCGCTACTACCGGATAACGAAGTACGGCGACATCCTCTGGTCCGATCCGAACCGGACCGACAGCGACGGCCACTGGATCGCCCAGGGCAACCACTGGTTCCGGACCGCCCAGGATCTGATGGAAAAGCAGCTCCGCAGACCCGGCTTCTCCTACGACCCGACGCACGACGCCCTGTATCAGGGCATGAAGAACGAATTCGTGCGCCAGGGCAAGCGGGCGATGTCGGACGCGATGGGACGGGCCTCCGCCATGAGCGGCGGCTACGCCTCCTCCTACGCCGAGAGTCTGGGGCATCAGGCCTATGCCGAGCAGCTCGGCAAGCTGTCAGAGATGATCCCGGAGCTCTACGACCGGGCCAGGAAGGATTATGACGCCGAGACGGAGCGTCTGATGAAGAACGTCGAGCAGGCCCTCGGCTTCTATGACAGCGACTATCAGACCTATCTCAACGCGATGGAGGCAGACCGCGAGGCGCTGGCCTTTGAAGCCGAAAACGAGCGCTGGAACAAGGAGTTCCAGAATGACAACGACCACTGGGAGCGTGAGTTCCAGAACGAAAACAGCCATTGGTCGCAGGAATTCAACACCGAAAACGCCCACTGGGATAAGGAGTTCAAGCAGCGGCAGAAGGAATGGAACGACCGCGTTGCCGCCGGTCTGCACGGGGCAGGCGACGCCTACGCGCTGGCGATGCTCTCGCTGATGCAGGGCGAGCCGGTATCCGACGAGCTGCTGGAGGCCGCCGGGCTGGACCCTGAATTTGCCGAGCAGCTCCGACGCTACTACGCCAACGCCCAGGGCTGAGACGGAGGAAGGAGAAGAAATGGAAGAAGAAATCAAGCACACCGAACCCGAACAGCCCGCTCCCCTTGCGGAGCAGGCGGAGCCGAAGGAGGATTTCCAGTCCCTGATCCGCGGCAAATACCGCGCCGAGTATCTGCGCCACGCGGCCGGTCTGCTGGCGGCCCAGGCCGAGGAGCAGCGCCGCTACGGAAGGTACCGCGAGATCCGCCGTCAGGCAGAGGCCTTGCGGGCCGAGCATCCCGAATTTGATCTGAACCGCGAGCTGGAGGACCCCGGCTTCGCCGGTCTGCTCCGCAGCGGGGTGGACCTTCGCGTGGCCTGGGAGGCCGTTCACCACGACGAGCTTGCCCGGAGCCGCGAAAACCGCTTTGCCTCCGAGGCCCAGCCGCTGGAGAACGCCCTGGAATCCCAGGCGGCGATCCTCCGCGCAGACCCCCGCAAGCTGACCCGTCAGGAGCGCCGTCAGCTCCGCCGCAGAGCGGCGCGGGGCGAAGAGATCGTCTGGTAGCCGACTGCCGACGCCCCCCGGATGAATCCAAACAAAACCGATGATTTGAAAGGAGCTTTCCTATGTCCATGAATCTTACCGTCAACACCACCGCAGGCGACGCCAACGCCTTCGATCCCGCCTCCGTCCAGGTCACGGGCGCGATGAGCCCGACCATGAAGACCTATTACAACACCGAGCTGCTTGAAAACGCCCGTCCGCGGCTGATCTTCTCCCAGCTCGGCAAGTCCCAGTTCCTGCCCGCCGGTCACGGCGAGAGCGTCCAGTGGCGCAAGTGGAACACCTTTGACAAGGCCCTCACCCCGCTGACCGAGGGCGTGATCCCCACCGGTCAGAAGTTCGGTCAGTCGGCCATCGCGGTCTCCGTGCAGCAGTACGGCGACTATGCCGCCATCTCCGACCGTCTGAATCTGCACGCGGTGGACAACGTCATCCTCGGTGCGGCGGAGGAGATGGGCGCTGCCGGCGGCGAGACCGCCGACACCCTGGTCCGCAACGAGCTTTGCACCGGCACCTCCGTCCTCTATGCCGACACCGTGGACGCCAACGGCGTCGCCGTTGCGACCCCGGAGGCCAGATACGAGCTCTCCGCCGATAACAACCGCCTGACCCCCGACGTGGTCAACAAGGCCTACACCTTCCTCAAGAAGCAGAAGGCGCCCTACTTTGAGGGCGGCAAGTACGTCGCCGTCATCCATCCCTCGGTCAGCTACGACCTGCGCTCCCATCCCGACTGGCTGGAGGTGCACAAGTACGCCGCGACGCGCGAGATCTTCGAGGGCGAGATCGGCGAGCTGCACGGCGTCCGCTTCGTGGAGTCCACCGAGGCCCCGATCTTCAACGGCGGCAGCCTCTACACCGACGAACAGGCCTGGCTGACCGTGAGCGCCTACGCTTCCAACGACAGCACCGCCGCCGCACAGTTCGGCCAGACCTCCGCCTGGAAGGTCACGCTCAAGGAGAGCCTGACCGCCGAGCAGGCCGAGGCTCTGGTGGGCCGCAGGGTCCAGTTCCGCGACGCCTCCGCGCACGATCTTGCCGGCTCCGGCGAGATCGTCGGCGCAACGGCAGCCGGCGGCCTGGTCTGGCTGGCTGCGGAGCCCCCCGTCGTCCTCTCCGGCGCGTCCGGCAGCGAGGACACCCTGCTGCCCGGCGAGGGCGGCAACGCCGAAAACGGCCCCTGCGCGGTCTACGGCACACTCTTCTTCGGCAAGGACGCCGTCGGCGTCGTGGACCCCGAGGGCATGGGGATGGAGATGATCATCAAGGACGCCAGCCAGATCGGCGGTCCGCTGAACCAGTTCTCCACCGTGGGCTACAAGTTCGAATCCGCCGCGAAGATCCTCTATCAGAACCGTATGGTTCGCGTGGAATCCTGCTCGGCCTACTCCGGCACGGACGAAGCGAACTGATCCCAAAAGCGGGAAGCAGCGGTCCAGGCCGCTGCTTCCCGGCAGCCTTCGCCTGACGGCGAAAGAAAGGAGCATCCCATGCATTATCCTTCCATGCAGGTCCCGAAGCGGAAGCGGTACCGGATCGGGCGCTTTTACGGGCTGAACTGCCGCGACGACGCGCCGGAGGGCAGCTTTCGCTCAATGGAGAACGGCTCCTCCGCCGACGCACCGCTGTTCCGCGTTCGGCGCAGGCGCACGAGCCCCGAAGCTCTGGACGGCAACCCCTGCGCCCATCTGCTTGCCATCGGCGGGACGGGCGTGCCGGTGCTTCTGGATCAGAGCGGAACGATCTGGTCCGGCGGCCACTGCTGCTCCCGCGTTCTGCCGCATCGCCTCTCCTTCTCGCTCCGCCCGGAGGAGGCCGGGACGACGGCCCAGGTGCTGGACGCGGAGGCGCTGCGGGCCGCGCTGCCGCTGGACGGGATCTTCCGGTTTACCTATGACCGGGACGCCGCCTGCTGGCAGCGCGACGACGGCGGCGGCGTCATCCCCGACGGGGCCATCGACTGCCAGCCGCAGCCGGGCGACGGCGACGGGCTTGAGATCCAGGCCTCGACCGTCCTGCTCAGCAGCGCCCGCCGCTCCATGGTCTTCCTCGGCGGCTGGGTCTGCATCTTCCCGGACGGCGTGTACGTGAACGCCGCCCGCCTGCACGAGCAGCAAAGCCTGCAGCCCGATCTGGACTACGGCGCGATCAACGTGGAAAACACCTGCGCGGCGGGCCGCCTGTACGCCGTGCCCTGCGACATCGACGGCGTGAGCCGGAGCGTCATCTGGGCGGACGTTCCGCCGGACGGAGGACTGTGGGTGGACACGAGCGCAGAAACCCCGACGGTCAGCGCATGGTCGCAGAGCGACGGACTGTGGAAGGCGGTACAGCCCTATATCCGTCTGGAGGCCCCGGGCATTGCGCGCGGTCTGGCGGCGGGCGACGCCGTGGACTTCGTCTGCCGTCTGAACACCGAGGTCGGCGGCGAGGACGAGCTGACCGACGCGCTGAACGGCACGGCGATCCTCACCGCCGCCTGGCACGACCCCGGCGCGTCTGGGCGGCCCGCCGGAACGAACGACTACGTGGTGCTGCCCGGTCTGGTCTCCCAGCCGCGGACGATCTTTTTGACGGGCTCCGACAACAGCTTTCTGACCCTGCGGCGCAAGATGCCGGAGATGGACTACGTGGTCGAATGCCAGAACCGGCTCTGGGGCTGCCGCTGGGGCGGCGGCGTCAACGAGCTCTACGGCTCCAGTCTGGGCAGCTTCAAAAACTGGTCGGTCTTCGAGGGCCTGTCCACCGATTCCTACCGCGTCAGCCGGGGCGTGGGCGGGGCCTTCACCGGCGCGGCTGTCCTGGGCGGCTGCCCGCTCTTTTTCCGCGCCGACAGTCTGGAGAAAATCTACCCCTCCGCAGGCGGGGATCACGGCGTGGTCACGGTCAGCCTGGAGGGGATCGCCCCCGGAAGCGCCCGGAGCGCCGTGGTCATCCGCGACAAGCTCTACTACCGCTCGCCGGGCGGCTTCTGCTGCTACAGCGGGAGCCTGCCCGTCCGGATCTCCGACCCGCTCGGCAAGACCTGGCTGGGCCCGACCTCAGCCGGAGCCTTGGGCCCGGATTACTACGCCGCCGTAGAGGACGAGCGCGGGATGAGCTGGATCTACGTCTATCACACCGAAACCGGCCTCTGGGACCGGCAGGATCTGGAGGACCTCTATCAATGCCTGAGCTGGAACGAGCGGCTCTACTATCTGGCGGGGCCGGGACAGCCTCTGCGCTGCATCGGCGAGGCTCTGGACAGCGACGGTCTGAGCTGGCGCGTGGAGACCGGGCCGCTTGGGCCGGTCCTCTGCACGAAGCGCTACGTCTCCCGCATCCAGGTGGAGGGACGGCTCGACCCCGGCGCCTTCCTGCGCGTCTGGGGGAGCTACGACGGCGAAAGCTGGGTCCGGCTCGGCACCTTTCGCTCCAGCCAGCGGCGGACGGAGCTGTTTCCGGTCTTCCCCCGGCGCTGCGAGAATCTGCGTCTGCGTCTGGAGGGCGCGGGCGGGATGGAGCTTGCAGGCATCTCCTGGCTTTTGGAGCCGGGCAGCGACAGTTGACAGAACAGGAGGAACCAGATGGAACAGTTGGAATTTCCGCCCAGACTGCACGGGACCGTGGAGGAGCAGCTTCGTCAGCTCTGGGAATATCTCTATCGCCAGGCGGAGCGCCGGCAGGCGGAGCAGAGCCTGCGGTAACGCCGGACGGAAAGGGGGCTTCTGAATGGAACAGGCAGAGCTTTCCGCCCGGGAACGGCGGTTCACGGAGGCCTTTCTGGAGACCGGAGACCCCGCCGCGGCAGCAGCCGAGGCGGGCTGCGGCTCCGGCCGGGCGGCGGCAGCGGGAGAAAAGCTGCTCAGCCGTCCGGCGGTCCAGGCAGCTCTGGGCCGGGCCTGGAAGACCCGGCCCAGGGTCCGGCCCGTCACGCGGGACGCGATCATCCAGGAGCTTGCCGCGATTGCCTTTTCGGATTTTACCGACTTCGTCCGGGTGGAGGACGGGCAGGTCCTGATTACCGAAAGCCGGAACCTGGATTACAGCCGCCGCGCCGCAATCGCCGGGATCAAGGACACCGGCAAGGGCGTGGAGATCAAGCTGCACGACAAGCAAAAGGCGCTGGAGCTGCTGGCAAAGTATCTCGGCCTGTTTGAAAAGGACGAAGCGGACGACGCCGTCCGCGTAGAGCTGGGCGGCACGGCGGAATGGGCGGAGTAATTGTCAGGGATTAGGGACCAGGGATTAGGGATTAGGGGGATGAATGAAGGAATTACGCATTGACCGGCCGAATGAAAAGCAGGAGCAGATGCTTCTGGCGCGGACGAAGCACGTGGGCTTCGGCGGAGCCAGAGGCGGCGGAAAGAGCTGGGCCGTGCGGACGAAGGCCAAGCTGCTGGCTCTGCGCTATCCGGGCATCCGGATCCTGATCGTCCGGCGCACCTACCCGGAGTTGATCAACAACCACATTCAGCTCCTGCGCGCCGAGCTTGCAGGGGTCGCAAAATACAACGACAAGGACAAGGTGCTCCGCTTCCCGGTGATGCAGGCGCAGGCCGGGGCGGAGGGCGGCTCCGCAGGCGGGAGCGAGATCCATTTTATGTACTGCGACTGCGACGCCGATCTGGACCGGCTGCAGGGCGTGGAATACGACTGCATCTTTCTGGACGAGGCGACCCAGTTGAGCGAATACCAGATGAAGACCATCACGGCCTGTCTGCGCGGCGTGAACGACTTCCCGAAGCGGGTCTACTACACCTGCAACCCCGGCGGTCAGGGTCACGCCTACATCAAGCGCATCTTTCTCGACCGCCAGTACGAGGCCGGGGAGAATCCCGCCGACTACACCTTCGTCCGGAGTCTGGTGACGGACAACAAGGCTCTGATGGCCGCCCAGCCGGACTATATCCGGCAGCTCGAGGCCCTGCCCGAAAAGCTGCGGCGGGCCTGGCTGGAGGGCGACTGGAACATCTTTGAGGGACAGTTCTTTGAGGACTTCCGCACGACCCCGGATCTCTCGGCCTGCCGCAGCCACGGGGTAGACCCGGAGGACGCAAGCAGGCGCGGACTTTGGGTCCACGTGATCGCCCCCTTCGATCCGCCCCGCGAATGGAAGCTCTACCGCTCCTTTGACTGGGGCTACGCCAAGCCCTTCTCCTGCGCCTGGTGGGCGGTGGACTTCGACGGGCGGCTCTACCGCATCCTGGAGCTCTACGGCTGCACGAAGACGCCGAACGAGGGTCTGAAGTGGACCACGGACGAGGTGTTCCGCAAGATTCGGGAAATCGAAGACAGCCACCGCTGGCTGGCGGGGCGGAAGATCGAGGGCGTGGCCGATCCCGCGATCTGGCAGGAAAACGGCGGCGAATCCATCGCCGAGACCGCCGAAAAGCACCGGGTCTATTTCAGCCCGGGCGACCACGCGCGGATCCCCGGCTGGATGCAGTGCCACTACCGCCTGCGCTTTGACGAAAACGGGGTGCCGATGATGTACGTCTTCGACACCTGCAAGGCCTTCCTGCGGACGGTGCCCCTGATGGTCTACGACGCGCACAGCCCGGAGGATCTGGACACCTCGCTGGAGGACCACGTCTGCGACGAGTGGCGATACATGTGCATGGCAAGGCCGATCCGGCCCGTGCGGGAAAAGCCTGCGGCGGAGGTCCGCGTAAACCCGCTGAGGTGAATCGCCTCAACGGCTCTCGCTCTGCGCGGGCTTCTGCACGAACTGCTTTACCACGATGGCGAGCAGGGGAAGCAGGATCATGCCGGGGACGCCGAAGGTGCGGAAGCCGATATAGAAGGCCGCGAGGGTCAAAAGCGGATGCAGGCCGAGAGAGCGCCCGACCAGGCGGGGCTCCAGAGCGGTCCGCCCGAGGGCCGTCAGCGCATAGAGCGTCAGCAGGCCGAAGCCCCGCGTGGAGGCCCCCTGGAGGAAGCAGGTCATGGCCCAGGGGATCAGCACCGTCCCGGTTCCGAGGACGGGGAGCGCATCGAGCACCGAGATCAGCCCGCCGAACAGGATGGGGAACTCCACGCCGAGGATCCAGAAGCCCAGGGTGAGCAGGGCAAAGACGATGCCCATCATTTTGAGCTGGGCCTTGCACCAGCCGCCGAGGGCCTGATGGCAGCGCTGATGCAGACGGCCCAGCCGCTCCATCCAGGGCTTCGGCAGGGTCCGTTTCAGCCAGAGCTTGACCTCCGGCAGGGCGGCGGAGGTCATATAGGACGCGATGACCGTGGTGATCAGGGTCAGGACCAGCTTCGGCAGGCCGGTCACGAGGCCGGAGACCAGACCCGTCAGGAAGCCGGAGAGCGACTGCAAAAATACCCCGCCGCTGGCAAAGACCCGGTCAAGCCAGCCCTCGATGGCGGCGGCAACCTCCGGCGGGGCCTTGCGGGCAAGGCCGTTCAGCGCCCCGCGCAGGGCTTCAAAGCCGGGGCGAAGCTGGCGCAGGAGGGTCGGAAGCTGGCGCGCCAGGCGGACGATCTCCGTCCACGCGACCTGGCAGAACAGGAACAGTCCGGCCCCGACCAGCAGGAGCAGCCCCGTCACGCACAGGCCGCTGCGCAGCCAGCGCGGCAGATGCGTCCGCCTGCCGAGGGCGGCGACGGCGGGCTCCACCCACCAGGAGATCAGATAGGCCAGAACGAAGGGCAGGGCCAGCGGCAGCAGGACGAACACCCCGACCACCGAGGCCGCCGTCAGCACGGCGTTTCGGAGCAGCGGCCTCTGCTTTGCGGACATGGAATCACCTCGTGACGATCAGCATTTGACGTTCAATATTCTATGCAAAGCATTCCCCGGTTTTGCATGGTTCATACGGAAAGGAAAACGAAATGAAACTGATCCAGGCATTTTTGACGGAAAATCCCTGCTACCGGGCGAATCTCGACCGGGCGGACGAGCGATACCGGGTCTTTCAGGACCGCGGGCCGGTCGGACTGATGCTGCATTCGGTGGGCTGCGCCCAGCCGAGCGCCGAGGTCTTCGTCCGCCGGTGGAACCGCCCGGACTATGACCGCGCCTGCGTCCACGCCTTCATCGACGCGAACACGGGCGACGTCTGGCAGACCCTGCCCTGGAGCTTCCGGGGCTGGCACGGCGGCGGCTCCTGCAACAACACCCATATCGGCGTGGAGCTCTGCGAGCCCGACTGCCTGAGCTACACCGGCGGCGCGAGCTTCACGGTCTGGGACCGGGACCGGGCCGTGGCCTGCGCCGCGCGGACGCGGGAGGCTGCGGCGGAGCTGTTCTCTACGTTATGTAAACAATACGGTTTGGAGCCGGAGACCGCGATCCTCTCCCACCGGGAGGGCGGGCGGCGCGGCATTGCCACGGCGCACGCCGATCCCGAACATCTCTGGACCGGTCTGGGTCTGGACTGGACGATGGACGGGTTCCGCGCGATGGTCCGGGCGAAGATGGACGCAAAAAGCCCCGATCCGTCGCCGGAGCGCGCGCCGCTCTACCGGGTCCAGATCGGGGCCTTTCACAACCGCGCCTACGCCGAAGCGATGCTGACCGAGGCGCGGAAAACCTTCCCGAACGCTTTTTTGAAGAAGGAATAGATCAAACGCCGCGGGGCAAGACCCCGCGGCGTTTTCGTATGGATTACTGCATGGAGAAGCTGATCGTTCCGACGCGCTGGCTGTTGATATAGATCGTGAAGCTGTAGGCGCCGGCGGTCTCGGGGAGCCAGGGGATCCGGCCCATCCAGGCGCTGTCCTGCCACATCTCGTTCCAGACCAGATGCTCGCGGTCAACGTGGACGATCTGATCGTTCGCGTCGCGGACGACGTAGTGGACCGTGACCTGCTCGTCGGAATCCGCCGGGATGCCGCGGGTCTCGATCACGAACAGGATCGTCTCGCCCTGGGCATAGCGGACCGTGCCGCCCGTGCGCTTGACGTCCGCAACGGTGTAGTTCTCCGTCTGCGGGGCGTCGTAGGTGCCGATGGTCGTGCCGGATTCCGTCACGCCCAGCTCGGCAAAGCGCCGGGCCGGGAGGGTCTGCACGCTGACGGTGGTATGGCCGGTGACGGAGGAGCCGTCGGCGGCCTTGAGGGTGAATTCGTAGGTCGCATCGGGCAGGACCGCGATCAGCGCCTCTCCGCCCTGCGCGGACTCGGCAAGCTGGAGATTGTCGCCGTAGGTGCCGGAGATCATCCAGCCGGCCTCCGGCTCGCGGTTGGCGGTCCAGGTCAGCCGGACGCCCTCATAGGTGGGCTCCGCGGTGAAGCTGTCGATCTGAATGACGGCGTCCTCGATCTCGAGGGTCAGCGGCTGATACAGTCCTTCGGCGGTCAGCATCAGGGAATAGGTCTTTCCGGGTTCGATGTTGGGGATCGTGGCGGAGCAGTCGTAGCCGTTTTCGCCGGGCTGCGCGGGAACGACCGTGACCTGGAAGGCGGTTCCCTCGGCGTCGGTGCAGGTCAGGATCCAGCTTTCGGGCAGCTCGGAGGTGCAGGTCCAGCGCACGTAGGCCGTGCCGTCCAGGATCTCCGAAAGGGTGAGGTTTTCCGCAAGGATCTCCCGAATCGGCGTATAGGACACCGTGGTCTGACCGATCAGGTAGAGATTTTCGCTGCCGATCAGACGGAAGGTGTATTCCGTGCCGGTTTCCAGACCGGAGATCTGGGTGCTGTGGCCGGAGAACTCGGTTTCCGTCTCCTCGCCGCCGGTGGGTCCGTAGCGCAGGGTCCATGCGGCGGGCTCGGTGCCGCCGTCGCGGAGGACCAGATCGAGCTGGACTGCGCCGGGCTCGGCCCCGTCGGTGGCGGTGAAGGTCAGGATCTCGGTCTGCGGGATCGTGGAGGCGATCACGCTGGTCTGGCCGGAGACCTTGTGCCGTCCGGGCAGAACGGCGCGGACCGTATACTGGGTGCCGGGCGTCAGGCCGGTCAGGGAAGCCGTCCCGTTTTCAAAGGGGACGCGGGTCGAGTTGCCGTAGGAATCCTCACAGACGGCCTCGAACTGCTCCTGCTCGACGCTCGCCTTGAGATGGACCTGAAGGGAATCCGCCGTCACGTCGGAGACCGTAAGCGATTCGACCTTGACGAAATAGTGCCAGAGCCCCTGACCGAATTCGGTGAACTCATACAGGCCCACCAGAACGACCAGCAGGATCATGGCGGCGGCGAAGAAGCCCCAGGCTCTGCGCTTGCGTCTGCGGCGCTTGGCGGCCTTTTCGGCGGCGCGGCGGCGCTCGGCGGTCAGCATGGGCGTATCGTCCACCAGGGCGGGCTGGGTCTCGGCGGTCGCCTCGGCCTTTTTCTTCTTTTTCCTGCTGCGCTTGCTGTCCGGCGCGAAGGCAACCTTGAACTGATCGTCGAGCCGTTCGACGTCGTTGGCGCGGACGGGCTCGATCTCCTCGTCGCGGTCGGCCGCGTCCAGCGGGCCGTCGTCCGCGACCAGGGGCGGAACGATCAGATGGTCGCTGACCGCATTGCGGCGCATATACTGCTCCAGCGCCACGCGCATCTCGTCCGGGGTCTGGTAGCGGTCCTCGGGCTTGTGGGCGCAGGCCTTCTGGATGATCTCCGCCAGCTCGTAGTCGGCATAGAGGGGCGCGGGCAGGGCCTCGCCCTCGAGTCTGCGGGTATCGGCGGCCTTGGCGTTGGTCTGCTCGTCCTCAAAGGGGGCGTGGTTGCCGTTGTAGATCCGGTAGAGGATCATGCCCAGCGAGTAGATGTCCACCGTGGTATTCAGACCGCCGATGAAGTTGCGGAGCTCCGGGGCGGTATAGCTGCTGCGGTACTGCTCGGGCAGGACGGCATACTGCATATCGTCCGTGGAGATCAGGCCGAAATCGCCCAGCAGGAAGCGGCCCGTATCCGAGAAATAGACGTTGCCGGGCTTGAGGTTTCCGTGAACGAAGCCTTCCTCGCGCAGGGCGGACAGGGCCACGCAGAGGTCGATGCCCATGTTGATGCCGCGCAGATGGGAGATGGCGTTCTGCTCCAGATAGTCCTTCAGGGAGTTCCGCTTGGGCAGGACGGCATAGACCTCATAGCCCACGCCCTCCTCCTTCGGCTCCATCTGAACGCCCAGGAAGGGCAGGATATAGGGGCAGTCCAATAGCTTTTTGCGATCCTCCGCCTCCTTGACCAGAGCTTCGGCCTCCTTGCGGTAGTATTCCGCGGCCTCCGCCTCGCTGGCGTAGGCGCCGGTCAGGAGCAGAGCCTGGACCTGGTCGGCGCTGGCAGGGATCGAGATGTGTTTGAGTACAAATTCCCGCCCGGACTCCGGATGCGTCAGCGCATAGCAGCTCACACCTTCATGCTGAGAGAAGCATTCGCCGAGCTCCATCGCGTCCAGCAGAGGGGAAATTTTGCGTACAGACACGGCTGTACCCTCCTTTTTCGACAATTTGACGCGTATATCTTATAACAAAACGAAAAAAAAAGCAATAACATATTGTTTTATTTGCGAGAAAATGGTATGATATAGGGCAGAAGCCAAAAATCGGGAAGTCGATCGGGCTGTATCCCCGACGCACAGTATTCCCCAATCACGGAGGATCCATAAGATGAATAAGAACGTATGCCCCAACTGCGGGCAGCTCTATGACGCCGATCTGGAAAAATGTCCCCTCTGCGGGACCGCCGCCCAGGTCATGGAAAGCGGAAGCCCCTTCCGCAAGCAGCGGCGCGCCGAACGCAAGGAGGCCGAACAGGAGGCCCGCCGCCAGAAGAACGAGGCGGAGGCCGAGACGGAGGACGACCTTCTGGAAGAGGAGGCCGCCCGCAAGCGCGAGGAAAAGCGGATGAAGAAGGCGGCCAGACGCGCCGCCCGCGCAGAGGAGGACGACGAGGCCGAACAGCCTGAAGCGCCGACCGCCGTCACCCCCGGCGTCTATCAGTCCGGCGGACGCCGCCCTGCGGTCCGCGAGGAGTATATCGGCCGCGACCGTACCCGCGTGCCCCGCGTCTTTTTGGTGCTGAGCTTCCTGCTTCTGCTGGCCGCCCTGGCCATCGGCGGGTCCTATCTGCTCTGGAAGAAGAACGTGGTCTCCCTTCCGGTCTACGACAAGCTCTTTGACCGCTACCACAGCGAGACCGCCCCGTCCGACACCCCGACGAGCAGCGAAACCGGCGCCGTCCAGACCCAGGCACCGGCGGACACTGACTCCGTCGATCCCTACTCCGGTGCAAACCCCTGCACGGGTCTGAGCCTGAATCTCACCGAGATCACCCTGACCTACCGCAACGACCTGGATCAGATCGTGGCAAGCGTCGAGCCCCGCGACACCACCGATCAGCGCGTCTACACCTCCTCCGATGAGAGCGTGGCCAAGGTGACGAGCGTCGGCGTGGTCACGGCGGTGAACCCCGGCACGGCGACGATCACCGTCACCTGCGGCAAGCAGACGGCAAGCTGCACCGTCATCTGCGACTTCTCCGACGAGCCTGCGCCCAGCGAGAGCGTCTCTCTGGACGTGGACAGTCTGGAGCTCAACGACAAGGACATGGACATTACCTTCTTCAACCCCGGTGAAAACTTTACCCTGATGGTGACGAACGTCCCCGTGGGAACGCCCGTGACCTGGACCTCCCAGGATCCGGCCATCGCCACCGTGGACGAGGGCGGGCGCGTGGTCGCCGTTGCGAAGGGCACCACGAAGGTTCTGGTGAAGGTCGGCGAGCTTACCGCCGAGTGCTGGGTCCGCTGCAACTTCCAGGAGGACGCAACCTCCGGCGGCTGACGCCGCTTCATCCGGGAGGCGAACGGGATGCGATACCTTTGGGCAGCTCTGACCGCGCTGGCGGTGATCTGGGGGACCGTTCTGACGGTCCGCCTGCTCCGGCAGCGGAACGGCGCATGCTCCAAACGCACGGCCCTGGCCTCCGGGAGCCTGACCCTCTCCGTGCTGTTCTACGCCGGACCGCGGGTGCTGGACGCCTTTTGGAAGGACGACCTTGCCGCGGTCTGCGGTCTGGGGCGGCTGCTTGCCGCCGTGGGCGCGACCCTCTTTGCCCTGCTGCTCTACTGGATCTGGGAGAGCCGGTTTTCGCCTGCGGTCCGCGACCGTGCCGTCTTTTGGACTGCCGTCGGCTTCGCGGTCGGACGGCTGCTCCTGCTTGCCGCCCCGGCAAATCACTGGCTGACCGGCGAGACGCCGGTCCTCTGGGCGACCCTGCGCGCCGCCGCCCTTGCGGGTCAGGCCGCTGCGGACGTTCTGCTCTGGTTTCTGATCCGCGACAGGCGGCGCGCCCTGCGCCCGGTCTGGCTGCTGGCCGGTCTGGCCTTTCTGCTGGCCCTGCCGACCCTCCTGCCCGGCCTCCCATTCGCCGATTATCCGATGGCCGCATCCGCGGTCTGCGCCATGCTGATCCCGGTCTGTCTGTACCGGGACGCCCAATAAACGAAACGGAGGCAGCGCCATGTCCATTGCAGTCATCAAGAAGCGGGACGGACGGATCGTCCCCTTCGACATGAAGAAGATTTCCGACGCGATCGAAAAATCCTTCCGCGCCGACACCGAACAGGCCGAGCGCGAGACCATTGCCGACCAGCTCGCCTGGGAGGTCACGACCCTGTTGGAGCAGGACGGCAACCCCGCTCCCGCCGTGGAACGGATCCAGGATCTGGTGGAGCACGTTTTGATGAGCCGCGGCTATGAGGCCGCCGCCAAGCGTTTCATCCTCTACCGTCAGGCCCGCACCGACGCCCGCACCCGCGCCGAGCATGGCAGCGGCACGGTGATCCTGGAGCCTTGGGAGCCCACGCTGACGGGGCAGGCCGTGGCCATCTGCGCGGCGATCCGAAACAACGGCGGCGCAGACCGCCTTGTCGGCTTCTTTGAATCCCTGGCCCCGGCGGCGGAGAACACGCTGATCGAGACCTATTTTGCGGCCCTGCGGACCGCTCTGGCCCTCAAGGCCGGCTGTCCGGTCGCTGCGCAGACCCTGCGGAGCATCCACGTTGCCATCGGCAGCCTTTCTCTGCTCGGTCCGGCGCAGAACGACTATTTGAAGCGCCAGGCCGACCTGCTCTGCGGCACGCTCGGCTGCGCGCACGAGAGCGTGGAGACCGCGCAGGCCGCCGCTCTGGCCCAGGCGGAGGAACAGACCGAAGCCGCTCTGCGGCAGACGCTCCGCTGCCTCCACGCCAGAGGCTGCACCCGCGAGCTGACCGCCCGACCGGAGACCCTGACCCCGGCGGTCGAGCTGCTGCTGCGGTGCGAGGAATGAGCCGCCGCACGAAGACCGAATCCAAAGGCATCGCCGTTTTGCAGAGCAAAACGGCGATGCCTTGCGAAACTGAATCGTCACGACAGGAGGAACCAGCATGAAAACGATCTATCTGGCCGGGGGCTGCTTCTGGGGCACCCAACATTTTATGCGGCAGATCCGCGGGGTCACGGAGACCCGCGTGGGCTACGCCAACGGCCACACCGACCACCCGACCTACGATGAGGTCAAGCACAACCACACCGGCCACGCCGAGACCGTGGAGGTCGTCTATGACGAGACGGTCCTGCCCACGCGCAAGCTCCTGAAATGCTACTTTCTGAGCGTGGACCCGACCTCCCTGAACCGGCAGGGGATGGATTTCGGCACCCAGTACCGCACCGGCATCTGGTACACCGACGAGAGCCTGGCCCCGGACGTGGAGGCGGCTCTGCAGGAGCTTGCCGCCGAGATCGGCTGCGAGCCCGTGATCGAGCACGGCCCCCTGCAGCAGTTCTTTGACGCCGAGACCTACCACCAGGACTATCTGGTCAAAAATCCCGCCGGCTACTGCCACATCTCCCGCGAGCTGCTGGAAAAGGCAAAATCGCTGTAACGCTGCGTCTGCCTTGTAGGGGCGCTCTTATTCCATAACCAAAAGGAACGACACCATGAATCTTCTGCAAACCTATGAAGCCAACGGGGTTTCGCGCCCCGTATACGAATACGGCGAATCGGTCCTGGACGCGCTGCGGGATCGGTTTGACGCCATTGACCGGATGGCGGAGCTCAATCAGGGCAAGGTCATCCGCGCCATGCAGGACGCCCGCGTGGACGCGGCCTGCTTTGCCGCCACGACGGGCTACGGCTACGACGACGTGGGCCGCGACCGGCTGGAGGAGGTATACGCCTCCGTCTTCGGGACCGAGGCCGCCCTGGTCCGCCCGCAGATCACCTGCGGGACCCACGCGCTGACGGTGGCCCTTTCTGCCAACCTCCTGCCCGGGGACGAGCTGCTCTCCCCCGTCGGTCTGCCCTACGACACCCTGCAGGAGGTCATCGGCATCCGGCCCTCCCCCTGCTCGCTGGCGGAATACGGCGTACGCTACCGTCAGGTGGATCTGCTGCCCGACGGCGGCTTCGACTACCCCGCCATCCGCGCCGCGATCCACGAAAAGACCAAGCTCATCACGATTCAGCGCTCAAAGGGCTACGCGACGCGGCCTTCCTTCTCCGTGGCGCAGATCGGCGAGCTGATCTCCTTCTGCAAGGGCGTCAAGCCCGACGTGCTGGTGATGGTGGACAACTGCTACGGCGAGTTCGTGGAGGAGCTGGAGCCCTCCCAGGTCGGCGCGGATCTGTGCGTCGGCAGTCTGATCAAGAACCCCGGCGGCGGACTGGCCCCGATCGGCGGCTACATCGTCGGCACGAAGGCCTGCGTGGAGCGCTGCGCCTACCGGCTCTCGGCCCCGGGTCTGGGGCAGGAGGTCGGCGCGAATCTCGGCATCCTGCCGAGCTTCTATCAGGGTCTGTTCCTGGCCCCGACCGTGGTCGCCGGTGCGCTCAAGGGCGCGATCTTTGCCGCCTGCCTCTATGAGCGGCTGGGCTTCCGGGTCGTTCCCGGCGGCGCGGAGGAGCGCCACGACATCATTCAGGCCGTCGAGCTCGGCTCCGAGGCCGGAATGCGGGCCTTCTGCAAGGGCATTCAGGCCGCCGCTCCGGTGGATTCCTACGTCGAGCCGATCCCCTGGGCCATGCCCGGCTATGACGACGAGGTCATCATGGCGGCAGGCGCCTTCGTGCAGGGCTCGTCCATCGAGCTGTCCGCCGACGGCCCGATCCGCCCGCCCTACGCGGTTTATTTCCAGGGCGGTCTGACCTGGTATCACGCCAAGCTCGGCATTCTGCGCTCCCTGCAGTCGATGGTGGATGCCGGACTGACGGAGGTCCCAACCGTTGTCTAAGAACTCGGGGTTACCGGGTGGGAATGAAACTATGAAACTATGAAACTATTGTTGAAACAGGCGCGGCCACTGCGGCCGCGCCTGTTTCGTTGTCTTTTGTATTACAGCCCGTAGATCCTCGTATACTTTTCTTCCAGATAGTCGGTGAAATACCTCGGGTCGAAGGGGGCCTCAAGGGCAGATTCCAGGACGTCCATCGGGTCGCGGAGGGCGCCGAATTTCCAGATGCGGTCCTCCAGCCAGGCGAGGATCGGGCGGAGATCGCCGCTTGCGACGACAGCGTCCACGTCAACGGTCTGCTTCATCTTCGCCAGGAGCTGGGCGCCGTAGGCGGAGCCAAGGGCGTAGGACGGGAAGTAGCCCACGTAGCCGGTGGACCAATGGCTGTCCTGCAGGACGCCGCGCCTGTCGTCCGGGACCTCGATGCCGAGGTATTCGCGGTACTTCGCGTTCCAGACGGCCTGCAGATCCTCGGCCCGAACGGAGCCGTCGAACAGGCCCTTTTCGATCTCGTACCGGACCAGAACGTGCAGGGCGTAGGTCAGCTCGTCGGCCTGGGTGCGGATCAGGGTGGGCTCGGCCTTGTTGACGGCGAGCCAGAGCTGTTCAGCGCTCACGCCCGCAAACTGCGCCGGGAAGAGGGCTTTCAGCTTGGGGAAGATCAGCTCGATGAAGGGGCGGCTGCGGCCGATATAGTTCTCCAGGAAGCGGGACTGCCCCTCATGGATCGACATGGAGACGCCCTTGCCCAGGATCGTACCGTTCAGCTCCGGCGCAGTGTGCAGCTCGTACAGGGCGTGGCCGCCCTCGTGAATGACGGAGTACATGCTGTAGACCGGGTTTTCCGTGCGGTAGTGGGTGGTGATGCGGACGTCGTCGCGGTTAAAATGCGTGGTGAAGGGATGCTCGGTCTCGCCGATGGAGCAGCGGTCCCGGGGCAGGCAGAGGACGCCCATCAGGTATTCGGCAAATTCCCGCTGGGGCTCGACCGGGAAGAACTTTCCCCGGAGAAAGCTGTCGTCCACCTGCGGCTTTTCCAGAACCTTTTTCAGCAGGGGGACGATCCGCGCCTTGAGGGTGTCGAAGAAGGCGTCGGTCTTCTCCATCGTCAGCCCGTGCTCGAAGCGGCCCATCTGCACGTCGTAGGGGGCTTCGTCCGGCCGGTAGCGGAGGCAGAAGCGGCGGTTGGTATCGAAGACCTCCCGGATCACCGGGGCAAAGGCGGCAAAGTCGTTTTCTGCCTTCGCCCTGTGCCAGACTGCGGAGGCCCGGTTTTGCAGGGTCACGCAGCCGACGTATTCCTCCTGCGGGATCGAGGCGGTGAATTCCTTCTCGCGCAGGAAGAGCTCCACCTCGCGCGCTTCGATTTCGGAGAGCTCGTCCCGGTGCGCAAGCAGGAAGGCCGCGGCCTCGTTGAGCGGGCGGTTGGTCTGGAGCTCATAGGTCTTGCCGGAGAGGTAGGCCAGAGTCCTGCCGCGTCCCGCGGCGGAGGCGGGCGGGGCGACGGTCTCGCCGTCGTAGGAGAGCACGCCCCGGGCATGGCTCAGCGCATGGAGTTCGTCCATCTTTTCGCGGAAGAGCTTCCATGCTGTCTGTACGTTCATCTGTTTTCTCCTTTTTCGTTTGATTCGGCCCGGCTTCGCCAGTCCTCCCGCAGCAGGGAGAAGGCCACGTCGTCGTATACCCTTCCCTCGAAGCCGACGGCGCGGCGGAAATAGCCCTCCTGGGTGAAGCCCAGCTTCTCCATCAGGGCGCGGGAGGCGGTGTTGACCGCAAAGGCGCGGACGGTGATGATCTCATAGTCCAGGACGTTGAACAGCCAGGGCAGGAGAGCGCGCATCGCCTCGGTCATATAGCCCCGCCGCGCCCAGGGCTCCCCGATCCAGTAGGCAAGGCCGGTCGAGTTGACCTGATACCGCAGATCGTCCTTCTGCAGGGAAATCTTCCCGATGAATTCGTCGCTCTCCCGCAGCGCGACGATGAAGTTGGTCTGTTTTTCGATCATTGAGAGCAGGTAGTCGTGCCATTCCGCGGGGGACAGGTACGGCATGCACAGATACCGGCGGACAAAGTCCGAGTTGCCGAGCGCGGCCATCCGTTCCTCGTCCGACAGCCGCGGATCCCGGATCCGCAGACGGGGCGTCAGCAGCTCCATAGGTCTTCCCTCTTTACAGTCTGCTGTAGGCGACCGCAGTCTTCGCCGCCAGCGCGGCGTTGTTGAAGACCAGGTGGATGTTGCTCTCCAGGCTCTCGCCGCCGGTCAACTCCTTGACCTTTGCCAGCAGATAGGGCGTGGCAGCCTTGCCGTGGACGCCTTCCAGAACGGACTGGGCCACGGCCTCGTCGATGGCCCGATTGATCACGGCGGGGTCCATCGAGTATTCCGCCGGGATCGGGTTCGTGACCAGAATGCCGCCCTTGAGACCCAGGTCGCGCTGGACCTTGAAGGTCTTCGCCAGCTCCTCGGGGGTATCAAGCTCATAGTCTACGCCGAAGCCGCTGGTCCGGGTGTAGAAGGCGGGCAGCTCCTTCGTGCCGTAGCCGATGACCGGCACGCCGTGGGTCTCCAGATACTCCAGCGTCAGGCCGAGGTCGAGGATCGCCTTCGCTCCGGCGCAGACGACCATCACCGGGGTATTTGCCAGCTCCTCGAGGTCGGCGGAGATATCCATCGTGGTCTCCGCGCCGCGGTGGACGCCGCCGATGCCGCCCGTGGCGAAGATGGAGATGCCCGCCATATGGGCGATCATCATTGTGGTGGTGACGGTGGTCGCGCCGTCCATGCCCTTTGCGACCAGGACGGGCAGGTCGCGGCGGCTGGCCTTTGTGACCTTCTGCCCGGCTTTGCCGAGGTATTCGATCTCGTCCTTGGTCAGCCCGGCCTTGAGCCGTCCGCCCAGGATGGCGATGGTGGCGGGGACGGCCCCGTTTTCGCGGACGATGTTCTCCACAGCGAGGGCGGTCTCCACGTTCTGGGGATAGGGCATACCGTGGGAAATGATGGTGGACTCGAGGGCAACGACGGGCTTGCCGGCGGCAAGGGCTGCGGCGACCTCGGGATTGACGTCCAGATAGGAATTGTACATGTTTTCGTTCTCCTTTGCTACAGACCGGCTCGCTGCATGGCAGCGGGCAGAGACAGTCTCGGATTGATGGTATCGGCGCCCTCAACGTTGATCGCCGCGCAGGCCAGGGCCAGGGCCGCGCTGTCGCGGAGGCCCAGCCCTGCGGTAAAGGCCCGCACCAGACCGGCAGTCAGGGCGTCGCCGCCGCCGGTATCGTTCACAGGCTCCGCCGGGGGGCAGGGAACCAGCAGACGGGCGTCGCCCTCGGCGCAGTAGATGCCGTCCGCCCCGAGGGAGATGAAGACGCGGCCCGTCCCGGCGGTCAGCAGGGCGTCGGCAGCGGCGCGCACGCCGGCCTCGTCCCGGACCCGGATGCCGCAGAGGGCCTCCGCCTCCAGGCGGTTGGGCTTGACGGTGTGCAGGCGATCCAGGATCGGACGGAGCTTCTTGGCCTTGGCAACGCTCACCGCGTCGGCAAAGAGCGGGGCCGTGACGTTCCGCCCCAGCCAGACGACGGCGTCCTCGGAGAGATTCGTGTCGATCACCACGGCGGCGGCTCCGTTGAGGACAGGCAGGCAGTCCTCCAGATAACCGGGGGTAACGAAGCGGGCGATCTCGTTGTCGCAGACCGCCAGAGCCATGTCCCCGTCCGGCCCTGCCAGATAGACGTATGTAGAGGTCCTGCCCTCCGGAACCGTGCAGGCGTAGGTCAGGTCGATGCCGTTGAGCGCGCAGTTCGCGCGGATATCGTCCGCGTAGTCGTCCTCGCCCAGAGCGGTCATCAGATAGACCTTCTGACCGAGCAGGCTGAGGTTGTGGGCAATGTTCCGTCCCACGCCGCCCATCGACATCCGGACGGAGCCGGGGTTGGAGTCGCAGGGAATCAGCGGTTCAAAGGCTTTGCCGCAGATATCAATGTTCACGCCGCCGACGACGACAACGTAGGGCTGTTCCATAAGGCGCCTCCTTGATGTGTTTGGTTTTGCAGCTTACAGGGCGAAGGGGCTGAAGGGGATCACGCCCTCCACGGCCTGGGCGGGGGTGATCACGGCGTCGTCGTGATCGACGTCGATCAGCTCGTAGCGGTCGTTGCCCATGCCGAGTTCCTTCATATAGCTGAGCTGACGCAGGCCGTGACGGGTCTCGATGCGCTCGGTCAGGGCCTTGTTGTCGGCAGGGTTCAGGGCGTAGACCAGATCCACGGAGGCCTGATCCACGGCCAGGATATCCAGGGACGCGACCATGCCGATATTCGGGGTCACAACGGGCTGCGCCGCCGTACCCTCGCAGTCGCAGGAGACCGACATATTGCGCAGGACGTTCAGGAAGGCGATATGGCCCGCGAAGTGATCGACCGTGGCCTTGGTGGATTCGGCGATCCGCTCCATCAGCTCCTCGGTGTTGATGCTCCACATATCGTCGGAGCCCTCGCGCTGGTGGATCATCTTCTTGCCGATGCGGCCGTCCGCCATGCCGATGCCCAGGTTCTTGTTGGAGCCGCCGAAGCCGCCCATCGTATGGCCCTTGAAGTGGGTCAGGGCCAGGAGGGAATCATAGCGCAGGACGTGGGAGCCCTCGGACATTTCGGTGAACCACTTGCCGCCCTTGACGGGGAGCATGACGGTACCCTCCTCGTCCATGATGTCCACGGGGCAGAAGGTCCAGCCGTTGACCCTGAGGGTCTCGCGGTGCTGTTCGGTGGTGTAGCGGTCGCCCTCGTAGAAGGTGTTGGTCTCTACGATCGTGGCCTCCGGGGCGCAGGCGGCAAGGAAGTCCTTGACCCAGGCGGAGGGGATGATATTGGGGCCGTTCTTCTCGCCGGTGTGGAGCTTGACGGCCAGCTTTCCGGTCAGCGTCCCGCTGATGCGGGCGTAGAGCTTTTTCAGGCCCTCGGGGGAGAGGTCTCGGGTAAAGAAAACGGCGGATTTTTCACCGGTTCGCGCTTCCATCGGAACGTAGCGCTCCCCGCCGGTGCCGGGAACGGGCTGATTGGACATAGGGGCTCCTCCTTATCATATTTTTTCGATGCGCTGCCAGGCGGGATCAGGCAAACCGTTCGCGCGCCTGGACGGCTAATTTGTCGCAGCGTTCGTTTTTCTCGTTGTCGGCGTGGCCCCGGACCCAGTTGGCGCTGACCTCGTGCGTTTCCAGCAGGTCGAGCAGGCGCGCCCAGAGGTCCGGGTTCTTGGCGGGCTGTTTGTCGGGCTTAACCCAGCCCTTTGCCCGCCAGGCCTTCGCCCAGCCGAGATTCAGAGCGTCCACGACGTACTTCGAGTCGGAATAGAGGGTCACGGCGCAGGGCTCACGGAGGCATTCCAGCGCGCGGATCACGGCGGTCAGCTCCATGCGGTTGTTCGTCGTCTCCGGCTCGCCGCCGGAGAGCTCCTTTTCGGCGCCGCGGTATTCCAAAATCGCGCCCCAGCCGCCGGGGCCGGGGTTGCCGCTGCAGGCCCCGTCGGTGTAGATGGTCACGGCCTTCACGCGCAGCCCTCCCTTCCGAACATTTTTCAGTTTATTATACCACGGTTTTTCCCCGCCTGCAAGGGTTTTTCGCCGCTTCTCCGCGCAATTCCGAAAAGCTCAGCCAGGGCCGCCCGAAGGATTCCACGCCCGCCGCATAGACGAGCAGGGCCAGCAGGCCGAAGCTCAGACCCCAGAGACCGGCAAGGGCCGCGCAGACGGTCAGACCCAGGCGGCAGAGCCGGATCGCGTCCACGAGGCTCTTGCCCGGCAGGGCAAAGCCGCAGATGCCGGAGGCGGAGACCAGGATCAGCGCCGCCGGGGAGATCAGATCCGCTTCCACCGCCGCCGTACCGACCACCAGGCCGCCGATGATGGAAACCGGCTGGGAGACTGCCTTCGGCGCGGACAGCCCGGCCTCCTGCAGCAGCTCGAAGGCCAGGAGCAGACCGACGATCTCAACCGCCGTGGGGAAGGGCACGGAGCGCTTGCTTTCGATGATCGCCTCCAGAAGCTGGGTGGGAAGCATCTCCTGATGGAAGGTCGCCATCGCCACGTAGAGCCCCGGCAGCAGGAGGGCCAGCGCCAGGGCAGCCAGGCGGAGCAGACGCAGGAAGCCCGTGGAGATCGGGTCGGTATCGGTATCCTCGGCGGCGCGGAGCAGCAGACCGAGGTCCACCGGGGCCAGATAGCCCACGGGCAGACCGTCCACGAACAGGCCGACCCGCCCGGCCAGCAGGCCGCCGGCGAGCTTGTCCGTCCGCTCGGTATATTGCAGCAGCGGCAGGGGCAGACCGCGCCGTCCGGTCACGGCGGTCTCCACGGCGGCTGGCGTGAGCAGGTCGCGGGCGTCGAGACCGGTCAGCCGGTCCTGCAGCCGGGTCACGACGGTCGGGTCCGCCAGCCCCTCGACGTAGACGAGGGAGACGTTCGTTCCGCTCTCCCGCCCCGCCGTCGTCTCCCAGACCTTGAGGCGCTCGCTGCGCAGGTGGCGGCGGAGCAGGCCGGTGTTGGTGCGGGAGGTCTCGCAAAAGGCGTCCTTCGGTCCGCGCGTGGTGCTCTCGACCTCCGGTTCGGAGGGGCCGCGCTTCTCTCCGGTCTTGACCTCGAAGGCCAGGGCAATGCCCTGCGGCAGACAGAGGACGGCAAAGCCGTTGAGCAGGCGGCGGATCGCGTCGGCTGCGTCGGGACAGCGCTCCGCCACCGCGCAGCAGACCGCGCCGCAGACCGCCGCCTCCGCCAGCTCGTCCGGGGAAGCAGCCGGAAGGCGGGAAAGCGGGCGGATCACGGTCTCGGCGACCTCGCTGCCCGAGGTCAGACCGTCCAGAAAATAGAAAACGCCGTCCTGCCCGCCGACGCGCAGCCCCCGGCGGCAGAGGTCCGCCGCGCCGGAAAAAGCGTCGTCGATCTGCGCCGGGCAGACCGGCTTCGGTTCCGTATTCATCCGATCATCTCCTTTTTCGTTCAGTTTGCCCGATGTGTGCGTGATCCATGTATGAATCGCGCGCAATCCGGGCAGACTCCGAATGAAAAACCCGGCGACGCCGGGAAACGGGAGGATTCCATATGAATTTACAGAACACGCAGACCCTGACCAACCTGATGCGGGCCTTCGCCGGAGAGAGCATGGCCTGGAGCCGCTACGTCCGCGCCGCCGAGATCGCGGAGCAGGAGAAGCTGCCCGTGATCGCGCGGGTCTTCCGCTTCACGGCGGGGCAGGAAAAGGAGCACGGGGAGATCTTCGCCCAGTTTTTGCAGCAGGGCGGGGTTCCGAACGTGGAGATCGAGGCGGGCTACCCGGTCAACCTGGGCGGGAACGCGCTCTCCCTTCTGGCCGAGGCAATGGAAGACGAGCGGGCGGAGCATCTGAGGATCTACCCGGCCTTCGCCAAGGCGGCGGAGGACGAGGGCTTCCCCGAAATCGCAAGGAAGTTTGCCCTGATCGCGGAGATCGAGAAGTGCCACGCGGGCCGGTTTGAAACCTTCCACCGGCTGCTGAAGGACGGAAAGCTCTCCGCCTCGGACCAGGCCTGCGACTGGATCTGCCTGAACTGCGGCCACGAGTTCAACGGCAAGGGAGCCCCGCAGACCTGCCCCGTCTGCGGCCACGAGCAGGGCTTCTTCATCCGCGTCCCCCAGTCGCCCTACAATTACGCAAACGGCTCTTCCTGCTGAAGACCGCACCGTACGGCAAGGGGCCGGCTCCTGACGAGCCGGCCCCTTGCCGTATCCGTTTGCGGTTTTGTCTGCGGGTCGGGCGTCTTGCCTACGCCTCGTCCTTGAGCAGCTCCAGGAAGGCGTCCTCCGAGAGGACGGGGACGCCCAGCTCAGTGGCCTTGCGGAGCTTGGAGCCTGCGGCTTCGCCGGCGACGACGAAGCTCGTCTTTTTGGAGACGGAGCCGGAGACCTTGCCGCCCATCGATTCGATCTTAGCGGTCGCCTCGTCACGGGTGAAGCGCTCCAGCGTGCCGGTCAGGACGAAGGTCTGACCCTCGAAGCGCCGGTCGGTGATCTCGGTTTTGGACGCAAAGTTCACGCCGGCGGCCCGAAGATGCTCGACCATGCGGCGGCCCTGCTCGCTGCGGAACCAGGCCGCAACGGATTCCGCCGTGATCCCGCCGACGTCCCGGATCGCAGTCAGCTCCTCGACGCTTGCAGCCATCAGCGCATCCAGGGTCCCGAAGGCAGCCGCCAGGACCTTGCCGGTCTTGACCCCGACCTGACGGATGCCGAGGGCGTAGATCAGGCGGGAGAGATCGTTTTGCCTGCTCGCCCGGATGGAATCCAGCAGCTTGCGCGGGGCCTTGTCTCCCTTCTTCCAGAGCGTGGAGAGCTCGTCAAGGGTCAGATCGTAGAGGTCGGCGGGCGACTTGAGGTAGCCCGCGCCGATGAGCTGATCCACGATGGCGCTGCCCAGGCCGTCGATATCCATTGCGTCGCGGGAGACGAAGTGGGCGATGTTCCGGCTGAGCTGGGCCGGGCACTCCGCGCCGGTGCAGTAGACCGCCGCGCTGCCTTCGTCCCGCTCCACGGGCGCGCCGCAGACCGGGCAGGTCTTCGGGAGCAGATAGGGCACGGCGTCCGCAGGCCGCTTTTCGGGAACCACGCCCAGGATCTCGGGGATGATCTCGCCCGCCTTGCGGATGCGGACCGTATCGCCGATGCGAACGTCCTTCTCGGTGATGAAGTCCTGGTTATGCAGGGTCGCGTTCGTGACCGTCGTGCCTGCCAGTCGGATCGCATCCACCACGGCCTTCGGCGTCAGAACGCCGGTCCTGCCCACCTGGACCACGATGTCCCGGAGGACGGTCTGCTTGATCTCGGGCGGGTACTTATAGGCCGCCGCCCAGCGCGGGAACTTGGCCGTGGAGCCGAGGCGGGTCCGGCCCGCGAGGTCGTTGAGCTTGATCACAGCCCCGTCGATGTCATAGGAGAAGTCGGCGCGGCTTTCGTTGATCTCCGCGATCCGGGCGGCGATCTGGCTCTGCTCGGTGCAGAGGGTATAGGGGATGACCTTGAATTTCAGGCTCGCCAGATAGTCCAGGGTCTCGGTGTGGGCGGCAAAGCGCCGACCCTCGCAGAGCTGGAGATTGAAGATCAGAATATCGAGCTGCCGCCGGGCCGCGATCTTGGGGTCAAGCTGGCGCAGGGAGCCTGCCGCCGCGTTGCGCGGGTTGGCAAACAGGGGCTCGCCCGCCGCCTCGCGGGCCGCGTTCAGGTTCTCAAACACGCGCTTGGGCATGAAGACCTCGCCGCGCACGATGAGCCGCGCCGGAGCGTTCTCCAGCTTCATCGGGATCGAGCGGACCGTGCGCAGATTCTCGGTCACGTCCTCGCCCACCTGACCGTCGCCCCGGGTCGCGCCGCGGACGAAAACGCCGTTTTCGTATTCCAGCGCCACGGACAGACCGTCCACCTTCGGCTCCACCGAGTAGGCGGGGGCGGGAACGGTCTCGCGCAGGCGGTTGTCGAAATCCCAGAGCTCGTCGAGGGAAAAAACGTCCTGAAGGCTCTCCAGCGGGACCTCGTGGACCACCTTTTCAAACTGGCTGAGCGCCATGCCCCCGACGCGGCGCGTCGGGGAATCCGGCGTGATCAGCTCAGGATGCTCGGCCTCCAGGTTTTCCAGACGGCGCAGCGCGGCGTCGTACTCAAAGTCGGGCAGATCGGGGTCGTCGAGCACATAGTAGCGGTAATTGGCCTCGTTCAGCCGCTCGCGCAGGGAGCGGATCTCCTCTTTTGCGTCCATAGTCAGTCTCCTGTTTTGATCAAAGTCGCGGGAACCGCGCCGACGATGACCGTCTGCGCCACGGGTACCCGGGTATCTACGTGCAAATCCAAAAATCCCGCCGGGGTCAGGAGGAGGGCGTCTACCGAGACGGCCAGCTCCAGGGTGTGAAGCGTCTGGTTCACGCCCTCCGCCGTGAAGCGGCTTTCGAGCTCCGCGTTCGTGGCCCGGAGGGAAACCACCCGCACCGGGACAGAGCCGCCGCGCCCTGAGAGCAGGGCCGGGAACAGGACGTTCCCCACCGGGACCGCGATATCCTGTCCGGTCATATCGGGGATGCGCCGGTCCAGCTCAGCCAGCAGCCAGGCGCGCAGGCGGTTGGCTGCGTCCATATTGAGCTGCATCGCCGTGACCGTTCCGTTCGCGTCGGTCTCCAGGCGGACAAGCTCGGCGTAGGTCAGGGCGTGGGCGTCCAGATAGGCCGCCATCGCCTCGTTGATCCGGTTGGAGGTCTCGTTTTCGGCCTGCATCCGCACCAGACGGCGCAGGGTCGGAAACCAGCGCAGGTTCATCAGCAGCAGCAAGGCGAGCAGGAGGATCACCCCGCTCAGGCAGAGCCGCAGCCGCAGTTTTCGCCGCATACTACCACCTCGGGTGAGCTTATGCGGCGGGGCGGCGGATTATTCCTCCGGCTTGTGCTCCGCCTCCGCGCCGGGGAGGAAGGTCTCCCGCAGGCCTGTCCCGCCCGAGGCGACCAGCTTTCCGGCAGCCTGCAGAAGCTCGTGCTGCTTTTCCCTCGGCAGGGCGCGGATGCCCGCCATGATGAGCTCGGCCGTCTTGCGCTTCTGCCGGCGCATCGCAAGGAAGCTGTCCTCGCCGGGGGTCTCCAGGACGGAGAAGATGGAATCCACCATCGAGCGCAGGGTCTCGCCGTCCTGCCGGGAGACCCAGGTGCTGATCGTGTTCTCCATGAATTCGCCCATCCGGGAGAGGGGGGCGGGTTCAAAATCCGTCGGGCCGACCTGCCAGGAAAAGCCGTCGTGCTGGACGATGCCGGAGGCGTCGCTTCTGACCACCCGGTGCGGGCAGTCGATGGCGAGCAGCAGGCCGATGATCGAGGTATCGGGGATGACGGCATGGGTCCGGTCCATCACGGCGCGGTAGCCCGCCTCAGCGCGGACGTCGTCATGGAAGCCGGGGCCGTCGAGGGTGTAGACGTCGGTGATCCGCGCCTGAACCGCCGGGTCGCAGAAGGCGGCGGAATAGACCGCCAGATTGCCGCCTTTGGAGTGACCGCCCACACGCAGGGGGCAGGAAAGCGCCTGCCCCACGCCGGTCAGATACTCGGCGGCGCAGACCTGGCCCTTGCTGTGGCTGTGGTAGCTCATCTCCATGTCCTCCTTCCAGCCGAGGACCGTGCCGTCGGTCCCGCGGAAGGCGACGAAGGCGGTCCCGTCCGGGAGCAGGAGGGTCAGGGCGGCGAACTGGGTTGCCTCGGCATAGTCGTTGACGGTCCGGTAATAGCAGAGGCGGACGTCGCGGAAGCGCGCGCCGGCAAGCATGAAGTCCATCAGAAGCGGGGCGCGGGCGGTGTAGGACTTTCGCGCCGCGACCTCCGCGCGGTCACGGGTCGCAAAGAAGGCCGCGCAGGCCGACGCAAGGGAGACCGGCTCGCCGTCCGGGGACAGGACGCCGCTGAAATCGGTGTAGCTCAGCTCGGCCAGGACGAGGCTGTCCACCGGATTGAACGGCGAGATCGACAGCGGCACGTCCCCGCGCCAGGACAGATAATCGAAAACGTTCATACACGCCCTCCGTGGGATGGGGAAATTGAGAATTGAGCGTTGAGAATTGAGAATTTGAATCAGATTCTTACCGTATTATTTTACTTCCGATCTTGAAAAAACGCAACCCAAAAATGCAGGAGGACCGGGACGCAAAAACTGCGCCGTCCGGGGGCGGGCGGCGCAGGGAGTTCCGTATTCGCTCATGTGTAGAGCTTGCCGATGGCCCAGTTGGCGAGGCGGGAGGGCAGGAGCTTGAGCAGGACGCAGATCGCCTTGTAGGAAAAGCCGATGGTATAGACCGGCTTGGGATGGCGCTTCATGGCGATTTTGGCGATATAATTGCCCGCGGTCCGGGGGTCCATGCCGTTCTGCTCGTCGTGCTCCATCTTGCGGACGCTCTTGGAGATCCTGCCGCCGTAGACGTCGTCGCCGACCGCAGACTTTTCGCGGGCCGCGGTGAAGCCGGTGGCAATGTCGCCGGGCTGGACCGCCGCAGCCGTGATCCCGAAGGGCCGGACCTCGTTTGCCAGGGCGGCGGTATAGTCGTTGATCGCCGCCTTGGAGGCCGAATAGAAGGCCTGGAAAGGGATGGCGGCAGGGGCCGCCACGGAGCTGACGTTCACGATCCGCCCGCCGCCGCGCTTGCGGAAGTGGGGCAGAACCGCCTTGCACAGATTGACCGTGCCGAAGAAGTTGACGTCCATCTGCTTTTTCGCATCGGCCAGCTCGGTGAACTCAATGGCCCCGGAGATGCCGAAGCCCGCGCAGTTGACCAGCAGGGAGAAGTCCCCCGCCAGACGCAGGACCTCCTGCACGGCGTAGGCGCACTGCTGTTCGTCGGAGACGTCGGCGCAGATATGGTGCAAACCCTTTTCCGTATAAGGGCGGCGGGAGAGGACGTAGACGCGCAGCCCCCGATCCCGCAGCGCGCGGGCCGCAGCCAGGCCGATGCCGGAGCTGCCGCCGGTGACGATCGCAGTCTCAGCCATTTTCCTTCAGCACCTCGGCAAGAATGTCGGTGGCCTCGTCCACGAGGGCCTTCGTGTGCGTCGCCATGTAGGAGGTGCGCAGCAGGCACTCGCCCTCGGCGCAGGCAGGGGGCAGGACGGGGTTCACGTAGACGCCGGCTTCGTAGGCCTCTTTGGCCTTGACCAGAGTGTTGACCGGCTGGTAGGTATAGAGCGGGACGATGGGGGTCTCGCTTTCGATGATGCGAACGCCCTTGCGGTGGAAGCAGCCGCGGGCGTAGGCGGAGATGTCCTGCAGGGTCTGGGGCAGCTCGGGGTGCTTCTCCAGATAGCGCAGGGCAGCCAGGGCCGTCGCGCAGGAGGCCGGCGTGATGGAGGCCGAGAAGATGAAGGGGCGGGAGTTATGCTTGATATAGTGGCCGATGCGCTCGGAGGTGGCGCAGTAGCCGCCCAGAGAGGCAAGGGATTTGGAGAAGGTGCCCATGTAGATATCCACCTCGTCCTCCAGGCCGAAGTAGCTGGCCGTGCCGCGTCCGCCCTCGCCGATGACGCCCAGGGCGTGCGCGTCGTCCACCATGACGCCCGCGCCGTATTTCTTGGCCAGGGCCACGATCTCCGGGAGCTTGGCGATGTCGCCGCCCATGGAGAAGACGCCGTCGGTGACGATGAGGCAGCCGCGGTTTTCGGGGACCTTCTGAAGCTGGGCCTCGAGATCGGCCATATCGGCGTGGCGGTAGCGGAGCATCTTGCCGTAGCTGAGCTTGCAGCCGTCATAGATGGAGGCATGGTTTTCGCGGTCGCAGATCACGTAGTCGTGCATGCCCACGATGGCGGAGATGATGCCGAGGTTGGTCTGGAAGCCGGTGGAGAAGGTGATGACCATTTCCTTGTGCAGGAACTTCGCCAGCTCCGCCTCGAGCTCCAGGTGCATTTCCAGCGTGCCGTTGAGATAGCGGGACCCGGAGCAGCCGGTGCCGTACTGCTCAAAGGCGTGAATGCCGGCCTCGATGACCTCCGGATTCGTGGTCAGGCCGAGATAGTTGTTGGAGCCGAGCATGATGCGGCGCTTGCCCTCCATGATGACCTCGACGTCCTGACGCGATTCCAGGGCGTGACCGTAGGGATAGAGGCCCTGCTTCATATAATCTCTGGCGATCGTAAAGCTGTCGCACTTCGCAAAAATATCCATAAATCCACCTTCGGTTTCAAATTTCGTCTTTTATTATACACGTTTGCGTACAAATTGCAACAAAAAATTAAGCAGGCTCCGGGGCTCGTCCCGAACCGCGGAGCCTGTTCCGTTTCGACGCCTGATCCGATTCGGATCCTTGCATCATCGGATCACAGGGGCAGCTTATCCTCAATGTCGTTGATGACGTAGTAGACCGTGTTGTCCTCCGGCTTGATATAGAGCTTGCAGGAGGAGATCCGGGCAGAACCGTATTTCCGGCGGTAATCGTCCAGGCAGCGCTCGAGCAGAATGGCGCAGTCGAACTGACGGTTGGAATCCTGAACGTAGAGCTCCGGCACGAAGCCGGCGGCAAACTGCTTGCCGGCAGCCTTGGCAGCTTCCAGAATCGGTCCGGTTTTTTCCAGCGCGGCGTCCACAGCCTCCTTGATGCTTGCAGACATGGAAACACCTCCTTTTCTTTCAGTATGAAAATTCAATTCCTGCTTATACTATACAGAGCAAAACACCTGATGTCAAGCTCCACTTTTCCTGTTGATGCAGATCAGCTCTATTTTAATGGTATTTTTTCCGATTTTCCGGCGTTTATGTGCAGTTGACTGTCAAATCCTGACGGTTTGAGGAAAACCCGCCAGTGTTTTTTTCGCAGATCCGTCCATATTAAGAGCAGCACCTGATGATTGGAGGGATTGGATGCGAAAACGGATATTGGCGATCATGGCTGCGCTTCTGCTGCTGCCGGTTCTCCTGTTCCCGGCGGCGGCGCAGGACCTGATCCCGGTGGGCCAGACCGTCGGACTGGCCCTGCGGCTCGACGGGGTCTACGTGGTCCGCTTTGACGCAGACGCGGCGCCCGCGCGCGAGGCCGGACTGAAGGTCGGGGACCGGATCGTTTCCGTGGACGGCGCGGAGCTGGACAGCGCGGAGACCCTGCGCAGCCGCATCGCAGCGGGACACGGCGCGGACCTGATCCTCCGCGTCCGGCGCGGGGAAAAGGACATGAGCTTCACGGTCCGCCCGGTCAGCACGGAGACGGGCTGGCGGCTCGGCGTATACGTGCAGGATCGGATCGAGGGGCTGGGCACGGTGACCTTCTACGACCCGCAGACCGGAGCCTTCGGCGCGCTGGGTCACGGCGTGAGCGGCGGCGGGGAGCGGACGCTGGAGATCCTCGGCGGCACGGCAACGCGGACAGAGGTGGTCTCGGTCCGGCGCGGCGAGGCGGGCTGCCCCGGCGAGCTGCGCGGCGCCGTGGACACGGGCGAGGCCCTTGGGCGCGTGGAGGAGAACTCGGACTGCGGCGTCTTCGGTCACGCCGAGGCCGTTTGGGACGGGGTCGCCGTCCCGGCGGCTGAGCCCGGCGAGGTCACGACCGGACCGGCGGAGCTGCTGTGCAACGTCTCCGGCAGCGAGATCCGCCGCTGCGCGGTGGAGATCGAGGCCCTGTCCTTTGCAGGCGAGGAGGGCCGGGATCTGCGTCTGCGGGTCACGGACCCGGAGCTGCTTGCCGCCACGGGCGGGATCGTCCAGGGCATGAGCGGGTCCCCGATCCTGCAAAACGGCAGGCTGGTCGGCGCGGTGACCCACGTGCTGATCGGCGACCCGACGCGGGGCTACGGCATCTTCATCGGTCATATGCTGGAGGTCTGCGGATAAAAGCGGCTCCCTGCACGGAAAACTGCCGTGCGGGGAGCCTGTTTCAAATGCTTTGCCGGGGACGTGACAGGGATCAGCCCTTGACGTAGGTGATCAACTGATCCGCTTCGCCGATGACAATCTCGCCGTTGGCAAAGGTGCCGGTGGTGGTCTGGGACTCGCCGTCCTGATCCATGGTGATGGTCAGGGTCTCGCCGTCCAGCGCCCAGGTGCCGGTCATCTTGATGGCGAACGCCTTGATCTCAACCGTGTTGTCGCTGCGGATGGTCATGGGCATATAGTTTTCCAGCTCGATGCCGTTCTGCGCGAGGTAGGTTTCCACCTCGACGCCGCTCTCCTTGGCTGCGTCCGCCACGTACTCCTCAAGGGGCTGGCCGTTGATCTTGCTCACGTGGTAGATACCGACGATGTTGTTCGGATCGTTGTTCAGCAGCTCGGGATCAACCTCGGGCTCGGCGGGCTTCTGCGCCTTGACGAAGACGACGGTCGTTTCCATCAGCTCGGAGCTTGCCTTCAGGGTCAGACGGCTGCCGTCAAAGGTGCCCTTCTGCTCGGTGCCGTCATTGGTGGTAACGGTGACGTTCTCGCCGTCCTGGGTCCAGGTGCCCTTGGAAGCGATGCCCATCGAGGACATGACGGCGGTGCCGTCTTCCAGGAGCTCAATGGACATGAAATTGTCCAGATCGATGCCAAGCGAGGTGAGCTTCTCCTTCAGCTCCTCCTCGGACATGGCGGGAGCGGTCTCGTCTTCTCCGGCCAGGCCGCCGAACATGGAGGCCATCCATTCGGTGAAGCTCATGCCGTTGACGGTTTCGGCCTTGTACCAGCCGACGATGCCCTCGGAGAGAGGCGCTTCGGTGGTCTTCTGGGCGGCGGTGTCGCCGTTCTTGTCGGTCGCGTCGGTCTTCTTGCAGCCGACGAAGGCCGCCAGAACGAGGACGAGAACCAGGGTGAGTGCCAAAATCTTCTTCATTTGATTCCTTTGATTCCTTTCGTTATTTTATTCGGGCCGGAGGTTTCCCTCCGGCCCGGTTTATTACGGTTGCGTGGGATTACTTCTTGACGAAGACCAGCGTCGTGCCACCCATATCCATGGTGATCTTGCCGTCTTCATAGTCGCACTCAAGGGGATCGTTGTCAACGGTCAGGGTAATCTTGGAGCCGTCCAGCTTCCAGGTGCCTTCTTCCTTCTCTCCGGCGTATTCCAGGGTGAATTTGCCGTCGTCCTTGATCTCAAGGCCGAAGGCGTCTTCGCTCATGCCGGTCTGCTTCAGGAGGTCCTTGATTTCCTCATTGGACTTATCCTTGAGTTCGCCGGACTCTTTCTTCATCGCCTCGATCATGCTGTCCATGTCGATCTTGTAGGTGCCGACGGGGTCGGACTTGGAGCAGCCGACAAACAGGGCCGCAACGAGCAGGGCAACGAGAATCAGGGAAATGGTGCGTTTCATGGTTCATTCGTCTCCTTTTCATAATGAAATCGGGCTGCGCGTCTCATTCGGGCGCACGCAGCCCCTTCGATTTCTTTATACCATAGGCTTCCGGAAAAAGCAAGAAGAATTTTAGGGAAGAAACAGCGCGATTCCCGATCCCGTTCCGCGTATCAGTCTCCGCTCACCTGCTCCACCTCGTAGCCCGCCGCGCGCAGCAGGCTGACGAGACCGCCGTCCCCGACCAGGTGGCCTGCGCCGACGGCAAAGAAGACCCGGTCCCCCGCCTGCATCCATTCCACGGCGCGGTCACGCATGCCGAGGTTGCGGTCGTCGAGCATCCGGCGCTGATAGTCCTCCAGGAGCGCCAGCTCCTCCTCGGTGTATTCCCCGTCCTCCGTTTCCGTTTCGTTCAGGGCCTGGATGGCGTCATAGTCGCCGCTGCACCAGGCCTCGTAGAGCTCGGAGATCTGCGCGCCGTAGCCGTCCAGATTGTCCAGGGTGCTGCGGATCAGAAGCAGATCGAGCTCATCGGAGAAGCCCGCGAGCATCCCGTACTGGAAGGCGGCGGATTCAACGTCCCGGACCTCGATCTGATGATCGTAGGCATGGCGGATCAGATAGGTGTCCATGGCGTATTCCGCGCTCAGGTCGCTTTCCGTCATCAGGGCGGCCTGCTCCACGAGCTGGGCCCACATGCCGAGGTTGAACTGCTTCATGATATTCGGCATGAGGCCGGCCTTTTCCAGCAGATCCGCAGCGGCGCGGTAGGTCTCGGCAGGCATATGGTCCTCCGCCGTGGTGCCGTCCAGCAGGAGGAACTGCATCATCATCTCCGTCGCGGCGTTCATATCCTCCTCAAAGGCCAGGACGTCGAACTCCACGGCCAGGGCGTCGCATTCGTCCAGCGTCGGCGCGATCAGCGAAAGGGCGGCGGCGTTGCGCTCGTCCCCAACGTGGATCGTGCCGAACAGATACATCTCCTGCCCGCCCTCCCCGGTGACGCGGAAGAGCATCGGGTGCAGGTCCTCCGGGACCTCGACGACCGGCTCCGTGGCTGCAGGGGCCTCGGTCGATTCCGGGACGGGAAGGCTCGATTCCGGGACGGGAATACTGGATGCCGGGGCGGACGCGGACGGAGCCGGGGCGGACGCGGGCGCAGCGGACGGCGTCTCGCCGGTGCTGGTGCAGCCGCAGAGCATCGCCGCCAGCAGGCAGAGGGGGAGCAGGCAGGCAAGCAGCTTTTTCATTCGGGGTTCCTCCATTTCAAAGATACGGATCATTCGGGGCGGCGGGTACGGCAGACGAAGCAGCGGTCCAGCTTCTGCGGGTTCCGGGTCCCGCAGGTGGGGCAGGCCCAGGTTTCGGCAGCGCGGGGCGCCTTGCAGACCTGGCAGCGGACGGCGTTTTCCGGGTTCAGAGAACCGCAGGCGCGGCAGCGCCAGGTGGGGACGACCTGCGGACGCGCCGCGCCGCAGACCACGCAGGTCTCAGCGGTGACGGGGCTCTGGGAGCCGCAGTGAGGGCAGGTCCAGGCCCGGACCGCAGCGCTGCGCGGCGCGTGGCAGCGGGCGCAGACACCCTCGGTTTCGGGGTTTTCCGTCCCGCACCAGCCGCAGGTCCAAAGCTCGGGCGGGCGGTATTTGGGCGTGCCGCAGCGCTTGCAGGTCTCGTCGCCCTCGGTGTTCTTTCCGCCGCAGTAGGGGCAGATCCAGGTGATCTCCAGCGGAGCGGGGCGCTCCACCTCCTGCGGTTTGCGGCGGCGCAGGGTCAGAAGCAGAAGGACGAGACCGAAGACCGTCGTGATCAGGGCAGCCCAGAAGGCGGAATTGACGGTCTGGGCAAAGTCGGACAGCTCGCCGGAACGCTGGACCGCGTACCAGCGGGTCTGCCGGACCAGAAAGAGCGCGATGCTCAGGACCGCCCCGGAAATCAGAGCGATCCAGCCGGTTTTTCGCATGAAAACACCTCCCGGAGCGGGGGAATGAGAATTGAAATTGAGAATTGAGAATGGAGAATGGAGAATTTGAAGGCGGGCTTATTCCGCGAAGCAGCCGAAGCCGCCGGGGGAAAGCTCGAAGCCGCCGTCCGTGCGGGACGCGTTCTGCGCCAGCAGGGCGTGGCGGGCCGGGACGAAGATCGGGCCGCCTGAACGGTTGACATAACACACGACCGTTTCCGTCGGCAGGTCGTCAGCGGATCGGAGGCTCCGGCGGAAGGCGAAGACGCCGCCGCCGGCGCGCATCACGCGGACGTCTCCGGCGCGCAGGGCGGGGGTTTCGCGTTTCAGTCTTCCGAGGCTGCGGAAGAGGTTCAAAAACCGCTCGTCCGCCTGACCCCAGGGGTAGCAGGCCCGGTTGAAGGGGTCCTTGCAGCCCTCCATGCCGGCCTCGTCGCCGTAGTAGAGGCAGGGGTTTCCGGGCAGGGTATACTGCAAAAAGGCGGCTGCGCGGAGCTTTTCAAAGGCAGCCTCCCGCTCGTCGGGCGTCAGGCGGAAGCTCGCCTGCGCCTCGCGCGTCTCGGGGCAGTCGCCGTGCAGCAGGGTCAGGGCGCGGGGGGTATCGTGGGTGGAGAGGGCGTTCATCACGGCCTGGAGGACCTGGGGCGGATAGTTTTCCGCGATGGTCATCACGGTCTCGCCCAGGGCTGCGCCGTCGTCCTCTGCGCGCAGATAGCGCAAAATGGCCGTCCGCCAGGGGTAGTTCATCACGGAATCGAGCTCTCCGTCCACGAAATAGCGGCGGCGGACGGAGTAGGCGGTCTTGTTGGAGGCGTCCTCCCAGACCTCGCCCATCAGAAAGCCGTCCGGCTTCCGGGCGCGCAGGCCGCGCTTGAAGTTCAGGATAAACGAATCCGGCAGCTCGTCCGCCACGTCCAGGCGGAAGCCGTCCGCGCCGAGGCGCAGCCAGTGGGCGATGACGGAATCCTCGTCTCGGATGATGAAGTCCTGATAGCTCTCCTCGGTCTCTGTGACGTTCGGGAGCGTGGGGAAGTTCCACCAGCATTCGTAATCATCGGGGAAGCGGCGGAAGCGGTACCACGAATAGTAGGGCGAGGCGGTTCCGGCGGAGCAGGCTCCGGTTCCGAAGACGCCGTTTTTGTCGAAATACACCGAATTGCTCCCGGTATGGGAGTAGACCCCGTCCAGGATCACGCGCATGCCCCGGGCGTGGGCCGCATCGCAGAGGGCGCGGAAGTCCTCCTCGGTGCCGAGCAGCGGATCGGGGCGCTTGTAGTCGGCGGTGTCATAGCGGTGGTTGGAGAAGGCCATCGAGATCGGGTTGAGATAGAGAAGCTCCACGCCGAGATCCTTCAGATAATCCAGCTTCGAGGCGATGCCGCGGAAATTGCCGCCGAAGAAATCGTTGCAGAGGACCTCCCCGGTTTTGGGGTCCGGACGGTATTCGGGCGTGCCGCCCCAGTCTTCGCGCAGGGTCCAGGGCTTGAGCTTTTCCGATGCGTCGCAGTCCCCGACCCGGCAAAACCGGTCCGGAAAGATCTGGTACATGACCCTGCCCCGGAAGGCAGCCGGGACCGTGAAGTCCGCAGGCACGACGGAAAGCTGCCAGCGGTCCCCGTCCTCCATGTTGGTGCCGTCGCCGCAGCGAAAGAGACGGAAGGGGCCGGTCTTGCCGGTGACGCGGAACCAGTAGAAATACAGGCCGCGGGCCTGAATGGAGAAATCGCATTTGAAGATATGGTAGTCCGCGTCCTGCCCGGCCCAGACCAGACGGAATTCGCGAAAGGGTCTGCCGTCCTCGTGCTCCAAAACGAGCTGGACCCCCCGGCATTCAAGCTCGGCGGGGATGCGGATGCGGATCGTGCAGGTCTGGTCCTCGGTCAGCGTTCCGAAGGGCCGCTTATACTCCGAATCGCGGGAATTGTAGAGAATGCGCATAAAATGGCTCCTTTACGATGAGTGGGGCTGACGCTCCCATTTTAGCAAGCGGCGCGGGATTTGTCAATGCGGGCAGGATCGGGGCCGCAGGATTTGGATTTATTTTTTTGTCTCCCCCGTCTCGACAGGTTCTTCGCCGGGCGGATCTTATACTGTAGATACCCACGGAAAGGAGACAGAAGAAACATGAACGATTATTCGATACGGCTGGCGGCGCTCGGGGCGATGATCGGCGTCCTGACACTCAGCGCGGCGGCCTACGCCAACGTATCCGCCGCGGGCCGCATCCCGGACCCGCCCGCCGTCACGGCGCGGGCGGAGCCCGCCCAGCAGACCGCGACGGAGGCGGCGGAGGAGGTCCTCGCCCCGGCGGCCTGCTACGCGGCCCTGCGGCTGGAGACCCCGATCCGGGGACGGCTGTGGCTCTGCGATCTCAGCGGCAGCCCGATCGCGGAGGTGGAGGCGGACGCGGACGGAGACGCCGCCCTCGGCCCCGTGACCCCGGGACGGTACTGCCTCACCCTCGATTCGGAACGGATCGGCAGCTTTCGCGTGCTGGAAAACGCGGCGATCACCGAAACGGCGGGCCGGCTCTGGTCCGACGGAGAGCTTCTGCACTTGGAGCGCTTCCGCCCCGGACAGGCGGAGATCACGCTGACGCTGACCGAGCCGGGCTATGAGAGCATTCTGCTTGTGGACGACCTGGGTCGGCGCTGGACGCGGGACTTCTTCATCCCGGAGCAGGAGGGACGCGGAGCGGACGGGTCCTACACCCGGGTCCTGCGCTTCCAGGGTCTGCCGGAGGGGCGTTATACCCTGGTCCACGACCGACGCCCGCTCCAGCAGTTCCAGGTCCTGGCCGGCGGCACGGTCCGGCTTTCGGCGGAGCTGCCCTGACCAGGCAGCTTTGCATCTTGACAACAGAGTACGCGCTTGCTACAATGGAATCGGATCGGGAACGGTACAAAATCAGAAAAACAGGAGAGCCATCCCATGCAGTACGAACGCAGAGCAAAAAACAACGCCTTCATCCGGGCCAGGGGCATCGCGTGTTATGAGGACCTTCCGGTCATTGAATCGTCCGCCGACGTGAAGCTGCGGTCTCTCGACGAGATCAGCCGCAGAGCGCTCGCCTCCTTCTTCCTGATCCAGGTCGCCTGCGACGTCAACAACGGCTGTTACGAGGAATCCGTCCGGATCATCCGGCCGATCCTGGAACGGCTGGATCTGATCTCCTGTCTGAATGCAAAGGAAAGGCGGCTGCTCGACGGGACCTTCGCCATGCAGGACGCGATTGATCTGGACTGGGAATACGAGGACCTTTGGAGCCTGTTTTACGCCCTGGGCTTTGTGGACGACATCCGGGACGCCGGAGACGTCTGTGATTGCGGGTATATCATCGAAACGGTCAACGCCTGCTCCTCGCTGGAGGACTTCCGGAGCAAATGCAAGCTGCGCGGCGTCGAAGAGATCCTCGACACCCTGGACCTGTATTACCGGTATCATTGGGCCTGCGTCGAGCATCGGCTCCACCCGGAGACCCCGATCGCGGATCTGATCCCAAGCTGCGTGGTCGAGCGCAGACGGGGGCTGGAATGGCTGATCTCCGACGAGGACGATTGGTTCGAGATCCCTCTGGATACGTAAGTGTTTTTCTGATTTTTTGGTCTCAAAACCCGACGAAACAGAAAAATCGGAAGGAGAAAAACAAATGGGTGACACTCTCAAATACTTGCTGTACGTCCTGCCGGTCATCGGCGTTGTGGCCCTGGTCTTTTATCTGATCATCCGCAAGCAGAACCGGAAAACGGACGCATTCAAGAACGCGCTGACCAAGGAACAGAAGGACAGACTGATCAACACAAAGCCCGTTCGCGCGGACGCATCCAGGGGCGGCTTCATCCTGGAGGCCCTGGTCGTCGAGCTCCGGGACAAGGGGGCCAAGACCTTTGTCCGCCTGATGTGGTTCAACGCTCTGATCCAGAACAATTCCTTCCTCGACATGATGACCGCCAACGTCAACGTCTCCACGGAGGAAGCCAAGCGCCGCGATCTGAAGGTCGGCGATTTCGTCCGCTTCTGGTTCAACCCCCAGCAGCAGAAGTGGGATATCATGTTCTGAGCCCGCGCAACATACGCAAAAAGCTGTACTGCCCGAAACGGCGGTACAGCTTTTTCTTTGGGTCCCGATGCCCTCTGGGCGGTCGCATTCGGGCCGGAGCACCTGGGCGATCCGGTCGGGGAACAGAGGACGCCGCGTTTGACGGTGCGGCTCACAGGTCTCCTAAAAATCCATGGCAAGACGCGCCGAGGTCTCGGCGTCGAGCTCGGTGACGGCGCGGGCGGTCACCTGATAGACGCGGGTGCAGAGATTCAGAACGCTCGGGCGGTGGGTGGTGACGATGCAGGTCTTGTTCGGGGCCATCGTCATCAGATTCCGAAGGACCCGGCGCTCGGTGGCGACGTCCAGGGAGGAGGTCGCCTCGTCCAGCAGGAGGATCGGCGCGTCGCGCAGCACGGCGCGGGCGATGGCGATCCGCTGGGCCTGTCCCTCGGAGAGACCCTTGCCGCGGCGTCCCAGCTCCGTCCGGAGGCCGTTCGGCAGCTTATCCACAAAGTCCAGAGCGCAGGCAAGCTCCAGCGCGGCGCGCATCTCCGCCTCCGTTGCATCCTCCCTGCCGACGCGGAGGTTCTCCTCGATCGTGCCGGAGAGGATCGTGTTGCCCTGGGGCACGTAGGAGATCAGACTGCGGGTTTCGGCGTTCAGGGTCAGCTCAGCCCCGTCTGCGGCGCGGATCCGCACGCTCCCCGCTCCGGGATGGACCAGGGCCAGAAGCAGACGGATCATGGTGGTCTTGCCCTCGCCGGAGGCGCCGATCAGGGCGACGATCTCGCCCGGAGCCGCCCGCAGCGCAGCGTGCTCCACGACGGGCTTGTCCGGATCGTAGCCGAAGCTGAGATCGGTCAGCTCCAGGGTCAGACCGTCCTTTGCCTTTTCGGCAAAGGCTCTGCTCTCGGGCAGGCGGATCTCCTTGGGCAGCTCCACCAGCTCCCGGATGCGGTGCGCGGAGACGGAGGCGTTCAGAAAGCCCGGAATGATGCCGACGACGGAGCGGAAGGCGGCGCTCAGTCCGCGCGACTGCTGGAGAAAGAGCGTCATCGTGCCGAAGGTGAAGTCCGTCCCGTACCAGAGCCGATACAGGCAGTAGCCGAAGATCGTCATCGAGACGACGGTCCCGGCGACGGACATGAAGACGTTCGTATGGATCGTGAATTTGTTGTAGTCCAGCGAGACCTGCTTCATCTCCTCCAGCCGGTCGTCCAGCTTTCTGCCGTACTGATCGGTGACGCCGAAGGACTTGATGGTATCGAGGTTATAGAAGGTTTCCACCTCGAAGCTCATCATCTTACTGCTCATCTCCCGCATCTTCTGACCGTAATAGCGCTGCTTGCGAATCACGAAGCGGGACATCAGCATCAGCGCCGGAGCGGAGGCCAGGGAGAAGAACGCAATGAACAGGTCGTAGTGGGCCAGAACGACGAAGGTCGCAGCGAAGCGGTAGAGCGAGATCAGGATCGTGGGCAGCCAGCTCACGGCGTTGGAGCCGACGGTGCCGGTATCGTTATTGAAGCGGTTGACGATATCGCCGCTTTGGTATTCGTTGAGTCTGGCCCAGTCGCTGTCGATGATCTTGGAAAAGACGTCGGAGCGGATGTCGTTGCCGATCCGGATGCCGATCTTCAGCGAGATCCGGCCCAGAAGGTTTTCAAACACCACGCTGAACAGGGCGCTGCCCACCATGATGATGAACAGCAGCCAGAGCTTGGAGGTCTTCTGCCCGACGATGATATCCAGGGTGTACTTTGCCATCAGACTGGAGATCAGGCCGAGGGTCGTGCTGACGATGCCCAGCACGGTATAAAAGACGATGGCCCACCTGTAGCGCTTGCTGTAGGTGAAGATCCAGCGCCAGTCGTCCAGGATCTCGCCGAAGGTTCCGTCCTTGACGCGGCGGCGCAGCTCGCGCAGGGCGCGGAAGGACTGTTCCTCGGCCGCGTCAGGCGGCGCGGCGTTCCGTTTCGTTTCTTTCATGAAGAGGCCTCGTTTCTTCCGTCGATGAGGTCGTAGGTCCGCAGCAGCTCGGCCCGCTCCCGGCTGACGCGAAGGCTTTCCGTCGGCGCGGCCTCCTGCCCGCGCAGACGCCCGGCGGCGTACCGCGCGGCACGGCGGGTCCAGGCCCAGGGCAGCAGCCAGGGCCGTTTGTTCAGGAAGGGATAGTCGCCCTTGATCCGGGAGAGCGGCGGGAACAGGATCATCCGCATGCCGCCCCCGGCCTTTTTCTCTCCGCGCGCGGCGACCACGGCGTCCTGCAGAGCCCGGACGCTGTGCAGCCGGTCGGGCGTCGCGCCGTGCAGACCGGCGGAGAGCACGTCGCGGAGCAGAGCGGTCTCGTCCACCTCTGCGGCAAAGCGGAACGGCGCGGGCAGACCGAGGTGATTCTCTCCGATGCGGAAGATCGCCTCCGCCACACGGTCGCAGCGCAGCGCGGCGCAGGCGTCCCGGACCGCCGGGAAGTCGATCCGCTCGGCATAGGCCCGGGCAAAGAGGCAGATATCCGTCACGATCCGCAGGCCGAAGCCGCTGAACAGAAAATGCTTGCAGGCATGGAGCAGGAGGAATTTCAGATGGTCCGTCGGCGGCAGGGTCCGGAGGTCCGCGTCCTGGATCCGGACGGTCTCCGGCGTCTCCGGCTCCGCCGTGAAGCCGTCGTTATAGGCGGCAAAAATGGGCGAGCTGCGGTCAAAGAGCGCGGCGTGGAGCTCCACGTAGAGCGGAGATCCCGGTCGGTGATAGGAGCGCTCGTCCGCGTTCTGCAGATCGGCGTCGGGCCGGTCCGCCGTCAGCCCGTGCGCCAGAAAGGCGCGGTGATAGTCCGCAACGCGGTCCGGCGGGACGAAGAGATCGTCGTCCACCGAGGGCCGGAGCAGCGGCCTGGGATAGAGGGCGCGAAGGATCGGACCCTTGAGGACGAGGGGCGCAAGCCCCTCGGCGCGGAGGTCGGTCAGGAGGTTCAGAAGCTCGTTTTCCTGAATCATCTGGCTGTTGACCTGGGTAAAGACGACGGACAGGATCTTATTCCAGTCCAGACCGTCCTGCACCGCCGCCCGCAGGGAGGGCAGGGGCGCGGCTGCGTCCGCAGCCAGCGGCAGGAGCTTATGCCGGTCGGCCAGGCGGAGGAGCTCCATCCAGTCCGAAGCGGACAGCTCCGGGTCCGTCGGCGCTTCCGCGTGGATCGCAGCCGCAGTCAGGGCCAGGAGGGCCGATTCAACGGCGGTCATCCGTCCGTCTCCTCCGGCACGGGGATCAAAAAGCCCTTTTCGCACATCATCCGGCAGAATTGATCCAGCCGGTCGGCGCACTCGGCCTCGGTTTTGGTTTTGGTCCGTTTGGAGAGCTCCATCACGATCTGTTCCCGGGTGAAGCCGGCGCAGATGGCGCCAAAGGTTCCGGCCCAGATCGGGGGCAGGATCTGGACGGTCTTGCAGTCGTCAAAGGCCGCCCGCGTGGGGATCAGCACGGTCCTTCCGCAGATCGCTGTCCGGACGACGCCGGGTCTCGGTCGATACTTCATGGTGATTTCAAGCCCCCTTATCCTTTGGAAAAGATTATGAAAAGATTCCGTCCACGAGGCAGCGCGTGGAATCCGGCACGGTATCGGATACCAGAAGCCAGGTCGGCACGGCGCGGAGGAGGCCGTCCTCCAGACCCGCGACCTTTGTGACGGCTTCCACGCTTGCCGAGGTATGGATGAAGGCCACGTAGAGGTTCAAAATGGCCTCGTCCTCCCGCAGGGCATAGAGCCGGTTTTCCGGCCCGCGCCGGAGCAGGATCAGCCCGCCCAGCGGCGCGGCCTCGGCCCCGTGCCAGTTTTCCTTGCCGTTCCAGGGCGAAGGATGGACCCGGAACGCGCCGCCGCAGCGTTCCAGCACCGGGCGGTCGCCGCAGATCACCGAGACCTCGCCGGGCAAAAGCTCTTGCAGATTCCGCGTCTGCGTGGATTTTCCCACGCCGCTCGGCGCGATGATCAGCCAGCTCCGGTCCCGCCAGCGCAGGGCAGCCGCGTGCAGGATCACGCAGTCGAACGCAAGCAGAGCGTCCGAGCAGTGGGCGGTGAGCATGCTGTATTCGGTATGCGCGCAGTCCTCCATGCCGCTTTGCAGGTATTCCTGCCAGTCGGTCTCCGGGATGGAGACCGGCGCGCCGGGAACGAGCGGGGCCTCGGGGTCCGGTGCGGGAAAATAGGACGCGGTTTCCGCGTACCGGGCAGAGACCCGGAAGCTGCGGCCTGCGAGGGTCACGGTAAAATCAGTCATGGCAACGGCCTCCGGCCATTCTCAGGATGTTATCAGTATACCATATCTGTCAAGAAAAGGAAATGGGTTTTTCCGGCATATCCGGTTCGGACCGCGCATATGCTTCCGTGGGAGGGATGGGAATGCGTCCTGATACGTACCGAAACGCCGCTTGCTCCGTCTGGGGGGCAACGGTCATTCTCTTTGCCGTCGTTCTGCGCCTGCTTCTGGCTCCTGCCGCCGCGGCGAAGGTCCTGCGCGGCGCGCAGTCGATCCTCGCGAGCCGGACGCTGGCGGAGGCGGCCTTCTTTCTGGAAAACGGACAAGCGCTCCCGGCCCCGGTCGGGACCCTGCCGCCGAAGCCGGAGCAGACCGCGCAGACGGTTTCCGCGCCGCAGACGGAGCCGACGACCGTTCCCGCCTCCGAGCCCGCGCCGGAGACCACGACCCCGGACGACCGTCCCGCCCCATTCACGGCGGAGGAGGCCGAGGCGATCACGCTGCGCGGCAACTGCACCTACGGGGCGGACAAGACCGCCCTCCTGCTCCGCCCGATGGGCTGGGCCGATACGCCGGGGCCCCGGGTGCTGATCGTCCACACGCATTCCTGCGAGTCCTACACGCCCTCGCCGGGCCATGAATACGAGCCCGCCGGGGATTACCGGACGCTGGACGAGGCGGCCTCGGTGATCGCCGTCGGGGACGCGCTTGCGGCGGCGCTGGAGGCGCAGGGCGTGGCGGTGATCCACGACCGGACGCTCAACGACTATCCGAGCTACAACAGCTCCTACGCGACGGCGCGGGAGAAGATCCTGCGTCATCTGGCGGAGCAGCCCTCGATCTGCATGGTGATCGACGTCCACCGCGACGCGATGGCGGAGCCTGTGCGCGAGATCGCGGAGGTCGGCGGCGAGACCTGCGCAAAGCTGATGCTGGTCATCGGCACCGACCAGGGCGGGCTGAACCACCCGAATTGGAGGGAAAATCTCTCCTGTGGGCTGAAGCTCCAGGCCCTGCTCAACCGGGCGGCCCCCGGTCTGGCCAAGGACATATCCTTCCGCAAGGAGCGCTTCAACGGCGACCTGACCTCCGGCTCGCTGATCGTGGAGGTCGGCTCCACCGGAAACCTCCTCCCCGAAGCGCTGGCCTCGATGCCCCATCTGGCCCGCGCCGTGGCGGAGCTGCTGGAGCTGGAATGCGGCGGCTGAAACGCTCCGCTCGTTTCCCGTTCACGGACGCTCTGAAATACAGCGGGCCTCGTTTCCGAGGCCCGCTGTGCTTGCGTCTGTTACAGGTATTTTTTCAGCTCCGCCGGGATCAGGGTCGGGTCGATCCGGGCGGTCAGGGTGAAGTTCACCCCGTTGGCCGCGCCGAAGGTCTCGCACCAGGCGCAGAAGGACGCCATGACGGCGGGCTCGTCCGTGCCGAGCAGACGGTGGATGCTCTTGAGGAAGATATGCGTGATATCAAAGTTGCCCGCGTGCAGGCCGGAGATGAAGGCCCTCAGGTCCTCCTCGCCGTCGAGCTCGTAGGTCTGGTATTCGATCAAACGGACCTTATAGTTCACGTCAAAGCGGAGCTTGTTGCCCTTTTCGATGCAGACGATGCTGCCGCTCTCGTTCTCCACGGCCAGGTCGAGGTCGCGGAGCATTTCTTTCGTCTTGCCGGTTCCGCTCAGACCGGCGTACAGCTTAACCATAGGAAATTCCTCCTGTCTGTGTCATAGTCGGCGGCTTGCTTACTTGGTATAGCCGGGCTTGCCGAGGAGCTGGAACATGTTCCGCTTGTAGAACTCGACGCCGGGCTGGTTGAAGGGGTTGACCCCCAGCATGTATGCGGAGATGCCGCAGCTCAGCTCGAAGAAATAGAACATCTCGCCGAGGGTGCGGTCGCAGATCTCGTCGTTCTGGACCAGGATGACCGGCACGCCGCCGTCGGTGTGGGCCGCGAGGGTGCCCTGGAAGGCCTGCTCCTCCACGAAGTCGAGGCTCTTGCCCTCAAGATAGTTGAGGCCGTCCAGGTTTTTCCAGTCGCTCTCGATCATGGTTTTCTTGCGCGGGGGCGCGAAGCGGAGCACGGTCTCGAAGATCGTCCGCTCGCCCTGCTGGATCATCTGACCCATCGAATGCAGGTCGGCGGTGAATTCCAGCGGGAAGGGGTAGATGCCCTTGCCGTCCTTGCCCTCGGACTCGCCGAAGAGCTGCTGCAGCCAGCCGCCCATAAAGCGGAAATCGGGCTCGTAGGAGCAGAAGAGCTCGGTCTTCTTGCCGTGGCGGTAGAGCAGGTTGCGGGCGGCGGCATAGAGCCAGGCGGGATTCTCAAAGGAGAAGGCCTCCATGTCGCGGCGGGCCGAGGCCGCGCCGAACATGACCTCGGTGATGTCCATGCCGGCCACTGCCATCGGCAGCAGGCCGACGGCGGTCAGGACGGAGTAGCGTCCGCCGACGTCGGGCGGGATGACGAAGGTCTCATAGCCCTCCTCCGCAGCCATCTGGCGCAGCGCGCCCTTTTCGGGGTCGGTGGTCACGAAGATGCGCTTCTTGGCCTCGTCGGCGCCGTATTTGCGCTCGAGCATCCACTTGAGGGCGCGGGTCGCGATTGCGGGCTCGGTGGTGGTGCCGGATTTGGAGATGATGTTGACGGAGAAATCCTTCCCCTCCAACAGGGCGCAGAGCTCATTCCAGGCGCGGGTGGACAGATTGTTGCCCGCAAAGAAGATCTGCGGGTCCTTGCCGCGAAGGTTGTGGTTGGAGCCCATGACCAGCTCGATCGCCGCGCGCGGGCCCAGATAGCTGCCGCCGATGCCGACGACGACGAAGACGTCGGACGATTCGCGGATCCGCTTGGCAGCCGCCCGGATGCGGATCATCTCCTCGGTCTCCTCGAAGACCGGGAGCTTCATCCAGCCCAGATAGTCGCTGCCGGGACCCTTGCCCTCCAGGAGCAGCTTGTGCGCGTCGAAGGTCTCCTTTTCCAGAGAAAGCAGATCATTGAGGGTATATTCCCCCCAGATATTGGAAATATCTACATTCAGCATAATGACACCTCACAGTTTTTTGCCGGGTATTCTTCTTCATTTCTATCATAACCGATTTGCCGCCGGAAAACAATGGGCAATTTCACAAAATAACGAGATTTTTTCGCCGCCGACGACCGGCGTTGATTTTCCTTGTTTTTTTCTTGACTTCCCGCCCTGTTTTTTGTATAGTATAGACGGAAAGTGTCGAAGGATCTCTTTCCGGCGATTGATACAGGACCGCTCCCCCGGGAGCCGAGGCCATACGGACAGCCGGGTCCGCTGCCGATCGGCGGCTTGCCGCCTTATTGATCGCGCCTGCGCGCGAGCATTTTATAAG
>JAEEGH010002654.1_pt1 | contig 48020 bp, 24 predicted proteins | sample 9134181 | NCBI WGS metagenome assembly JAEEGH01 (sample SAMN16246544, study PRJNA631951) | gut metagenome | biome: gut microbiome; feature: rumen; material: DP-attached | host: Bos | place: Iran: Karaj | collected 2018-10
CATTAAGCCATTCCTTGTCGGCATCGTTCATACGCACACCAAGTGTTCCCTTTCCATAATTCTTCAGTTCTACAATTTCCGAACCTCCTTCAGCCGTAAAGGTCAGGTATCTCTTTGATATCGTGTATGTCGTGGCTTGGTCACCCTCCTCAGCATTATAGATCTCGTCGCAGAACACCAGGTACCTGCCGTCGGGCGTCACCCACGCATATTTCTCGTCACTGTAGGTCTTGCCGCTCGAATTCTTGTAGTTGCGACTCACCGTGTAGCGGATAAAGTAGTCGTAGTTTTTCAGCACGGCGAACATCCATTCCCTTCCTACGCTATAATACTCGGGCTTGGTGTCGCGTACGCATTGCTTTACCGTGAATACGCCATCGGCATAGGTCGTTACCTTCTCGGGCGTGAAATACTTTTCGAGATAGGTACCGTCAGTACCGAACTTGACCCATAGGTAATAGCCGGAATCCGTATCGTCACTGTGTTTCCACGAGTTAAAGAGCAGCTGGTCTTCTTCCACCGTAGGCACAGTAGTACTCTCATCGCTGGCTGGCTGTATCACTCTTACCGTTGCCGTCCTGAGCACCGCACCGTTGTCGTCAACGAACTCTATGGTGACCGTGGCCCTACGCTCCTCGCTGACAGGATTCTCTTCGACATCCAACTCAGCCTGGCGCCACTGCATCAGTGCAGCCTTGCACCAGTTGGCACTGCTCGATATGCGCAGATAACTATACTCACCCCGCAAATCTATGTCCACATCGTACAAGCCGCCTCGTGTGCTGGCTATCACTTCTGTCGGCGACAGCGTCAGGGTGCCAAGCGGCTCTTGATAGGCTACAAAATCTCTCTGGACTTTTGTGCCGTCCTTCATCTGCACCTCGAGTGTAAACTGCCAGTGCCTTTCTTCCGGAATAGCTGTCGGCTCAGCATGAAGGGTTACGATATCGCTTCTACATACGCCACCGAAACCGGTTCCGTTATGAATGAATATACTAGCAGGCGTGCTTACGAGATCCACGTTTTCACCAACAATACTACAGGTGATATCGCCTCCTTCAGGCGGGAAGGCCGGATGCTTTGGGTTAATGGTGAACAGATCAAAGGCTCCCTTTTCACGCTGTTGGACGGGCAGGGTAGCTTCGAAAGACTCTCCCGAAGTCAGTGTGATGCGATAGATAACGCCTCCTGTACGGGACTCTTCCTCATTGGAATAGGCCTTGGCACGCACTCTGATATACCTGCCGTCCAACTTGGCCTGATCTATCCAGTCGTCCTCTTCTCTTGGCTTGACCTCCTGTTTGCTGATGTAGGGCTTAAAGCCATCATCCAGTAGGAGATAGTCGATGAACGCCTCTCCGGTATCGCTTACTGCGGCACCGTCGAATTCCTCTGCCATCAGGACGACTGTTCCTGGTACAAATCTGACGTCTTTCAGCAGGGGCGTTTGCTGCACATAGATTTTGGCATGTCCCTTGTCGCCATTAGGCAGGATCAGTTCTGCAGTGATGATGCCATCTCTGGTTGTCTTGAAACTGGGATTGGGCTTAACCCTGATGCTATATTTCTGCCTTATCTGTTTGTCGTTGATCGCCGTAGCAGATCCGTCTTCAGACACCTCCAGCCACTTGTTGTCGCTGCTTTCCAATTTGAGACTTGCTCCATTGGTGTAAGTGGCCGTGACGGATGTTGTAAGGTAGCCTTCGCTGAACGCCAGACTATATCCTGGCACATAAAAGAAGTGGTCTGAAAGCTTTAGAACACTTTCGAGATTGGCTTCCTGGGTAATGGAAATCTCCTTCGTCTCAATCTTACCATCACCTCTGGTGCACTCGATGGTGACGATTGCCTCACGCTCAGCGGGTTCCGTGTTCTCTTTGACGTCGATAGAATAAATCTTCGTTGTCTCAGCCAGTTCTTCAGCAAGTTTACAGCTTGCCCACGCTTTACCGTCCTTGCCAATGTTTTTGCTCAATTTGACATCCTTGATGGGCATATTAGCGCTGATTGCCAAATTCTCAGAGCCGCCTTCAGCAATAAATGTAAGAGGTGAGGGGACGGCGATTATCTCTGGCTCTATCTCATAGTCCAGATATGGCTTACCGACGATTTCGAAGAGATTAAACAATTTGACGGCAGGATAGATACGTGTGTTCAAACCACCATACATCTCCGAGAAGTCGACATCGTAATCTGAGAAATCACTACCCACAGTAACACCGTCGTAGGGAGAACCAAACCATTGTGTCTTAAGATGCTTACCGGTCTCTTGGTTATAGATGCTGAAGCCCACAGGCTGATTGAAAAGCGTATTGCGCGACAGATATGTCATAGCATTGACTTTGTTGCCGATGGCATCGATAGTCAGAAGTGGGTTCCTGAAATTCGGCACTAGGCCGCCTTCCCAAGGAGTTCCTAAGGCGATTGGTTCAAAAGTTACCTTTGTTGTCCAGGGACCTACTGATCCACTTAATTGGAAATTGCCATACCATTTACTTGCGATACTACCATCTCGGTTGAGCAGATCGTATACTTTCGTATCACTTGTTAACAAAAGAAGGTCATCAGCCTGGATGTCTGCACTTACCTCGCCACGCCATCCTGCCTCCAATCTTGCATAAGCCTGAGCAACTTCCTTGCAGACAGGCTTGATATCGACTTGAGAGTAAATTCCTGCATTTACTGTGGCAGTTCCCGCAAGTTTGAAATCCTTCCGAGTTAAAGGCTTGGTCGTAGTAATACTACCTGTTTGCTGTTGTTCTCCATCTCTTTGGCTGTTGAATTGTACAAGTCCATAGGTCCGAAAGGCATATTCCCAGCCTGTTTGAATAAATACACCACCACTACCCCCAATCGTAATGCCTATTTCCCTGGAGGTTAATATAATCGGACATACAGGAAGAGGTACTAAATCTTTATACAGCGGTTTGTCATATGTGACGTTCAATGATGCTCCAAGAGAAATGTCAAAATTCAAACGGTGTTCTCCACGATAAATAAATGCAAATTGCACACCAGTAAGGAGACCAACCTGAAGGAAAGCATCTATGTCAAATTTATTGCCAAGTGTGTATGATGCTGTTCCAGAGGCACCTAATGACACCAAACTTGGGATAACAGTGAACTCATTACTTAATGACACAGATCCAGTTATGTCATCCATATCGTAATGCTTGGGCGCCCTCCTTCTTACAGCCCCCGTTGGCGACATTTCTATCCTGCCCTTGCTGACGAAACGGTCAAAGACATCTAATAAGGATACTTCATTACACTCAACAATGATACCATCAGAGCCGTTAGATACATTTTTCACCTTACCAATGAAGCCTACAGGCATTATCTCACTCATTTCCTCGTTGGCCAATTTATCGCCCACGTTGGGAATTAATCCGCTAGGGGTGTTGGAGGCCAAAATGAGCGTCAGGCTGTCCTGCTTAATCACGTATTTCCACATATCAGAATCAAAGGTATGCGCCACGTCAGCCTTGTAGACTGTCTCCGGAGTGACGAAAGCTATCGAGTCGATAGCATCAAGGGGAATGCGGAAAAGCGTGTCGAGGGCATAGATCTCCTGAACTACGAAATCGTCGTGTAGGACACCGAGAGTATCGATGCGACTATACTCAAAGCGATCGATCTCATCGTAGAAGAACCCCAAGAATCCGCCGTCATTACGATAGATGTAGAGCGCGTCCTGAGTCTGTTTCTTCTGGGCATTCATGGGCAGCACGGTGCCGATCATCGTCAGCAGGACCGCCAAATATATAAATAAGGTATGTCGTTTCATCGCTTCATTATTTTATAGGATATCTTATCGGCTTTCACAATATAAACTCCTTGAGGGAGAGACGAGAGGCTAAGACGATATGTGCCTGCATGAACGGCTGTCAATTGTTTGACTTGTTTGCCGTCGATGCCATAAATTACAACTGTGGCACCTTCCGCCAAATGGCTGATAACAAGTGTGCCATCCTTGTAGTCAACAGTTGTTGAATTCTTATCGACTGTTAGGTCGTAAATACCCGATGGGTCGTGATCACCATAGGTAAAGCGTATGATGTCTGACAAGGCAAACGAAGCTTCGGCAACCGAAGAGGTAATAACTTTTAGGGTACTACCTTCGAACTTGACTTGCGGACGGCTACCATCCAAGACAAATTTGTGATGGGCACCATCCTTCGTCAGTACCAACAATGCCACATTGCCCGCACCAGGACCAGGATCTGGTCCTGGATCAGGATTGGGGTCTGGGTCGGGATCAGGATTGTCAGGATTTGTACCCTGATTCGGATCGCTTTCCATACCCGCAATGGGCGGAGCGAAGATATAGGCATCCTTGACGGGCTGATAGGTTGAGGCATTCATGCCGCCAGAGCAGGCGAGACGTCCGTCACTAAGCAATGTCCAAGCTGCGGTGTTAAGATCAATGTTGAAACCGTCAGCTGTGGCCATGCTCCAAGCTTCTGCTGTAATTCCATTATATCGGATAGAGATGATGTGGACGCTTCGGTTGCCGCCTGTACCGCTGCTTCCGATGATATAGCCCTCCTTTTTAGCCTCATTCCAATAAACACCACCTCGCCATGTGATTGTATTGCCAGTGGTGGGATGTTTGGAAGGAATCATCACATCTTCTTCAAGATAAACGGTTCCTTTAGGAAAGTCAATGAATGTCAGATAATAGTTGCCATCATCTGCCTTTGTCATGATCAGATACATCTCTTCTGAAGGAATATAATAGTCGCTACTACGAATCTCGTCTGGCAAATCCAAAAGATGATAGTCTGAATAAAGCGGGACTAGAGAAGTGTAACTCTCATTGTTTACTATATCATAGCCAGAAAAAGGAAAGCATACCTGATCATTATAATTTACGCTGGCTATCTGATTGCTATTGTTATCGGAAGGGGATAGGATATAGATCATATTGTCGGAATTGAATAACAGATAAGGTGCAGAATGACCTAATGACTTTTGGCCGTAACTCTGGAACTTTGTCCCATCGTAGCGATCAAACACCTTGTCATCTTCATACCAATTGCCAGAGACATAGACCTTGTTGCCGATAAGGAGACCCTTACACAAAGAGCGTTCTACGGTCATATCGGGGCCTTTTGTGAATGTCTGCGTAGTAGGATTATAGATGGATGTGGCTTTACTATGACCAACTCCCGCTCCAGAGGGACGTCCACCGCCCACCATCACACGTCCGTCGCTGAGGGTGACGGAGAAGATGGGGTCAGTTGCTCCGACTAGCGAGACGGTCTTCCATTGTCCGTTTTGCCAAAGTTCAGCACTTTTAGTGCTTTCGAGCATCTCGTTGTAGCCACCCACAACAATAAATCCGTTGCCAGATGGGAATGTCTGATGAGCATTACGAGCCGACTTCATGTCAGCAATCTTTTCATACTTGAGGGTAGACAGGACGCCAAACTTGTCGGAATTTGCTGCTTTCGGTGCTCTACTCCGGACTTTAGAGTTGAAAACCTTGACGGGCTTTCCATCCAAAATCCTCTGAGCTTGTAGACAGGCTGTTCCGGATAGCAAGGCTGTCAGAATTAGGATTAGTCTTTTCTTTTTCATAATTGTTTTCTTGTTTTGGGTTTGTATGACGCAAAGATAAGAGAAATTATTCGGAAATCCACTAACAATTCTTTTGTTCTACTTACAATTTATAATTTGTTAGTCGATTATTGGGAAATTAAGCCCTTTTTCGTATAATTATGTGATTTTCTGCTATTTTCATACAAATAAAAAGAGACAGTTTTTTTGTGGTATGAAAAAAAAGGAGTAACTTTGCAACGGAAAAAAATAGATATGAAAGCTCAACAGGCCAGACTCTGGATTCTCTTGGTGATGTGCTCACTATCGATGATGGTGAGTGCAGATTCGTTGATTAAATTACAACCTGAGCGGTTGCCCGACATGACCATTCCACGTATCTCGCATTCTACCTTTATCATAAATGGAGAACTGACGGTGGTGGGCGGCCATACTTCCGGTTTTGTACCTACCAAAACAGCCGAATATTTCAAGGATGGAGAATGGCATGTGATGCAGATGGCATATACCCACGACGACGGCTTGTGTGTTCCGCTCCGTAGCGGCAAAGTGTTGTTGGCTGGCGGCTATGAGAAGAATCTCGGCGTAGGCCAGACCATCGAGGCGGAGTTATATGATCCGGTTACCCACACTTTCGAGGGCTTCGGTTGTCTCGATAGAAGGCGGGCACATCCAACTGGCGTAGAGTTACCCAACGGACAGGTGGTCGTAGCAGGCAACTGGTATCACGACGATGCCATCGAGACCTATGACGGCGGTATGTATTTCGAGACAGCCCGTCAAGTGTCTGTACCGCGCAGTTTTCCCCGTCTGCTCTGCATTTCCGACAGCGACGTGATGGTGGTGAGCGGCTATTGGGATAACTACGGAAAAGTCATTAAAAACAATATTATAGATCGTCTGAAAGGCGAGCCTTTCCGTGTGCCGTTGTTAGAGACATGGCAGCCTTACATAATTGGGCAGACGCCCCGTAGTGACAACAGTTTCATTGGTGATATGGAGAAAGGTATCTTTGCCTATCTCTTAACTGTCAGGGATTCCGCAGGTCAGGTGGCTATCTCCGAAGTGCGCGATACGGTGTTCTCGCTGCTGCCGACGGATGGTCCTGTTCCGATGAAGACTCAGTTCGGCGCGATTCACTATGAGTCGCCTGTCATCGTGGACCGTCAGGTGCAGCGCGGCTATGTTATGGGCGGTGACTCGCTGGGACGAAAATATATCCTCTGCATCGACTATGCCAAACGACCGGCTCCTCTGACGCTCTACTATACCGATCCGCTGCCCGAAGCCGCTGGTGGTATACCAGTTCTCACGGCCGAAGGCAACCTGATTCTGGCAGGCGGCATCGCGCTTGGTGGCACTTACTTTACACCTACCAGTGCAGTGTGGATCTTTCCCGTAGGCCAGCGCACTGATTCAGAAGCAGCAGATTCTGGCAACAAGAGCCTTAGTGGTTGGATGTGGATACTGTTGGTTGCCTTGATTATCCTGGCTCTCATCGCCTGGGTTTTATATAGGACTCGCAGAAATCGGTCGGATGAAACACGTGAGTCCTCCTCCAACGAGCCCACGGAACCTGTCCCCGCGAGTCCTGCCAATCAGCTGATGCAGCGTATCGAGGCACTCATGGAAGAGCAACGTCTCTACCTCAATAGCGATTTGAAGATGGGCGACGTTGCCTCGCAGCTCGGCGTTCATCAGAACGAGGTCTCTGCCTGCATCAACAATAGCAAAGGCTATTCTTTCTCCCAGTTCGTCAACAACTACCGTGTGGTTTATGCCCAACAGCAGCTGCGCGAACATCCCGAAAAGAAGATGTCGCAAGTAGGCATGGAATCTGGTTTTGCCAACGACACGACCTTCTATCGTGTCTTCAAAACTATCACCGGCCTCACTCCGAGCGAATGGCTGTTGTCCGTTTCCGAGAACTAAAAAAGGGGGCAGGTGATTGATTATTGAATCAACGACCTGCCCCCTTATTATCAGATAAAGTCCTCTTTTACTTTATTTGCTCACTTTTTCCATAAGTTCAATAGTGGTCTTGAAACCTATAGGACTTGCATCAGTAGAACTCGGCAAGGATTGGATCATCGTATTAACATCCATCTGGCGGGCTGATCTCTGGCGAGCCATCCACGTTGTCGGCTCACTCAAACCGTCCTGATCCTTAAAGATACGGAAATCACCGACATTCATGATGTTATCGTTGGGATCATATTTATCAAGCATCAGGATACCGCGATAGAAATCCTTGATTCCTGAGTTCGTCATCGTTCCAGACATAATTGTGGCCATTTTTGTCCAAGCCCCATCACTTCTATCAGACTTAATAACAGTGAATGTTGTAAACGTATTTCCTTGTCCCAGGAGTTTTGCCTCTTCGACCGCCGAGGTGTTAAGTACCTCCTCTGAATTCCGTTCTTCATACCTGTATTGTACAGTATTTGCCGTTTGATTCTGGTTGGTATATTCCGAAATACCATCAGCAAATGTCCTACCGGCTTGGTATGAACTCTTCACATCCGAATTATGGACCATTACCTGTACACTCATATTATATGTTCCTTCAATATTCGGTGGGGTACTGCCTGAGAAAATAGGCATATAGGCGCTCATCTTCGACAGATACTCTGTAGGTATCTCCTGCGTGATGCGCTCGTCGAAATTCTCTTCGTAAGTGGTGATGCTCTCCAATTCATATTCTGTATAGCTGTCGTGTGTGCCGTCAGTCTTCCACACATTCACGCCTTTGCCCTCGGCAGAATTGGTCAGTCCTGCCACTGGCGGAGTAAAGATATAGGCGCACTTTTGTATCACACTATTCTGGCCGTATCCTCCAGTGCAGGCGAGTCTCCCATCGGGTAACATGCACCAGGCTCCATAGATAACGGAACAAGCCAAACCTTCAGCCTTGGCAATTGTCCAATAGCCGTTGGTAAAATTATAGCTGAGGATATAGATGATACCAGAGGAGGCATTATTATCGTAACCAATCAAATAGACCTCTTTCTTTTCTTTATTGACAAACACGCTTCCTTTATAGTTTAATGAGGTTTGCGTGTTTGGGAATACTGTTGGGATATCAAGATGATATGTCGCGGTAGTGGTAGCGCCAGGATTTTTATCGCTTTCGTAGGTCTGCTTAAGAAGATATTTTCCTTCACTGTCCTTCGTCAGGAAGAAATAGCCTTCATCGCCTTCTGTTGAATTGAAAGAGTCTGAAGGTCGCATTTCCCAAGTAGGCGACAGAGGCTTGTTCGTAGCAAAATCTGTGGAATAATAATTATCGGTTTCACCTGTAGAGGGCGTGTATGTGTTGAACAACATGCCTTTCTTTCCTTCGTTGTTTGTATATAATTCTGCTTCCTGTCCAGATGTGTCATAAACGCCCCAAGTCCAGATGAGACCACTCTTGGAAGCAAATATAGCAGGGGATTGACGCTCATAAGTGTTACCAACGGCTTTGAAAGACGTTCCGTTATAGTAGTCCATCGTCTTATCGTCGCCTTTTGTGAAATTGCCATTCACATAGACCGTATTACCAGCGGCTATAGCGCTGCAATTCATACGACCTGTTGTCATATCGGGGCCAGCAGTAAAAGTCTGCGTAGAGGGATTGTAGATAGCCGTTTTCTTGCTATAGTTTCCATCATTCGCAGAACTTAACCGTCCGCCTCCTACCATGACGCGCCCATCATTTAATACAGCCGAAAAACCATATGCATGGGCAGAGCCAATGTTAATATTTTTCCACTGTCCGTTCTGATAAATCTCAGCCGTCTGCAGAGGCGAATAATTCACATCACATCCTCCTACTACCACAATGCCATTACCAGAAGGGAATATCTGATGTCCCTCACGAGCCGTACTCATATCGGCGATACGTTCATATTGTAGATCGGCCACTGCACCTTTCACTTTCGTAGGCTGCACATTGGAGAACACCTCGGGCGTCACTTTATCGAAAGTGGCAGCGGGATAGGCGATGCTCTCGCCGCTTTTCTTATTAACATAGATGCCCTGAGCCTGCACTTGCAAGGCTGCGATGCTGAGGATAGCTGCCATCAGGGCCTTAAGGATTGTATTTCGTTTCATCGCTTTGCAATTTTGATGGTTACATTGTCTGATTTCACTACGTAGATGCCCTTTGGCAACTGGCTGGTCTGCACTTCGGCATAGCCGTTGGCATCGGTCTGAGACGTCAGCAAGAGCTTTCCGTCAGTACTATAGATGCGGATTGCCGCATTGGGCTTGCAACCTGTAAAGGTGAGTTGGCCTACCTGACGAATAATTTGCGGCTCACCTGCTGCTTCAGCAATAGGCTGGCTGATAGCAGTAGATATCACATTGAGCGTGAATTTCTCCACTTCAGAATGCTGATAGGTGGCAGTGTTATCGGTCGTGGTCACCGTGAATACATCACCGCTCAACGTAACCTTCGGTTTCGATATGAGGGCATAGCCTACGGTGCCTCCGGCCTTCAGATGAACGATGAACTCCGTGCCGTTGCCTGTACCTTCACCGCCTGGATCAGGACCGACGTATGCCTCAATGTTGAAGAATTCCTTCCAGACATTGGCAGTCTTGTACGACTCGATGCTTTCACCTGGCACGTATAATTTGCAGGTTTGCTTGTCGGTATTGGAGAACACATAGTTGCTACATACGGGCGGAGTAGTTGCAAGACAAGTAATGGAATTCAGATTTTCACATGCGGTAAACCCAAATTCGCCAATAGATTCTAACGACTTGGGAAGAACAACCGTCTGTAATTTATGCAATTCCATAAAATCTCCGTTCAAGATTTTAGTTACATAATCACTAAACTGAACTTCCTTAAGGTTGGCACAGCGAGTGAAAGCACCTGTTCTGTAGCCGCCCCAACCAGTTTCAGGATGACTATAGGGCCGCCCGATATAAGCTTTCTCCAAAGGCATTCTGGTGAAGAAACCGTCACTTCCCCCATCACTTCCATATGGCAAAGTAAGTTCGTAGGGACTATCTTCGAGGATAACTTCTTTTATGGATGTGCATGCCGTAAACGAAGCCAGACCTAAGGAGCCCACACTGGCAGGAATGACAAGTTTCTGTAATCCCTCACAACTTCCAAACGCAAATTCGTCAATCAGTGTCAAGGTTGACGGGAATTTAATATTCTTAAGCGATTTGCAGTATTCAAACGCTCTGACACCTATTGTCGAGAGTCCCTCAGGTAGGTTGATGGACTTAAGACTCTCACATTTATAGAAGGCCTTTGTAGCTACAGTTGTGATAGTTCCGTTTATTGTGACAGTTTTAAGTGCTGGTGTAAGTATAAACTCGCAAGGCTGGATTTCCTTCACATGAGGCCCGAATGTAACCTCCTCCAAAGTATTGCAGCGTCCAAAGGCACTCAGGTCGTAATAAATGTACCAGCCCCAGTCCTTCTGCTTCGGATAGCGGTAAGGACGGCCGATGTAGACGGATTTTACAGGCTGGAAGGAAAACATGCCAGATTCTGCCGATGAACTTCCGACACCAAGTTTTAGCAGATTCTCGCCATCCTCAAATACGACTTTCTCCAAAGCCTCGCAATCATCGAATGCATTGTTGTAGATGGTGTCAACGCTGGCGGGAATTATCACTTCTTTCAAAACCTTACAGCCACAAAAAGCACGTTCCTCAATCGCCTTCATCGTGTTTGGAAACTTTACAGACGGGACGTCATCGCATTGGTCAAAAGCCAGCTCGCCAACGCCGGTTACTGTATAGCCTGATACTGTTTCTGGAATGACAATATCCCCGTGGTAGCTTCCTTTGATACGCTCCTTCGTTCCATCACCCAATGTCCTTACACGATAAGTTACTTTTGCAGTGTGAGTAGCATCATCGTAGACGTACTCTAAGCCCTGCGCTCCTACGGTTATAACCGAAAGCATCGCAACAAATATAAGTAACGCTTTTCTCATAAATAAAATGTTTTTTGAGTTAGTAATCTGGGACAAAGATAGGGAAAAAAGGCGAATGTGGGGACTATAATGATAAATATCGTCCGACATATTTGGAATTTGTCGGACGATTACGGATTTTGGGCGTTATTTTGTTTGTTGGTTTTCCATTCGGTTGGCGTCATGCCTGTTTGTTCCTTGAAGTAGCGGGTCATCGCCTTATCGTTGGTAAAGCCCGACTCGATGGCTACGGTGGATATCTTCATCTCTGGGCGTTCGAGCAACAGACGCTTGGCATGCTCCACACGGTATTCGTTGACGAACTGCGTCAGAGAACAACCTCTCACAGCCTTCACGCAATCAGAGACATATCGACTGTTGATACCAAGCGCAGAAGCAATATCCGACACTTTCAATCCTTGTTGCAGATAGAGTTGCTTCTCGTCCATCAGGTGGCAGATACGCTGCATCAGCTGTTCGTTGCCTCTGGTCGTCGTTTCCGATTGCTCCTCTGGCTCAGGCTGCGGCTGGACCTTCCTACGCCTCAACACAATAACAACTATGCCTATCAATAACAGCACTGTCGCCAGCACTCCCCAAAGCCAGCCATTGATTCCAGCAGTTTCTGAGCCATCGTCATTGAAACGCAGTAGCCAAACAGAGGCCATTGGCGAGAAATTGCTGTTGGGTTCGAGGCTGATACCACCTGTCAATATCAGATTACCTTCTGCTGTCAGCACAGGGATTGTCAACATGCCTGCTTCTGGCAGGGGGTCGGTGTGATAAAGCGTCAAAGCAGCAGGACTCTTAGCATAATCGATGCAGAGGGCATAGAGACGATTCGTCTTGTCGAAGCCCACGACATAGCCTCGCTGATGCGGACGATCAGCATAAACGGGCGTGATGTATTTGATCGGGCCCCACTGGCTTTTCATAGGAATAGGCGTCGAAGTAGGCAGAGGGGTAAAGACGGTGTCACGAACATCAATGATAGCCAATTGGCCGTCTTTGTTCTCTACAGGCATCAAATAACGGACCTCGCCATTTTCACCAACGAAACTGTCATCACTATGTTGCGCCAAGTCATAATGCAAAGGACGCCAGCTCTCGAACAACTCATTGCAGAACGGCTCGCCATAGAGTCTGTCGATGATAATGGTATCAAGAGGATCGCCATGAAAATCATAGCCTGCCACAATAACGGCATCACCGCCTGAAGTACGGAAGACATGTGGTAAATTACGTAACTGCGAGACATTTCTGACATGAGAGAACGTTGTTTTACCGTCGAACATCTCAATACCATCATCAGCATACCAGTTGCCAGTAATCATCACCCGTCCGCTGTCCAACTCAACAGCAGCGCCTGACACGCGCTTCTGGTCAAGACATCCGAATCCCTTCGACTCATGGGCGACAGGATCGTAGAGTTCAACCTCAAAGCTCTGTCCGATGCCCAGGTTATCCTTGAAACCGCCAGCCAGAAGTACCTTCCCCGACTTCATTACAATCGAGATGCCGCCATCGTGGGTATAGACGGTCTGCAACTGTTGCCACTTACCGTCATTAAGATATTCTATCGTGGGCGTAAGCACAAATCCAGAGGTATGTCCTCCCACAACAGTCACTTCACCATTTAACAGAAATGCCGAGTGACCGCTTCGAGGAATATTCATATCCGGCAACCGTTCTACCTCTACCTTGACAACAGGACATTGCACCTTATCAACGCCATCTGCTGACAACTTTGTAGTCATCAGCAGAACAATTAATACAGGTATAAGGCGAATGTTTTGTCTCATACTTTTTTGGTCATATCCCATTTATTGGGTACAAAGTTAGGCAAAAGGCGTCAGAAAAACAAGCAATAGCTAAAAATATTCCGACAAATTCGGTATTTGTCGGACGAATGTCTGATTTTGGGGGTTGTTCGCTGCTAACAGAATTGAACCGACCATATGATGCCCAAAGGAGGCCCGTCATAATACATTTATTAACAATCTTCTTTGCCTCAGAAATAACTTAAACATATGCGGTCTTTTGTCTACTAAAAAACGTTTATCAGCTATTTGATTTGGCGGGTTGAAATATTAAGTGTAATTTTGCACCGTCAAAAGGTTAATAGATTGTTTTAGAATATCGCACTGTTCGTGAGAATCGTGCGATTTTCTTTTATACCTATTTATTTCACGCGCTTGCGCGTACGAGTAATACCGTTGACATCCTGATATTGTTCGATGACGAGACCACTACGATTGGCGTTTTGAAGACGACGGCCATTGAGATCGTATTGTGCTGAGGGCTGAGTAGCCTCAGTAGGAACAGCGCTGATGGCGTTGGGGGCAGTCTCGTAGAACTGCCAGGCATCGAATTGTACGTTGGTGGCCTCAGTGAACACTAAGAAGAAGAGGTTCTTGGTGCCCTTGAAAGTCTCTGGGTCAATTTCAAACACATGGTCTTCCATCTCCGTCGAAGCAAACTGCACCGTAGCAATGGGCTGGCCTTTGCTGGCAGTACGGAATTCGAGGGTACCTGTGCCCTTGGCTCTGAGCACGAACGACTTGGCGCCTTTCTCGCCAAAGTCTACATTGCGAACGGCCGTCCATGAGCCGGGAGCCATCTTGATATACATATTCTCAGATGCATCGTTACCCAAGGTGTTCTTCGAGGTAATGGTCTTGATATTCTTGAAATCCTCGTAGTTGACACCGCCACAAGAAGCCATCGTCTCGGCCTGTTGGAGCTGATAGGGATCCAAAGGTTTGATGGGGCTTACGCCCTTCGTCGTGAGATTCGCCTTGTTGATGGTCTGCGTGGACTCATCAACCGTGACTTCGTCAACACAGATAGAACGATAGGTAGAGGCTCCGGATTCGACAGCATTGTATTTCTTCATACCTTCCAACAAAGAACCATTATGGTAGATGTGATAATAGGTTCCCTGATATTTGTGCAGGTGGGAATGATTGTTGGGAGAAGAGCCGGGATGAGGACCATAGACACCCTTATACTTCCATGAGTCTGGGTCGGTAGGATTGTCGGAAACCATATAGCACATCGTACAGGTTTCTGGTTTCGATACACTGATGTCTTGTTCCTCCTTGTATTTGTTCCAGTCGGCATCTTTACGATTTGCCCAGTTAGAGCAATAGGTATAGACAAACTTACCATCCATGATGTTCAGCTCGCTGGCCTCGAAGTGATAGGGAGCAGGCAGTTTGATGGCGCTGCCGTCGATAGCCGTCATCGAAGGCTTCAGCTTGGCAATACGTGCATTATTGGGCTGAAGGTCAGTACCTTTTTCATTAGGATCGCCACCACCGAAAGAAATCCAACCTGTGCCGTTCTCATCGATTACCACACCTGGGTCGAAGATCCAATTGCAAGGCAATGCACCTGGGGTATCTCTGTTGATCATGGATTCTCTGAGCGGTGATTTCCAGGGACCGATGGGAGAATCGGCCGTCAGCACGCCAACGCCGTGGCTGGTATTGGCAAAATAAAGGAAGAATTCCTCCTTACCGTCTTCCGTCGTACGCCAGGTGACTGATGGTGCCCATGAGTTCATAAAGCCCTTATACCATGGATTACCCGTCCATGTGGAACAAAGCTTAGCCACATCGATGGTGCCGTGGAAGGTCCAGTTGACCATATCGTCGGTGGAGAAGACAACGAGTGACTTGATATCTCCATAACCATTCTCACCCTTTTTACCATTCTTAATGAACTGCTGATGGTCGTTGGAACCATAGACATACAGACGGCCGTTATACTCAAGGGCGGTAGGATCTGCACAGAATACGCAACCGCTGATGGGGTTGGCCTGTCCTACGGGTTTGAAGTTCTGGGCAGTGGTTGTCTGAGCGTTTACATGGAGGCTCATAGCCATCATCATGGCAATAGTAAGGAGTTGTTTCATGTCTTATCTTATTATTTTTTAATTGTGGGGCAAAGGTACACATTATTCTTCGAATAGCCAAATCTTTTTTAATTATTTGCAAAGTCCACTTATCAATCACCCCTGATACTCACGGAGTTGGGAAAGTTTTCGTGTATTTATACACTCAATATACTGAATTTAGTGAATAGTGAATAGTGAATAGTGAATAGTTTTTCGTACCTTTGCACACGTTTTCGAAACTTAATATAAATCAAGCTATATGTTTCATATTTATGAAGGTTTCCATCTGGTAGAAACGTATCATAAGATGCGTCACCAGCGGAAGTATCATCCGGAAGACGGCACCAAGCGTGTCATTAAGATTGCCCTCGTGGCCATTGTTACGCTCCTGCTTTGGAACATACCGACGGAGTGGTTCGGTATTCAGAACCTGACGGTTATCCAGCAGCGTGTCATCGCTATCTTTGCCTTTGCCACCCTGATGTGGATTCTTGAAGTTGTGAGTTCATGGGCCACGTCGATTGCCATCATGGTATTGATGTTGCTCTTCTGTACTGATAGCGGTATTATGCCGATGGTGAACGAGGAAGAGGTAGGCAAGCTGCTAAGCTACAAAGGTGTGATGGCTTGTTTCGCCGACCCTGTGATCATGCTGTTCATCGGTGGATTCGTACTGGCCATCGCTGCTACAAAGACGGGCCTCGACGCCCAGCTCGCTAAGGTGTTGCTGAAGCCCTTTGGCACAAGAAGTGAAATGGTGTTGCTAGGATTCCTGTTGGTAACAGGTCTGTTCTCAATGTTCGTATCTAACACGGCTACAGCCGCTATGATGCTGACATTCCTCACGCCTGTGTTCCGTCAACTGCCTCCAGAAGGTAAAGGTCGTATCGCCCTGGCTATGTCGATTCCCGTTGCTGCCAACCTCGGTGGTATGGGTACGCCTATCGGCACCCCGCCAAACAATATCGCCCTGAAGTATCTGAATGATCCTGAGGGTCTGAACATGGGCCTTGGCTTCGGTCAGTGGATGATGTTCATGTTCCCACTAGTGGTCCTGCTGCTGTTCATCAGCTGGCGTATCCTGCTGAAGTTCTTCCCGTTCTCACAGAAGACCGTAGAACTGAATATCGAAGGTGGTATGCAGAAAGGCATCCAGTCAAAGATTGTCATCTTCACCTTCATCCTCACCGTAGCACTCTGGCTTTCTGACCGTTTTACCGGCATTAACGCCAACACGGTGGCTATGGTTCCGTTCTGTATTTTCGCCCTGACGGGTGTTATCAATAAGCGTGACTTGGAGCAGATCAACTGGAGTGTGATCTGGATGGTAGCCGGTGGTTTCGCCCTCGGTTATGGTCTGAATGCTTCTGGTCTGGCTGCGAATGCCGTGGAGAGTATCCCCTTCAGCGAGTTCTCGCCACTGCTGATCCTTGTGCTGGGTGGTGCTATCTGCTATGTGTTGTCGAACTTCATCTCGAACTCTGCAACAGCCGCCCTTCTGATGCCTATCCTGGCTGTGGTCTGCGGTGCTATGGGTGACAAGCTCGCTCCTATCGGTGGAACAGGTACCGTATTGATTGGTGTGGCCATTGCTGCTTCGTCGGCCATGATCCTGCCCATCTCTACCCCACCGAATGCGCTGGCCTTCGCCACAGGTTATGTTCAGCAGAAGGATATGTCGAAAATCGGTATCATCATGGGTATCCTCTCAATGGTATTAGGCTTCGGCCTGGTTTACCTGATGGGAACGTTACACCTGATCTAACATAAAAAAGCCCGCTCGATTGAGCGGGTTTTTTATTTATCAGCAATCTTACGGAAGCTCTGTAGCTTTTCTCCGTAGCAGAGATCTCCACAATCACCGAAGCCCGGCACGATGTATTTGTGTTCGTTCATGCCCTGATCGATAGCAGCACACCAGATGGTAGCATCTTCAGGCAAAGCCTCTTTTACCACTTCTATGCCCTCTGGTGCAGCAATCACACAACAGAGATGAATCTTCTTGGGCTTTCCTGCCTGAAGCAGTGACTCGATGGCCGCAGCCAGACTACCACCCGTGGCCAACATAGGGTCGACGATAAGCAACGTCTTGTTCTTCACACTCTGGGTGGCGATATACTCAGTATGTACACCTACCTCGGTATGTTCACGATTGATATACATACGGAAAGCCGAGACAAAGCCATTGTCGGCCTTATCAAACACATTCAAGAAACCCTCGTGGAAAGGCAGTCCGGCACGAAGCACCGTTGCTATCACCATATCCTCCTTCGGCAGGGGGATGTCGAGGGTGCCGAGAGGCGTGGTAACGGTTTTCGGCTTATACTCCAAGGTCTTCGACAGTTCGTAAGCCATAATCTCACCGATACGCATAATGTTGTGGCGGAAGAGAAAACGGTTTCGCTGGTAATTCTTGTCACGCAACTCCGACATATACTGATTAAGAATCGAGTTGCTCTTGCTGAAATCAATAACTTCCATAAATGAGGGATTTTAGTTTCGTTACGCAATGCCACGTAGATGCTGACGTATCATCTTCCTGGCAGTTCCCAGACGATGCTCCACGCTCTTATAACCCTCTCCCAAACGCTCAGAGATCTCGTCAACCTTCATACCGCCATAGATATGCAGGCGATAGATCTCACGACAGTTCTCAGGCACACGGGTCAGGCCTCGCTCCAACTGCTCCGTGATGTCGCGGATGCTCAGTACGGAACCGGCAGAGTCATCGATGGAATCGGTGTTTTTCAGATAATGCTCGTACGCCTCATAATGAGTACGACGGCGGTAATAGTCATTGATCAGGTTACGGGCAATGGTATAGACCAAGGCTGGCAAGGTGATCTCGGTAATCATCTTGTCGGAGGTCAGAAGGCGGAGGAACACGTTCTGCACGAGATCCTCCGCTTCGACCGAATTGCCGAGACGGCTGCTGACGTATGCCAGCAGCTCGTCACGGTGAGTAACGTAATAATTGGTTAAAGTTAGAAATTTATTCATCGATTATTCATTCACAACCTTCTGGATGGTACCGTCCTCATTGTAGAACAGACGCTGCACCTTGAGCGAGCGCAGATGAGTGATATCATTTGAAGGTACACAGTCATGGTAGAACAAGAACCACTCGCCCTTATATTGCACAATGCTGTGGTGTGTGGTCCAGCCTACGACGGGATCGAGGAGCACGCCCTGATAGGTGAACGGTCCATAAGGATTATCACCAATAGCATAGCAGAGGAAGTGGCTGTCGCCCGTAGAGTAACTGAAATAATACTTGCCATTATACTTGTGCATCCAAGAAGCCTCAAAGAAGCGGTGGGGATCACCAGCCTTCAGAGGTTGGCCGTCCTTATCGAGAATCACAACAGAACGGGGAGCCTCAGCAAACTGCAATACATCGTCGCTCATCTTCACCACGAAGCTCGAGAGTGCGGGGATGTCAGCTGGAGCAAAGAGCTGCGTCTTCTTATCAGCAGCAGGACCAAGGTCTACGCCCTCTTTCACTAACTTCTGAGGAGCCTGATACCACTGGAGCTGTCCACCCCAAAGTCCGCCGAAATAAGTATAGATCTGACCATCGTCATCCTTGAATACACTGGGATCAATGCTGAAAGAGCCGCGAATGGGGTGCTCCTGAGGGATGAACGGGCCTTCGGGCTTATCTGCGATGGCCACACCGAGATGGAACACACCGTTGTAGTCCTTGGCAGAGAAGATGAGGTAATACTTGCCGTCTTTCTCGACAACATCATTATCCCACATCTGCTTCTCAGCCCAGGGAACCTGGTCTACATGCAGGATCATGCCGTAATCTGTTACTTCACCATTTTCCACATCTTCCATAGAGATGACATGATAGTCTTTCATCTGGAAATGACCACCATCATCATCGAAGGCAGCACCTGCTTCCCAGTCGTGGGAAGGATAGACGAACAATTTTCCGTTAAACACATTGGCAGAAGGGTCTGCATAATAATCTTTGGGATAGAGATAACGTGGTTTCATTTGCTTTGGATTTTAAATGTATATACTAAAAGTTTTCGTCAAGTTCTTCTTTGCCTGCATTCCGGCGACGTGCAGCCAGTTCTGCCTGCATATTCTCATTATATTCCTTAGTGATGGGATAGAGATATAGAGCGGCAACACCCACACAGAACAGCAGGGCAGGTACGATGCTCGACACCAAGCGGATTCCTTCCATGGCACTCTCGTTCTGGATGGAAACACTGCCTGGCTGATAGCCGAAGGCAGAGATGATCACACCTGCCACAGCACCGCCAAGTCCCATACCTACCTTCAAGGCCGCGGTAATGCCTGAGAAGCAGAAGCCCGTGGCACGACGGTAGTTCTCGTACTCAATATGATCGGCCACATCGGCAATCATTGCCCATAGCAACGGGATAGTCGGTGCATAGCTCAACGATTTCAGGATGTTCAGCACGAACAGCAATCCTACGTCGGTGGGCGAGGGCAGATAGAACAGGAAAGTAAAGAAGGCTGTCAGCGTCAGACAAACGATAAACACCTTTTTCTTACCATATTTATTCGCCAGGAAACGCGACAACGTGATCACACCGATAAACTGCACAATAGCTGCTACCACATTAAAGAAGGAGAAGCCAACAGCATAAGAATCCTCGATGGAATCGACCAATTTGAACATACAAAGGAAATCGTAGAGCGACTTCTGGTCGACATTATACTGGAAATAGAAGCTCATGGCCGAACTCCACATAGCCAAGGTGATGAACAGGGCAAAGGTCAACAGGAACAATGCCGACCAAGGGATGTCGGAAATGGTGCTCTTGATATCATCCTTCATACTAATTTCCTGTCGGGGAGGCGGCTGGATACGTTCGCGGCTGACGTAGAATGTCACTAAAAACAATCCCAAAGCTACGCACGCGAAAATAGATATGGTAGATAGCCAGCCATGCTGAGGATTATCGTGACCGAAATGGTTCACCATCGGCAACGTCAGACCCTGCACCACAAACTGAGCGATGGTTACGGCGACGAAACGGATGGTAGTAATACTTGTGCGCTCTTTGATATCGCTCGTCATCACACCACCCAAAGAGGTATAAGGAATGTTGTTCGACGAGTAGACCGTCATCAGCAGCACATACGATATCGTGGCATAGACAGCCACCATCGCCTTGTCTTCGATGCCAGGATTATAGAAAGCGAGGATATAGAAGACACAGAAAGGAATGGCGGTCCAGAGAATCCAAGGGCGGAACTTACCCCAACGCGACTTCGTTCGATCGGCCAAAAGTCCTACAGAAGGGTCGACGATGACTGATGAAAGACTGCCGATCATCAGAATACTACCTGCTACAGTGCCGTCGAGTCCAAAAACATCGGTGTAGAACTTCAACTGGAACATCACCATCATCTGGAACACGAGATTAGCAGCTGCGTCTCCAAGGGAGTAGCCTACTTTCTCGCCAAATGATACTTTTTGGTTGATGTTTCGTTTCATGCCGCAAAGTTAGTGACTATTATGAAAAATGACGTTTTCATTTGTCACAGATGCTTTGTACTGTGTTTCATTTGGCAAGAAAAGATGAAAAAATACCGAAGGAATCGAGATTTTTTTATATATTTGCAGCATGTTTATGAAGAAACTATCGATTATACTACTCGCCATCATCTGCGTTTCACTAACTGCAAACGCAGAAATCAGGCTGCCCCAATTGTTTCAATCGGGCATGGTCATGCAACGTGGCAAACCAATTCCCGTATGGGGCTGGGCAGACAAGGGAGAACAAATCACCATCACTTTTTTGAAAAAGACGTATACCACAACGGCCGATGATCAGGGTCGCTGGCGTATTGATCTGCCGAAGCAGAAGGCAGGAGGACCTTATCAGTTGACAATTAACCAATTGGCAATTGACAATGTGCTCATCGGCGATGTGTGGCTGCTCTCCGGACAGTCGAACATCGATGTGACCATTGAGCGCGTGTATCCGCAGTATGTCAATGAGATTGATCAGTTTGATAATGATCAGGTTCGCATGTTCCGTGTACAGAACGAAACGGCTACTCATGGGGTGAAAGACGATATCCGTCCTACAAACATCAACTGGAAACCACTTACCAAACAGAATGCCTGGCTCTTCTCGGCCGTGGGCTCGTTCCTCGGCAAACGGATGTTTGAGAAAAACAAGGTGCCTCAGGGTATCATCGTCAATAGTTGGGGTGGTACTCCCATCGAGGCCTGGATATCAAAGGATTCGCTAGAGAAAGACAATCCCATGCTGATGAAGCGATTTGCCATTTATGAGAGCGACAACTACGTGAGGGCTCAGATGCAGGCCAATGGCGCTGCCAGCAGACAATGGAATGAAATGCTTGAAAAATCTGATGCCGTACAAGACTATATCCAACCTGCATTTAATGATGCTGACTGGAAGTCCATCGACCAGAACGACTGGAGTTGGCGAGGAACGGGTAGTATCTGGCTCCGCCAGCATATTATTATAGATAAGGTACACGCGGGAAAGCCTGCCCGATTGTTGTTGGGTACGCTCTATGATCAGGATGTGACCTATCTGAACGGGAAACAGATCGGAAGCACTGGCTATCAGTATCCTCCACGTCGCTACGACGTCCCCGAAGGCCTGCTCAAAGAGGGCGATAATGTGATTGCCATCCGTTTCATCAACAAAAATGGTGCCGTTCACTTCATCCCCCAAAAGCCCTATATGCTGTGTTTTGGCGAGGACCGTTATTCACAGAACCCCATGCCACAGGATGTGATTCCCCTTAGTCCGCAGTGGAAATTCCGTCTCGGTGCAGAGATGCCGCCTTGTCCAGGTGGTGATGTTTCACTGCAAAACCAACCCACCACGCTTTATAATGCCGTGCTCTATCCCTTGGCTCCTTATGCCATCAGCGGTGTGGTATGGTATCAGGGAGAGTCGAACACGGGCAATCCTGCTCCCTATGCCGATTATCTGAAAAAACTGATGGGTTGCTGGCGCGACTGTTGGCAAGATCAGCAGATGCCATTCTGCATCGTACAACTGGCCAACTATGATGGGCGTCAACAGACGGGTTTCCCAAGACCCATCGTCTATCCAACAGAACCTGTGAACAGCGGTTGGGCACAATTGCGCGAAGCCCAGCGCACAGCTGCTAAGGCAGATCCATACGCAGAACTGGCCGTCATCAATGACTTAGGCGAAACCGTCGACATCCATCCCTTGCGAAAGAAAGAGGTGGCTGAGCGTATCGGTCTTTGCTTCGACCGTCTTGTCTTCAAGAATGCTAAGGTGAAACTGTCGCCAGAAGTAATTTCTGCCGATTTCATCGATGGAAAAGTGATCCTCACCCTTGACCAACCCATACAGTCCGGCCCGCTCTATGAGTTTGAAATCGCTGGTGCTGATGGCAGATTCCATAACGTAGAGGCTACCGCTGATGGTAACAAGATTGAAGTAAAGTCAACAGAAAACTCTCAACTCTTAGTGCGTTACGCCTGGAAAGACGATCCCAAGGCGACCGTCCGTTCTCTCACGGGCCTACCCATGTCATCATTTGAAATAAATATCAACAAATAAAAATTTAAATTATTATGTCAAACGAAATCAACGAATCGAAAGGCTTTTACAAGCTCTCATGGCTCCAGCGCGTCGGCTTTGGCTCGGGCGACCTGGCGCAGAACCTTATCTTCCAAACGGTGGCGACCTACCTGATGATTTACCTTACCACGGTATTGAAGATCAACCTCGCCTTTGTCAGTGGACTGATTCTCACCGTCCGACTCATCGACTGTTTTTGGAGTCCAGTAGTAGGGCGCTATATCGACAACCGTAATCCTAAGTTAGGCAAATATCGTGCCTACCTCCTCTATGGCGGTATTCCCCTTACAGTTGCCGCCTGCCTGCTGATGCTTCCTCAGGCTGCTGAATGGTCTATGCCGATGAAGATGGTCTATGCTGCTGTCAGCTATACCGTGCTAAGCATGATTTATTCAGTCGTGAACATTCCTTATGGCTCGATCATGGCCAGTATGACCCGTGATAACGATGAGGTACTTATCCTGACTTCTACACGTATGGTCTGTGCCAACATCGGTCAGATCGTGGTTCAGGCCGGTTTCCCCATCGGTCTGGCCATGTGTATTCATTCTGCCATTGACTGGAATCAGGCCACCTTCATGGCCATTGGTACCATTCCCGCCTTCATTATCCTGCCGTCTATGCCAGCATTGAAGAAATGGCTGGGCAAAAAGGGTCTGTATTATACTCTTCTCGCTATCGGCCTGATCGGATTTGCCATCCTTTTCACTATCGGCAAGTTCTTTGATGTGGCATCCGCCAATGCCCTTGTCCAGACAGCAAAGGTCATGACGGGTGTCGGTCTGCTTGTAGGTTCTCTGATGTGGGCACTTGTTCCAGAGGTCATTACAGAGGCTGAGTATCGTACCGGTAACAGACCTGCTGCTACAGTTAATGCACTGGCCGGCGTAGCTTTTAAGGCTGGATTCTCTATTGCCGGTTGGATTACGCCGTTGGTAATGGGCTGGATCGGCTTTAACTTCGTGAGCGAAGAGTCTGCCCTGCCCACCGACCCGATGGCCTGGTTCACGGTGACGGCCGTGTTTGCCCTCGTCGGTTTTGTGCTTCTGATGCTTTGCTTCATGGGCAGCAAGGAAAATATTACCACGACTCCGGAAAAACCTGTTACTTACGGTGAGATGTGGCAGGAGTTCAAGGCTAATAAGTGTCTGCAGCTCGTGCTTAGCATCTTTGTCGTGGTATTCCTAGCCTCCTTTATCAGCGCCCCAGTAAATGCTTATTATGTCAAGTTGGCCAACTATTCCGATATTGCGCAGAATGCCATTCTGATGTTCACCACCGTCATTCCCGCCATCCTTCTTCTTGTCGTGGGCTACCTTATCTATAAGTATCCACTTACTGATGAGAAACTTGATGAGATGAGCCGCGAGATAGAGGCGCGCAATAAATAATAAAGCATGCTACAAATCCGCTGCAAGAATAATAATGTGACGAAGAGTTTCCCCGAGGGAACTTCTTTGTTGGATATCTATCAGGAGTTTGCTGAGGAGATACAACTCCCCTATCCTGTCGTTTCGGCGAAAGTGAACAACGTGTCTCAGGGGCTGAAATTCCGCGTGTACCAGAACCGCGATGTAGAATTCCTCGATGCCCGTGAAGGCAGTGGACACCGCGTATATGTCCGCTCGCTGAGCTTTGTGCTCTACAAAGCGACGCAGGACGTGTTCCCTGGTTCGAAACTTTTTATCGAACATTCACTCTGCAGAGGATATTATTGTAACTTCAAGAAAAAAGGCAACGAACCACTGACAAACGATGATGTCAACAGCATCCGTCAAAGAATGCAGGAAATCATCGACCTCGACATGCCTTTCCGTCGTACGGAAGCTACCAACGAAGAGTCGATTCGTATATTTACAGAGCGTGGCTTCACCGATAAGGTGAAACTATTGGAAACCAGCGGACAAATTTATAGCGACTATTACACATTGGGTGATACCGTTGACTATTATTATGGGCCGCTGGTTCCCAGTGCCGGCTATCTGAAGGTCTGGGGACTGGAACGCTATGAAGAGGGTATGCTGCTGCGGGTGCCTGATTGGTATAACCCGCTGAAATTGGCGGAGAAGGTAGACCAGCCCAAGACCTTCGAGATGTTTGCAGAAAAAACACGCTGGGATATCATCATGCGACTCTCGAATGCGGGCGATGTGAACAAAGCCATCAAACGTGGCCATGCCTCAGAGCTGATACAGGTGTCGGAGGCCTTGCAGGAAAAGAAGATCGTACAGATAGCCGAGGAAATAGAACGCCGATTCCACCGCGAGGAGAATCCCACACGACTGGTGCTCATCACAGGACCATCGAGCTCAGGAAAGACTACGTTCTGCAAACGATTGTCGGTGCAGTTGCTGGCCTGCGGTCTGAGACCAGTATCGTTCTCTACCGACGACTATTTCGTAAATCGTGTAGACACGCCAAAACTGCCCAATGGCGACTATGATTTCGACAACATCGAAACGGTGGAATATTCGTTGTTAGAAGACCATCTACTGCGGCTGATGCAAGGCGAGAAGGTGGAGATACCTGAATACAACTTCGTCACGGGTAAACGCGAGTATAATGGCAAGAAACTCAAGCTATCGGGCGATACGGTACTGATTATCGAGGGTATCCACGCCTTGAACCCGCTGCTGACGAAGAATATTCCCAATGAGGTGAAATACAAGATCTATATCTCGGCTCTTACCAGCATCTCACTCGATGACCACAACTGGATTCCCACGCGCGACAACCGTCTACTCCGCCGTATCATCCGCGACTACAATAAAGGCGCCTATACGGCCCAGCAGACCATCTCGCAGTGGAAGAACGTCTGTCTGGCTGAGGACCAGTGGATATTCCCTTATCAAGAGACGGCCGATGTGATGTTCAACTCTGCCCTCAACATCGAATTTGCCGTGTTGCGTACACATGCGGAAATTATCCTCGCTTCTGTGCCGCGCAACTGTCCGGAATACTCTGAGGCCCATCGACTGCTAAAGTTCATCCATTATTTCTTGCCCATCAGCGACAAAGAAATACCGCCCACGAGCATCATGAGAGAGTTCGTAGGCGGCAGCAGTTTCAAGGAATCGTCGTTCTGATTCAATTCTTCACGAGTCTCACCTCGTAGATCTCACCAATCTGCTTACGCGGCTTGGCGACGAACTTTACGCGGACCTGTGTCTTGCCCTTCAACAGCTCGGCTGGCACAGGATAAGTCTCGTATTTGAATTCTGAGATACGATATTTGCCCGTATTGTTCACCTCCTTCACCAGCACATCGTCAACAAGAATATCAAACTCATGACTCTTCCATTCGCCTACACCCCAGTATTTCAGGCGCAGGCTCAGGTCAGTCTGCCCACCCGTCTGAAGCATATAGCTGAAGTAGTGGCCGTCGCTGGCGTCACGATAGAACACATCGTTGGTATTGCCCACATTCGATCGGTCGGTCTCCATAAAGTGGTCTGACTCTGGCTGTTGCTCACCTGGCTGTACCTTATCCGTCGTACGGGCTTCCAGCGCCTGACGCTCCTGCTCCTCCTTGGCCAACTTGTCCAGATAGCTCTTGTAGCTATCCTCCGAGAGAGCCAGCCAGTACATCATATAACGAGCATCGTGAATCTCGAAGAAAGGCTGTATCTCGCTGCGGATGGCATTCTTCATCTTAGTATGGAGAGTGAAATGCATCGGCTTGCCGGCAATAGGTTGCAGCTGGTTGGCAATATCCTCTAAGTTATTATTAACAAGGATAGGAGCCTCATTGATGGGCAGTTTCTTGCCACTGGCGTACTGTCCAAAGCGACTGTCATCAGCAATGAGATGGGCCAGATCCTCCGTGCCAGTCTTTGCCGCAAGCATGATGGGACCATGCATCAAAGCAATATACTGCGGCTCATTGGGCAGGTATTTCACGCTGTTATGCATAGGGAAAGTGATATCCACCACATCGCCCTTCTTCCACTGACGACTGATGGCAACATAAGACGACGGACCCGTAATAATGCGGACGGGCTTGCCATTTACTTTCACCTCGAACTGACCAGGCTTCACCCAACCAGGATAACGCACTTGCAGCGTAAATTGTCCCTTACCCTGAGCAATAGTAATCTTGCTGGTCTCAGCATAGGGGAACTGAGTTTCCTGACGAAGCATCACATTCTGATCCTTCCAATTCAACTCTGAAGCCACAAAGAGATTTACGAAGAGGTTATCGTCCTTTTTCGTATAGATGAACTGACCGTACTTGCCGTGATTCTCCATTCCTGTACCCACGCAGCACCACATCGCCTCGTTGGGAGCCGAATAGTTGCGATAATGACGAGGACGGGCAGGTGTGAAGTAAACATAACCGCCATGCTCTGGATGCTGCGAGGAGAGGATGTGATTGAAAGTTGCCAACTCATAATAGTCGGCAAAACGTGCCTCTGGATTCCTGCGGTGTAGTTCTTCCGTCAGTTTCAGCATATTGTTGGTGTTACAAGTCTCCGGACCATCGATATCGTTGATAAAGTCCATGCATGCCTCCTTGCTAGGGAAGTGCTCACGACGGCTGTTACCACCGAAAGCCAACGTACGCTCGCCCGTGACGATATCCCAAAAATAGATACTGGCGTTATGATAGGTCTCATCGCCTGAGAGTTCGGCGATACGCTCAAAGCCTACCACCTTGGGCACTTGAGTGTTGGCGTGCATGTTGTCGAGACAATCCTGTCGCTGTGACAATGGATTCAGCAACCGACGATGCGAGAACCGTTTGGCCACATCGAGGTATTTCTTGTCGCCCGTAATGGCATAGGCATCTGCCAACACCTCGTTCATGCCACCGTGCTCTGTATGGAGGGTCCGCTCCACCTGTTCATCAGTAAGTCCGGCCGTCAGGTCGATGGCCCAGTCACAAAAACCTAAGAATAGTTTTTTAGCCTGCTCATTACCGCAATACACCCAAGCATCACGCAGACCAGCATACATCTTGTGGATGTTATAAAAAGGTACCCACGCCCCACTATAGGCACCGAAGTCACCCTTTTTATAGGCAGACCAGATGCGGTCGCTTCCAGGAACACCGCCCACATAGCCCTTGCCCCATTCTGGGTGATTCTTGGCATTAGCATCGGCACAAGCCTGGAGTTCGCTGATGAAATATTCCATTCGTTCCTTGCAAGCCTTATCGCCCATAGCCGCATTGATGGCCATCGCCGTGAGATAATGACCACCCACATGGCCATCAAGACCATCCCAATTGGGATAGCTCTTTGCCTTTGGGTTCAGACCTGCCTCTTTGAGATAAGGAGCCAGCAATCGATCGCAATCATATTGCAACAACGTTTTGATATTCAAGTCGCGGGCTTTTTTCAGCGGACCATCGAGTAAAGTCACATCACCAAGTGAAAACTCATCGGCGTAGAGCCGATCCTGTGCCATGATGCTGCCTGCTGCGAGGAGCATCATCATTGAGAGATAAAGTCGAATTCGTTTCATATATCTATTATTTCTTATCATTTCTGAGGCAAAATTACAAAAAAAGTTCATAATTCATAGTTGATAGTTCATAGTTTTTTCGTAATTTTGCCACCAATAATCAAAAACAAAACATTATGAAACGAATTGCTGCTATTCTATGCTTCTTTGCACTCTGTGCAGGCACCATCTTTGCCCAAAGCGGGTATCCTTATACCCAAGTTCCGTTCACCGCAGTCAAAATCACACCCAACACTTTCTGGGGCGACCGTATCCAAGCTGCACGGGAGGTTACCATTCCTTTGGCTTTCTCGAAGTGTGAGAGTGAGCACCGCTATAAGAATTTCGAGATGGCAGCCTACACTTTGCAGCATCCGGGACATCCTGGCCTGCAGACACCCGAATGGGACGTCGCCAAATTTATGGGATTCTCGTTCGATGATACAGATGTCTACAAAACCATCGAGGGTGCCTCGTACGTGCTGCAAACTTATCCAGATGCAAAGTTGAAAACTTATATTGACTCCGTGCTCGATGTGGTGGCTGCAGCCCAAGAATCAGACGGCTATCTCTACACTGCGCGCACCATCAATCCTCAGCATCCACACGGTTGGGCTGCCAATAAGCGTTGGGCTGCGGAGGAGCACGCAAGCCACGAACTCTATAATCTCGGCCACATGGTCGATGCCGCCTGTGCCCATTATCAAGCCACAGGCTCCACGAAATTCCTCGACATCGCCAAACGTTATGCTGATTGTGTGGTCAGAGAGGTTGGCCCCAACGCAGGACAGGCTTGTGTAGTACCTGGTCATCAAATTGCTGAGATGGCCCTCGCAAGACTCTATGTGCTTACTGGTGAGAAAAAATACCTGGACGAAGCTAAGTTCCTACTCGATTATCGTGGCAAGACGCCCCATAAGGATGTCTATTCTCAGAGCGACAAGCCCGTGGTTAATCAGACGGAGGCGTGGGGACATGCCGTCCGTGCTGGTTATATGTATGCAGGTATGGCCGATGTGGCAGCTTTACTAGGTGATTCCAGTTATATCAAGGCCATCGACACCATCTACGAGAATATCATCTCCCGCAAATACTATCTCACAGGAGGTGTGGGTGCCCGTCATGGCGGCGAGGCTTTCGGGGCCGACTACGAGTTGCCCAACCTGACAGCCTATAACGAGACCTGTGCCGCTATCGCAATGGTGTATCTTTTCGAACGCATGTTCCTGTTGCATGGCGACGCGAAATACATAGACTGTCTCGAGCGAACCTTATATAACGGTGTCATCAGTGGCATGAGTGTCGACGGCGGCAAGTTTTTCTACCCCAACCCGTTGTCGAGCGACGGACGCTACCGTTTCAATGCTGACGGTACGATGACACGCCAACCTTGGTTCGGCTGTGCCTGCTGTCCCTCGAACCTCTGCAGGTTTATCCCCTCGATGCCAGGCTATATCTACGGTGTTCGTGATAACGATCTCTATGTAAACCTCTATGCTGCCAATACCGCCACCCTCGCCTTGGGAGGCAAGAGTGTGACCATCCAACAGGATACCAATTACCCTTGGGACGGTGACATCGCCATCAAGGTGCTCCAGAACAAGGCCAAGGCTTTCAATATGATGGTTCGCATTCCTGGTTGGGTACAAAGCCGAGTAGTACCCAGCGACCTCTATGCCTATAATGACGATATCTTCAGTACTTACGAGATTACAGTCAATGGTCAGAAAGTGGATAGCGAGTTAGAAAACGGCTACATGGTCATTAACCGCAATTGGAAGAAAGGTGATGTCGTCCGCATCCATTTCGACATGCCCGTCCGTACAGTAGTAGCCAGTCCTCATGTATCGGATGATCGTGGACGTGTGGCTGTAGAACGTGGACCATTGGTCTATTGTACAGAGTGGGCCGACAACGAAGGTATCGATCCCCATCATCTTCTGCTTTCACGCAAGCCTCAGTTTGACGTGCTTCCGACCTATGGCATAGAGAACAAAGAGGGTAACGGTCAGACCTTCAACGTCACAGCCATCTCAGCTCAGGTCCAGGAAGCCTCCATCTCTAATGAAGGCAAACTCGCCGCCAAGGATGTCACTATCAAACTCATCCCCTACTACGCCTGGAACCATCGTGGTGCTGGTAAGATGGATGTTTGGCTCGCCCGCAGCCTCAGCGGCCTCGAAGATTAAATATAGAAATAAATGCATAATAATTTGGTAATCTCAGGAATAATACGTATATTTGCAGCAAGAAAACTTATGTAATAATATTCAAACCCAACATCTATGACTGCTCTTATTTCTGTTATTCCTATCCTATTACTCATCGTGCTCATGATGGGTTTTAAGGTTTCTGGCTACAAGAGTGCGATGATTACTCTTGTTGTAACCATCCTCCTGGCTCTGTTTGCCGTTCCGGCAATGGGTATCATTCCTGAGAAGTATGCTGGTCTGTCTATCTTTGGTATCACCCTATGGTCGGTGATCGAAGGATTCCTCAAAGCATGCTTCCCCATCATCTTGATTATCATCTGTGCCATCTTCAGCTACAATATCCTTTGTGAGACGAAGGAGATTGAAACCATCAAGACCCAGTTTATTCAAATGACCTCCGATAAAGGTCTGTTGGTACTGCTCCTGACGTGGGGCCTGGGAGGCGTGCTTGAAGGTATGGCCGGTTTCGGTACGGCTGTGGCTATCCCTGCAGCCATCCTCATCGGACTGGGCTTTAAGCCGATGTTCTCTGCCGTCATCTGTCTGGTGGCCAATACGGTGGCTGTGGGTTTCGGAGCTGTGGGTCTACCTGCCACAACGCTTGCCAACCAGGTGGCCGCTAGTGGTGTAGCAACACCTGAGGAACTCTGCGAGGTAGCCACGTTCATCATTCTGCAGCTCTCACTGATGTTCTTTATCACCCCATTCCTCATTCTGATGATGACCGATCGCACGAAGATCGTGAAGAACATTACAATTGCGCTGTTCGTGGGCACCTTCTCCATCATCGTTCAGTTCTGTTGCGCCCACTTCATTGGTCCAGAGACGCCAGCTATTCTGGGATCGGTGGCTGCTATCATCGCCATGCTGATCTATAATCAGCTTTTCCTGCGCCATGAAGCCGAGAAGGATACGGTACATATCGAGAAAAAGAAGTTTGGCCTTTCGAAGACCCTTAAAGCATGGAGTGTCTATGGTCTCATAATTTTCTTCATTCTTATTTCAAGTAAGATTGTGCCGCCCATTAATGAATTGCTCAATCAGACTTTAGTAACGAAATTCGATATGCCTGTTATCAGCAACACCTTTAAGTTTGGCTGGCTGTCGAATGCCGGTCTGATGATATTCTTAGGTGCCGTGATTGGCGGTCTGATCCAAGGCATGAGTTTTGGCAAACTGATGAAATTGTTGGCAAAGACCACACTGAATCTGCAGAAGACTGTCGTCACCATCTGCTGTCTCGTAGCGATGGCCATGCTGATGAACAATACTGGTATGACCAACGATATCGCCAAGGGGCTTGTGTTGTTGACAGGTGCTGCCTTCCCATTCTTTGCTCCGCTGATTGGTTCTATCGGTACCTTTGTGACGGGTTCGGCTACAAATGCCAACATTCTCTTTGGTAAACTACAGGCGACGGCTGCCAGCGACCTCGGACTGGTGAATCAAAGTACATTCTTTGGTGTCAGTGGTAATGAGACCAACTGGCTCGCAGCAGCCAACTGTGCTGGTTCTGAGGGTGGTAAACTGCTCTCACCACAGTCGATAGCAATTGCTACTGCTGCCTGTGATATGGAAGGCCAGGATGGCGACATCATGCGTAAGACGATGCCGTTTGCCATCTTCTGGATTCTGATGAATGGACTGATGGTATTCCTCGGTCTCCACGTATTTTAATTTTCTACAACTATGAATATCGATCAATTTCTGTCTGACCTCAGGCAGTTCCTGCCGTCAGACCGTATCTATACCGATGAGCTTCGTACCCTCGGATGGGGAACCGATGCCAGTTTCTATCGTCAGATTCCGAAGGTCGTCATCCGCAGTGATGGCGAAGAGGAAATCTCAAAGATTGTAAAGGCCTGTCAGAAACACAAACTACCATTTACATTCCGCGCTGCAGGCACCTCACTCTCCGGCCAAAGTTGTACTGACTCTGTGCTCATCGTGGCTGGCAAGCATTGGGAGAAGTATGAAATAGGCGAGAATCAAGACACCATCAAGATGCAGCCTGGTATTGTAGGTGCTCGTGTGAATGAAATCCTGAAGCCTTTTGGTCGTGTATTTCCGCCAGATCCCGCCTCAATAGGCAGTGCGATGGTGGGAGGTATCGTGATTAACAATGCCTCGGGTATGAACTGTGGCGTGCATGCCAACAGCGACCGCATGATGGTATCCGCCCGCATCATCCTTACCGATGGTACAATTCTTGATACGGGCAATGAGGAGAGCCGTGAGAATTTCCGTAAGACCCATCCAGAGTTCATCGCTAAGATAGAAGCACTTCGTGATAAGGTTCGTGCTGATGAAGAATTGGCCTCGCGCATACGTACCAAATATAGTATTAAGAATGTGACGGGCTTGAATCTCCGTCCGTTGATTGCCTACGATGATCCTTTTGACATCATCGCCCACTCGATGGTAGGCAGCGAGGGCACGCTCGCCTTCCTGTCTGAGGTCACGATGAAAACGCTCTATGACTACAAGTACAAGGCCTCAGCAATGGTGTATTTCCTCACGATGAAAGAGAGTTGCGAGGCAGTGGTGGCCATGAAGAAATTGAAAGCAGGCGATGAGGACCTGAAGATGAGCGCAGAGAACCTGATGGTGAAGAGTGCAGAGATGCTCGACTATATGTCGCTTAACTCTGTCGACGATCCCGTCTTCTTGCAGTATAAAGCTGATGTGGATGCTGGTAAGATTGCGGGGGTGGAACCCGGTGACTATCATAACCTGACGGCTATTCTCACGGAGACCAAAGGCATTACCCACGAGCAACTGCTCGAAAAGATCGAGAAGATCAAGGAATGCTTAGGTCAGTTCCGTTTGTATATCCCCGCAGAGTTTACCGAGGATCCGGCCGTCTATGGCAAATACTGGGCTATCCGCTCAGGCATTTTCCCAAGCGTAGGTGGTACACGTCCTGTGGGAACCTCTTGTCTCATTGAGGATGTCGCCTTCCCCATCGAGAGTCTCCCAGAGGCAACGGTGAAACTGCAAAAACTGATTGCCGATCACGGATACGACGATGCCTGTATCTACGGTCACGCTTTCGAGGGCAACTACCACTTCATCCTGAACCAGAGTTTTGCAGAGAAAGCTGAAGTAGATCGCTATGCAGAGATGATGCGCGATGTGGCCAAGTTAGTTGTGGAGGAATACGATGGTTCACTGAAGGCCGAGCACGGCACGGGCCGTAATATGGCACCCTTTGTAAAATACGAGTGGCGTGAGAAAGCCTATGAGGCGATGAAGGAATTGAAGGCTATCTTCGATCCTGAGGGACTATTGAATCAGGGTGTTATCTTCAACGATGATCCGGAGTGTTTCATCAAGTGCCTAAAACCATTGCCTGTACTCGACTACGACTTCAAGAGTGTGCCTGATGGCGGTCATTATCTCATGGACCCCAAGCTCTCGACAGCGAAGGAGACCATCGAGCAGGTAAAGCGTGCCAACAAGTGTATCGAGTGTGGCTTCTGCGAGGTGAATTGTATGTCATGTGGTCTGACGCTCTCTTCCCGTATGCGTATTGCTGTGCAGCGCGAGATATGTTATCTTGAGGCAACGGGCGAGAATCCAGAACGTGCAGCTACGCTCCGCAAGCAATACAAATACTATGGCGACCAGACTTGTGCGACGGATGGTCTCTGCTCCACCTCGTGTCCGATGAAGATCAATACGGGCGAGCTGACACATCTGATCCGACAACTAGATATGAACCGCAGTACACTTGGCTATCAGGTGGGCGAGTTTGCTGCTAATCACATGGCAGGCATCAAATCGGGTCTGCGCGTGGTACTTGATGTGGCGCATGCAGCCCACGTCACCCTCGGTCCTACGTTGATGACAACTGTCTGTCGTACGATGAACAAGATGGGTATGCCACTTTGGACAACGGCGATGCCTAAGAAGAAGCGCCAGCCCAAGAAGTCGGACCTCACGCAGTTTATTATCGAGAAGTCAATCCCCCATAAGGAGGAGGAACATAGTGATTTGAAGGTTGTTTATTTCCCCAGCTGTATCAATCAGACGATGGGACAGTCGAAGCAGGGCGGTAAGATTCACGATCTCGTAGACGAAGTCATCCAACTGATGGCGAAGGCCGGCTATGAAGTCATTTTCCCCGAAGGTATGGAGAAGATGTGCTGCGGACAGATCTGGGAGTCGAAGGGTATGCTCGACATTGCCGACCGCAAGAGTGCGGAATTGGAAGCAGCACTATGGAAGGCTTCCGAGCAGGGCAAATATCCTGTGCTATGTGCCCAGAGTCCATGTCTGCATCGTATGCGCAAGGTGATGAAGAAAATGAAATTGTACGAGCCTGCTGAGTTTATCATGACTTATCTCGTGGATCGTCTTGACTTCCATCCGATAGACCGTCCTATCGCCTTGCACATCACCTGTTCTACGCGACAGATGGGCGTGGCCGACGATCTCATCAGCCTCGCCAAGAAGTGCTCTACGAAAGTCTATCTGCCCGAGGGGGTGGGCTGTTGCGGCTTCGCCGGCGACCGTGGCTTTACCTTCCCCGAATTAAACAAGTACGGTCTCCGTAAGCTCCGTCCACAAATTGAGGCCAACCATATCGAGGTGGGCTATTCCAATAGTCGTACCTGCGAAATCGGTTTGGAAACGAATACGGGTATCCCGTATATGAGCATTGTCTATCTGGTGAATGAGTGTACAACTCCCAAACAGTCGTGATAATAAAAAACGCCAGCCACCCATCTCGGGCGGCTGGCGTCAAAAAGAGAGTTTTAATTCTAACTAACCAACTAATTAATTAACCATTTATCTTAGTTTCTGTATGCAGGATTCTGATAGGCATCCTTCTCGTCATCAGACATCTTCATACCGTCAATCTGACTCTGTGGGATAGGACGAATGTAGTAGCCTGCAGGAATATCACGCTTGAAAGTCTCCAAATCCTTATCAGTATAACCGCTACCAGCAATACGATAGGTACCAGCACGCTCTGCCCACTTCTGTGTGCGGACGAGGTCATACCAACGGTAACCCTCACCCCAGAACTCACGGCTGCGCTCATCAAGAATATAATCGATGGTGATGGTACGTGGGGTGGCAGCCAACATCTCAGCACTGTGGTCGGCTGCGAAAGGAGCACGGGCATTCACGCAATAGGTCTGTTTTCCAGCACGCTCACGAAGAACGTTCACCATCTCCACAGCCTCAGCATTCATGTTGAGTTTCACAGCAGCCTCAGCGGCAACGAGATAGAACTCTGAGAACTTGGCGATATTCCATGGACGAGGACTACCACCATTCACCTTTGAGCCCAGGCCACCTGCATTGTCAGTACGATAAATACCAATCTTCCAGTTACAGGGGTACTTCTTACGGCTGATATGGTTCACTGCCACTACGAAATCAGCGCGACCAGGCAGCTCACCAAAACCGAGCTTACCATCAGCACCAGTATAGTTGATGTTAGCGTCCTCGCTCTCAGGAACCCATGTAAAATAAGCCTCATCAGGTTTTACCTGCATACCATTAGCACCAATTACATAAGGCTCTGAACCACCAGCTTTATTCCAGTTGGTAAAATAGCTCAGGGTGAAGGTTGCATCATAGCGAGAGTCGATGGCCTTGACGGCATCTTCCCAAACACCACCTGCCATGAAGGCATCAGCAACAGGAGCCATACGTGTCCAAGGACGTCCAAGACCCTGCACAGCCTCACGCTGAACGGGATTGATCACAGCGCCAGAAGCAGCCTTAGCAGTCATCTCGGTGTAATTCCAGGTCTCCATCCAGTAAGCGAAGTTCTCAGGGGAACCACCGCTACCCCAACCGTAACCAACACCGCCGTTACCATACTTCTCATCCTCATCATGGTCGGCATAGAGCATAATCTCTTTATTACGATCCTGCTCAGCAGCATTCACATCATAGAATGTGGGCTGCAGTCCATAAGGGCCAGGATTGGCGATGGCCTGCTTGGCCATATCATAAGCCTTTCTGAAGTAGCTTTGTGCTTCGCCAGAATTGCGGCTGCACTCAGGATAGGTAGGAATGTTGTTGGGATTCTCCAACCACCAAGCATAAGTCAGATAAGCCTTTGCCAGGTACAGACGAGCCACATTCTTTGTGACGGTACCTGTCAGACGAGGATTCTCAGGCAGATCAGCCAGTGCCTTCTCCAGATCAGCGAAGATGGCTTCATAAACCTCTGGCACCGTATTACGTACAGAGGTACGAACGGTAGAAGTATTGAACTTCAGGTTACCAGCACCCAAATCCAAGGGCACACCACCATAGGTCTGTACCAACAGGAAATAGTCGAAGCCACGGAAGAAATAAGCCTCAGCGAGCAAGGCATCGTCGATACCTGCTTCTGCACCATTCTCAATAATACCACTGGCAGTATTGATGTTGGGAAATGCAGTACCCCAGATAGAACCTGCAATAGAATTATTAGGTGTCATGGAACCCACACCAGAGAGGTCGGCATCCTTGAAGTTACCATCAGCAGATTGTGCATAGGTATATTCATCGGTACCTGTTTCCACACTGTTCAGGAAATAACCGTTGCCATAAAAATAGCGCAGGTGGGCATAGAGCGAAGTCAGACCGCCCTCAATACCCGTCTTCGTGGTGAAGAATGTCGGGTCAAACTGGCTGCGCGGCTGCTCGTCGAGCACATCAGAGCAGGATGTCACAGTTGTGGAAAGACCACAGCAAACCAAACCCGCAGCAAGAATATATTTGATACTTTTCGTTTTCATAACTATTGTTTTATTAAATTTAGAATGTTACGTTAAGACCGAACATGAAGTTGCGGGTAGAAGGTGTGTTATAACCTACGATCGGCATTCTGTGCTTGCCAGAGTACTCACTGTAAGCCACAGCAGTATTCTGGTTGGCCCATGAGTTGGTCTCAGGATCGAGTCCGCTCTCGTTGTTAAATGGTGAGAAGAGCACGAACGGATTTTGAATCGTAGCATACAGACGCAGACGGCTGATACCGAAATCTTTCACGGCCTTGATGTTCTCAAAGTTGTAACCGAGGGTGATAGCACGGATCTTCAAGTAGCCCGCATCGAAATAACCGAGAGTAGAAGCATACTTGGGATTATCACCAGAGCGGATGCCATTGGGTCTCGGATACTTGGCACCAGTATTCTCCTCTGTCCAGTAATCCACGTCGATGTTATTACGACGACCATCCAGCATATTCAGATATCCGTTACCAGAGTGGATAGCAGAAATCAATTTACCACCAATCTGGAAAGCACCGATCACCGTCAGGTCGAAGCCCTTATAACCAACTGTGGTATTGAAACCACCAAGGAGATCAGGCTCCATGCTCTGAATACGACGGTCATCATCACCGATCTGGCGGGTAGGAACACCGTTAGCATCAAGTACATCATCGTTATACTTTACCTTGATCATACCAATGTCACCACCAGGTTCCAGAATTGCCAGATTGGTAGTCTTTGTACCATCAGGGAGTGTCACTTCGTAAACATCCTCTTTATTCCAGATACCATCATACTCATAGTCGTAGATCACGTCAATGGGATAGCCCACGAACCAGCGGTTGGCCACGTCACGCTCCTCCTGTACTGTTCCATTGGCCAGAACGATCGGCTCGGAACCTGTCAGCTTGGTAAGTTTGTTGCGGTTCGCATAGAGGTTGATACCAGCTTCCCAAGTCCAACCATTCTTGTTGTCGAGGATAATACCATTCAAAGTCAATTCGAAACCTTTATTCTGAGTATTACCAATGTTACCAGTATAGCTGCTTACACCAGAGGTAGAAGGCAGTGAAACATCGAGCAGGATATCCTTGGTCTTCTGGATGTAATATTCGAACGACCCGGAGAGGCGGCCATTGAACAGTGAGAAGTCAAGACCGAAGTTCCAAGTCTTGGAGTACTCCCAGCCCAGCTCGGGGTTAGGCAGTGCATTCACATAGTAACCGGCCTTGTAATTGGTGCCATTACCGAAATTATAGTTGCGGACAGCCAGACCACCAAGGGTAGAATAAGGATTGATACTCTGGTTAGAAGTCTCACCATAACCTACGCGGAGCTTCAGGTTGTCAATCCACTTCAGATCCTCCATAAAGCTTTCACGGGCAATATTCCAACCTGCACTGACTGCGGGATAAGTGTGCCACTTGTGACCTTCAGCCAGACGTGAAGAAGCGTCAGAACGAAGAGCAACAGAAAGCATATACTTATTATCATAAGAATACATCACACGACCCATCCACGACATCAGACCGCTCTGCCAATAGTTAAAGTTGGTGAGGTTGGCCTGACCTGTGGCCTTGTCGAGTGCATAGTACTGGAAGAAGTCGGCAGGAATATCCTGCGCACTACCACCTGTAGACTCATAGGTTGTCTGCTCAGCAGAATACATACCTACAACATTAATGTTGTGCTTCTCAGCGAAAGTACGATCGAAGGTGATCAGATTCTCCACCGTCCAGTTACGCGTCTGGTTCTCAGAAACGCCAGCACCATTGACGGCATTGGGATCCTTGTTATTCACACCCGTACCAGTGAAATTGCCGTTCTTGGAACTGCGATAATTCAAACCGATGTTGATGCGATAACTCAGACCTTCAACCCATGGGCACTGAAGCTCACCGAAGAGAGTGTTATAAGAACCGACACCCTTGGTCTCGTTCAGCCAGATGTCCTTGTCGCGCTCTACCGTCTCTTTGGTAATCACCACCTGGTCGTCAGCAGGGAGGGCATTATAACGCTTCAGGTTACCGTCTTTATCATATGGGCTGGAAATCGGGGTTGAGCTCAATACATTATAGATATTGTTGACACCCTCTGTCTTGTTATAACTGTTGTTGGTGTTCAAACCAAAACGGAACCACTTGCCCACTTTCTGGTCGAAATTACCACGAACGGAGATGCGGTTATACTGCTCAGTGGGAACAACTGACTCATCATGATAATAGCCTGCACCAAAGCTATAGCTGCCACCGTTGGTACCACCAGCTACACTGACATCATGGTTATGACCTACTCCAGTCTGGTAGTAGAGGTCCTGCCAATCGGTATTGGTAGCATCGTCCTCATCCAGAGAGTTCTGGTATTTGCCTGCATACTGACGGAACTTAGTGAAGGTAGGTCCGTCCATCATCGGATACTTCTTGAAAATCTTCTTAAAGCTGACATAGCCGTTATAGGTTACCTTAGCTGGTGCGCCCTGATTACCCTTTACGGTAGTAATGATGATCACGCCATTTGCACCACGCGAACCGTAGATAGCAGTTGCAGAGGCGTCCTTCAGGATATCCATCGACTTGATGTCTGTGGGATTGATATCGGAAAGCTGTCCCATAAAGGGGATACCGTCGAGCACGATCAGCGGGTCGTTGGAAGCTGTCAGTGAGCGCTGACCACGGATACGGATCTGCATCTCAGCACCTGGTTTCGAACTTGTCTGTGTCATCAGCACACCAGCCACACGACCTTGCAGGGCTTGTGCAGCATTACTGGCTGCAATCTGGTTCAGTTTCTCACCACCAATGTTGGCCACCGAACCGGTTACTGCCTCACGGCGCTGTGTACCATAACCGATCACAACCACCTCGTTGACGATGTGTCCATCTTCCTTAAGAGTGATGTTCAGATTCTCACCAGCTCTCACTTCCTGGGACTCATAGCCTACGTAAGAGATGACGAGCGTGGCACCAGACTTCACACTAAGCGTAAAGTTACCATTAAAGTCGGTCACCGTACCATTGTTAGTACCTTTTTCCATGACAGTCGCACCAATCAGCGGACCCTGAGAGTCGGCCACGCGTCCCGATGCCTGTCTGGACTGCTGAACGGAAGCTACAGATTCAGTAGCTGCCGAAGCCTGCTGAGCAGAGATCATGCCGAGAAAGCATAATCCTACGCACAAGGCTGTCTTCTTTGCTTTGAAATTCATAAAATTGATGTTAGTTAATAATAATGGTTTATTAATTTATGAAAACTGCCGCAAAGATAGACAGAATGTGCGTCTCAGGCTTTTGTGTTTATCTCATTTCTTTGTCAGATTGTTTCTGAAGATTGATGTTGCTCAATGTATACGGAAGGCGAGACACCGAACTGTTTACGAAAGACTGTGGAAAAATGTGCTACGTTGCTGAAACCTACAGCATAGGCCACCTGCGTGACGTTCACCTTCTGTTCCTTTAACAGTCTCACGGCCTGTTCTAAACGGATGTTTCTGATGAACTCACTCACGGGAAGACCTGTCAGCTCCTTCATCTTACGATGGAGCTGGGCACGACTTATTCCTACCTCGCGAGTCAGCATGTCGACATTGAAATCACTATCAGAGAGATGGGCGTTCACGACCTTCATAATACGTTCCATCAATAATTCGTCATTACCCTTCACTTGCCGTTCTTCCACCTTCTCCTTCTGCTGCTGAGCACCAGAGAACTTTCCCTTCAAATGAAGCGACTTGCTGATGAGGTTGTTGATCACCACATGCAACTCGTCCATATCGAAGGGCTTGGCGAGATAAGCGTCGGCACCCTTCTCGAGACCTTCAAGACGGTTGGCGACATCGGCTTTCGAAGTGAGCATTACCACAGGCACATGACTGATATTCATATTTGTCTTCACCATGCGGAGGAAGGTGAAGCCATCCATCTCAGGCATCATCACATCGCTTACCACCAGGTCGAACTGTTTCTCACGTTGTGCCCCCAACAGACAGCGTAAAGCCTCACGGGCACCCGTCACGGCCGTAATATGATAATAGGCACCCAACTCTTGTGTAATGTACTTACCTATTTCCACATCATCATCCACCACAAGTATCCGATGGTTCGTCTGCGGCTTCGTGCGAGAGCTCTTCTCAATGATAGAATCCGCCTGTTCCATCTCCTCTTTCGTGAAGTGACTATTACCCAAAGGCAGGCTCACGGTGAAGATACTGCCTGAGGAGTCTGTACGGTTCTCGGCCGTAATCGTACCGTGGTGCATCGACATGATCATCTTACAGAGGTTCAATCCAATACCCGTACCCTCTATATGCAACGAACGCGAGGTGCTGCCCTGATAGAAACGGTCGAAGATTTTGTTGACATCGCCCTTGATACCCATGCCGTTGTCAATCACCTTCAACTCTGCCGTATAGTGATCCGTCTGGTCGATGCGCACTTCAATAATACCTCCATCATAGGTATATTTGAAAGCATTCGACATCAAGTTGTCGACTACCTTGTCAAACTGGTTACGGTCCAGCCACACGTCCAAACGGTCGATAGCTGGCGCATACGTCAAAGTAAGACCCCGCTCTTTGGCCGTATACTCATACGATTTGAGGATATTACCCACATACTGCACAATATCGGTCTCCTGACAATGTATCTTCATCTGTTGTTTGTCGATTTTACGGATGTCGAGTATCTGGTTCACAAGGTTCTGGATACGACTGGCATTGTGTTCGATGGTCTTCAACTCCTCTTTGACATCCTCACCCAGATCTTTCCTTAACAGCTTGTGCAGCGGACTCATAATCAGCGTCAGCGGTGAACGGATATCGTGGGTGGCATTAATCAGGAACTTCATCTTATCCTCATCCAACTGCTGACTGCGCTTGCGGAGATAGAACCACACGATGAAGCCGATGACGGCGGCTGCTAACGCGCAATATAATAGGTACGCCCACGAGGACTGATACCAAGGTGCCCTAACGATGATGTGATACACCTGCGGTTCAGTATAGACACCATTGTCGTAGGCCCGCACTTCCATTGCATAGGAACCGGGCTGCAGATGGTGGAATGATACCACATTATCACCTGTTGCAGTACGCGTCCAGTCCTTGGCACCATTCAGACGGTATTCGAAAATAACATTCTCCGCATTCGAATAGTTCAGCAGCGAGAACTCCATGGTGAAGGTATTATCGATATAAGAAAGCTCAAATCGATCGCTACCCATTACTGGCGTATCGCCGACATAGAACCCCGTCAACTGCACTTTTTCCTGACTGGGCCGATAGTGGTCTACATCCTCGGGGATAAACGAGGTAAGACCGTCGCTGAATCCGAACCAAATGCGGTCGCCTGCAGTATGCATGGCTGCGCCGTTCACATATTCTCTGCTGGCCAGTCCGTTGCCGTGCAAATAGCCTACAAACTGTTTGGTATCGCGCTTATACTGCCAGATACCCATCGTGGTACTGCACCAGATATTACCTGAGCGGTCCTCGACAATGGCACCCACCACCTTGTTACTGAGCACCTCCGCCCCCTCGAAAGGTATAGCCTCTTTCTTCTTGCTGTTATAGATATGAAGTCCGGTAATGGTACCTATCAGAAAACGATGATCACGGGTCTCACACACCGCCTGTACGGCATTATAATCAAGCAGTACTTCCCAACCGTACGGGTGGAAATGGTCCTCCACAGGGTCATAACAGTTGATGCCCGAGGCAGTACAAATCCATACGATCCCACGGCTGTCGGTATAAAGGTTTGACACCCAGTCGTTATGCAGTCGTCCGCGTGGTGAATCTTCGTCTCGCATGGAGAACTTCTTGATTTCACCTGTAGAACCGTCATAGACGCAAACACCCTCGCCAAAAAGCGAGAAGATAAGATGTCCCTTACCATCGTCGGTCATGGCATTGATAAAGCCATTACTGAACGAGGCCTTTTTCTGTGCGGCACCCGTCATTGGATTATAAACATAGAGGGCACCGTTAGTGCCTATCCAGTAGTTACCCGTCTTATCACGGTAGATAAGATAGGTGCCTTCTGGCGAGGCAGGATGAGCAATCACCCTTCCTCTCTCATCCATGCCATAGATACCATTGTTCTGTACGGCACACCAAATGATACCATTCTCACCAGCACAGACTGAGGTGAGTGTACCGCCCGTAGCCATGTGCAGATCGGCGAATTTCCAACTACGGAAGAGCGGCTCTTGTTGTGGCAACATGAGCAAACCACGATTCTGACAACCCACCCAGAGATTGTTCTGGTTATCCTCAAACAACGCCCAAACATTCGATGTACTCAAGTCGAACGTGGCACTTTGGTAGTCGTATTTCCTTAATTTATGCTCACCGCGTGGCATCCAACACAGTCCTCTGCCTATCGTTCCCACAAACAGATTGTCGTGGCGATCGGTAATGGCGATACGGAAGAATTGTTCGTTGCCTCCTATCTCTGATAGGTCGAAATAATGGTCGTACATCTGTCCGTCACGATAGTAGAGCAAACCGTGGATACAAGCCATCAGTACACCACCTTCGTATTCTGCAAAGCCCGTGACCGTGCCATATGGCGATTCAAACGACTGTATCTTTCCTGTGGGCACACGACGGTCAATGCTACTGCCATGACCAGATTTCCAAAAAGCACCTTCACTGTCAATGAAGATATGGCTGTAATAGTCCTTATCAACCTGGGCATAACCCTCCAACTTCTCCGTCTTCAGTGTCTTGATATCCAATCGGTAGAGACCATAACCTGCTGTTCCCACCAATAGATGATCTTCGTCTTCCTGCACCATATCATTGATACGCGGCAAGGCTTTAGCTCCCTCCAATTTGACATGCTCAAACTGGTCTTTATCGCGATTGTAAAGATCCAATCCCAACTGCGTTCCTACCCAAAGGTTGTCCTGAGAGTCTGAGAAGAGGAACGAAATGATATTGCTGCTGATAGAATAAGGCTTGGCACTCTCATGCAGATAGTTGGTAAAGCGGTAGCCGTCATATTTGTTCAAGCCGTATTCTGTACCTACCCAGATATAACCGGTCTTATCCTGACAGATAGCCAGCACACGGTTGCTCGATAGTTTATCGGAAGTAAAAAACTGTTGCGTCTGACTCATGGCGATGAGACATGACATGAAACAGAGGGTCAGCAGAAAAGATTTCTTCATTGTTGTCAGCGATTTAGTCGGGTGCAAAGATAGGAAGTTTTAACGAAACCAATTATCGGTCTCGTTCTAATATGTTTTCAATTTGTTTCATCGTTTGTCTCAGAGGTAGAAAATACTCTCTGGTCCCATGTTAAACAATAGGTCGAGCACCGACAAATTCGCTAGAAACCCATGTTTCTGCTGATACACCTGATAATAAGGTTTCGCTTCGAAATCCGGGTCTGCCATCGGATGCTTAGGGCGAATTCCCTCGCGGAAATCCTTTAATGCAAACTCTCCACTCTCCACTCTAAACTCTAAACTATAGTTGACCTTCGGCTGAATATCCAACAACTCACACATCTTTTCGCGAATCGCCTCGTTGAAATCCAGCAAATAATCCCATCTTTTTTCAAAGAACGGTCTTATATCGTCCTGGTAATACTCAAAAAAAGGCGATTCCCCATAGGCACTCACCAGCGCATTCCAATGCAAATGCCGCCAGTTGCCATGATCGCTGATGCGAATATCCTTCATACATAGCGATGTACCCCGTTCCACTGGTACTGTCAGCGCCTGCACACCTTGCGTAGTTGCGATCAGACACCGATTCCGATACGTCTGTTTCTGAAAACTCTCCCATCGCTCTATCTCCACCTCCTCATAGCGATATAGCTTCTGGTACCACTGAACAGGTCCGAAATACGTCGTGCTGAGCAGTGCTTTCATTATGGAAACAATAAGACGCGGTCTTTCATATATCCCTTCCAGAACGGTGTTTCAGGATTGTGGTTATAAAGTATCAGACAGGCACAACCGATGATTCGTTCCTCAGGGATAAAGCCCAGCTGACGACTATCAATGGCATTGTTCTTACCCAACGACTCCACCCAATAATAATCCTGATCGGCACAGTTCACCACACCCGGAACGATCTTTCCTGCGATGGTATCTCCCGGCAGGGCGGCACAGCGACAGATAAGCATTTTGCCTACGGAGTCTTCAAATGCAATGAAATCACCCTTCTTCACCGCTTGTTTACAGATACGACCATAGTCAAAGAGACTTCCTTTCTCTCCTGTGCGCAGGCCGTAACTCCAACGGTTCACCACCACACGGTCACCCTCCTGGAACACTGGCTCCAAACCCTTGCCATCCACAGTACAGACGGTCATTACGAGGCTTCTGAACGCCAATGTCACCACCAGCGCAATCACGATAGCCCCTATGAACTTCACCGTCCCCTTCACTCTCAACTATTCACTAATCACTATTCACTATTTTATGTTGTCCACAAACCTAAACAACCTGCTCCATCTGATTCCACTGAATCCGTGCCTGTCCGGATCGCTACTCCACCAGATAAAGATCGGCTTACCCACGATATGATCCTCGGGCACAAAACCCCAGTAGCGCGAATCCAACGAGTTATGACGGTTATCACCCATCATCCAGTAATAGTCCATCTTAAACGTATACTTCGTGGCCACTTCACCATTGATGAAGATCTTACCGTCCTTTACCATCAGGTCATTACCCTCATAGGTACGGATAGGACGCTCATAAATGGCGATATTGTCGAGGTTCAGGTCGATGGATTCGCCCTTTTTCGGAATCCATACCGGTCCGTAGTTGTCGCGCGTCCAGTGCAGGTTACCGTTCAGAGGGTAGATATCCCACTCATCAGCCTCTGTGTTCAGTTCAATGCTCTCAGCATAACCCTGTTGCTTCAGTGCGTTTACCGCCTGCTTCGTCAACGGCATATAGCCAAGGGTGTTCAAACTCATCATATCCTCCATGGTGATACCCAGCTCCTTCATCAGTTCGTCAGGCAGGCGCTGCTTCAACTTCACATGGTAGGTATACTGCACATTCTCGGGCTCCTTATTAGCCTTACCATCCAAATAGACAATATGATTCTTAATCTGTAACGTCTGTCCAGGCAGACCCACACAACGCTTTACATAATTCTCTCTGCGGTCGGCAGGACGGGTGATGATATCACCAAACTCTGCAAAGTTCTCGCTGATATACTGTCGTCCTCCCTGATAGATGGTCTCAAAATACTTCCGGCGCACCTCACTATCAAGCGAATCTGGATTCGGGCGCTGCGGATAAAGACGGTAACCGATATCATAGCTCAAACGATAGAAATCCTGTGCCTGATACTGCGGTGCCGAGCAAAGAGTGTCACCAGCGGGGTAGTTAAATACCACGATATCATTCAGTTGTACCTGTCCCAGACCAGTTACACGGCGGTAGTCCCACTGCGGCCACTCAATATAGCTCTTGGTCTCTATCACGGGCAGCGTATGCTGGGTCAGCGGCATCGTCAACGGTGTCTGCGGAATACGAGGACCATAGCTCACCTTCGACACAAACAGGTAATCGCCCGTCAACAGACTTTTCTCCAGCGAGCTCGAAGGAATCACGTAGTTCTGGAAAAAGAACTGGTTGATGAAGTATACAGCCACGAGGGCAAACACCAAGGCGTCGACCCATGACATGATCCATTTCGTAGGACCTTCCGACTCCTTCCACCACTGCCATTTGATCTTCTTAGTGATATACACGTCAAAGATGAATGGGATGACCAGCAGCCCCCACCACGACTTCACCCAATACAGAAACAGCAGATAGAGCACAAGTACCACAATGAACTTCGCCCACTGCACCTTCATATTCAGCTTTTTCTTTTTCTCCATTCTTCTCTATAATTTGATTTCACATGCCCTATTGACGCATCATGTCCTACAGTAAGTTGCGTCTGTCATGCCGATTTAATCTCTCTTAAGGCAGTTTTCAAAATTTAAACATATCCGAAATCGTCAGCAGTCCCTGATGATCTTTCGTATACTCCGCCGCCAACACAGCCCCTAAGGCAAAGCCCTTACGAGAATGTGCATCGTGCGTGATGGTAATCAAGTCGGCATCCGAATCATAGCGGATAGTATGGATGCCCGGCACCTCGCCGCGGCGGATATGGTCAACACGCAGAAATTTCTTATCCGTAGTATCTTCCTTCCAGGCCTCCTTGCGGTCGATGTTGTCTACAATCTCCTCTGCCAGTGTGATAGCTGTGCCTGAGGGATGATCAAGTTTATGTACATGGTGCGTCTCCTCCATCTCCACATCGTACTGTGGGAATTGGTTCATGATCTTCGCCAGATAGCGGTTCACAGCCGAGAAAATAGCGACACCGATTGAGAAGTTCGACGCCCAGAAGAGCGTCTTACCCTCGCTACAGGCCTTACGCACCTCGTCGCCATGCTCCGTCATCCAACCCGTAGAGCCGCTCACCACCTTCACACCTTTCGCCCAGCACTTCAGATAGTTACCATAGGCTGCCTGCGGGGCGGTAAACTCAATGGCGACATCTGCCGATGCAAACGCAGGGCTCTCAAAGTCCTGCTGGTTATCAATGTCTATGATACTCACGATTTCATGACCACGGTCGAGGGCAATCTGCTCAATCATCTTACCCATCTTTCCGTAGCCGATTAAAG
>JAEEGH010002656.1_pt1 | contig 47994 bp, 45 predicted proteins | sample 9134181 | NCBI WGS metagenome assembly JAEEGH01 (sample SAMN16246544, study PRJNA631951) | gut metagenome | biome: gut microbiome; feature: rumen; material: DP-attached | host: Bos | place: Iran: Karaj | collected 2018-10
GATTACGTATATTACAATTGTCCGTCCCACCCATACATTACCTTCGAATAGTAAAAGCTTCGTAAGTACACCTACATATGGGCGACTTTACACATTAAGGTAATCCAAAAATCTGCTCCAATGATACTTGCGGGGAGTTGTAAGCCGTCACCCAGCCCGGTGGCCTGTACTTTATTTACGATGCACCTGTGGATGGTGGCCCCTACTCCTCCTCGGCGAAGGGGTCGATTTTGATTTCGAACCAGAAGGTGGCGCCTTGGCCGGTGATGGATGAGACTCCATATTTGGCACCGTGGAGTTCCAATACGTTCTTTACGATGGAGAGGCCTAGTCCAGTGCCTTGAAGGGCTCGCTTGTGGGTTGTCTTGTCTTTGTAGTAGCGGTCCCATACGTATGGGATGTCTTCCTGCTTTACGCCATCGCCAGTGTCCACTACTTCGATGCGAAGTGTGTTGCCAATGACCTTTTGAATGACGGTGACCTTTTTGTCCTCGCCGGTGTAGTTTATGGCGTTGTTTACCAGATTGTAGAGAACCTGGTACATCTTCTGCTCATCTGCGTATACGTTGACTTCGTCGTCATATACAAAGTCTATGGTGTAGCCCTCTACTTCGCGAAGCTTGTTGTAACGTTCCAGGACATGGCGAATACTTTCTGTAAAGTTGTATTCCTCTGGCTGGATAGAAATGGTACCAGCTTTGAGTTTTGAAATGTCCAGCATGTCGTTTACAAGACCTGTTAAACGCTCCGTCTCTTCGATGATAACCTGTACATTTTCTGGTGTGTTCTCACCAGGGATGTCTCTCATAACCTCAGCATATCCCTTTATCATAGTAAGAGGAGTTCTAAGGTCGTGGGATACATTGGCGATAAGCTCCTTTTGGAGGCTGTCAGCCTTTCCCAGTTCTGTAGCCGCATAGTTAAGAGTATCTGATAGCTCGGCTACCTCCATGTAATCGTTGGCATTGAATTTTACGCTGTAGTCTCCAGCTGCAAGTTTCTTTGCGCTATCATTCAATTTGATGATAGAGCGTGATGTGCTTTTAGCGGTGGCTGCTGCAAGAATAAATGCAATTATGATAATAATGACAGTGATTATGCGAAGCTGTGCCTTAAGTGTGGTGACTGTGGCATCAACAGGTGTAAGCACAGAGTTAATCATTACAACCTCTTCCTGCCCATTTACTTCGATTATGCGAACATAAATAACAGACTCAGCCATTTCATTACCAATGTTTTGTCTGAACTGCTCCTGCATCATTTCCTTTTCTTGAGGAATAGTATATTCAATTTTTCCTTCACCTTGACTAGATTCTTCTTCCTCCTCGTTCGTTTCATCCACACTATCAGGGGCGTTTTCCAAAATATTTTTAGGCTGTTCTACGTCGGATTGAGGTGTAGCTTCGGATTCTCCATCTATAGGTGGTGGACCATTCATTCCATCACCATTGTTGAGGTTTTCCCTGATGCTTCGCTGCATCTCGCTACCTTTAAACTCAATAACAGCCTCACCACCATTAGCTACCGCCTCATCGTAAAAGAGGCTGAACATAAAATGTGGCAAAGAAGACATCTGAGAATTTGAAATATATTCTGCATTATAAAGAGAATTTCCCTCTGAATCTGTAATGAATACACCAAGGTTGTTGCTAGCTGCTAGCTTGTCAATTTCAGATGCAGGGTCATCAGATTCATGAAGAAGTACTTCTACCCTATCAAGAACATTTTCTGTTTCCTTTTGCTTTATCATTTTGTAGAAATCATCCAGATAGACAATCTGAAAAAACCATAGTACTCCTAGAAGTACTATGGCAAAAATCAAGAATATACAAAAGGTTTTCCATTTAATACTTATCTGACTTTTTTTCAAAAGGTTCCTCCACAATTTAAGCCTCGAATCTATAACCTACACCTCTAAGTGTAACAAGCAGGCGACGATACTCGCCTAAACTGTTTCTAAGAAGCTTTATATGTGTGTCCAAGGTTCTGTCATCACCATAGTAGTCATAACCCCAAACCTCAGTAATAAGTCGTTCACGTTCAAGTGCTATATTTTTATTTCGAACCAGGTAAAACAGAAGCTCATATTCCTTTGGTGACATATCAACGCGTTTGCCATCAATAGAAACTGTTCTGGCAGTAAAGTTGACCTCCAAGCCTTCGTAACGGAAAATATCTACAGCACCATCATCAGATTTGCTGCGGCTTGTAACAACATTAACACGCATCATAAGTTCCTTTGGTGAGAATGGCTTTACTACATAGTCATCAACACCTGCCTCGAAACCGTGGATTCTATCATATTCCTCGCCTCTTGCTGAAAGCATGATAACCGGAATATCCTTTATCTTTTTGATTTCACTGCAAGCTGAGAATCCATCAAGCTCTGGCATCATAACATCCATGATGATTACATCATAATCACTGTTTGCCTTGACCTTTTCTATGGCATCCATTCCATCGCATGCTTCTGCAATTTCATAGCCCTCAAACTCACCGTACTTACGGATTAGTGAACGAATCTTTTCTTCGTCATCTACCACCAAAATCTTTTTCATACTGACCTCCTATAGCTAACCCAGCCTAGATTATTATATATTCCCCCCTAAATGTGAATTCTAAGTGACGGTATTAGAATTTTTTAATGAATATATGTCTTTTTCGCTTTGCGGATATAGTACGAGAAAACAACCCATACTACTACAAATGCAATAAGAAATCCTACATTTACTGCATGAGGAAACTTTACATAACCAGTGTCATTAAGCAATCCCTGAATACCAAATACTATACAAAGTGCTCCAAAAATGGCTGACTTTGGCATCAAATACTTTGAAAGTCCTTTGATATCAGCACACTTTGCAAGCTCCTCCGTTGTAATCATCATAGGATCAACGATTCCAGCCTTAAGGCTTTTGATACTAACAAATACCAGGTATACTCCCAATACCCCGATTACAACATCAAATATTTTCATAAAACCTAAATCCATTTTTAATCCTCCAATAAATTATTCTCGCTTATAATTATATAGATTATTTATTCTCTTTTCTATAAAAACAGACCATTTATTTGCTTCAGAAATTTTCCATCAATTCCTCGAAAATTAACAAAAATATCAGATAAATCCATTTGAATAAAACCCATTCTTATTGTATTATTATTTTATACTGTGCAGGAGGGATAAGACATATGGATATTACAGGCAAAAAGATTTTAATATGCGATGATTCAGTCCTTGCTAGAAAACAACTCATGGATGCAGTTAAAGAAGTAAGCACAGGTGCTACTTTTATTGAGGGGAAAAACGGAGCAGAGGCTGTAAACTTGTACAAATCAGAAAAACCTGATTTAGTTTTTATGGACATTGTAATGCCTGAGAAAGACGGCACTACTGCTCTATCTGAAATCAGAGAATTCGACAATGATGCAATCATTATCATTGTTTCTTCAGTTGGTACTCAGGATCAACTCAAAAAGGCAATTCAGCTCGGCGCAAAGGACTTTATTCAGAAGCCTTTCGAGAACAATCAAATTCAAGAAATAATCGAGCTTCGACTTGGAGGAAAATAATCTATGTATACACAATTCTTGGGGAATTATTTGCTTCAAAAAGGAATTGTAAATCAAGAACAGCTTTTCAATGCAATGTCTCGTCTTTCGCAAACACATATTAAGCTTGGCACAATTGCCATTCACGAAGGTTTCATGACCGCCAAAGAAGTGGATGAATGCTTATATGTGCAAACTCGTGAAGACAAACGTTTTGGAGAAATTGCTGTAAATAGAGGATATCTTACAGATGATCAGGTAAACGATTTACTTACAAGACAAACTCCTGATTTTATTTTGCTTGGTCAAAATCTTGTAGAAGATGGAATTTTTTCTTACGAAGAGTTAGAGCGTATTCTTTTCGATTATAAAAATGAAACTGAAATATATGATTTAAGTCTAGATGTTGAAAATGAAGAAGCTGTCCATGCAATCATTTCCAATTTCTTTGTTCTTGCAGAAATGCCTGTAAGTGACGAAAACGTTATGTATCTGGAGCTGATGTTCAACAGCTTAATTAGATTTGTTGGAGAGGACTTTTCTCCTCTCACTCCTATGGTACTTGATGAATTTCCTGTCACCTTTGGTGTTTCACAGAAAATAACCAGCGACAGAGAATTTCTTACACATATTGATTGCGACAGGGAAACTGCCATTGCATTTGCTTCCCGCTACGCAAAAGAAGACTTTGGAGACTTCGATGAGTACGTTGTTGCAGCCCTTGAGGACTTCCTCAACCTCCACAATGGACTCTACATCGTAAATATTTCCAGCACCTTATCAAAAGACATATCACTTGCTCCACCAGAAATCACCGCCGACGGCGTTCTCTATGGAGCTAACAAATGCGTAGACTTCCCAGTCGCCTACCCATTCGGAACCATACACCTTATCATATGCTTCTAACCTTACGGACACACCGTAGCCCGCTGGTTACGGTCTCAAGCCTGAGATATTGCCTTCGTCGACTAACACGTCTCCTGCGGCAACACTCAGAGCTTTATACCTACCAGCTCACTGAATCATAGAATAAAAGCCAACCTACAAAAAAGTGGGTTGGCTAATTTTATGCATAAAATAAGGACACATCATAATCTTGGCAAGCGCGAGCAGGGAAGTATCGTGCCGAGCATGGGAGGGATCCCACGCCGGCGGGTGGGGGCCCATGCTCGAGTACGAGGGGTGCCCTGCGGGAGCATGTGAAACTACGGTGTGTCCGTCATGTTAGATACCTAAGAATCTTTTTACCTCGGCGCACATGTCGGCTACTTCTACGACGGTGTCATGACGTACTTCTGCGGAGCGGATTTCTTCGATGGCATTAGGTACTGCAACCTTTCCAAGCTCTGAGAGCTTGTCTACGAGTACGAAATCTTCTTCGCTTTCGTAGGCTGAGTCGATTGCTCCCATGACAGCACGTGTGAACTTAAATGGGCTGGCTGTTGATGCAATGACTGTTACCTTGTCGTCCTGAGTGTCAGCCTTGAATTTGTTATATACACATGATGCAACACCAGTGTGTGTGTCAATGATATAGCCTGTCTTGTTATAAAGATTCTTGATAGTCTCGCCTGTCTCTTCTTCTGAAGCGTAATTTCCATAGAAGCTTTCAAGCTTAGCCTTCATATCTGAAGTGATTTCGTATTTACCAGTTGTCTTAAGAGACTCCATAAGCTCCGAATTCTTTTTAGCATCATCACCAGCGATGTGATAAATTAATCTCTCAAGGTTGCTTGAGATAAGAATATCCATTGATGGAGAGTTTGTAAGAATGAACTCTCTGTTTTTGTCGTATTCTCCTGTAGTGAAGAAATCATAAAGGACCTTGTTTTCGTTTGATGCACAAACAAGCTTATCAATAGGAAGTCCCATGTTCTTTGCATAGTATGCTGCAAGGATATTTCCAAAGTTACCAGTAGGAACAACTACATTGATTGTCTCACCTGACTGTACCTTTCCCTCTGAAAGAAGTTTTGCGTAAGCGTATACATAGTAAGCAATCTGTGGAACTAATCGTCCAATGTTGATTGAGTTTGCAGATGAGAACTGGAAGCCTGCTGCATCAAGCTCCTTTTCAAGAGCCTTGTCGTTGAACATCTGCTTAACACCTGTCTGAGCTTGGTCGAAGTTGCCCTTGATACCAACAACATGAGTGTTAGCTCCCTTCTGAGTAACCATCTGGCGCTCCTGTATTGCTGATACACCATTCTTTGGATAGAATACAACGATTCTAGTGCCCTCTACATCTGCAAAGCCTGCAAGAGCAGCCTTTCCTGTATCACCAGATGTAGCTGTAAGAATTACGATATCGTTCTTGATATTATTTTTACGAGCGGAAGTAATCATAAGATGTGGCAAGATTGAAAGTGCCATATCTTTAAATGCAATTGTTGAACCATGGAAAAGCTCCAAATAGTATGCTCCATCAGCATAAACAAGTGGTGCAATTTCCTCTGTGTCAAACTTGCTATCATAAGCGCTATTTATACAATGCTTAAGCTCATCCTCTGTAAAGTCTGTAAGGAAAAGCTTTAACACTTCATAAGCAACCTCCTGATATGTCATTTCAGAAAGCTTCTCAAGTGAAACATCTAGAGTTGGAATGGATGTAGGTACATATAAGCCTCCATCATCAGCCAACCCCTTCAAAATAGCCTGTGAAGCTGTAATCTGCTGCTTTGATGCATCTCTTGTGCTAACGTAATTGATTCCCATGATTATTCCTCTCTAACTATATTTTTGTTTAACTATTCAGCTAGTACCAAACAGTTACACATACTGTAGCACAGTAAAGCATTAAATGCTAGTAATTTCTGTAAATTACTCTACTGCTTTCAGAGATTCTGTCATGCTTATTTCATCAAGCTTTTTGCCCATTAACAGATTGATAATAAATGTAAATAATACCGTCAAAACAAAGGCCAATGCATAGCTAAAAGCAGTGACTCTAACATCAAATGTAATCAAATCAACTACTATCTCGCTCATAACAAAAGCATGTAAAAGCTTTCCTAAAACAAGCCCTACTGCTGCTCCCATGATGGCTAGTAGGATATTTTCTCTGAATACATAAGCGCTTGTTTCTTCCTTATAGAATCCAAGTACCTTTACTGTAGCAATCTCTCTTACTCGCTCAGCAATATTAATGTTGGTCAGATTATAAACAACCACTGCTGCAAGAGCCATCGCACTACCTATTACAAGATAAACTATGATATTCAAGCTCTTCATCATACTATCTACTCTATCCAAAGTATCAATGGTAGCTGAAACCACAGAAATGCTCTTGTTGTTCATAAGCTCTGCGCCAACTGAGTGGGCATCCTCATCCTCTTTGATGTTCAAGTACACATTCTTCTTTTCTGGAAGTGTTCCAATGTTTGATTCATATCCGCTAGTTGTCAAATATACATAGTTGTATATGAAGTTTTCATTTATAGCTGCCACCTTGAAAGTGGTAGCGTTCATAGAATCAGATGATATGGTTACTTTGTCACCAATTTTAATTCCATAACGCTCGCTTAAGCCCTTATTGACAATGATTTCATCATCTTTTAAATCTGCAAATACGATATGCTCATCTGAGCCATCATGCATATCATAGAAGTAATCTATATTTGCATCATTATCATATACATTCAAATAAACATTCTTGGTATGCTTTCCAGCCTTCAAATCTACCGAAGTGTGATAATAAAGTAAATAATCATCTACCGTATATCCCATATTTTCAAGAGGAGCAACTGTATCTTCAGCACCGTCTTTTAGGGTGATATCCATATCGTACTTAGATATATTTGTAAACTGATTTACGGCAATATCTGCAATAGAATCATAAATGCCAAATCCTGCCACAAGAAGAGCTGTACATCCACCGATACCAAGAACCATCATAAAAAGTCTGCCTTTGTAGCGGAAAATATTTCGAAGACTGACCTTCTTTAAGAATTTAAGCCTGTTCCAGAACCATGGTAAATACTCTAAGAATATACGCTTGCCTGCCTTTGGAGCCTTTGGACGCATGAGAGATGCTGCCATTTCTCCCATTTCGTATCTGCAGGAAATGAATGTGACACCAACAGAACATACAAAAGCCACTACAAAACTGATAAGAAGCATTGCCGGACTAAAGAAATATGTTATTTCTGATGTGTTGTACATCATCTTATAGGCAAACCAAATAGCCTTTGGGAAGGCAATTGTTCCAGCCACGAAGCCCAAAGCAGTACCTATAAGTGCAGCCGAACCAGAATAGAATACAAACTTGCCCATAATGCTTCCATTGCTATATCCCAAAGCCTTTAGTACGCCAATTTGTGTTCGCTGATCCTCAACCATTCGATTCATGGTGGTCATGAATACAAGAGCCGCAACCAAGAAGAAGAAAACCGGAAATACGTTAGCTATGGCTCCTACAATTGTGGAATCACTTTCAAAGCAAACATATCCCACATTGCTGTCTCGCATCAAAAGATATGTGTTGGCTTCCTCTATATCCTCAATTTCAGCTTCTGCATCTGCTATCTCAGCCTCCGCATCTGCTATCTTTGTATTGTATTCCTCCAGGCCTTCTTCATATTCTGCAAGGCCCTCATTATATTCTGCAAGACCATTTGCATACTCAGTTTTTGCTGTTTCAAGTCCTACCTGAAGTGTATAAAGCTGTACGCTAAGCTCTCCTGCCGCCTCCTGTTGAGTTGGGTCCAGTAAAAGTAAATCAAGCATAGATTTCAACTGACTTTCCTGGTTCTCGTATTCTTCAATCTGTGCTTTTGCCGAATCTAATTGCTTCTTTGCGCTATCAAGCTCTTCTTTGGCATCAGCCAATTCTGTTGCCCCATCCTCTTTGCTAGTTTCAAACTCTTCCTTAGCATCATTCAGTTCATCATAAGCATCTGCTATTATTCGGTCGTATCTATTATTTGCAGCCTCATCAAGAGCCTTCTGGACCTCATCCTCTTTTCCGTCAATAAGATCCTTATATTCATCTGAATAGATTTCTAAATCACTATCAAGCTTTACATAAATGTCGGTGTAATACTCTACATCAAATCCACCTTTATTTATATAGATATAACCGTCTAGCACACCACTTCCAAGGGTTGTGCTACCACGTTCATATTGAATGTATAATGGCGATTTTACTGTACCGACAATTTTATATTCACTGTATTTAAAGTTTTCCTTGTCTTCTTTTTCATTATTCCTTGAAATTGTTATTGTATTTCCGATAGTAGATTCATCAAACAAATAAGAATCCACAAGACACTCATCATCACTCTCTGGCAATCTGCCTGACTCCAATACTATGGTATTTACGTTAGTTGGAATGCTAATAGCTTTAATGGCATGTGATGAATCTGCATAGTCAGCCAACACGTCAAAGGAAACGGAACCTTCTACTGCCCTTGCACTGACGTTTTCTGCCACATACTCTACGTCTTCCTCTTCGAATCCCAATGTTGAAATCAATCTATAATCATAAAAACTAGTATCCTTAAAGTACTGCTGCATAGCCTGACGCATAGAAGGGTCTGTCACCTTAAGTCCTGAAAAGAATCCAACACCAAGGGCGATGATAAGAACAAGCGCGATATATCGACCTATAGTCTCTTTTATTTCTCTAAAACTTGATTTTGCTAGCATTTATCTTCTCCAAAACAAAATAACCACTAGTAAACTATCTCATCCACACTCTTAGGATGCTCATTCAAAGTAATATCTACAACCGTGCCTGATTTAACAGAAATAACTCTATCTGCCATTCCCGTGAGAGCATGATTATGAGTAATTACCACAACTGTTTTGCCCTTCTTCTTGCAAGTATCCTGCAAAAGCTTAAGAACAGCTCTTCCTGTGGCATCATCCAACGCACCAGTTGGTTCATCACAAAGCAAAAGCTTAGGGTTCTTTGCCAAGGCTCTTGCTATGGCAACTCGCTGCTGTTCGCCACCGGAAAGCTGAGCCGGGAAGTTATTCATTCTATCTGCAAGCCCTACCTGAGTCAAAATCTCCTCTGCTGGAATTGGATCATTGCAGATTTGTGCAGCCAGCTCCACATTTTCCTTAGCTGTAAGATTTCCAACCAGGTTGTAGAACTGAAAAACAAATCCTACATCATATCTGCGGTAGCTGGTCAGCTCCCTAGGTGAATATCCTGACACATCTCTATCAGCCAGATAAACTCCTCCCGATGTAAGAGTATCCATTCCACCTAGAATATTCAAAATTGTAGTCTTACCTGCACCGGACGCCCCTACAATAATGCAGAACTCCCCTTCTTCTATTTCAAAATTCACATCGTGGAGAGCCTCTATCTTCACCTCTCCAGTCTTATATATCTTTCCAACATTCTTAAACTCTACAAAACTCATGAAAATACCTCCGCCTAAATGCACCTTTGGTGGGTAGTATAATCATGCTACCATAAAAGTGTGTCTTATTAGCGAAACAAAAAAGGAACTTAGCCAAACGCTAAGTTCCTTCAAAATCATTCTATTAACCTTGCAATTACTCTACCGAATTAATAAGAGCGAAGATTTCATCCTTAATTTGTCCGTTTACTTTAAGTGCGTTCTCTCTGCTATCCTGATTTGAATAGAAGTAGAACTTAATCTTTGGTTCTGTACCTGATGGGCGGATTGCAAACCATGAACCATTATCAAGGAAGAGGCGGATTGCATTCTGTGCTGGAATGTCCTCGTATCCATTGATGTAATCAATAACCTTCTCAACCTTTGCACCAGCTACCTCTGTAGGAAGGTTCTCGCGGAACCACTTCATCATACGCTGAATACGCTGTGCACCAGGAATTCCCTCAAGGATGATGTTTGGTTCATCCTCTGCGAAGTAACCATACTTAGCGTAGATTTCCTGAAGAACATCCCAAAGAGTCTTGCCCTGTTTGCGATAGTATGCAGCTGCCTCAGCAACCATCATACCAGCTGAAATACCGTCTTTGTCACGGATATCTTCGCAAATAGCGTAGCCTACAGACTCCTCATAACCAAAGAGATATTTGTATCCATTCTCGTGAAGATATGGAATCTTTCCACAAATGTTCTTGAAACCTGTAAGTGTTTCAAACATTTCTACGCCATAAGCCTTTGCCATGATAGTAGAAAGTGTTGATGTAACGATAGACTTAACCATAGCTCCCTTTGCTGGAAGTGTGCCGGCATCCTTGTGTCCCTCAAGAACATAATTTACAAGAAGGTATCCTGTCTGGTTACCGTTAAGAGGTACATAGTTGCCCTCGCTATCACGAATCTCGATAGCAAATCTATCTGCATCAGGATCAGTAGCCATAAGAAGCTCTGCTCCAAACTTACGTCCATACTCCTCAGAAAGCTTAAATGCCTTTGGGTCCTCTGGGTTTGGATATCCAACTGTTGTAAAGTTAGGATCTGGATTCTCCTGCTCTGGAACGATTGTCCAGTTTGAGAAGCCTCTGTCATTGAGCATCTGTCTGAATGGGATTGAACCGCATCCGTTAAGTGGTGTGTAAACAAGAGGGATAGAAAGATTAAGCTCATCACCTTCGTGAATAGCTAAAGCTTCAATCTTATCAAGGTACTCTCTGTCATATTCAGCACCTAAAACGATGATTTTGCCATCCTTAACACCCTGCTCAAAATCTGATTTCTTGATGCCTGTCCAAATATCTACAGCATTGATGCACTCTGTCATGCCATCTGCAATTTCAGATGAAACCTGGCATCCATCATCCCAATATGCCTTGTAACCATTGTATTCTCTAGGGTTGTGGCTGGCTGTAATGTTGATACCTGAAACTGTACCAAGGCGTCTAATCATAAATGCAAGCTCTGGTGTAGGTCTAAGATCTGGGAATACATAAACCTTGATTCCATTTGCTGCAAAAATACCAGCTGCAAGCTGAGAAAACTCCTTTGAAAAATGACGTGGGTCGTGTGCGATAACAACACCCTTTTCGCAGGCTTCCTTACCCTTTGAAACAATAAAATCTGCAACACCCTGTGTAGCCTTACCAACAGTAAAGAAGTTCATTCTATTTGTACCTGCGCCAACCTTACCACGAAGTCCGGCTGTACCAAAAGAAAGATCCTGATAGAATCTATCCTCGATTTCCTTTTCATCCCCAGCAATTCCCTGGAGCTCTGATTTTAATGGATCTGTATCTGAAAGCTTTTCAAGCCATTCATTGTAACGTGCTTTATAATCCATAATTCCTCCTAAAACTAAATTAATCACTTAAGTCGATGTCCAAGCTAAGATTAAATGTATATTGTGGATATTTTTCCTTAAGTGCATTATTAATACTTTCAAAAGTCTTCTTTCTATTTGGATCGTCAAAACTGATAACCACATCGAAATTAACATTCTGATTAGCTTCATCATAATAGAAACCGTGAATCTGCTTAACATAATCGAATGTCTTTACAAACTTTGAAAGTTCTTTTCTAAGTATATCCGCCGGTGAATCCTTTTTGTTTTTGCAGTAGATGCCGATTCCTTCAAGGCCAACACCTGTCTCCTGATATACCTTATGAAAGATTTGTCTTTGAAGCTGATCAAGATGAGCCATTCCCATATCCTCATCAACCTCTATATGTATCGAACCAACGTAACGGTTTGGTCCATAATTGTGTAAGCTAAGATCATATGCCCCTAGAACTTCATCAAAGCTAACAACAGCTCTCTTTACATCATGAGAAAGCTGCATTTCAACACGCTCTCCCAGAATCTGTGAGATTGTTTCTGAAATCATATCGTAGCCTGATTTGATAATGATGATTGAGATGATAGCACCAAGCCAAGCCTCAAGACTTATACCAAATACAATAAAAATGATTGCAGCTACAAGTGTTGTTGCAGAGATAACCGAATCCAGCTTTGCATCCTCACCAGATGCAATAAGAGAACCTGAATTAACACTCTCCCCAACTTTTTTAACATATGTTCCAAGTACAATCTTTACAACTACAGCAACAGCCACAATAATAAGGCTTGCTATGTTGTATTCCGGATACTGTGGCTCAATTATTTTCTTAATTGACTCGATAAGTGATGTTATGCCGGCATATGAAACGATAATTGCAATAATGGCAGCAGTGATATATTCAACTCTACCGTGTCCCAGTGGATGCTTTTTATCTGGTGCCTTATTTGCAATTCTAGTACCGACAATGGTAATTACCGATGATAAGGCATCACTTAAGTTATTTACTGCATCAAGGACAATTGCAATTGATCCTGTAATAAGACCAACAAACGCCTTAAATCCTGCCAAAAAGCAATTGGCAACAATACCAATCAAACTGGTTTGAATGATCTTTTTATTTCTGTCCATTTTATTTCTTATTCCTTAATCCCTTAACATAATTTGTAAGCTCTTCTTTTGTTTTCTTGTTGAGCTTTTCCATCTTTTTGAGTACAGCATATTCTGCAGTTCCTTCACTGGCAATAAGGAAATCAACCTCTCCTGCCCCTTTAGAAGGAATTGTGTCCTGAAGCAACTCAAAAGGTGAAACATCTAGTACATCGCAGATTGCCATAATCTTGTCTGATGATGGGTTTGTTTTCTTTCTCTTCCAATCACTGATAGTGCTTTGAGCAATCCCTGTCTTTTCTGCTAATTGAAGCTGAGAAACACCTTTTTCATCCATCAACTTAAAGATACGTTCACTAATAATCATCCTAATACCCCTCCATAACTGTAAAAATCCCGCGTTAATAACTCTATTGTATATACGATAACACAATATAACTTTATCCTCAAGACAACTGGTGATGGGACTGTTTTTCCACATACATCAGCTTGTCTATAAGTTCTTGGAACTGTTTTGCAGTAAGACTGCTGTCATGATTATAGCTTTGGAAGCCGCAGCTTATGCCCACTCCCTGAGGCCAATTATTACGATTGCTCTGCTTTTCTACCTGGCTTCTCACCTCATCAATCTTTTCGTTCATCTGATTCATGTCCATTGCGTCTGTGATTACGCAGAACTCATCTCCCCCAAAACGTCCTATGGCTGCTGACCTTCCAAAGGTATCTACAAGAATGTCAGCAATAATTTTGATTGCCTTATCCCCTTCCTCATGACCCATACTGTCATTAATATCTTTGAAATTATCAACATCCATCATGATTGCAGTAAAGTCTTTTCCACTGGAAATGGAACTTTTAACCATGTCCTGCATTTTGATATCCAGCCCTCTTCGATTTAGTACACCAGAGAGGTAGTCGATGTTTACGTCTCTACTTTGATAGTAGAAAAATACAATCAAGCATCCCCAGGATATGCCTGCGTATGTGCAGTCGATATTGGCAATGAATATCTGTAGCAGTGCTCCAATAAATGATAGCGCCGGCAAAAACAATACCGCTGTCTTGTACTCACTCATAATGTGCTTATTAAATACCAGCGCATAAACAAGCAACATGAAAATGAATAACAACATAAATCCTGCTCTTATAAAGAAGAATGGACCGCGATAGTAAATACCATTTTCAAAATAGAAAAACCATTTCAGCCCGAACAACGCTGATATTGAAACAAATAGTATATTCAAAACTGCAAAGAGTTCGAAGCAGTATCTGATTGGACGTCTATGCTTTAAATCTTCATCATCCATCCAGCAATCCAGATAATACATGGCATACAATATATCAAGTGGATCCAATAGGAATATTAAAAAGTACCCAATATATCCCAAGAATAAATACTTGTCTGGATACATCTCGCCTATACGACCAACAGTTTCAGATAGTAACAGAATCAGTGTGCATACAAGGATTGCCGAATACTTGCGCCCCTTCTGCAACCTTGAAATCTGATTTTGAAATATCAGCAGCAATATTAATAAAAATGATGTAAAAAAATTAAGTATAGCCCAGCTCTCTGCCTCAACCATAAAAAGCCTTTCGTAATAAATCTTTAAAGATAAAATATGCTAAAACAAACACACCGTTTATTTTAGCATATTAATTGTGTAAAACTGTGAATTATTAATTCGTTTTATCGATAATGCTCATTACCTGAGCACTGTATTTAAGCAATTTTTCATTAGCTTCAAAATCCTTCTCCTGAATGATACGTTTGAATTCCGCAAATTCAAAGTAAAGTCTATGACTTCCATCCGAAAGAGAAACCTCTTTTGTTTCTGTATCTGCATCATTGAAAAGAACATCGTATTCTGTCATACCATTTACATGAGGGTAAATGCAGATTGTTGCATCCACACCCTGGATTGTAGATGGGCCAGGTGCCACACAATCCTTTGCTCCAATGCAAAGAACCTTGAAATTGCCATAGTCTGCAGTTAGTACACCGCTTGTATCTACGCCCTTTTCCATATTTGCATCATATCTTACAGAATCAGGCTCTCCAAATAGGCCAACCATTGCAGATATGTTGTAAACATTTAAATCGCGAAGAGCTCCTCCGTCATGGGCAGGATCAAATACTGCTGGCACCATTTCGCCGCTGTGGAACTTGCCATATCTGCTAGACATCTGGCTGTAGTTGAATACACAAAGCTTTAAATCTCCAACTAACTTAACATCCTGCTGCAACTGCTTGTAAGCTGGCATATGGTAAATACTCATAGCCTCAAAATACATAACCTTATTAGCCTTCGCTAAATCTACAAGCTCCTGAAACTCAGCAAGGGTCTTTGTAACAGGCTTTTCGCAAATAACATGCTTCTTTGCCATAATAGCTCTCTTTGAGTATTCATAATGCAAATCATTAAGTACACCTACGTATACAACGTCAACATCAGACTTAAGCATTTCATCATAGTCCGTAAATACGGTATCTAAATGATATTTTGCTGCCATGGCATCCAGCTTATCTTTGCTTTTCTCTCTGCCACAAATATATATCTTTTCAAACTCAATCTCGTCAATAAACGAAAGTACTTCCCCAACAATAACACCGTTTCCTGCTATTCCTAAAACCATTATTCTCCTCGCTTTCTTACTGTTTTATTGCCCATCTCATCTTGGTAGATTTACTTCTAGGATTGATTCTGCATTCCTCCGCCGATGGACGTATCACATCAGAAGAAACATCAGCATATACTCCTGCTTTCTTCAATTCCTTAAATGATTTCTTTACCAGTCTGTCCTCTCCTGAATGGAAGGTAAGGATGGCAACTCTGCCCCCTGGCTTTAAAATCCCTGGTAGTTTTTCAAGGAATGAGTATAACACTTCAAACTCACTATTAACGTCTATACGAAGTGCCTGGAATACTCTGGCACAGCTCTTTTTAATAGCCTGGTCCTTTTCATCCTTTGGAACCTTCCAAAGAGCCTCTGCAATTGCCTCACGAAGGGCTGTGGTGGTGTCCATAGGATTTCCCTTTGCCATAAGTGTAAATACCTTGTGTGCGATTTCCTCAGCATATGGCTCGTCAGAATTCTCTATCATCATTCCAACAAACTCTTCTTCAGTGATGTTGTGAAGACGTTCTGCTGCACTTTCACCATGAGCAGGGTCCAGTCTTAAATCCAACGGACCATCTATCTTATAAGAAAAACCACGCTCTGGATTATCAATCTGCATTGAAGATACACCTAAATCCGCAAGAACGAAATCAAACTTCCCTGCCTCTTCGGCAACTTTATCTATGTTTGCAAAATTGATAAGTCTAAACTGAAAATTGTTTTCATCAAATCCGGCGCTACGCAAACGCTCCACAGTTTTTGCAGATTCGATTGGATCCACATCCAAACCATACATAATACCCTGGCCCTGAAGCTGCTCCAGCATTTTTCTGGTGTGGCCACCATATCCAAGGGTACAATCCAGCCCCTGCTGACCCGGCTGTATCTGCAAGAAATCCAGAATTTCCTGCACCATAATAGAAATATGCATTCCAGCTGGTGTTGAGCCTTTGCTTATTACATGCTCAATTGTATCTGCATATTTTTCTGGATTATGTTCCTTATATTTTTCCTCAAACTTCTTTGGATATTTTCCTGAGTAATGAACTCGACGTTTATGCTTTTTTTCTTCCATATTGCTCCATGTTTCTATCTATATTTAATACATCTTCTAAATTATAATATAAGGTCTTAAATAGTATCAATAGGATTGAAAGAGCCACAGTAGTTTTGCTAAACTATTAGCTGATGTTTCAAATTTTGACTTCCGTGTATGAAGGGGGAATTATCATGATAAAAACTATTATTTTTGATATTGGCGGAGTCCTTATCGGATACGACTGGACTGCATATATGATGAGGGAATTCAATAATGACGCAGAGCTAGTTGAGCGAATCAAGGCTAATGTCTTTGGTGAGAAATGGGCTGAGGTTGACAGAGGCGTTCTTACAAATGACGAATTAGTAGCCGCTTTTATCAAGGATGCTCCTGATATAAAGGATGAAATCATTCACTTTTGGGAGACTGCTGGTGATGCTCTTTGGCAGTACGACTTTGCAAAGGATTGGATTCGCGATTTAAAAAATCGTGGCTATCAGTTACTGTACCTTTCAAACTGGTCTTCTCACATGAGGGAAGGCGCACTAAAGCAACTTGATTTTCTGCCAATGCTTGATGGTGGCGTGTTCTCATATGAAGAAAAGCTTATCAAGCCAGATTATGCCATCTATAATCGTATAATGGAAAAATATAATTTAGTTCCTGAGGAATGTGTATTTATTGATGACAGCGAACCAAACGTAATCGCTGCCAGAGAATGTGGTTTGAATGCCGTATGGGCAAAAGACAAGAATCACGAAATTGCCCTTAAAGAATTAGAAGCTCTTTTGCAATAAAAGAGCTTCTATTTTTTATATTTAATTATTAATTAGCTGTGATAAAGCTTGTTACCCTCGTAACGTGGCTCACATGTAAGGTGAACTCCAAGCTGCTTAAATACACCTACGTCTACAGAAGAAAGAATAACTGATGAATGTACCTCTGCACCTTCCATCATTGGAATGCAATCATATGCCTTCTTTGCATTTTCGTTGCTGATTGATTCCATTGAAAGAGCAATAAGAAGCTCATTCAAATGAAGGTGTGGATTGTGGTCACCTAAATGCTTTGTCTTAAGATTCATAATAGGTGTAAGAATCTCAGGTGAAATAAGCTTAATCTCATCAGGGATGCCTGCTAAATGCTTTAGTGCATTAAGCATCATAGCTGATGAAGCACCAAGCATCTGAGAAGTCTTACCTGTGATAATCTGACCATCTGGAAGCTCCATAGCTGCACATGGTACTCCAGTCTGGTCTGCCTTGATGTTTGCAGCTGATACAACTGGTCTGTCTGATACAGAAATGCCTGCCTTTTCCATTAAAAGCTCAAGCTTCTGAATAGCTGAATCACTTCCATCGCCCTTGCGCTTAGCAACTACGGCCTCATAGTAACGACGGATGATTTCCTGATTTGATGCATTTCTACAAACGTCATCATCAACAATTGCGTTTCCTGCCATGTTTACACCCATGTCTGTAGGTGACTTGTATGGAGATTCGCCAGAAATCTTCTCGAACATTGCCTTAAGAACAGGAAAAACTTCAACATCACGGTTGTAGTTAACAACAGTCTCGCCGTATGCTTCAAGATGGAATGGGTCAATCATGTTAACATCATTTAAATCTGCTGTTGCTGCCTCGTATGCAAGGTTTACAGGATGATTAAGTGGTAAATTCCAGATTGGGAATGTTTCGAACTTAGCATATCCTGCCTTTACGCCGCGCTTTGACTCATGGTAAAGCTGAGAAAGGCATGTTGCCATCTTTCCACTTCCTGGACCAGGTGCAGTAACAACTACAAGTGGACGAGTTGTTTCGATGTAATCATTCTTGCCAAATCCCTCATCAGATACGATAAATGGAATATTTGATGGGTAGCCTGGAATGATGTAGTGTCTGAATACCTTAAGACCGAGAGCCTTAAGCTTTTTCTCGTATGCTACTGCTGATGGCTGCTCTGCAAACTGAGTAAGAACAACAGAACCTACGTAAAGGCCATAGCTTGTAAAAGCATCGATAAGTCTGAGAAGGTCCATATCGTATGTGATACCGATATCTCCACGAACCTTGTTTTTCTCGATATCGCCAGCCTTGATAGCAATTACGATTTCTGTTTTGTCTGCAAGCTCTTTGAGCATAGTGATTTTTGCATCTGGCTTAAATCCTGGCAAAACTCTTGATGCATGGTAATCATCAAAAAGCTTTCCACCAAACTCAAGATAAAGCTTTCCACCAAATTGATCGATGCGCTCTCTAATTCTTTTTGATTGCATCTCTGTGTACTTTTCGTTACTGAATCCTATTTTTCTCATGTTTTCCTTCTTCTTAATAAAATCAAATGATTGAAATATATATTTTAATGGCTATAAGTTTATCATGGATGGGCTTTTAATCCAATAATTTTAGTGTAAAACAAATCAATTTTTAGCCACTAATAGTTAAATAATTGCTACGACAAATAACTCTGCTCGTTATAGTATCTTATTAGGATTTAAGGTAAATAATGTACTAGGAGGATAATTATGGAAATTTTAAAAGTAACAGATCCAGAGTTTACAAACTATGGTCGAATCATTGAGGGATATGATGCAGAAAAGAAAGCAATCATGGAGGCTTTAAGAGACAACACTCCTATTCCAGAAGGCACAGAGTACGTTGCCGAGGAACCCGCTCTCCAGAGCTTAGCTGCTGCAGACAAGATTTCTAACTCACTCTTTGGTGGCTCTCCAATGCAGTTTGGTTGGTGCAACGGTCACAACACAAAGCTCAACTGCCTCGAGTATCACCGCTCAAGCGAAATCAATATGGGGGCTACAGATTTCATCCTTCTTCTTGCAAAGAGAGAGGAAATCGTAGATTACAAGCTTGATTCAAGCAAAGTAAAAGCTTTCTTATGTCCAAAGGGAGTGATGATTGAAGTTTATGCAACTGCTCTTCACTATGCTCCATGTCAGGCTCACAAGGATTCAGGTTTCCAGGTTTTAGTTGGCCTTCCAAAGGGCACAAATGTTGGCAAGCCTGAGTTTACCGCTGACAATAAGGAGGATACTCTTTTGACAGCCACAAACAAATGGCTTCTTGCTCACGCTGAAAGCTCTGAAGCAAAGGATGGCGCATGGGTAGGAATTACAGGCGAAAACATCGATATTGTGAATGATATTAAATAATGAAACAAAAAAAATGGCGGTTTATACCGCCATTTTTTTTATCTCTTCTTCATGTACTGTCTGAATATGATCCAATGCAGAAAGCATAGGCTTAACATCCTTATGAAGAATCTTTCTTTGAACATAGTTTTGAGTAATCTTCATAACTGTTCCGCTAAGTGCAAGCACACCGATAAGGTTTGGAATAGCCATCATACCATTGAGAGTATCTGAAATATCCCAGGCAAGGCTCAAATCCATAGTAGCTCCTACTACGATAAAGGCTACGAAAACCACCTGATAAATCTTTACATTCTTTCTACCAAATAGGTATTCAAATCCCTTGCTACCATACTGGCTCCAGCCAAGTGTTGTTGAGAAAGCAAAAAGCAAAATCGCAATTGCGATAAAGCCGTATCCAAACTTACCAAATACTGTTGAGAAGGCTTCTGCAACAAGGGCTGTGGATACCTGGTCTGAAACAACTGCACCTGTTTCCAAATCTACAAGTCCACTTGAAAGTACCGTAAATGCGGTAATCGTACATACGATAATTGTGTCGGCAAATACCTCGAAGATTCCCCACATTCCCTGAACTACTGGCTCTCTAACATTCGAGCTGGAATGAACCATTACAGATGAACCAAGACCTGCTTCGTTTGAGAATACACCTCTCTTCATACCCCACTGAACCGCCATGGCAACGCCACTACCTACAATACCGCCGCCAACAGCACGCATACCAAAAGCGCCCTTTATGATAGATGTGAAAACTGCTCCTGCCTGATCAATGTGAATAATACAAACGATTAACGCACAAATCAAATAGATAACTGCCATGAAAGGCACTAGTTTTTCTGTAACTGATGCGATTCTCTTAAGACCGCCAACAATAACAAGACCGCCAAGAATCATAAGAAAGATACCAGTTGCAATAGCTGGGATTCCAAAAGCAGATTTGATATTTACTGCAATTGAATTTACCTGTCCCATGTTTCCAATACCAAAAGATGCTCCGACACAGAAAACGCTGAACAAAACAGCAAGCCCTGAGCCCACATGTCTCATTCCCTTTTTAGAACCAAGACCATCTCTCAGATAATACATGGCACCACCGCACCACTCATTTCTTTCGTTTCTTCTTCTGTAATATATACCAAGCACGTTTTCTGAGAAGTTTGTCATCATTCCAAAGAATGCAACAATCCACATCCAGAAGATGGCACCAGGGCCACCTGATGCAATAGCTGCTGCAACACCGGCAATATTACCTGTTCCGATTGTCGCTGCAAGTGCTGTACAAAGACTTTGGAACTGAGAAATCTGAGTATCCTCTTTATCTGTGTGTGCTGTAACATGTGAGTCCTTGAAAATACCACCGATAGTATTTTTAATCCAATGCTTGATGTGAGTAATCTGGAAAAACTTGGTCAGGCATGTCATCAGAATACCGGTACCCACTAAAAGAATGAGCATTGGCAAGCCCCATACGAATCCATTTACTGCACTATTAACCTTTTCTACGATTGATAAAACTCTTTCCACAGGCATATCTCCCTTTACATCTTATTTGGCTAGTTGCGTCTTGCGCGGACATTTGTCCTCCCACGCAAGACAATTTTAGATATATTCTAACGCTTCACCAAGCTAAAGTAAAGTATTTTTTTATTCTTATTATTTTGTTAGCAATTATTGCTAAGACATACCCCAAAAATGCAGATATAATGTGGGAAAAGTGCCATAAGGAGAGCAACATATGACAAGCAAGAATATTACAGATATGACTCAAGGAAACCCAACTAAACATCTTCTGTTATTCGCCCTACCAACCCTTATTGGCAATATCTTTCAGCAAATATACAACCTTGCAGATTCTATCATCGTTGGCCGATTTGTAGGTGCAAACGCTTTCGCTGCTATCGGTGCCACCAGTTCTATCACATTTCTATTTTTTGCCTTGTGTAACGGAATCGGCGGAGGCGGCGGAATTGTTGTTTCCCAATTTTACGGTGCACACGAAGATGCCAATGTAAAAAAATGTATTGTTAATACTGCATTGATTATGCTTATCGTGCCACTTGTAATAGGTACTTTGGGCTTTATTTTTGTTCCTCAATTTTTACGAATTCTAAGCACACCTGAAAATATTCTTTTTGATGCCATTTCCTACACGCGCTATATGTGCGTAGGTTTGCTTTTTGTTTCTTTATACAATTTTCTATCCTCTATGCTTAGAGCTTTGGGGGATTCAAAAACACCTTTATATTTCTTGATTTTCTCAATCTTTTTGAATATCACACTAGATATCATTATGGTTTGTATTCTTCATAAAGGAATTCAAGGCGCAGCACTTGCTACTATTATTTCTCAGCTGACTTCAGTTATCCTTTGCAGCATCCATGCCTATAGAACAAATCCGTATTTCCGTTTTACATGTGATGATATTCAGCTTTCACGACAGATGTGTTACAAGGTTATTCGCCTTGGTGTACCTATGTCTATCCAATTTGGATTGATTGCTATATCATCTATGGCTGTTCAGCGAATTGTAAACTCCTACGGCACTATCGTGGTAGCTGCCTTTACTGCTACAAACAGAATCGAGCAACTGATACATCAGCCATATACAACACTTGGCACCTCAATTTCTACCTTTAGCGGGCAGAATTTCGGTGCCAAGAAAAATGATCGTGTACTATCAGGATACTATTCAGGAATACGCATCATGATTATACTGACTCTTCTATTAATTTTTATTATGCAGTTCTTTGGGCAGGCCATCACAGGGCTTTTCGTAGAGGATGAAGCTATCATCTCTCTTGGGGCCATGGGCCTTCGAATCACTAGCCTGTTCTACCTTGCACTTGGAATGATTTACGTCATTCGCGGTGTCCTAACCGGAATCGGCGATGCCTTCTTTTCTTTGTTCAATGGAATTGTAGAGATCATCTGCCGTTTTACCATTCCAGCATTATTCTGTAGCTACCTAGGCTTTGGTGAAACCGGAATTTGGATTTCATCTGGTGTCGTATGGCTTATTAGTGGTGTGACTGCATGGATTAGATATCTTACCTACTTTAGAAGCAAGATTTCCATTGAAACAGGTACCTCTATTTAAAATACTTGAATATCAAAGCTTACCTGGAATATATCTGTGATACTTAACGCATTTCCGTATTCACGTTCCTCTAATTTTTGATTGAAGCCAACTCTATCGCATCGTCCATACCATGGCTCGATACATACAAATGGTGCGTGCTTTCCTACTGGAGACCATACACCAAAAAGTGGTGCATCAAACTTAACTGCTATTACATCCTGACCTTTGTCATCAATGAGTGTCACCTTATCTGATTGTCTATCCTCAATGATAAGAGCGTCTCGGCTGAAAAGCTCATCTGACATTCCAAGGACTCCATTTTCAAGCTCAAACTGCTTCTGTTCATCTCCTAAGCAACCACTTCCATCATCTGCAATGATGTTTGCGGTAATCTTTGAATTAGGCTGATTGTCTTTTTCGAATCGTAGTGTATAAGTGTCTAAATCACAATTGAATGCTGGATGTCCGCCAATCGAGAAGTACATAGTTTCTTCGTTTGGATTTTCAACCTTCCATTCAACATTTACAGTATCATTTTCCAATCTGTAAGTGATTACAAGTAGGAATGAAAATGGATATTTCTTTCTTGATTCTTCGTTATCTTTAAGTAAGAAAACCAGCTCATTTTCAGTCTGTCTACCAAGCATAAAATCCATATCTCTGGCAAAACCGTGCTGCCCCATTTCATATGTCTGCCCTTTGAATACTGACTTTTTCTGATAGTAATTTCCTACAAGCGGGAAAAGCACTGGTGCTGTACGCCCCCAATATGCAGCATCTGCCTGCCACATAAGCTCCTTGCCATCAGCTTTTCTAATAAGTGATTTAATCTCTGCTCCATGTTCAGCAACTGTAAGCTTTATTTTGTCATTTTCTAATGTGTAGTTCATAATAACGTATCCTTCCGATTATAGTTCCATTTCATAGCAAAGCATTGGTTGCTCATACAACTCACATTCACCCACCTTATTAAATTGGAATGCTGAATAGCATTTAAGCGCTTTTAGATTATGCCTATTTACTAGGAAATGAAGGCTCTTATAGCTTCTATTTTTTAGCTCTTCCAGGCCTTTTTCAATCATCTCTTTAGCCAAGCCTTTGCCTTGGCAATCTGGGCTAACCGCAAGCCTTGAAAGCTCTCCACCTGGCTGTAATTCAGCTGTCCAACACTCTAAATTGTTAACAGAATCATCGTCGTCTATTGAAATAGCAGCAATTATCTTGCCCTCTTCTCTCATTACAAGCAAAGCATCCCTGGATAAATCAAAATCTATCTCTTCCATTGAAGGATAGTATTCATTCCAAGGGCAATATTCCCTACCAAGCTGTGACTTATAGAGTTTTAAAATTTCGTCTTTGTCTTTTGCTGTCGCTTTTTCTATTACTCGCATGTTGTCCTCCCTTTCTTGCTAGACACATTATGTCATTTTGTGTCTGTTCTAGCAAGAATTATCACTCAGGAACTCCATTTTTGATTCTATTTTCAAAATCCTACGGTTGAAATTTCTTTTTTGCTATTTGAACCGTAGGATTTTCTTTTAAACACCAAAAAACCTACGGCTAATTATTAAAAGTCTATAATCTAGCCGTAGGTCCACTTGTTTTGCTACGGTTGGATTCAAAAAATCTCACAAATTAGCCGTAGTTAAATCTTGTTTTCAATAATCTTTTGTAATTTCCCTACGGGTGAAAATTAGGAATTGTCTTTTGAACCGTAGGATTTCGAAAATAATTGCTATTTTAAGTCCAAATATAGTTTAGATAATCTGATACGTTATAAAATAGCAAGTCGGATATACTATTAATAACTATATAACTTCAATAATGATAACTATTCTAACTTACACATCTGTAGAGCGATAGATAATCCAGCTATGTCATTATTATAATCACTTTACTCTTAACAACTGCTCTGCTTCCTCAATAGATACACATCTTGCAAACCTCTCAGGCCACATCATCTCATTATAGTATCTATAAGTAGTCTCCGCATTCATATAGTCATTATCAAATGTAGAGTTGCATCCAGCTGGGACAATAACCTTATAGCCTCTATCAAAAGCAGACTTTACTGTGGCATCTATGCAGAAGTTTGTCTGGAGGCCCACTATCATAAGTTCCTTTGTGCCTATCTGTTCCAAATAAGATACAAAATTTGGATTTCCAAAGCAGCTATTCACTGTCTTGTTAAAAATACGTTCATTTCCTATTGGCGCAACCTGATCTGCAATTTCATAATCCTCATCCCCTACAGAGAATCCAGAACCTGGGCCATCGTCATGCTGTACATAAATGACCTCTACATCATTCTCTCGTGCTGTCTGTATCACCCTTGATGTATTTTCTATAAACTCCTGATAATTGTATAATCTTTCGTCTGTAATTCCTTTTTGTACATCAATAACCAGTAAAACCATTATTGCCCCCATTTCTATAAGTCAGCCACATCTACTACTTTTATTCCATTTTGCTTGAGAAGCTCAACAAACACGCCGTTTCCAGGTATTAGATTTCCTGAAAAAGTCCCATCATAAATAGTATTAACACCACAGGATGGACTCCTTGATTGTAGTATAACAAGCTCTGCTTTCTTATCTAGAAGAATTTGCAAAGCCTTCTTTGCACCATCTCTGAATTCAGCATCCACAGAATATCCATCCTTGTGCTTTACAACACCATCAACTATTTCCGCTGATTCCCTTGGTGTAGGAAGCCCTCCTAAAACTTCAGGACAAACAGGTACTACCTCATGACCTTTTACATATTCCAGGGTCTTTTCACTATAATTATTGCCCCCGTTATATTTGCAATTCTCGCCTAATAAACATGCACTAACACCTATGACCATGTAAGTATTCTCCTCTTAATTTCTAGGCGCATTATGGCATTTGTTGTTTATCAAGTCAACACTTGTTAAATGCAATAATTCATTATATTGTGTATAACATCCTTACTATTAAGCGGAGTTTCACTTGTTTCCATAGATAAAATCAAATTCTCCCCCAAATGATAGCCACTTCTGCTGTAATCATAAATCTTAAGCATATTCTTTTTTGCATAGTCTTCGTTGTCAATTAACCCTAGATGTTCCCAGTAAATTGTCTTTCTTTCTCTTATATTTAGAACTGCAAAATCTGGGTATACGATATGTCCGATAGAAAGTTCTAAATACGGTTCATATACGTAAGGCACGTTATATTTTTCAAACAAATCAGCTATTATCTTTTCTGACTTTGATCTAACTCTTTCCCCATTATTTGTTTGGATTTTACCATCCTCAAAAAATGTGTTTTGATTTCCAGCATGTTCCAACTTCCAGCGCTCTATATGCATTTCATCTGTTTCTATAATTGGCACTACTATATTTCGCTTACTTAAGGGAAGCTTATTATAAATAGAATGAATATCCTCAAAGTCACACCTTTTAATAGTCTTTTCGATTTCCTTTTCCATTTTCTTAAGCTTACTATTTACTGCCACCTCGTAGTCCCGCTGTATTATTTTCTTTACCAGTGTATATTCATCGTTCTTCGCATATTTGCTTTCACCTGTTTCAGGATCTACAAAATAATACTGAACGCAGTTATTGCTTGTTGACGACCTAATTCGCTTATTAGGAAGTCCCCTATATTTGACCAAATTCCTTTGTGATTTCTGCAGCAACTCACTTATTTCCGCCTGCTTTTCTATTAATAATTCCTTGTAATCTTTCATAAACTCATTTTCCTTATAAAAATATAGTTTTTTTCAATTTTCTACGGTTGAGAATTGATTTTCGTATGCTCACCCGTAGCGATTTCATCAAATCCGCAAAATACCTACGGCTATTCTTTGAACTCGCAAATCTTACCCGTAGTACACCAACTAGCACTACGGTTGTATCTACATAAACGCAATAATAGCCGTAGGTAAAACTCATAATCACTACTACTGCTCTTTATTACTACGGTCGAAAACTAGAAATACTAATTTGAACCGTAGTATTTTCGTAAAATTGGGATTTTTTCTTTGAAAATAAAATAAGACTCTTTAAAATGTTATAAATAAAAGTTAATGAAAAAGATTTCAATATAATATAACGTCAGAATTCAGATTTGTCAACAACTAGCTCCTACATTCCCGTATCAACTACCATATACAAGCCTAATTCGCTTATACATCTGGGAACGCCCCTTCATCAATCATTTCCATCATAATATCCGCAAACTTAGGGTCAAACTGGGAGCCTTTGCCCTTTTCTATCTCCCCGCGGACCACTTCAACAGGCAGAGCTCCTCTATAGCTTCTGGTACTGGTCATGGCGTCATAGGCATCGGCCACAGCGATGATTCTGGCTTCCTCTGGAATGTCCTCACCTGAGAGCCCTTCTGGATAGCCTTTTCCATCGTATCTTTCATGATGCCATTTAGCACCTGCTGCAAGCTCAGGCATTTCCTTTATATTGCCCAGAATCTTCCCGCCAATGCCTGGGTGCTTTTTAATCTTGGCAAACTCATCGTCTGTAAGTCTTCCCGGCTTGTTAATAACTTCATCAGGAACTCCTATTTTTCCAACATCATGCAGAAGCCCCATCATGAAAATCTGCTCCTGGTGCTTCTCATCATAACCATATCTCTTTGCTATCTCTTTTGAAAAAACTGCTACTCGTCCTGAATGGCCTTTTGTGTAATTGTCCTTGGCATCTATGGCGTCTGCTAGGCTTTCTACTACGTGAAGGAAAAGATTCTCATTCTCCCTTGTTTTCTCCTCAACCATGCCTTCAAGATTTCTCTGGAGCCTGATAAGTTCCACAGCATGCTTCACTCTAAGCACCAGCACGCTTGCCACAAAAGGCTTTCTAATAAAGTCCATTGCCCCAAGTGAAAGCCCCTTTGTCTCTGTATCCTCATCTTCGTTGCCTGTCAGGAAAATCACAGGTGTATCCCGCCAGCCAGCTTCTCTCTTTTTAAGCTCCTTGACTACTTCAAAGCCATCCATTTCAGGCATACTGATATCCATAAGGATAAGGTCTGGTGCAGGATTTTCCCTGGTGTACTCCAAAAGTGCCTTTCCGGATTTCAAAACTACTGCTTTGAGCCCAGAGCTTGTAAGAGTGTTCCAAGCTTTTTTTAAAATAATAGGATCATCATCTACAACTACAATCTGTGAAATCATTTTTGCCTCCCCAATGTATTCCTCCTGCTAGTTTATACCGGATTTTAATAGTGGTATACTCAACTTATGGAGGAGTACGATTTATGAATATTAATATACCTGGTATTGATGTAGAAAAAGCTATCAAAAACGCTGGTACAGAGGAACTCTTTTTAGAGCTCCTAGGTGATGTATACAAATTAATGGATGACAAGGTCGCTTCAGTAGAATCCAATCTTGCATCCGGGAATATATCCAACTATACGATCGAGGTACATTCACTAAAAACTACCTGCCGCATGGTTGGAGCCATGGAGCTTGGCGAGGATTTCTTTACTCTAGAAAAACTCGGCAAGGACAATAACGTGGATCAAATCAAAGTGCTTACACCAGGTGTTTTAGATGCATTTAAAGGTCTAAAGCCTTATCTTGAGCCATTTGCTTTAAATAGCCTTGGGCCTCAAAAAAGTTTTGATAGAGAGGCCCTGTCAAATATCCTAAATATGCTCATCACAGCTGTGAACGACTTTGATTTAGGAAGCGCCGAAGATGCTGCAAAACAACTTCTTTCCTATAAATGTGATGAAACTCTTTTAACCCAAATCAAAGACTTGGATAAGCTCGTTTCTAATCTGGATTTCGATGAAGCAAAAGAGCTTGCGCTACAAATACTTAGTAGCTTACAGGCCTACTCCGTCGGTATTGAACCATAGTTTGCAACGGCTTCATCCACTGTCATTTCTCCATTTACAATTGCGTAGGCTGCTGCTCTATATTGCTTTACGGCTGTATCGAGAAGCTCTGTATCCCTGAAGTTTACAGTTCTATCCTCTGGAAAGTCTGCTAGGGAAGCGTACACATCATCAAGAGAATAATCTGTGGTAGGTGTAATAAGTCGTTTCTCTGCTGCCATCAAACCAAGCTCTTCTTCGCTAGTAAGGAATCTAATAAACTCATTGGTCATATCAAGGTTTTGGCTATTTTTGTTTACGCAGAACAATAGGGAAACTGAATCCATATAATATCCACCCTCATCTCCGGAAGGTGCTACGTAAAAATCATAGTTGAAAGGGTTAGCCGAAAAAGCTTCGGACTGTCCTTCTCTCTTTTTTGTTCCAGAGACAACATCGCCTGAGCAAAGCATCATAGGAACATCTCCTTCGAAAAATCTCAAGATTACTGAATTGTAGTCATCTTCGATTTCCGCTGAACATTTAGCAATATCTATGCATCCTGAGTCTACAAGCTCTTGTAGTCGCTCTAAAGATGGCCTCATTGCCTCACCTGCTGATGGTTCCAAATTATTAAGGCCCTCCTCGATACTTCTATCATCCTTTACAGTCTTGGCAAACATAGGATAGCTAAATGCATAGCCGATACCTGGCGTAGTTGTTGTGTTTGCTCCCATAAGAGGTGATTCATAGCCAGCTTCTTTGAGCTGTTGGCATACATCCTTCAATTCCTCAAATGTGGTAGGAACCTCAAGGCCTTCCTTTTCAAAAATGTCCATATTTACAAGCATTCCATAGGATGTGGCAAATACAGGCAATGTGCGGATTTCTCCATCATCCATCTCCCATGTAACGCTAGGACGAATGCAATCTAAATTGATTTCAAGCTCAGGGTCAGACAAAATCTCTGCCCCATCAAACAGTGGTGCAAATTGCTCATCCCCGTACATCCATGGCTGCACAACGTAGATATCTGGTGGCTCCTGGCCAGCAAGTGCAGGACCGATCGTATTTCTGTAATCATCCAGATATGTGTACTCAATCTCACCATTTGGATAGAGCTCGTAAAATCTGTCGATGGTGCTCTCCAGAGATTCAAAGTTTGAATAGGTTCCCACCACAGACAGCTTATACTCAGTGTCTGCTTCATATTTTGAGGAGAACTGGTTCGTTGAATTATCTTGCTGATCAACCTGAGTCTCACTTTGTTCCAAACTCTGATTTTGAGTCTGTCCACAGCCTGCCGATGTAATCGCCAGCATTGATATGAAAGTCATAGATAATATTGTCTTAATCTGTTTATTCATGTTCTCTCCTTTCTTTATCAGCAACCTTTGCAAAGAAATCATCTATCAAAGACGTGATTTCAGTTTCACTCTTCTCCTTAAACCTATCTCGAATAATCTTGTCCGTCTCCCCTTCATCCAGATTTTCCAGCTTGTCATCCATAAGAATCAGCTCCGTTTCATGGGACTTTAAATAGGCTTCTGCCTGCTCCGTAGATTTTGACACTGCCACCTCGTATTTATTCGATAGCAATTCCATAAGCCTGCGTAAAAATTGGATATCTTCATCCACTAAAAGAATTTTATGCTTCTGTTCAGTCTCATCAGCCACCTTTTTAATCAAATCAGAAGATAGATAAGTGAGAAGCATATTCTCAAGCCGTCCTGTATCAATTGGCTTTGTTAGGTAATCATCAAAGCCTGCATTTATATACATTTCCCTCATTCCGGATACCGCATTTGCGGTAAGGCAAATGACAGGCGTTTTAGCGTTCGGCGTGTCAGTGCACTCTTTCATTTCCTTTATAGTTTCAATGCCATCCTTATCAGGCATCATATGATCCAGGAAAATCACGTCATAGAAATTTCGTTTAAACAAAGTCAAACAAGCATCTCCGCTTTCCGCGGTATCTATCTGTATCTTAGTTTCCCTAAGTAGATTTCCAAAAACCTTAAGGTTGATTTCATTATCGTCAACTACAAGGATTCTCGCATCTGACGCCACAAAACGTACTTTGTACTGCTCTCTTTCCTTAAGAAAACTCTTGTAGGCCGAGTCAAATTCCCCTAGCGGATCCCATTTCACAACCTTTTGTTTTAAATCAAAGGAAAAAACGGAACCCCGACCATACTCACTTTCTACCTGGATTGAGCTTCCCATCATATCCAAGAAGCTTTGGGCAATGGCCATTCCTAGGCCAGTTCCTTCTATGTTGCGATTCTTCTTTTCATCAATTCGCTCAAAGGCTGCAAATAATTTGTCCAAATCCTCCTTTTTAATGCCAATTCCTGTATCCTCCACGCTCACATGAAGCATTACATAATCAGGATTGTCTTCACATTTAGTGCTGTTGATTGAAAAGGTTACGCCGCCCTCCTTTGTATATTTCACAGCGTTTGAAAGAATATTGGTAATTACCTGCTTAATCCTTATTTCATCACCGTGCAAACATCTTGGAATATTTGGGTCCACATCTAGCTTGAAAATAAGATTCTTTTCATCAGCCTTTCTCTGAACCATATTTACAATATCATTCAAAAGTGATGCGCAATTATAATCCACATTAATGATTTCCATTTTCCCTGCTTCAATCTTTGAGAAATCGAGGATATCATTGATGATTCCAAGGAGCGTGTTCCCGGCAGCCCTGATATTTTCTGAATACATTAGGATTTCGTCATCGTGGCTGTCTCTTAAAATCATTTCATTCATGCCGATTATGGCATTCATTGGAGTCCTAATATCGTGTGACATTGTGGATAGGAAATAGGACTTCGCTTCATTTGCTTGGTTTGCCGCCTCAGCCGCAACTGTAAGTTTTCGATTATAATTCTGCAGGATTATTAGGTTGAAATGAAGTAGAATCATTAGTCCAAAGGTAACAATTCCTAAAATCAACCAATCGATAGACCTATTCATAGTCAGTTCCGCTGCAGGAATATAAGCAATAAGGAACCATGAGTCCAAACCGCTTAAAGGGGTATAGGCAATCACACAATCCTCATCCTTAGAATTGTGAATATGCATGGAACCAATATCTGTGTGAATTGTCTCCACTACTTCTTTGTACTCCTGCGCTGAAATAGAATTGTAGGACTTGAAATACTCAAAGAAATTGCTATTTTTCAAGGACTTTCCATGAATCATGTAGTCCCCATCCCAATCTATTAGGGATATCTCCACATTTTCATACTCACCCTTAAGAAATACCAGCTTCTGCTCCAGACGGCTTACTGGAACCACTCGAATTATAAGGGCGTCTCGCATCTCTTCTGTCTCACTATCCAAGACCTTAATGTTGTTTAAAAAGGCAATAGACTGAACACCATTCAGTGGATTAGTGTACGCCCTAGTCAAATTGACCGCACCATCAACGTTACTGATTTCCATGTTTTCAAAAATATTAATATGGGAATAATTTACTGAGTAATCCGATGGATCTGTAGACCTGGCGTTAGTGGAAATGCCCGCCATAGAGCCATCGTCTATATAGATAAGATGTCCTGAAATCTCGGGAGAAATTTTTGCTTTTCGAATATAAGAAATGGCCTCATCAACTGTCATAGGAGTCCCTGCCTCCGCAGACCCGTTGATGTAATTAGCCCAAATATCACACAGATGCTGCTCATCCTCCAAATAATTGGCGACAATCTGCTCTGTTGTGGTTGTCATTTTCTCAAAAGACGCAATCGAAGACTGATTTGATTCTACTGCTCTATCGTTAGCATACTTCACGATAATGAAAAGAATCAAACCTACTATCAAAATATTGATGATTACAATATATCTTTTCTTCAACGCTCGTCCCCTGTACATAGTTCACAATTAACTTATAGTGTACAGGTTAATTATAACATTTAACATGCAGGGAATTTGTTAACAAATCATTAATTTCTAGATTTCAAAGTCCAAGCAGCTTCTAATTTTAGTGTAAGGTCTCACCTTTCCATCTGCCACAGCAACATGCTCTGGATGTACTGCATAGCCTTTAAGCGCCTCCTCACTTTCAAATGTAGAATCAAGCATTAAATCTGCATTTGAGCTTGCAAGGCCATTGATGTTCACTTTGATATCAATCATTCCTGGGATTTTTCCAGCCAAACCTTCTAATCCTTCTTTGATTCCAAGCTTTACTTGCTCCTTTTCTTCAGCTGAAAGCTCGTCCTTAAGTGTCCATAAAATAATGTGTTTTACCATGTCGTCTCTCCTTTTATAAGTTTTTTCATTACTTAAGTGCCTGTGCCCACTCGACCTCTTTGAAGCCCAGAAGAACTGTATCATCAGTAATAACAAGTGGTCTTTTCACAAGCATTCCATCTGTTGCCAAAAGATCAAGCTGCGCTTCTTCACTCATATCTGGAAGCTTCTTTGAAAGTTCCATCCCTCTATAAATCTGGCCGCTTGTATTGAAAAATTTCTTAAGAGGCTGACCACTTTTTTCATATGCAGCTTTTATTGTAGCTTTGTCTGGGTTGCTGCCTTTGATATCAATTAAATCATACTTGATTTTATTATCATCAAGCCACTTCAGAGCCTTTTTACAAGTAGTGCATCTTTCATAACAATAAACTTTAATCATAATCCTAGTCCTCCTATTTTAAATATTATTAATATCCATTCCGAATTTACAAAGATCTACCTTTCCGTTTTGGACAACGATTCCATCTGCCTCTAAAAGATTCTGCTGAACACCAGCTCCTCCAAATACGTACTCATCCGCCAGCTCACCTTTGGAGTTTACTACTCGATAGCAAGGAATGTTTTCAAAATCTGGATTTTTGTGTAAAGCATTCCCAACTGCTCTGCTCATTTTAGGATTGCCTGCCATAGCAGCCACCTGGCCATAGGTTGCCACCTTTCCCTTAGGGATACGCTTTACCGCTTCGTATATGCGTTTTGTAGGGGAATCCGTCACCAAATCATAGCTTTCCGCAATCATTCTTTTAACATCATCGTCCGGAATGCTTCCATCCAAGATCACGGTGTTCCAATGTTCCTTGTTCTGGTGATAGCCAGGGAGCACTGAATCATAGGTGCGCCTCCAGAAATCTATCCACTCCGGGTCGCATTTCAAATTCAAACAGATCTGCCCGTCTTTTTCATATGACCAAAGGAACGCCTTTTTACTTGGCTTCACCCTAATGAGTTGCCAGTTAGGATCGTGAAATGGTGCCTCCTGATATGTATAAGGAAATGTAAGACCGTAGCTTAATGCTTCCTCTCTGGTTTTCATTATAGTCCCCCTTTTACCAAACAAATGGAATAATCCTATATTTTACCCGCTCTTTGTACTGCTTGTATCCAGCAAGCCCCTCTTCTAGGACCTTCTCCTCATTACGAATGCGCTTTGCAATGATTGGAAGATATACAAGCATTATTACAAATGAAAAAATAGAGCCTAGGATAATTGGCATAGCTAAAAATAGCAGAACTGTTGCCATATACATTGGATGGCGCACTATTCCATATAGGCCTGTATCAACCACCTTTTGGCCTTTCTGCACTTCTATGGTTCTTGAAAGATATTCATTTTCTCTAAGCACCTCAGCGTATAGCAAATAGGCTAATAGAAAAATCACTGTGCCTGCTATCGTCACCCACGCTGGTAGCACCAGCCATGAAAATCTGAAATTAAAACCAGCAATTATGAAGGATGACAAAAACATTAGACCGCTGAACAAGACCACTTCCTTTTGCTCCATCTGTTCTTCCTTTGCATTTAATCGCTTCCGCAAAAGCTCTGGATTTTTCTTCATCAGAATCAATCCCGCTACAAACATAGGAATAAAAAGCACTCCCATAAGCAACCAGGCCTGCCAAAATACAAAGCTCCCAGCCGCTGGAAATAGTAGCAATCCCACTAATATTACTCCAGCAAAAAATTTAATTAGTGCAGAAATCAGTAATTTATTTGTCATAGCTTGCTCCCCCCAATAATCAGCTTACATCCAGCTGTTTACAATTGCTATTTCCTCAATATATCCTGCATCATCATTTGGTGTTTCCAAAATAAATGGAAGATTTTGAAGAACCGGATGTGTTGCAATTCGTTTCATGGCTTCCATTCCAATGCACCCCTGTCCTAGCTTCTCATGGCGGTCTTTTGCTGCTCCGCATTCATTTTTACTATCATTAAAATGAATTGCCTTCAATCTGTCCAAACCGATGATTTTATCAAACTGTGTAAGCACACCATCAAGGTCATTTACGACATCATAGCCACCATCCCAAACATGGCATGTATCAAGGCAAACTCCCAGTTTGTCACTAAGCGTAGTGCGGTCAATAATTTCTCTTAATTCCTCAAAAGTTTTGCCCACCTCTGAGCCTTTGCCAGCCATAGTCTCTAAGAGCACTGTGGTCTGCATCTCAGGGAAAAGTGCTTGATTCAAGCCGTCAGCAATCTGCTGAATTCCGGTTTCTGGGCCCTGGCCCGTATGAGAACCTGGATGGAAATTGTAGTACTGATTTGGAACCTGCTCCATTCTTTGCAAATCCTGCTTAAGCATATCGAGAGCATTCGCTCTGGTCTCTGGCTTTGCAGAGCAAAGATTCATAGTGTAGCTGGCATGGGCTACAAGTGTACCAAATTTCTTCTCCTGCAATATTTGCTGAAGCTTTTCAACATCTTCTGGCTCTATATCCTTTGCTTTTCCACCACGTGGATTTCTTGTAAACCATGCAAATGTGTTTCCTCCAAAGTCTACCATCTGGCGTCCCATCGCCTCATATCCGTTTGTCACTGATAAGTGACAGCCTATGTATATCATTAAAAATCTCCTTACTAGTCATATTTTTCCGACGTGCTTATGCTTCCTCAACAAACATTCCGGTAAGTCTTGGTACATTAAATCGGCTTACAAACAAATCGCATTTGCATAAAAATGTAAAAAACGCGTTATGGCCTTCCCCTGCAAAGGATTCATAATTGGCCTGCCCTTTAGAAAGAATAACATCAGCATTATCAACTGCATCTTTAGCTAAACCCTGCAATCTTCTATATACTGTACCTGCGATTTTTTCTCCATTCGTAATTACGGTAAACTCGTCTGTCAAACCAACATATTTTGCATCTTCTATAGTAGCATCATTATATGCTTCACCGCCACGAACCATTACAGTTATTTCAAGATTTGGGAACTGCTTTTTAAGCTGGCGAAGGAAAAGTTTATCCAGTACAATCTCTCCACAATTATCTGTGAGAAGTAAAAATGTTTTCGCACTGCTGCACTGCTCGCAAAAAGATTCAAATATTGCCTGCTCATCAGCTCTCATATCTGTGTCTTTGAATAACTCAAAAAATGTATTTTCATCTACATCCTGCATCACACCAAAATCAATATAATTCCCAATTCGAGCCATCACAAGAGCAGTAGCAAGCGAATTATCGCTTGCTTCTATTTTCTCTTCTAAGCCCTGTTCCATGGAAAGTACCAAATCATTATATTTTTTATTAATGTCTCTAAAACTCGGCATTGGTCCAATGTATTTTTCATATGCCTCATTAAATGCAAAATTCATCTCTGCACTACATGCATTTTCATCACGATTATCAAGTATATTTTTAACCTCTTTTAAATATTCCTTGTCATCAGTCTTTAGCTGTTGTCTATCATACATGCATTTTGCACAGCTTGGTGTAAGTTTCATCTAGTAAAATCTCCTCTTCCATATGCAAACTCTTGAGCCTGCCTTGCAATTGATTATATCAAATCTAGCGTCAGCTGTTCATATCTCTCAGGCAAATCATTCAAGTAGCTAAAGCAATCATCAGGTTTATAAAGGATGTTATGTGCTTTACAAGTATCCTCGAAAAGTTGCATTAGTTTTTTGTTGTTAGGACTTGGTACATTATATGAATTGCCATAAGTTTTAATGTATTTTTCTTTCAATCCTGGAAAATTTTTATCCAATGCCTCATAAAAATATTCCCTGTCACCATCCCTAAGAGTTACGCCCATGTCAAAGCAAATAATGCCCTTCACACCTACGCGAATACATTCTTCTAGTATCGCATTTACGTTTTCTTCTGTATCGTTTACAAAAGGAAGAATTGGTGTCAGCCAAACCACTGTCGGGATGCCACGTTTTTGCATCTCCTCTAACACCTGTATTCTCCGCTTCGTGTTGCAGACATTTGGTTCTAGGATAGCGCACAAGTCATCGTCATAAGTAGTCAATGTCATCTGCACTACCGCCTTTGCCTTCTGATTAATTTCATCCAAAAGATCAATGTCCCTAAGAATCCTGTCTGACTTTGTCTGAATCGCTATGCCAAATTCGTATTTAGAAATGATTTCTAGGCATTGTCTTGTGAGCTTTAACTGCTCTTCGCAGTGCATATATGGATCTGACATAGAACCTGTGCCAATCATACATTTCTTTCTTTTTGATTTAAGAGCGGACTCTAAAAGCTCTGGGGCATTCTGCTTCACCTCAATATCCTCGAAGGCATGGGTAAACTGATAGCATTTGCTTCTGCTATCGCAATAAATACAGCCATGAGTGCAGCCACGATATATGTTCATGCCGCATCGACCGTTATTTGCAGTTAGTATCCCCTTCGCATTTACGAAATGCATTTACTCCTCCATCATCATTGATAATTCTATCTCATCCTCATCCACTACCCCAGTCTCTTTAAATCCAAGACCATGATATAGTTCCAATGCTTTATCATTCTCTAAATTACATGTTAGAGTCACTCTATCCGAGTTTCCAAAAGGCTTAGTTTCAATGTAATCCATAACCTGTTTTAAAGCAGATTTTCCATAGCCTTTGCCCTGATGCGCCTCGTCAATCATCATATGCCAGATGTCATATTCTGGAATGTCATAGTCGTAAATCACCATCACATAGCCAACCATCTCATCATCATCATTATAAATACCAAAAGGCTGACATTGGTCGCGATATACATAGGCCTGCGCCAGGCTGCGTATTGGATGAGAAACAAACTTTTCCTGTCCCTCACCTAGCTTTAAATTAAATGCATCAATAAAGTTTTCTTCTGTTATTTTTCTAATATTAATCATGTGAATCCTCCATAAAATGTTAATGCTAGTTTCTAAAGGCTTGTATGAACATCTATGAAGGCTTGTGAAATGTTAAAGAACTGCCCTAATTATACAAAAACACCGTGGCACCTAGCCACGGCAAATAGAATTCTTTTTATGCAACAACCGAGGCCTTCAACAGATATTCAGAAATAGTATTTTTTCTATTCATCATAATTGAACACCTCCTCTTTCTTTGATTGTTTATAAAATGGATTATACACAGGTTCTATAAGTTGCGCAAGAGTACTAAAATGATTTATGTAATTTCCAAAAATCGATAGTCTCCTGCAAATCTGCCTCATCTGCAAAAAGATTCATCTTTTTTCCTATAGCTATGGCCATATCAACATACATATTGGCCCTTGCTGTAATTACATAATCGCCAACAACCAAATCATCCTTAACTGAATGTGTTGATTCTATCCCCTTTAATACTCCTGCCTTGTCTAATTCATCTACACCGTTGCATATTCCTGCAACAAGGCCCTTATTGTTCACAACTGCACGGATAAAGGAATATACTTCTTCATTATCAATGGCTGAAATGTCGCCACCTGGCATCAAAAGCAGTTCTACCTCTTTAGGATCAATTTCGTTTAATCCGCAAGTCGCGTTCATCGAAAACTTCTCCTGAGCTGTAACCGACTTTCCATCTACTGTAGCAAATACTATTTCATGTCCAGTGCACTGAAGAAAATAATTCGTAATTACGATTTCATAAATGCAACAAGTCTCATATAATAATACAACTGTTTTCATAAATATAATTCTACCTTCCTATCTTGTTATTAATCCGCATTATATCAATATTGTGGATTGTCGTCCATATCTACAACAAAAACTCCCGTATTTTCTCTTCTACAAGCCTAACATCAATTGGTGCATCTGATGACTCCATAGTTGTGATTAAATCCCGGCCTTGAAGGTAGCCATTTTTCTCATAATCTTGTATCTTCTTAAAATTCTTTGATGCATAATCCATATCTGAAAGAATTCCTAGATGCTCCCAATAAATAGTCTTTCTTGTAATTGTATTCAATACGACAAAGTCAGGATATACCGTACTATAGCCCAGTTCTAGCATCGGCTCATATTGATAAGGAACATTATACTTATCCAAGGCATCAGCAATAATCTTTTCCGACTTTGATCGTACCATCTCTCCTCGATTTGTCTGATATAGACCTTCTTCTGGGAATGGATTCTGCTGCCCCGGATGTTTTTCTAACCAGTTTTGAATATATATATCATCAGGTTCTATTAGTGGGGTTACATACCTTTTTCGCCCCTCATTCAAATTGTCATACACATCCGTTAATTCTTTTATATCATATAGACTGATAAACTTATCTATACGTTTATGCAATATCTTTAATTTCTCATTTAATGCAAGTTCATAATCTTTTTGAATATATTTTCTAATAGCTTTCTCATCCTCAGCCCCCATATACTTTCTTATGCCATTCATCTTATCAACATAATAATATTGAAAATTGCCACGGCATCGAGATACATGAATCTGCCCATTGCCTAAATCCTTGTACTTAGATACATTTCTATTAGAGCGCTTTATAAGAATATTTAGCTCTTGTATCTGTTCTTCTAACTTCTTTTTATGATTTTCCATTACTCCTCCACATCAATTATTTTGTTAATACATCCTTGCCTATTCTAAAGCTCCTCATTTCAAATAAGTTGTTGCCCTATACAGTTTTTTTTAGAAATCCCCTCCAAAAAACTGTACTGAAATTTTCTGTTTACATAAATGTACAGTTATTTTTTATCTCTTGTGATAAATAACTGTACGACAAACCACTCATTTTAAACTTAAACAGTGTTTTCTGGCTATAGTATAAAAATCACTGTCGATATAAATAAACAATGACAGTGTTTTTAGATGGCAGCATCAAAAAAACTGTATCATCATAATCTAAGCGCTTTTCGCTTTTATTAGCGTACAGTTATTTTCATAAAAAACCGTATAATCACTGTACTTCTGCTATTTCATTCTCTTTCCAAACGTGAAAACTGTGGCGAATTGCCACATAAGTGATAAAAATAGAACACTTTTCATAACTCGAACGATAATATAACGTTCAAAAGCAACTTTGTCAATACCCAATCCTGAAAATCTGAATGATAAACCAATCTATCTACAAATCAAATACCAGATATTGTCATTTTATTGTCACGAGACAATAAAAAAGCTCTGAGGGCATTGAATTCTCAATGTCCTCAGAGCAATAAACTCTATTCTAATTCCACAGTTCCTGGTGGCTTAGAAGTAAGATCGTACATTACGCGGTTAACACCCTTAACCTCGTTGATGATACGGCTCATAACGCGCTGAAGTACCTCGAATGGAATCTCAGAAGCTTCTGCTGTCATGAAGTCTACTGTTTCAACGGCGCGAAGTACTACTGCGTAGTCGTAAGTACGCTCATCACCCATTACACCTACTGAGCGCATGTTTGAAAGTGCTGCAAAGTACTGATCTGGAAGCTTTGCAAGACCTGCCTCTGCAAGCTCTGTACGATAAATATAATCAGCATCCTGAACGATGCGAACCTTTTCTGCTGTAACTTCGCCAATGATACGAATACCAAGGCCTGGGCCTGGGAATGGCTGACGGAATACAAGGTATTCTGGCAAGCCAAGCTCTAAACCGACCTTACGTACTTCGTCCTTGAAAAGATTGCGAAGTGGCTCGATGATTTCTTTGAAATCAACATAGTCAGGAAGACCACCTACATTATGATGAGACTTGATAACTACTGACTCACCGCCAAGGCCTGATTCAACAACGTCAGGATAGATAGTTCCCTGTGCAAGGAAATCAACAGTACCAATTTTCTTAGCTTCTTCTTCGAATACTCGGATGAATTCCTCACCAATGATTTTACGCTTGCGCTCTGGCTCCTCAACACCTGCAAGCTTTGCGTAATAACGCTCTGCTGCATTAACACGAACAAAGTTAATATCAAATGCGCCCTCTGGGCCAAATACCGATTCAACCTCATCACCCTCGTTTTTGCGAAGAAGGCCGTGATCAACGAAAACGCATGTAAGCTGCTTTCCAATTGCCTTTGCAAGAAGTGCTGCTAGAACAGATGAATCAACACCTCCGGAAAGTGCAAGAAGCACTTTTCCTGAACCTACGCGCTCTCTAATTTCTCCGATTGTCTGCTCAACGAAGGAATCCATACGCCATGTTCCTGCTGTCTGGCAGATGTTTCTAACAAAGTTGTGGAGGATTTCCTTTCCACGAACAGTATGAAGAACCTCTGGATGGAACTGGATAGCGTAAAGCTTTTTATCTTCACAAGCTGCTGCTGCAACAGGGCAATCATTAGTGTGAGCAATGATGTCAAACCCAGGTGCCACTGAAGAAATATAGTCAAAGTGGCTCATCCATACAACTGTTGAATCCTCAACACCTGCAAAAAGAGTATCCTTTGATCCGTCAATAAATGTCTCAGTTTTGCCATATTCACGAACTGGCGCTTTCTCAACCTTACCGCCAAGAACATGCATCATAAGCTGTGCGCCATAGCAAAGACCAAGTACTGGAATACCAAGTTCAAAAAGTTCCTTAGTATAGGTAGGTGCCCCTTCCTCATAACATGAATTAGGACCTCCTGTCAGGATAATTCCTTTAGGATTCATCTCTTTAATTTGGTCGATAGGGGTACGATAAGAATAAATCTCACAATAGACATTACATTCTCTGACACGACGTGCCACGAGCTGATTGTATTGTCCGCCGAAATCAATAACAATGACTTTCTCTTGATTCATAGCAGCTCCTTACTAGATAAATTTTTCTAAAGTATAGATGAAATTTTCAAAATCTTCAACAAAAAAACTTAATATTAACAGGATTTCATTCGATACAATATTTAGATATGAAGAAAAAGGAGTTTCTATGAGTGTAAGCGTAACCAATTCATTAAGCATAAGATTGTTTTACAATCGCTACGCATCGGTAGCAAGTGGCTCTACTAGAAAGAGTTCTACCACTGGTACCCTTTCTTTTGCTGATGCTACTGCTCTGCGCAATGCCATAAGAAATCTCCAGGATTATAAATTCGAAGACGTAACCAAAGACCAGATTCAAGAAAAGCTAAAAGCATTCACTGACACCATGAACAATACCCTTGAGTCTGCAGTTAAATATGGAAGGGGAAGCACTTCTGTAAAAAATGCAGCATCCACTATAAAAAATCTTAATACTCAATATGCTTCCGATTTAGCCAAAATCGGTATTACTGTAAATAAAGATGGCAGTATGTCACTGTATGAAAACGCTTCAAAAAACTACTCTGTCAGCAAGTTCTCAGAATTCTTTGATAAGGACTCCCAGTACTTGACTGATTTATATAGCGCAGCAAAACGTATTACTAGAAGAGTCGATGTGCGAATTTAACTTGAATTTTTGCCTCTTTTCGACTACATTTAATATGTAATATTTTGTTTATTCGGAGGCAATAAAATGGCTTTTGGTAAATCCTCAAAACGAGGACTTAAAATAATCATCGTAGGATGCGGAAAAGTTGGCCGTACCCTTGTTGATAGACTTTCTAAAGAGGGTCACGATATTGTAGTAATCGATCAGAAACAGGATCGAATCGATAATCTTACAAATCTATACGACATAATGGGAATTCAAGGAAACGGTGCCAGCTACAGCATTCAGGTTGAGGCTGGCATTAAAGATGCAGACCTCATTATTGCCGTTACAAACTCTGATGAGCTTAATCTACTATGCTGTACAATTGCAAAGCAGGTAGGTGACTGCGCTTCTATCGCCAGAGTTAGAAATCCAGACTATTCAAAGGAAATTTCATATCTTCAGGAGAAACTGGGTCTTGTTATGATTATCAACCCAGAGTTTGAAGCCGCAAGAGAGATTTCATCTATTCTCTCATTGCCATCTACCCTTGAAGTATCCTCATTCGCTCACGGCCAGGCTGAGCTTGTTGAGTTCGCCATTGAAGAGGGAAATGTTTTGGATGGTCTCACTATCAAAGATTTAAGCTCAAATATTTCCAGCAAGGTGCTGATTACTGCAGTAAAACGTGGCAGTGATGTTGTAATCCCATCCGGCGATTATACTCTCAAGGCTGGTGATATTGTTTGTGCCGTTGGTGCTAGACGATTTGCCCGTACCTTCCTTAATGAAATCGGTTTCAAAACAAGACAGGTACGTGATTGCTTAATTGTTGGTGGTGGAAAATCTTCCTTCTACCTGGCAAAGCTATTGCTCCAGGCCAGAATCAATGTACGAATCATTGAGCGTGATAAGGAGCGCTGCGAGGAGCTTTCTGTTATGCTTCCAAAAGCTACTATCATTAATGGAGATGGTGGTGATGAAGCCCTACTTAGAGAAGAAGGTATCGAATACGTTGAAAGTTTCGTTCCACTTACCGGAATCGACGAAGAAAACATCCTTTTAACTCTTTATGCTAATCAGGTTAGCAATGCAAAGGTTGTTACAAAGGTTAATAGAATCAGCTTTGACAACGTATTGTCTCAGCTCAACTTAGGATCAGTGGTTTATCCACGACACATCACAGCAGAGTCAATTATCGCTTATGTACGTGCAAAGAGTGCATCAGGCGATGGTGATGATATTCTTACACTCTACCACCTATTCGATCAAAAGGTAGAGGCTATTGAATTCAATATTAGTGAGCAGTCAAAGGCAACTGGAGTACCATTCTCTGTTCTTCAGTTTAAGGACAATGTGCTTATCGCCTTTATCAACCGCAACGGTACAATCATCATCCCTAGCGGTTCCGACACTATTGAAGTCGGTGATACTATAATGGTTGTCACAACCCACACTGGCTTCGGCTCTATACTTGATACATTGAGGTAATCGGATATGAATACTTCCGTTATTCGTTTTATTTTAGGATATGTTGTTGGATTCCTCGGCTTGTTCCTGATGCTTCCTATCATGGTCGCACTCATATATCACGAGGATGTATGGATTTACTATGCAGTTGTCGCATTTCCTTGCCTAGTCATAGGAATCCTAAACAGCTATTTCCGTCCAAAAAAATTTGTTTTCTATTTAAAAGAAGGATTCTTCTGCACAGGCGCATCTTGGGTTGCCCTTTCTGTAATCGGTGCCCTTCCACTTCGCCTTAGCGGAGAGATTCCACATTATGTAGATGCTTTATTTGAGGCAGTTTCCGGATTCACCACCACTGGTGCATCCATCCTTGATAACGTAGAGTTGCTTACTCACGCCTCTCTATTTTGGCGAAGCTTCACTCACTTTGTTGGTGGTATGGGAGTTTTAGTATTCCTGCTTACAGTCATTCCACTTGCCGGTGGTGAGGGCTCTCAGTTCAATCTGATGAAAGCAGAATCACCTGGACCTTCTGTTGGCAAGCTTGTTCCTAAGTTAAAAAACACTGCCCAGATGCTTTATCTTATCTACATTGGACTTACACTTTTAGAGTTTATACTTCTACTTATTGCAGGCATGACACCATTCGAAGCAATCAACACTTCAATTGCCACAGCTGGTACTGGTGGATTTGGTATCTACGCCAATAGTATTGCTGGTTTCAATGTTGCATGTCAGTGGATTGTAGCAATATTCATGTTTATATTCGGTGTAAACTTTAACTTTTACTACTACCTGCTCTTCCATCACGCAAGAGATGCTTTCAGAATGGAAGAAGTTAAAATGTACACCGCACTTACAGTTGGTTCTATCGGAATCATCACTATAAACATTTTAAATAGCAGCGCAAACCTTTTTGAAGCCGTGACAAAAGCAGCCTTCCAGGTAACATCAATTCAATCATCTACTGGTTTTTCTACTGCAGATTTTGCTCAGTGGCCACAGACCAGCCGATGCGTGCTTGTTCTTCTGATGTTCATCGGTGCCTGCGCTGGTTCAACTGGTGGTGGTATAAAGGTATCGAGATTCGTGCTTATGGGAAAGGCCGTACACAAAGAGTTAATCAGCTACATCCATCCTAGAAGCGTCAGAAAGACTCGCATGGATGGCAAGCCAGTTAACCATGATACAATCCGTTCCAACAACGTATTTTTTGGAACATTTATGCTTATCTTCTTTGTAAGTGTATTTGCACTTTCATTCGAAGATTTAGATTTCTCAACAATATTTACAGCTGTTATAGCTACAATGAGTAATATTGGACCTGGACTTAGCATGGTTGGTCCTGCATCAAATTTCGCTTTCTTCAGTGATTTTTCAAAGATTATCCTTATCTTTGATATGCTTGCAGGTCGACTTGAATTGTTCCCAATTCTTATGCTCTTCCATCCTAATATATGGACTGATTTGTTTAAGAAACGTCGCTGTAAAGAATTGAAACACGCAGGAAAAGTACTTAAAAAATGAAATTAAATACAACAATTTTAGAAATGACTGATGCCTATTTGCATCAGTCATTTTATCAATCTAACGAAAAACTAAATATTATAGACTGTCGAGATATTGAAGGCACTAGATGCTATCTTGATGATGTTGCCAAGGCAGAACTCATAAAACGAATAAGCGATGAGCCCGCCGATGGAATTCACTTTATAGATTCAGGCAACTACCACTACCTCACCCTTCTTTGGCTGAGGAAAATCACCGTAGATTTCAACCTGGTTTTATTCGACCATCACCCTGATGATCAGCCACCAAGCTTTGGTATGATTACTTCTTGCGGAGGATGGGTATTAGAAGCAAAAGAAACATTACCTCATTTAAAGAATGTTTATACTTTTGGCGTTGGTGAAATGCCCGATATTTCTGATATTCCTACGGATTTACCACTATATATTTCCATCGATAAAGATGTGCTCACCACTGATTATGCCATCACTGATTGGGACCAAGGAACAATGACCTTGCCTGAAATGACAGATATTCTGGGAAAAATTTTTTCCACACGTGAAATATATGGAATAGATATCTGCGGAGATTCTGGAGAAATGGCAGAAAATGGTGCTTCAATCAATAATCAGACAAATGCAACTCTTTTTGACTTTTTGTCACAAAAAAAATAAAATAGAAGTAAGAAAAGTATCAAATCAAATGTGATTGGAGGGAACAACTATGTATCCAGTAATTACCATCTCAAGAGAATTTGGCAGCGGCGGTCATAGCATAGGCGAGGCTGTGGCAAAACAGTTGAACATCCCATTTTATGACGGAGAAATCGTTAACCGCGTAGCAATAGAAAGCGGTTACGCAAAGGAACTTATAGAGACCCAGGGTGAGTATACTTCATCTACAGCAATGTGGTTTGACATCTCTGCAGCTGGAACAATGTACTTCCAGAGCCCACAGGATGAAATCTTTATCGCTCAGAAAAAGGTAATCCTTGATTGTGCAAGCAAGGGCCCATGTGTAATTGTTGGACGTTGTGCCGATTATATCCTCAGAAAAGAAGGAGTTCGTTGCATGAACGTCATGATTCATGCAGATATGGAACATAGAAAAAAACGTGTATTAGAGCGCTATGAGAATATCGAGAATGTCAGCATTGAAAAGAGACTTGCAAGGAAAGACAAACAGCGTAAAACATATTACAAATACTACACTGATAAAAATTGGGGTGACTTCCGTGAATACGATGTAATCCTTGATAGCGGTACCTTAGGTGAAGGAATGTGTGTAAAAACTATCTGCGATTTAGCAGCAGCATTCCCAGAATAAAATAAGAATTAATTGGAAGAGGCATAGCTTTAGCTAGCCTCTTCTTTTGTTTCAAGAAGGTTGGCACAAAAAAGGGACTTAGTCACAGACTAAGTCCCTTAATAAACCCCATATTTACTGCATATTATGCAATCTGCTTTGTATAGGCATCAGCAGCAGTGCAAATAATACTCCATAGAATAAAGATAACACCGCTACTGCCATGTTTGGTCCGATGGTATCAGGTGACTGGCTCCATACTATAGCGAGCACCGATACAAATCCCATTATGCTCGAAAGAATCCCACCAAGGATTGCCCCTCTCTGGGCGTATTTCATAGCAAATTCGCATTTTGCAGCTTCCAATGCAATGTCATCCTCTATTTCTATTTTCTTTCCAAAAATCAGCTTAAATGCTTCCATGAAGCTTTTCATCTGTCCACCTGCTCCTAAAACAATAAGCTGTATCGCCAGTACAAAAACTGCTGATGGAATATCAAGGAAATATACAACTCTGCAGCCACTGACTGTCACTATTGCGACCAGTCCTAACATCAGCAATACAAAGCCCAATATCAGGCCTAGTACTACAGCCTTTCTATCTTTCTTGTTTTCCTGAACATCCTTTACTAAACTAACCATTATCTCCTCCGCCTTTCCACTATAAGCCTCAGCGTTCAGGCGCTCACCAGATAAAAGTTCATTTACGTTGATATCAAGAGCCTTGCATAATTCTGGCATGATGCTGGTGTCCGGTAATCCCTTGCCAGTCTCCCATCTGGAAACTGCCTTATCACTAACTCCCACCTGATCTGCCAATTGTTTTTGTGTAAGACCTTTTTCCTTTCTCACCTCTGAGATAAATGAACCTGTCTTAATTAAATCTAACATGTGACCTCCTGCCGCTTCTTTTGTTACACCTTTAGACTATAGAAAAAGACAACGAGAATAAACCTATGTATGCTAGAATCCGCCTAGAATCGGACTCCACGAAAACTAGAATTCCTAGATTACTGACTCCCAGAACTCTAATGCCCTATCAAGCCAACCTTCAGCCTTTGTGCGAACACCAAGACCAATGCCATGAGGCACGCCAAAGTACTTTTCGTAGATGTGCTTAATACCATGCTCCTTGAGAGCACTTTCGAAAACATCTGCATGACGGCTGGCTGGGACAAGCACATCCCAGGAACCTGAGTACATGAATGTTGGTGGGTAATCATCCTCGATATATTTCTGCACATCAAGAAGCACTCGCCCCCTTCTGATGTGGCGCAATCCAAACATATGGAAGCTACCTCTGTTACTAAGCCAGATGCCCATTAAACCAATCCAAATGTTCCAATAAGGGTGATGAAGCCAATCGTTCACGCAAGTCCAAGGATAGCCTAATATGACTACTCCTGGCTTAGGTAATTGATAATCCATGTATCCAAACTTGTGACTAGAAAAGATACCCGCCAGGTTTCCACCTGCTGAAAATCCAATCAATGCATAGCCGTCTAAAGTGACACCGTATTGGTCCTGATTTTGCTGAATCATCTGTAATGCTGTGCCTAAATCCTGCATTGGAGCGAAGGCTTCGCAATCACGTCCCGTGCGATACTCAAGCACGTAAAT
>JAEEGH010002657.1_pt1 | contig 47985 bp, 37 predicted proteins | sample 9134181 | NCBI WGS metagenome assembly JAEEGH01 (sample SAMN16246544, study PRJNA631951) | gut metagenome | biome: gut microbiome; feature: rumen; material: DP-attached | host: Bos | place: Iran: Karaj | collected 2018-10
GGGTACAGCAAGCAGCATCCATACCACAAAGACCAGTATCAGCGTGACCGAAGCAGGCATTGAAGCAGCTCGTGTACAGATGGAGAATGCAAAGAGGGAGGATGCTCGTTTTCAGAAACTGCTCCAGCAGGATGCTGTTACCCAACAACAGTATGACAATGTACACACTCGTTATCTGAGTGCCAAGGCAGGATATGAACAGGCACTTCGCTCGCGCAACACGCAGACGGCTGTTGTGGCCGAGCAAGGTCATCATCTCTCGGCCTCAGAAGCAGCCATTGAACTGGCACGTGCACAGGTGGAGATTGCCCGACTGAACCTGTCGTATTGCTACATCATTGCCACTTGCGATGGTGTGGTGGGCAGCAAAGATATTCATGTAGGGCAGTTGGTTAATCCTGGTCAGACAATGGTCAGCATCGTTGACAAGCATGAGAAATGGGTGGAGGCCAACTATCAGGAGTCGCAGATGCCGAATGTCAAGGTTGGCAATAAAGTCCGTTTTACAGCCGATGCTGTTCCCGATGTGGAATATACAGGCGTGGTTGAGCGCATCAGCGATGCCACAGGCAGCGCGTTCTCGCTGATTCCTATTGACAATGCTACAGGCAATTTCGTTAAGGTGGAGCAGCGCGTGACGGTGCGTGTACGGATTGATGCATGCGGCGAAGTGAAGAAGTTGCACGGTGGTTATAACGTCGTTTGTAAGGTAGAAGAGTAATGGGAAAACTGACTGAATTTCTGATGAAGGCACCGCCGCCACCCGCTGGCATGCCTTTCTGTATGCCGATGATGAAAGGGTGGGTGCCTCGCCGGTTGCAACCATGGATTTACGTCTTGACGGCTCTGTGCTTCCAGTTCTCGGGAGGTATGTATTTGGGTGCTCTCGATGAGATTCGCGGCACCACCAACTTCATGATTGAGGATGTCATGTTCCTGCTCTATGCCACGCTTGCTGGCATGGCTATGTGGTTCCCTATGCTGTTCAGGATGAAGTTCCGCTTCACCAATCAGCAGTTGCTATGCACCTCTGCCATCGTGATGGGCCTCTGCAATATCATCACCATGCACAGCCATTCGATGCCCATACTCGTTTTGGCATGCTTCATTGCAGGAATTGCCAAGATTCAAGGTACATTCGAGTGTATGAGCAACATCCAGTTATGGATTACGCCCAAACGCGACTTCGCCGTGTTCTTCCCAGTGCTTCACATCATACTTCTCACAGCTATCGAAGGTGGTGGCTGGCTTGCTGCCTGGATGGGGCATCATTTCACATGGCAGATGATGCATGCCTTTACCGTAGGCACCATGTCGTTCGTGCTGCTGACACAGATTGTCCTGTGTCGTCCGTTTTGTCCGATGCCTAACAGGTTTTCGCTGAAAGGCACCGACTGGCAGGGAGCACTGCTCATCTGCGTGACGATGCTTCTGCTCTCATACATCTTTGTCTATGGTGATTACTATAGGTGGTTCGCAAACCGGCATATCAGAATGGTGGGGGCATTTGCACTCATGTTTGCAGGACTCACTCTCTACCGACTGATTCACAATCGCTATCCATACGTAGAGCTTCGCCTGCTGAAATGCCGCAACGTGGTACCCATTCTCATTGTAACCATATTGGGAGAGCTGGCTTTCGGTGCCGAGCATACACTTGAAGAGATACTCTACACAGAGGTTGTCGGACTTGAAGAACTAACGAAGGAGAATCAGTATATGTGGGCATTGCCAGGCATGTTTCTGGGTATAGCGCTCGATCTCTACTGGCTGAAGGTTCAGAAGTGGAAGGTGTGGAAACTGATAGGTATAGCCTTCCTCTCCATCAGCGCTTACGCCTTGCTGATGTATTCCACGTTGGGTATGGCGGTGAACATCGAGCAATACCGACTGGCCATCATACTCCGCGGCTTTGGTTATGGTGTGCTGGCACCAACCCTGATGTGGGCTTTGAACGAATCGGTACCCAGTCTTGAGATGTTTTTCATGGGGCTTTTTGTGTTCAATATCCTGCACATGTATCTTGGTGGTGCTATGGGCTATGGTTTCTATACCACCATCTTCTCGCATTTCCTGAACGATGACATGATGAACTACGGTCGCCAGCTGACACTCACCAACCTTGACCTCTCACAATTTGATTTCGGGGCATTCATGGGCGGCAGTTATCTCCACTCCATGATGCTTGTGGCTATTAAACAGGTGTATGGTTACGTCATCTGGTTCGCCCTGCTCCTGGCGTCTGTCTTCCTGTTGTGCGATATCCCCGCCGTGAGAACCAACATTCGCAAAGTGCCTCTCTGGCCAGTATTGGCAATAGATTATCTGGCGAGGAAACAAAAAAGCTTGTAAGGTTTGCCTTACAAGCTTTTTTCTTGGGTGCCTTTCGGCGATGTCTCTGTTCGGACTTCTCACAAAAAAAGACATTGCCTTTCGGCGATGTCTCTGTTCGCGTCCTCTCACAAAAAAAGACATTGCCTTTCGGCGATGTCTCCTTTTGGGGTGCCCGGACGGACTCGAACCGTCGACATTCAGAACCACAATCTGACGCTCTAACCAACTGAACTACGGGCACCATGTTGGTTTTGCGGGTGCAAAGGTACAGCAAATATTTGAGACTACCAAATATTTTCCGGAATATTTTTCTAAATCTTGTCTAATGCTTGGCGAATGTCTGCCAGAATGTCTTCGACGTCCTCAATTCCTACGGAGAGGCGGATGAGGTCGGGAGCAACACCGGCTTCGCGCAGCTGCTCGTCGGAGAGCTGGCGGTGGGTATGGCTGGCGGGGTGCAGCACGCAGGTGCGGGCATCTGCCACGTGGGTGACGATGGCGACGAGCTGCAGGGCATCCATGAAGCGTACGGCGGTCTGGCGGTCGCCCTTGACTCCGAAGGCGATGACGCCGCAGGTGCCGTGGGGCATGTACTTCTGTGCCAGGGCGTAGTTCTTGTCGGAGGGCAGGCCGCTGTAGTGTACCCATGCCACGCGGGGATCGCTCTGCAGGAACTCTGCCACGCGCTGGGCGTTCTCGCAGTGGCGGGGCATGCGCAGATGGAGGGTCTCCAGACCGAGGTTCAGCAGGAAGGAGTTCTGCGGAGCGGGGATGCTGCCGAGGTCGCGCATGAGCTGGGCGACGAGCTTGGTGGTGTAGGCCATCTTGCCGAAGGCCTTGGTGTAGGTCAGGCCGTGGTAGGACTCGTCGGGGGTCGTGAGACCGGGGAACTTTTCATCCCACTCGAAGTTGCCGCTATCGACTACGCAGCCGCCGACTTGTGTGGCGTGACCGTCCATGTATTTCGTGGTGGAGTGGGTGACGATGTCGGCGCCCCATTCAAAGGGACGGCAGTTGACGGGGGTGGGGAAGGTGTTGTCAACAATGAGGGGAACGCCATGCTTGTGGGCGATGCGGGCAAACTTCTCGATGTCGAGAATCTGTCCGCCGGGGTTGGAGATGGTCTCGCCGAAGAGGGCTTTCGTATTGGGACGGAAGGCCTTGCTGATCTCTTCCTCGCTGGCTTCCTGTGACACGAAGGTACATTCGATGCCGAGTTTCTTGAGGGTAACACCAAAGAGGTTGTAGGTGCCGCCATAGATTTCGTTGGAGGTGACGAAGTGATCGCCAGCCTCGCAGATGTTGAAGAGGGCGTAGAAATTGGCTGCCTGACCGGAGGAGGTCAGCACGGCGCCTACACCGCCTTCGAGGGCTGCAATCTTGGCGGCTACAGCGTCGTTGGTGGGGTTCTGCAGACGGGTGTAGAAGTAGCCTTCCTTCTTCAGGTCGAAGAGGTCGGCCATTTCTTCGGTATTGTCATACTTGAACGTGGTGCTCTGGTAGATGGGGAGCACGCGGGGCTCTCCGTTCTTGGGTTTCCAGCCTCCTTGTACGCAGAGGGTGGCGGTTTTTGCTGTTTTTGTCATTTTTTTATGGGTCTAATGGGTCTAATGGGGCTAATGGGTTTTATTGGCCGTAGCGGGCCAGGAAGTCGTCCTCGGAGAGGATGGGGATGCCGAGCTGCTGGGCTTTTTTGTTCTTGCCTGACGTGGAGGTGACGTCGTTGTTGATGAGGAACGACGTGGAGCCGCTGACAGCTGATGCGACCTTGCCGCCCTGCGACTCGATGTAGGCTTTCAGCTCGTTGCGGTTCTTGTAGTGATGCACGTCGCCTGTGATGACGAAGGTCAGGCCTTCGCAGAGGGTGCCTGCCGGTGTGATGTCAGGGTCGGTGACTTCGAGCTTGGCCAAGAGGCGCTGATAGCGCGCAAGGTTATGGGCGTCGCGGAACCAGCGGACGAAGGACGCGGACTTCTCGGGACCGATGCCGTCGATGTGGGCGAAGACTTCCTCGGCGGCAGCGGCGGCGAAGAGGTCAAGCTGGGAACCCGACGGAGAACCCGCCGGAGATACGGCGGGAGTGGTGGTAGCGGTGGCCATGGAGACCAGGTCGGCGAGGGGGTGGGCGGCGAGGAGGCGCTTGCAGACGTCGAGGCCGCAGAGGGGAATGTTGAGGGCGTAGAGCAGCCGGTGTGCCTCTACGGTGCGCGACTTGTCGATGCTGCGCATGATGTTGGATGCAGACTTCTCGCCGAAGCCTTCCATCAGTGACAGCTCACGGATGTGGCTGCGCAGGTCGTAGATGTCGGCATACTCGCTGACCCAGCCGAGGTTGATGAACTTGGCGAGGGTCTGTTCGGAGATGCCGTCGATGTTCATGCCCTCCTTGGAGACGAAGCGCGCAAACTTGCGCAGCTGCTTGGCAGGGCAGTCGGCATTGGTGCAATGCAGGGTCTTGGTGCCACTGGCCTCGCTGGTTCTTACCACGGCGGGGGCATGGCAGACGGGGCATTGGACCGGAACGGTGAACGTTCCGATGCACTCCGTGACCTGGATGACCTTGGGGATAATCTTGTTGGCCTTGATGACGCTGAGACGTGTTCCTGGACCGCCGATGCCCAGACGCTCGCACTCGCTGATGTTGCACAGTGAGGCGCGCTGGACGGTGGTTCCCTCCAGCTCGACGGGCTGGAAGATGGCCACTGGCGATATGGTGCTGGCGGCACACGACCACTCTATCTCTTTCAAGACGGTATCGGCACTCTCGTCCTGCCATTTGAAAGCCAGTCCTGCACGGGTGGCATGATGGCCTGTGACGCTGCCCGTCTGTGCATAGTCCGTATCGTCGTAGCAGATGACGAGGCCATCGACGGGAAAGGGATTCTGGCGGGAGGTGACCTTTTGGGTGAAGACGGCTAACCCGTCTTCCACGGCAGTTGTCGTGGGATGTTCCAGGAAGAGTCGCTCGACGGTGTGGAAGCCCTGCTGGTCGAGCCACGCCATGCGGTCGCCCCAGCTTACTAAGGTTTCCTCTATATATACTAAGGTGAAGGGTATCCACTGAATGTGGCGCTGGCGCACCTCGTCGATGTCCTTCAGTGTCAGCGAGCCGGAGGCGAGGTTGCGCGGGTTGGCATAGTCCTCGCCACTCTCCATGAGGAAGCGGTCGAAGTCGTCGTAGCTGATAACTGCCTCGCCGCGAATGACGAGATGACCGTGGTAGTCGATGGTCTTGGGAATGCCGCTAATGGCACTGGCGAGATGTGTGATGTTGGTACCGATGTGGCCATTGCCACGGGTAACGACTTTCGACAGTTTTCCGCCATCGTAAGTGACAACGAGCGTCAGGCCGTCCAACTTCCACGAAATCCAAATGGGGCGCTCTTCAGCCCATTTGACGAGGTCGTCAACCTGCTTGGTCTTTGCCAAGGAGAGTGCGGCAAACTCGTGCTCCTCCTTCTGACCGACGATGGCGTCCTCGGAGACCTTCTGCGTGGGAGAGTCGGGCAGGGTAGTGCCGGTGAGCTGCTCCAACTGGCGCAGCTCGTCGAAACGGGCATCCCACTCGTAGTCCGTCATGCGCTCAGCGCGGCCGTTGTAATAAGCGTCGCTGGCCTCGTTGAGCTCGCGGACGAGCTGTTGCATTCTCAGTATTCTATCGTCTGCCATAAGTACTTTTTGCTTTTTGCGAACGCAAAGGTACGAAAATATTTGGAAATTGGAAAAATATTACGTACTTTTGCACATCATTTAACGAAACATAGCGAAAAGAGATGCAGAAACTGTTCTTTGAACTGATACGCGTGGCGTTAGGACAGCAGGATTGCGTGGACCGTGCGCCGCTGACCGAGGAGTGGTCGGAGCTGTATCAGTTGTCGAAATATCACGGCATAGCAGGAACGTGTTATCAAGGCGTGGAAAAGCTCTTTGAGTACGGCCTACGCGGTCCGCAGGACGTGATGCTGGACTGGATGGAAGAGTCGGAGGAGACATTCGACGCAGACATCATTGAGCTTTATACGCCCATTCCGATGAAGAATGCGCTGCGAAACAGGCGGTGGAAGCAGATTCAGCACGACAACGTCGATCTAGGGCCGTCGGCCACGATGCATCTGTTGTCGCTGCTAGTACATATCCACGAACAGTTTGTCTATCGCCGTCTGCCGTTGTTGCTCTTGCTGGACGCCTACAGGCTGCTCCAGCGGATTGACGGTAAGTTTGAGCCCGACGTGGCAGCATTTAAGAATGACTTGCGGAAACTGGGCATGCTGCACTTCACGCAGGGTGTGATGTGGGTGCTGCACGAGGTGATGGGAATGGAACATTGCTACATGCCCTGCGAACCCTCGGAGAAGAAAGGGCGCTTCATGCTCAGCGTTATCATGAATGGTACGAAGGGCTGGAAGGAGTCCGTGAAGAAGTATTTGTATTGAGACACAAAATAAACAAGATGAATAGACTAATTCCGTTGCTGGCTTTGGCTGTTGTTACGCCGATGTCAGCACAAACACCGATAGATACCACAGACTGTGACCACATGCACCACCTGCAGGAGGTAGTGGTGACAGGGCTGACAGGACAGACACGCATGAACCAGTTGCCGGCACCGATGCTGGTCATTCATCCACGCCTGTTGCAGGAGACATCATCCACGAACATCATCGACGCCTTGGCGCACCAGCCGGGAGTCAGTCAGATAACGACTGGCAGCGGCATCTCGAAACCCGTTATCCGCGGTCTGGGCTATAACCGTATCGTCACGGTCGTTGACGGCGTGCGGCAAGAGGGTCAGCAGTGGGGCGACGAGCACGGCATAGAAGTCGATGCGCAGACCGTCAATTCCGCCGAGATTCTGAAAGGTCCCGCCTCGCTGATGTATGGCTCGGACGCGATGGCAGGCGTGCTGGTGTTGCACGATGCCCCCCTGATGGCTGATGGAAAGATGGCAGCACATCTGGGAGGAGAGTATCAGTCGAACAACAAGCTGCTGGACTACACCGTGAATTTTGCCGGACGTCAGAAAGCCTTTGTGTGGAACTGGCGATGGAGTCAGAAGGATGCCGGCGAATATAAGAACAAGGTCGATGGCCGTGTGCCTGGGTCGCAGTTCAAGGAACGCGCTGTCAAGGGAATGATGGGCGTCAATCAGGACTGGGGCCACTCGCACCTGAAGTTGTCGTACTACTACATCCGTCCGGGAATGATTGAAGGTGGGCGCTACGTCGAGACCAACGAGTTGGAACCTTCGGATGCCTTTCAGCGCATACAGCACTATAAAGCCCTGTTGGACAACTCGTTCAACATCGGCGAGGGCTCGCTGAAGGTGCTGGTGGGCTATCAGCAGAATCGCCGTCAGGAGTATGAGAATGCTGAGACACCAGGGCTCGACTTCCGTTTGCACACCATGAACTACGACGTACATTATCTGCTGGCCCATCAGGAGGCGTGGCAGTTTGCCGGCGGCGTCTCGGGCATGTGGCAACGGTCGCAGAACTTAGGAACGGAGTATCTGATACCCGCCTACAGGCTGTTCGACATAGGAGCCTTTGCCTCCGTGACGCACCATATAGAGAGCATGACGCTGAGCGGCGGTCTGCGCTTCGACAACCGCAGCCTGCACAGCTATGCGCTGGAGGACGAGGGAGAGCTACGCTTCACGGATTTCTATCGTAGCTTCCGCGGACTGACAGGGTCGTTGGGCGCCATCTATAACATCACGGATCGGCTGGATGTCCGTCTGAATGTGTCGCACGGATTCCGCGCTCCGAACCTGAGCGAGTTAGGCAGCAACGGCGAGCATGAGGGAACGTTCCGCTTCGAGCACGGCAACCAAGACCTGAAGGCTGAGCAGAGCTGGCAGTTAGATTTGGGAATGGACTTCTCGTCCGAGTTCGTTACGGCGCAGCTGTCGCTGTTTGCCAACCACATCTCGAACTACATCTTCTTAGAACGCGAGTCGCCGCTGACCAACGACTATCGCTATCAGCAAGGCACGGCGCGCCTGCTGGGCGGCGAGGTGGCTGTCGATATACACCCGTTGGAACGGCTGCACTTTGAGAATACCTTCTCGTATGTCAACGCCCGACAACTGCACCAGCCGCGAGAGAACCGCTGGCTGCCCTTCACGCCAGCACCGCGCTGGACCAGCAACCTGCGTTACGACATCATTCGCAACGGACGGACGCTGAACAATACCTTCGTAGCCATGGGACTGGAGTGCTACCTGAAGCAGTCGAACGTGCGTACGGCCAATGCAACGGAGACCGCCACGCCTTCATATACGCTGCTGAATATGACGGCAGGAACCGACCTGCGCTATAAGCTGCGTAAGGTGGCATCGCTCTTTGTGAGTGTGCAGAACCTGACGAACCGTGCCTACCAGTCGCACCTGAGCCGACTGAAGTATGCCGACGGCCCCGGCATCTGCAACATGGGGCGTTCGTTCAACGTGAAGCTGCTGGTGCCGATTAACTTGTAACGAGGGAAACGAGCGGTTACCGCTGGAAAACCATGCACGCCCAGTTGCCGTCGGTCTTGGTGGCGGTGAGCGTGAGTCCTAACGACTGTGCTTTGCTTTCGAGCAGGGCGCAGTCGCTTTCGTAGAAGCCGCTGAGGATGAGCGTGGCGCGGGGCGCCATGACGCTGACGAAGCGCGGCATGTCCTGCAGCAGGATGTTGCGGTTGATATTGGCCAGGACGAGGGAGAAACCCGCCGGAGAAGCGGCGGAAACCTCGGCGGGTGAACCGCCGAGCGCAGTGCTGTTGCCGCCGAGTACTGTGCTATCGCCGCAGAGGACAGTGAGGCGGTCATCGACGTGGTTGATGACGGCATTGTGGCGGGTGTTGTCGGTGCTCCACTCGTCTATGTCGTAGGCAACGCAGGAGGCGGCGCCCAACTTCAGGGCGCAGATGCCCAAGATGCCTGTGCCGCAGCCGCAGTCGAGGACGCGCTGATGCTGGAGGTCCATGGCGAGCAGGGTGGCGCATATCATGCGGGTCGTTTCGTGAGTGCCGGTGCCGAAGGCGAGGTGCGCGTCGATCTCGATGGAGAGGGAACCCGACGGGGAACCCGCTGGAGAAACAGCGGGAGTAGTGGTAGTAGTGGTGGGCAAGTGGCGGCCGTCGTGGATGATGATGCCTCTTGCCTCAGCCTTCTGACTTCTTACCTCTATCGGTTCGAAGCCTTCCTGTTCCCATTGCTCGTTCCAGTCGCGGTCTTCCGCCTCGCGTACCTTATATTTAATAGAGGAGGGGAAGGGGAAGGCGTCGAGGGCGAGTCGCAGGGCGTCTTCGTCGTAGAGCGACTGCTGGATGTAAGCCTTCAGACCATCGGCGGTCTGCTCGAAACTTTCGCAACCGGCTTCGCCAGCCAGCGCGGAGAGCACGTCCTGGGCATCCTCGGAGCAGGGCGTAAGGGTGAAATCTATCTCGAAATACTTCATGAAATATGTTGCGCTTTGTTGTTTGTAGTGTTAAATTTGGATGCAAAATTACAAAAAATAGGGAAAAACCTACGCTGTCTTAGGGTTTTTCCGTATTTTTGCATAGAAAATCGTTGTATTTTTGCATCGTGAAATCATATAATAAACCTATAAGCGTATGAAAAAGTGGATATTGATGACTCTGACGCTCGCCTTGCCGTTCGAATTGATGGCGCAGGACGACGACATGTATTTCGTACCGACCAAGGAGAACGTTGCGAAGGAGAAGAGGAGCTGGGGCATGCCCCGTGACACTTACTATTCAGGAAGCCATCGCTCGACAGACGACTACAACCGCATGGCTCGCACGTCAGTGACTCCCATTGACTCTGCCGGCAACGATATCATTGACTTCTCGGCAGTCCGAGGGGTCTATCCCGACTCTACGTATCGTGAGACGTCGGCAGGCGACTATCAGTTGACGCGCCGCATGCAGCGCTTCGACGACTATGCTCCCAGCGAGGCTTACTGGGAGGGATACCGTGACGGTCGCTGGTCATCACCGTGGTATTCTTCTTGCTATTATACGTGGTACGACCCTTGGTACGATCCTTGGTATTACGGCTACTACGGCTATGCAGGCTACTACGGCTACTACCGTCCGTGGTATTACTATGGCTATTATCCCAGATACTATTACCGCTACTATCGTCCGCGTTATTACTACGGCAGGACCTACTACACAAGACCTTCCGTGTCAGCCGGCGGCTATGTGGGAAGGAGCAACGGCTCTTATGCCCGTATGCAGCGCCGTACTACCGACTCGTCGCGTAGCTTTGGCACCTCGCCTTCAGGCACTCGCTCGTTTGGTGGCAGCACCCGCTCGTTCGGTGGCGGTAACCGCTCCTTCGGCGGCGGTGGCGGCGGTGGTTTCCGTGGCGGTGGCGGCGGTGGTCGCTCCTTCGGTTCACGCCGGTAATCAATATGTTGTATGAACTAAATCACAGATGAAGACTATGAAGAAAACTGTAATATGCGCCATTCTTGGCATGACGGCAGTGGGTGGCTATGCTCAGATAGGTTTCAACCTCGACACCTATGCAGGTGCTCAGATAGCTACGAAAGACCTGAACGGTACGGCTCGCTATGTAGGTATGGGCGGAGCCATGGAGGCCTTGGGCGCAGACATTTCAACCATGAGCACAAACCCTGCAGGCATTGGCCTGTTCCGCAAGTCGAGCGTCTCGACATCGTTCGGTCTGAATGTGCAGCAGGACGGCAAGTCGTTCCATGACGGCTCCAAGGTCAATGCGTCGTTCGACCAGATAGGTATCGTGCTGGCTACACAGATGACGCCGACGAGCTACGTCAACTTCGGCTTCAACTTCCACAAGAGCCGCAACTTCGACTTCGTGCTTTCGGCAGCCGACTTGGCTTACAACGGTTCCTCGCTGCACCGCCAGACCTATGTGAAGGCGCTGCGTGGCGACTTGGACACCGATAAGAACAAGAACCTGGTGCATCCTTACCGCGAGTCGCAGATTGACCAGTTGAACTATCGCATCATAGACCGCTACGACCCCAAGGACAAGACGAAATACGTGGAAAGTATCTCTCCACGAGGCATTGACTATATGTTCGACCGCTCTCATACCGGTTATATCGGTGAGTACGACTTCAACATCAGCGGTAATGTCAACAATCGCGTCTATTGGGGTATTACGTTAGGCATTCACGATGTGCATTATAATGCCTATAGCGAGTACTCGGAGAATCTGGAACCCAATCCGAAATATCCTGATATCAAGTATGCCAAATATACTGATGATACTCAGATTACCGGTACAGGCTACGACATAAAGGCCGGTGTCATCGTGCGTCCTATGGAGGAATCGCCCTTCCGTTTCGGTCTCAGCGTTGCTACTCCGACTTGGTACAGTCTGCGCAGCATCAACCATACGACCATCGGCGACCAGTACGGTGTGGTGGATAACATCAAGGATGATATCGAGTTTCGCCTTGACACGCCGTGGCTGTTTGGTGCCTCGGTAGGAACAACCATCGGTCGTGAGTGGGCCTTGGGTGCCAGCTATGAGTTTGCCGACTACACCTCTTTGGATCTGCGTGCCATTACCAGCCGCAATTACAATTCCTGGAACGACTCTTACGTCAACCGCTCGAAGACCGACCATGAGATGAAGAAGCTCACCAACCGCAATCTGCGTGGTGTACATACCCTGAAATGCGGTGTGGAGTTCCGTGCTGACGAGATGATTTCGCTGCGTCTGGGTTACAACTACGTTTCGCCGATGTATGAGAAGTCGGCCGTTCGCGACCAGACCATCGATTCGCCGGGCGTCTATATGGCTTCCACCAGCGACTACACGAACTGGAACGATACGCATCGCCTGACGGCAGGTGTAGGTTTCACGTTCGACAAGTTCCGTCTGGATTTGGCTTATCAGTATAGTGCCACCAACGGCTTATTCTATCCTTACATGAGCAGTCTGACGGGTAGCAATGTAAATAAGGATGGAAAGCCTTTCACAATGACGAACGAGTGTCACGGCGTTGACGTCAGCAACAAGCGTCACCAGTTGCTCTGCACGCTGAACTATACGTTCTGACGAAGACGATATATGATGATAATGAAAATAGTCCGCAACCATGTTGCGGACTATTCTCGTTTATAGTGCTTAGTAGCTGCGGGCGATGATGACACGATACTTGGCAGGCTTGCCGCTGACCATATCGACACCCGGCGTCTGCTCGTAGGCGAAAGGCACGCAACGGATGGTAGCCTGTGTCTCTTCCTTGATCTGAGCCTCGGTCTCGGCAGTGCCGTCCCAGTGGCAGAGGAAGAAACCGCCGTCCTTGACCTTCTCCTTGAACTCTTCGTAGTTGTCGCACTCATAGACGTGCTCGTCGCGATACTTGCGGGCCTTCTCGAAGATGTTCTTCTGAATGTCCTCCAGCAGTCCTTCCACGTACTGGGCAATACCCTCCAAGGAACGTGTCTCCTTCTCCAAAGTGTCGCGGCGCATGACCTCAATGGTGCCGTTCTCCAAGTCGCGGGCTCCTAAGACAAGGCGTACGGGAACACCCTTCAGCTCATAATCGGCAAACTTAAATCCGGGGCGCTTGTTGTCGCTGTCGTCAAACTTGACCGAGATGCCCTTCTTGCGCAACTCGTCGATGATGGGCTGCACCTCCTTGTTGACCAGTTCCATCTGCTCGGGCTTCGTGGCAATGGGGATGATCACCACCTGCAGGGGAGCCAAGCGCGGAGGCAATACCAGACCGTTGTCGTCGCTATGGGTCATAATCAAGGCACCGATGAGACGGGTAGAGACGCCCCATGAGGTAGCCCAGACGTATTCGGGCTTGTTCTCTTTATTAAGATAGGTGACGTCGAACGCCTTGGCGAAGTTCTGTCCCAAGAAGTGTGACGTGCCGCTCTGCAGCGCCTTTCCGTCCTGCATCATGGCTTCGATGGTGTAGGTGTCCAGTGCGCCAGCGAAACGCTCGGTCTCCGACTTCACACCTTGCAGCACGGGAACAGCCATCCACTCTTCGGCGAACTTGGCATAGACGTGCAGCATCTTCTTGGCTTCCTCCTCAGCCTCCTCACGAGAGGCGTGGGCGGTATGACCTTCCTGCCACAGGAATTCGGAAGTACGCAGGAAGGGACGCGTGCGCATCTCCCAGCGCATGACGTTACACCACTGGTTGCACATCAGGGGCAGGTCGCGCCAAGAGTGAATCCAGTTCTTGTAGGTGTTCCAGATAATGGTCTCCGAGGTAGGACGGATGATGAGCTCTTCCTCCAGCTTGGCGGCAGGGTCAACGACGACGCCACTCTTGTCTTCGGTAGCCTTCAGACGGTAGTGCGTCACCACGGCACACTCCTTGGCGAAACCTTCCACATGCTCGGCCTCGCGGCTGAGGAAGGACTTCGGAATGAGCAGGGGGAAATAAGCGTTCTGTGCTCCGGTCTCCTTGAACATGCGGTCCAGCTCGTGCTGCATCTTCTCCCAGATAGCATAGCCATAAGGCTTGATGACCATGCAGCCACGCACGGCACTCTGTTCGGCGAGGTCGGCTTTCACGACCAAATCGTTGTACCACTGGCTATAATTGTCAGCTCGTTTCGTTAAATCTTTTAATTCTTTTGCCATGTTTTTTGTCGTTTTCTTAAATTTTGCTGCAAAGGTACAAAATAATTGATAATTGACAACTGATAATTGATAAATTATTCGTAAATTTGCAGCAAAATATATTGTTTAACTCAAATTAAAGCAAGATTATGAAGACAAAAATTATTTCAATGTTGCTCTGCGTGGGTTTGCTCTTTGCTTGTAACAATACGCAGAAAGGTGCTGGTATCGGTGCCGGTGGTGGTGCTGTACTGGGTGGTATTATTGGTGCTATTGCCGGTAACACGGCTGTAGGTGCTGCTATCGGCGGTGCTGTAGGTGCCGGTGCTGGTGCAATCATTGGCAACCGCATGGATAAGGCCAAGAAAGAGGCTGAGGCTGCAATGGCTCAGCAGGCACAGGTGGAGACTGTTACCGACCAGAATGGTCTGGAGGCTGTCAAGGTTACTTTCGACTCAGGCATTCTGTTTGCTACCGGTAAGGCCGACCTGTCACTCTCTGCCAAGAACTCTCTGGCTAAGTTTGCCACCGTGCTGAACAACAACAAGGACTGCGACGTGAGCATCATCGGTCATACCGACAGCACCGGTTCTGATGCTGTCAACCAGCCGCTGTCTGTCAGCCGCGCCAACAGCGTGAGCAACTATCTGCGTTCTTGCGGTGTGAGCGCTGCTCAGCTGAAGAGTGTTGAGGGTCAGGGTTCTTCTAACCCCGTTGCCGACAACAGCACTGCTGAGGGTCGTAAGCTGAATCGTCGTGTGGAGGTCTATATGTATGCTTCACAGAAGATGATTCAGGAGGCTCAGGCGCAGGCTAATTAAAGTTGAGAGTTTAGAGTTGAAAGTTTAGAGTTGAGAGTTTAGAGTGAATATAATTCTCACTTTCATCAAAAAGACAATCAAGTGGATAGTGGTAGCGTTCTTCGCTTCCACTATCCTTTCTGTTGTGGCGCTACGCTGGATACCCGTTTGGTTTACGCCCCTGATGTTCATCCGGTTAGCACAACAGTCGGCAGCCGACCAGCCGATGACGCTGCATCATCACTGGGTGCCGCTCGACGAAATCAGTCCCTCGTTGCCCGTAGCAGTCATCGCCTCAGAGGACGCCCGTTTCATGGAGCATAACGGCTTTGACTATAAAGCCATCGAGCAGGCTGCCATCCGCAACATGAAGCATCCCGAGAAAGTGAAGCACGGTGCCAGTACCATCTCGCAGCAGACGGCCAAGAACGTTTTCCTGTGGCCGGGTCGCTCCTGGATACGCAAAGGACTGGAGGTGTATTTCACCGTACTGATAGAATTCATGTGGTCGAAGGAACGCATCATGGAGGTCTATCTCAACAGTATCGAAATGGGCAACGGCATCTATGGCGCTTCGGCGGTCGCTGAGTATCATTTCAATACTACTGCCGACCAGTTGTCGCGCCAGCAGTGTGCCCTGATTGCGGTGTCACTGCCTAATCCGCGGCGTATGAATTCTGCCAACCCCAGTAGTTATATGCGTCGGCGCCAGCAGCGTATCCTGCGTGAGATGCGCTTTGTAAAACCCCTCACCGAAAAGAAATAGACTACCTATTATTAGGTAGCTTGGCTGCATAGTCATCATTTTTGGGTATATTGTAACCATAGATGGTGAGATGTTGTAAGATTTTTGTATCTTTGCAGGCGCAAAGATAAAACAAGTACGAATGAAACTGTCAGAACTACATACAGGCCAGCAGGCTGTCATCGTGAAAGTCAAAGGACACGGAGGCTTCCGCAAACGCATTCTGGAGATGGGATTTGTCAAGGGACAGACCGTCGAAGTGTTGCTCAACGCTCCTCTGCAAGACCCTGTCAAGTACCACATCATGGGCTATGAGGTTAGCCTGCGCCGCCAGGAGGCCGAGATGATTGAGGTGAAGACTGCCGAGGAGATAGCCCGCAGCGGTAACACTGCGCAAGAGGCTGATCAGGAGCAGGAGCAGACGGTCATTACCGTTGCTTTGGTGGGTAATCCGAATTGCGGAAAGACCTCGCTGTTCAATTTCGCCTCCGGTGCCCATGAACGGGTGGGAAACTACAGCGGCGTCACGGTTGATGCCAAGGAGGGATATACCGACTTTGAGGGATATCGCATCAAACTGGTTGATCTGCCCGGAACCTATTCCCTGACAGCCTATAGCCCTGAGGAACTCTATGTGCGCAAGCAACTGGTAGAGAACACGCCCGATGTCATCATCAATGTCATCGACTCCAGCAATCTGGAGCGCAACCTCTACCTGACGACACAGCTGATGGATATGCACCTGCGAGTGGTTTGTGCGTTGAATATGTTCGACGAACTGGAGCATCGCGGTGACTTGTTGGACATCGAGAAACTCAGTTCGCTGCTCGGTATGCCATTGGTTCCCACGTCCTTTAAGACGGGTAGGGGACTGCAGGATTTGCTGCGCACCGTGATACACATCTTCGAAAGTCGAGAGGGGCACGATCAGTACTATCGCCATCAGCATATCAACCATGGGCACGAGATAGAGAACGGCATCAGCAACATTCAGCAATATCTGAAAGGCAATGACCTGTTGCGCCTGAAATACTCGACGCGCTGGTTGGCCATCAAGTTGATGGAGAAGGATAAGGAAGCCGATAAGGTAGTACGGCAACTGCCAGAATACGAGGATATTATAAAAGCACGAGACGTTGCTGTGGCGCGTATCAAGGAAGAGACTGAAGACGACTCCGAAACGGCTATCATGGATGCCAAGTATGGCTTTATCAGAGGTGCATTGCAAGAGTCTGGTTATAAGATGGGAACCAAGAACGACACTTATCGCGTGACCCACCAACTGGACAATATCATCACCCACAAGTGGCTGGGATTCCCTCTTTTCATCTTCCTGCTGTTCCTTATGTTCGAAGTGACCTTCACCCTTGGGCAGTATCCGATGGATTGGATAGACATGGGTGTGGAATGGTTGGGCGATTTCATCAGCCAGAATATGGATGAAGGACCGCTGAAGGCCATGCTGGTCGATGGTGTTATTGGTGGTGTGGGAGCCGTTATCGTCTTCCTGCCGCAAATCCTGATACTTTACACCTTCATTTCGTTTATGGAGGATTCGGGCTATATGGCGCGGGCTGCATTTATCATGGACAAGCTGATGCACTCCATGGGATTACACGGCAAGTCCTTCATCCCGCTCATCATGGGATTTGGTTGTAACGTTCCGGCAGTCATGGCAACCCGTACCATTGAGAGCCGCCGTTCGCGCCTCATTACCATGCTGGTTATGCCGATGATGTCGTGCTCGGCACGTCTGCCGATATACATTATGATTATCGGAGCCTTCTTCTCGGCACGCTATCAGAGTCTGGTGATGATATCGCTCTATGTCGTAGGCATTCTGCTGTCGGTAGTGATGGCACGCATCTTCAGCAAGTGGGTCATCAAGGGCGAAGACACGCCGTTCGTCATGGAATTGCCGCCTTACCGTTTTCCCACGTCAAAGGCTATCTTCCGTCATACCTGGGAGAAAGGCAAGCAGTATCTGAAAAAGATGGGTGGTATTATCTTAGTGGCATCGATCATTGTTTGGGCGTTGGGCTATTTTGGAACCATGGGCGTAGCTCCGTCGTTAGAGGAGAGCTTCATTGGGTTGTTGGGTAAGACCATAGAACCGCTGTTCCTCGCACAAGGCTTCGACTGGCGACTTGACGTCAGTCTGCTGGCCGGTGTCGGCGCTAAGGAGATTGTCGCATCTACCATTGGAGTGCTCTATGGCGGTGAATACAACTTCTCTGCACTGGAGGCTTATGCTTTCCTGCTCTTCGTACTTATCTACTTCCCCTGTCTGGCAACCATCGTTGCCATTCGTCATGAAAGCGGTTCCTGGAAATGGGCACTGTTCACAGCCGCCTATACCACACTGTTGGCATGGATCATATCTGCGGTATTCTATCAAGTGGGAAGCCTGTTGTAGGCAGAACGTATCAAGCGGAATACCTATCGTGATGCCCTCTTATAAGGCAATCTTCATATAGACTGGAAAGTGGTCTGAATAAGTCAGGTCGCTACGATAATAGGTTAGTCCCTTGATTCCTTCATCGTGGAAGATATAGTCAATGCGGACGGGCTTCTTGTTGCTGCCTCGGTAGGTTTTCATGAAACCGCTGCCGCACTCTTTGAAACCATCGACCATATTGCCTAAAAGCGTATTATAGACAAAAGAGTAGGGAACGTCGTTGAAGTCGCCACACAGGATAATGGGGTGCGGAGACTGACGCATCTCATTTGCCACCTGAATGGCTTGTCCAGCCCTGAAGTACATGCCCATCATGTAATTTCCGTAGATGGCACTGAGCAGTTGGCTGTCACTGACATCATAGTTCTTGGCCTGCAACTTGCTGGCTTGGTGCAAGGTGTGGTTGATGCCTGTCGTTTCCATATGGACATTGAAGATGCGGAAATCAGACCCTTTGACTTGAATATCAGCCCACATGGCACTATTGTTGGTCTCTTCGAAAAGCATGGTCTGATGGCGGGTGATGGGGTAGCGGCTGAAGATAACCATGTCTTCACGTCCTACAGCCATATAAGGGAAATACTCCTTGTAGGTTTCAGAATTCTTCTTGTTGCCACTCATCTCGTTGTACTCCTGAATACAGAGCACATCCACGTTCTGACTACGCATCTCAGCCAGTATGTCCTGAGCCTTGAATCCGGTCACTTCACGACCGAACATAGCAACATTGTACGTGGCAATCTTGATGCCGTTCTCTTTTTCAGCCTCTTTGTCGGCAAAGAAAGGAATTTGATAGAGTGTGCCGATATAGGGAATGCAGCAGAGAAACGTCACTACAGGAATGATAGCATAAAACCATCTGCGACGTACCAGCCAGTAGACGAGCAGTAGCAGGTTGGCAACAATCAATAGTGGGAGGACATATACCAACATGGCTCGTGCAGGATTGCCAACAGGTGTGACATCTCCACCGTTCAATGCAACGAACGTAAAAACACTGACTACGACCTGTATCACCAGAAACATCATGGCAACATATCGGTAAACAGCTAATTTCCCCATAACGGATGACGATTTAAGCGTTTCTTTAGGATTGACGGATGTACTTGTTCACAATGTCCAGCAAGTCTTCCACACGGAAGGGCTTCGCCAAGAAGTCATCACAGCCGGCATCCATGGCTTCGCGGATGTTTTCCTCGAAGGCATAGGCACTAAGGGCTATGACGGGCATGTCGTGATTGACCTCCTTGATGATGCGGGTAGCATCCAGTCCGTTCATTTCTGGCATACGAATGTCCATCAGAACTAAGTCGGGATGCTCGTCATCGCAGGTGGTGACGGCTTCGATGCCGTTGACGGCACGGATGAGACGATAGCGCTTCTGCAACACAATCTTGATTAGCTCGTAGTTGCTGTCCTCGTCTTCGGCTACCAGAATCAGCGGAGCTTCCTGCATGTTGGAATGAGTGCTGACGCGGATGGTGCGTGAATTTGTCGTAATACGGCTGTTCTTGTTCATGCCGCCAATGGTTCCTTCGAACGGAAGCACGAAACGGAAGGTTGAGCCTTCGCCGACTTTTGACTTGACACTGATGCGCCCCTTCATCTTCTCGACAATAATCTTGCACAGTGCAAGGCCCAGACCATAGCCGTTCTTGTTCTCGGCATCGCGTGACACATAGGTCTGGAAGATGGTATCGAGGTCCTTTTCGGCAATACCCGTTCCTGTATCAGAAACAAAGAATTCTACCTCTTGACCATCGTTGATCAGTCGGTAACCATAGTTAATGCTACCGCTGGTCGTATGCTTCAGAGCATTGCTAATAAGATTCGAGAGCACCTGAGTCAAGCGGTTGACATCGGTGTTCAGCGTTATATTCATGGTCGGCTCAGACATCGACAGCTGTACGGTGTCTGGACAACGGAACTTGAAAATCAATTGGATATTCTTGCAGAGCTCGTTCAGGTCGGTCATTTGCTTCTTGATAGCAATCTCGCCAGCCTCAACGCGCGATAAATCGAGGATTTCGTCAATCAGGGCCAATACACGGCTACTGTTGCTCTCCACGATTTCCATGTATTTCATGCGCTCTTCAGCTAAGTCTGTCTCGGCCATGACACGTGAAAAACCCTCAATGGCATTCAGGGGCGTGCGGATTTCATGGCTCATGTTGGCAAGGAATAGCGACTTCATGCGACTGGCCTTCTCTGCTTTCTTGGCCAGTTCTTCATATTCGCTAATCTTCTTTTTTGCTGCCTCCAATTCTTTTTCCACGGCCAAGCATCTTGCATTGGCATCATCAATCTTCTTCAGCAGTATTTCGCGTTCTTCCTGATTCATTATGTGTTTCTTGATATTTCTCTTTCAAATATAAGTCCTAAACAGCGCAAAGTTATAACATTATTTGCCAAATAACAAAATAATTCTTACATTTTTTCTATTTTTAACGATATAATTGTTTTAAATCATTTTTAGTCCAATAGTATTAAGCTCGTTTTGCTTTCTCCCAGGTGCCTCCTCCTTGATGTGTGGAAAGATAGTGCATCCCGCGGAAGACATTGATGTTCATAAACAGGAAGTAATAGGGGATATATAGCCATTTCTGCTTACGTCCTCGCTGTTCCATGAGGTATCCACCGAAAGCTGCCAAATAGAAAAGCAGTTGCAATATCCATATCGCCGTATAGCAGGTGCCGGCCTTCATCCAGACTAATGCCACGTTGATAGGTATCAGGGCAACCATGGCGATAGGGGTGATGGTCCAGCGCAGCACGCGGTGTGAAACAAACTGGAAGGCTACCAAGAAGTGGCGGAAGGGATTCATCATGCCGAGCAACCACCATGAACTCTGCAAGCCACCGGCAGCAATACGACGTTTGCGCTTAGCCTCCTCTTCTAAGTTTGCCGACCCGTACTCCATAGCGTAAGCCTTTGAGGTATAGGCTATTCGGTATCCTTTGTCCACCATGTTCATAGACATGACAAAATCGTCCAGTAGTGCCGTCTCTGGCATCGGCTCATACAAAGCAGTGCGGATGGCATTGAGCTCTCCGGCGGCTCCCATCGCTGAGTATAATTCACTATCTAACTGTTTCAGCGTGCTCTCATATTTCCAGTAGAAACCTTCACCCTCTGCTGCTATCTCACCGTCTTGACGAGCCATCACTCGCTTCTCGCCAGCAACACAGGCAACCTGCGGGTCTTGGAAACAGCGTACGATTTCGCGAAGCGCCTGACTGTTAACCAGTGTGTTGGCATCCGTCATCACCGTCAGTTCCGTCTTCACCTCGCTGATACCATGATTCAAAGCAGCGGTCTTGCCACGACGCTCAGGACTGAACACTACCGTTACATCTTCGTATTGTCGCAACTTTTCGTTTGTCTGATCTGATGAACCGTCGGTTACCCACATGATGTGAAGCTTCTCGCGAGGATAGTCTAATTCGCGGATGTTTTGCATTTTCCATTCTACCACATCCTGCTCGTTATAAGCACAAACCAAGAACGTTACTTCCGGCAGTTCAGCGTCTGCAGGCTGTTCCAGAGGCTGCGGTTTCCCTTTCAGCCATCGCTTCACGCGTACCATAATATATAATAGGAGGCCATATCCGATATAGGTATAGACACATAAGGCCAAGCAAATCCAGAATATAATCTTCAGTGTCTCCATAACGCGTTTTTTTGTTTCACGTCCTTTTCCGTTTGCAAATATAGTCATTTTTTTCCACATCTCCAAACATTTAAAGCATAAAAAACATGGCAAGAATTTCCTTGCCATGTCTTTTTCTCTGTTGTAGAGTAGGTGTTACCTACGCATTTGTTTCAATTTCTTCTTGCATATCGATGAACTGGCGGTCCTGATCGTAGAATTCATATTGCAGGAATGCTAACTTCTGCGAGGGAATGATACGAACGCCCAAGCCATACTTCATTTGCCACTTGCGTTTCAAGGAGAGGAATCCTTGGTTGATGTAAGCAGCAACGTAGGGATGGACATGCAGGTAAAAACTGCGGATACCTATCTTGTTGACCAGACGGTCAATTTTGCTCTCAAGTTGATCTGTAAAAAGGATTGACGACTTGATTTTGCCCTTTCCAAAGCAGGTTGGGCAGGTTTCTTCTACATTGACATCCATGGCTGGGCGGACACGCTGACGAGTAATCTGCATGAGTCCGAACTTGCTCAGTGGTAGGATGTTGTGACGAGCTCTGTCTTTTTGCATGTTCTTGCACATGCGTTCATAGAGCAACTGGCGGTCTTCGGCGAGGTTCATGTCAATAAAATCGACAACGATAATGCCTCCCATGTCGCGAAGTCGGAGCTGGCGAGCAAGTTCGTCGGCAGCACCGAGGTTGACTTCCAGGGCATTGGCCTCTTGACCATTTTCTGCGCGAGTACGATTTCCAGAGTTGACATCCACTACGTGCATGGCCTCTGTGTGCTGAATGATGAGATAGGCTCCCCGTTTGTAATTCACCGTACGCCCAAAAGAAGATTTGAGCTGCTTGGTAACACTGAAATTGTCAAAGATAGGCACTGCACCATTGTACAGCTTGACAATGTTCTTCTTTTCGGGGGCAATCAGCTCGACATAATCCTGCACCTGATGGAAAATGGCTTCGTCGTTGACGTGAATTCCATCATAGGTGGTGGCGTCAAAGACGTCGCGCAGCAGAGCCACAGCTCTTCCAGTCTCCTCAAAGCATAATTGTGGCGCCTTGGTAGCCTTCTGAGCTTTGGTAATGGTGTCTTCCCAGCGCTTGAGCAATGTCTTCAGCTCTGCATCGAGCTCAGCAACACGCTTTCCTTCTGCTGATGTGCGGACAATGATACCAAAGTTTTTGGGGCGGATACTCTGGACGAGTTGTTTCAGTCGGGCACGTTCCTCGCTTTTTTTGATTTTTGATGAAACCGACACTTTATCACCAAACGGCATGAGTACCATGTAACGCCCTGCAAAACTCAGCTCGCAAGTCAAGCGGGGACCCTTAGTGGAAATGGGCTCCTTGACGACTTGGACAAGGATTTCTTGACCTTGCTTGAGCATGTTCTGCACACTGCCTTCTTTGGGCAGGTCAGGCTGTCGGACGGCTTTGCTGATGGGATAAAGTTTCTTTTTGTCGCTTTGTACCTGTTTCAGATACTTCTCATAAGAGCTAAATTGAGTTCCGAGGTCCAGATAGTGCAAGAAGGCATCGCGCTCAGAGCCTACTTCTATGAAGCAGGAGTTGAGGCCGGGCATGAGTTTGCGAACTCGTCCCAGATAGATGTTACCCACGGAGTAGCTTGCTTCTTCTCGCTTCTCGTTCTGGTATTCTACCAGATTCTTGTCTTCGAGCAGCGCAATGCTTATCTCTTTCGGTTGTACATCAATGATTACTTCACTTGTCATTTTGTTCTGAACAGTTTACTCTGTTTAATACTCTTTTTAAGAGAAAAGAGCGCACCAACGACTATTTGTCTTTGATACACTCCTTCCATTCTTTTTCTCTTGTGTCACCAGAGCTTACTTGCTCTTATGACGATTCTTGCGCAGTCTCTTCTTACGCTTGTGAGTAGCCATCTTGTGGCCCTTCTTTTTCTTTCCGTTTGGCATAATTACAATAAATGTTTATAAATATTACTTGTTTGTTGATTATTTCATCTTTGAGACAAAACTCTTGCAAGGCTTAAATGCAGGAATGTCATGGGCCTCAATGACCATCGTCGTGTTCTTGGAAATGTTGCGAGCCGTCTTCTGTGCGCGGCGCTTAACAGTGAAGGTACCAAAGCCACGAAGATAGACATTCTCTTTCTGTACTGCCATACACTCGCGGATTTCTTCCATAAAAGCCTCTACAGTGGCGGAAACATCCTTTTTGGGGAGTCCTGTGTCTTCAACAATTTTGTTGATTATATCTGCTTTTGTCATCTCTTGATATAGTTAATTGTTTGATTTTGGGATGCAAAGATACTGTTTTTCAACGGGATATGGAAATTTTTGGAGCATTTTTTTCATAAAAAGTTTATTTTTAGTATCTTTGCACCCAAAATTTATCTATTAGAAACATGAAACAGACCAAAATTGTTGCTTCCGTTAGTGATCGAAGATGTGATGTGGATTTTATTCGTCAGCTGTTCAACGCTGGAGTGAATGTTGTAAGAATGAATACAGCTCATGCTTCAGAGGAGGGTATTATAAATATAATAAGGAACGTGCGCGCGGTAAGTCGGCATATTGGCATCTTGATTGACACGAAAGGTCCTGAAGTTCGTACAACGGGCTGTGCAGAGCCGATTTCTTTCTCGACAGGCGATGTGGTGAAGTTGTTCGGGCGTCCTGAGGTGGATTCTACTCACGATATTGTTAACCTGTCATATCCGAACTTCGCGGCCGATATTAGGGAAGGCGATCATGTACTTTTCGATGATGGTGCCTTGGACATGGAGGTGATAGGTATTAACGGTCCTCAAGTTATTGCCAAGGTTACTAACGATGGTGTCTTGGGTTCGCACAAAAGTGTCAACGTGCCAGGCCGCCATATCGACTTGCCAGCGTTGACGGAGAAAGACCATAAGAATATCTTGTTGGCCATAGAGCAGAACATAGACTTTATTGCACACTCTTTTGTCCGTTCAGCAGACGATGTGAAAGCCGTACAGAAGATTCTTGACGAGCATCATTCGGACATCAAGATCATTTCGAAGATAGAAAATCAGGAAGGTGTGGATCATATTGATGAGATTGTCGACGCCTCCTATGGCATTATGGTGGCTCGCGGCGACCTGGGCATCGAGGTACCTATAGAGCAGATACCTGGCATCCAATGGCGTATCATCCATAAGTGTATAGAAAAGAAGAAACCTGTCATCGTGGCTACTCAGATGTTGCATTCTATGATTAACAATCCGCGTCCGACCCGTGCAGAAGTTACCGATATCGCCAATGCTATTCATTCCTGTACAGATGCCCTGATGCTTTCCGGAGAAACGGCCAGCGGCAAATATCCTGTCGAGGCTGTAAAGACGATGGCTGCTATTGCCGAGCAGGCAGAGAAAGACCGGTTAAGTAGAAAGATAGAGATGCCACTGTCTCCTAACTGCGACATTCGTGAGTTCATGGCACACTCTGCTATTGAGGCAACGGAGAAACTGGGCGTAAAAGGTATTATTACCGACTCAACTACTGGTACTACTGCTCGTTCGCTGGCTGCTTTCCGTGGCCCTCATCCTGTTCTTGCCATCTGCTATAATGATAAGTTGCAACGCCTGTTGAATCTTTCTTATGGTGTCATTCCCATCTTTCAGAAGGAGCGCATTGGTTCTGAGGAACTCTTCCTTGCTGCTGTCCGCATGTTGCGACAGAAAGGATATGTGGAACTCTCGGATAAGATTGCTTACCTGAGTGGTAACATCAGTGCTGGAGGCGCTACCAAATTCTTGGAGATCAATACCGTGCAGGAAGTCTTTGATCAGTCTTATCAATTCCACTTGCCGACGTTGTAAGAAGGATATAGAAACAATAAGAGAGACACTCTGTTCAGGGTGCCTCTCTTGTTGTTTTGTAGTCCTTGCCGATTATTTGGCAGGCTGGGCAGGAGCTGCAGGGGTCTCAGCAGCAGGAGCCTGGCCTTCAGCAGCGGGAGTTGTAGCGTCTTTCTTCTGGCTGGCGCCAAAGCCAGGCAGGTTGTTGGGGTTGGCAGTGGGATTCTCTACGTTCTCCATAACAGAACTGTCAGTATGAGCAGTAGGAGCAACCCACGCGCAGATGATGCTAATGACAACCATAGCGGCAGCCAGGAACCATGTGGCTTTCTCAATGAAGTCAGTGGTCTTGCGAACACCGGCAACTTGGTTATAACCTGCGAAGCTTGAAGACAAGCCACCGCCTTTAGACTCTTGAATCAGCACAATACCAATCATCAGTATGGCTGCAATTACGATAAAAATTACGAATAATGTGTACATGTTACTTTTGTTTTTTATTGTTATTTATTATTAGTTTCTCTAAAAACCTCATCTGGTCGGCAAAATAGACATTCTTCTGAGGATACTGCTTACTGAGGCGTCCTATGATGTCGTGCGCCTTTTGGTAGCGTCCTTGTTTGATATAGATGCGAGCCAGTGTCTCGGTGAAGTATTCCTCTTCAACCTCCTCACTTTGTTCTTCAGACACTTGTTGCTCAGGCGTCTCCTGTGGTAACTCGTTGAGAAGTATCCTGCCTTGTTCTTCTTGTAAGAAGTTGTCAATCAGGTCTTGACCCTTCATCTGGGGCGTCTTGTCGTTGTTGTCTTGCTGGGCGTCTTCACTTGCCAGCAGGTAGGCTACATAATCGATGGCAGCATCTGCAGGGGTGGGGCGTCTCTTCTCCGTCTTCTCATATTCTGCGGGTATGGCATCCAGGAAGGTGTCTATCAGATTCATGGTGCGATTCTCCTCAGTAGCCTTGTCCTGTAGCGCAGTTGGTGCATCCGTCGGTGGGGTGCGTAACTGATAGTAGGCTGCTTCCACCATTTGGAAGATGACTTTGCGGTCGGTGATGTAGATGGCTGCACGCCGAAGTTCTTCATCGAAGGCGGCATCGTGGAGCAGATAGAGGTTTTGCAGCATCAGCAGTCGTGCTGTCTGGAAATACGGATACAATGCCAATAGGGAACGCAACTCAAAGAGTGTGTTGCGATCCATCCGCTCGGGATGATTGATGAGTTTCGTCAATTCCAACATGGCATATTCTCTGTTTTCTTCTTTTTCTCTTTTCTGTTCACTTTACCAGTTAGCGACGGTGGCATTGAATATCTGGTCGCAAATGTCTCTAATCATTTCTCCTACCAGTTCCTCTTGTACAGCATTCAGTGACATTGTTGTCTCATAACTTGCTGTGGAGGTAAACTGCCGCTCAAAGTCCTCTGCATGGTTGGCAGTATTGGTGAAGCGTACGTTGACAGTGATAGAGAGCTCTGTCTGTGCAGAATAGCCCTCGGCACTCACCGACTTGTTGCGCTGCTGGTATTGTGTGATTTCACCGTCAATCTTCAAGTCGCCGTTACGACGCACTTGAATCAGGCGGGTGTGATTGGCAAACTGATCCTTCAACCGGTTGTTAAACATCGGTCCCATAGGTCCCCAGACATAGCTGGCACGGATGGGAAAGTCTGCAATCTGTATGGTCTTGGTCTTGGAATAGTCAATACTGGCACCGTTGAACTTGTAGCTCACGGAGCATCCCGTTGTCAGCAGCAGGGCTGCCAGACAACCGGTCAGACATATCTTATTTATCCAAGCCATATTGTTTCAGTCTTCTGTATAACGTGCGGTCGCTGATACCGAGTTCCTGTGCGGCCTTCTTTCTGTTACCTCCATTACGTACCAACGCTTTCTCCAGCATCTGACGGCTCAGGTCGTTCAGATTCAGACTCTCCACCTCGGGTTCTATGTATTCTTCAGCCTCGGCATCCTCCATAGTAGCTGCAATGGGTCTCATGGGTTCCATTGCCGGAAGAGGTGCCAGCTGGGTAGTTGTCAGCGGTTTGGCCTGATGAGCAGGCGTCTGCACGTCTTCTATCTGTTTCTTCAAGGTGCTCATCTCTCGGCGCATGTCATTGACGTTGGAGCGCAATTCAAAGAGAATCTTGTAAAGAATCTCTCGCTCATTCTCAAAAGAGTGGTCTCCTTCGGGGCGAAGTGTCATCAGCTGGGTGCTCTCCTGGTCCTGAGGAATGAATTGTGAGAGGATGGCAGGTGTGATTTGCCGGTCGGCACTGAGAATGGACAGTTGTTCAGTAATGCTCTTTAACTGGCGGATGTTTCCCGGCCATTTGTAGCGCATCAGCATCTGTTTCGCTTCTTCCGTCAGCACCACTTTGTCCATGCGATACTTTTCTGCCATTTGCATAGCAAAGAGACGGAACAGCAGAATGATATCCTCGCCACGGTCGCGCAAAGGGGGCATCTGTATCTGAACTTGGTTCAGACGATAGTAGAGGTCTTCGCGAAAACGTCCCTCGCTGATGGCTTTCTGAATATTGACATTGGTAGCTGCTACAACGCGGACATCGGTCTTGCGGACTTCTGTGGCACCGACGGGAATATATTCTCCGTTTTCCAGTACACGTAGCAGTCGGGCTTGCGTAGCCATAGGCAGTTCACCCACCTCGTCCAAGAACAGCGTTCCCTTGTTGGCGGCACCGAAGTATCCTAACGAATCGTTGATAGCACCCGTGAAAGACCCTTTCACGTGTCCAAAGAGCTCAGAGTCTATCGTACCTTCAGGTATGGCACCACAGTTGATGGCGAAGTATTTCTCCCGACGGCGTGGAGAGTTGTCGTGGAGAACACGTGGCAGGATGTCTTTACCTACACCGCTTTCGCCAATAATCAGCACACTCAAATCTATCGGCGCCACTTTGAGAGCGACGTCGAGTGCGTTGTTCAGAGCCTCGCAGTTTCCTACGATGTTGTAACGCTGTTTGATGTTCTGAAGTTCTGAGGTCTTCATTTTAGCCGACAAAGGTACAATAAAAATCTGACATAATGGCACACTTTGGCAGAAAATTAACTTTCTTCCTCCGTTTTCTTTCCTTCGTCCTTCTTAAACAGCTCTTTTGAGCGTACTGCAAAACGTGCTTTATCACCGTCTTCACGCTTCTCGTGGAATAGTTTGGGCAACGGGTTCTGTAATGGCTCGTCGTAGAACTGACGGTTACGGAATACGTCAATGGCAGTGTAAATAGCCTGGCGCATTGAGTTCTCGTCAGCTTTGTCTTGTCCGGCAATGTCGTATGCTGTGCCATGGTCAGGCGATGTGCGGATGATAGGAAGTCCGGCAGTGTAGTTGACACCGTTGTCCAAGGCTATGGTTTTAAACGGAGCCAGTCCTTGGTCGTGATACATAGCCAAGACACCATCGAAATAGTTGAACGTACCAGCACCGAAGAAGCCGTCGGCAGGGTAGGGACCAAATGCCTGAATACCCTTCTTCGCCAAGGTCTCGATAGCAGGTGAAATGATATTCTTCTCCTCAGCTCCCAGTAGTCCGTCATCGCCGGCATGTGGATTGAGGGCGAGTACTGCAATGCGGGGATTGGAGATGCGGAAATCGCGCTTTAGGGCTTGATGGAAAATGGTTGCCTTTTCCATAATACCCTCTTTCGTGATGGCTGTTGCCACGTCCTTGATGGGCAGGTGCGTAGTTACTAAGGCAACGCGCAGACGGTCGTTCATCAAAATCATCAGTGCTTTCTTGCCTTCCCCCAGACTTGTCTCAATGTATTCAGTGTGACCAGGGAAGTGAAAACCGGGGCTTTGGATGGTAGCTTTGTTGATGGGCGCTGTGACCAATACATCGTACAGTCCTTTGCGGAAGTCCGTCATAGCACGGTCGAGAGCTTTGAAAGCGGCGCCTCCAGCCTCTTCTGACGGTTGTCCAAACTCAACCTTTATCTCGTCTTCGAAGCAAGATAAAAGGTTGAGGCGTCCGTCACGGGCTTCTTCAGCCGAGTTGATGACACTAAAGTTTGTTTCCTTGTTGAGCGCCTTCTTGTGATAAGCGGCAATTTTGGACGAGCCATAGATAATCGGTGTGCATAGTTCGAGCATGGTCGGGTCTTCAAAGACTTTGAAAATCACCTCGTAACCGACACCGTTGGTATCTCCTTGCGTTATAGCAACGCGAATCTTCTTATTTTCCATGTATGTTGTTGATGAAGTTGTTTTTTATGTGGATAATCTAACAGGTTTTAATGGGTTTCTAATGCCTTTTGGTGTGCTGTGGAAAGAAGGCCGCAGGCGGCGAAGATGTCTTGTCCGCGACTGGCACGAATGGTCGTTGTAATACCATGATTGGTCAAATAGTCGCGCAGAGCCTCCATACGTTTTTCGTCAGAGGCAGGCAGGTTGACATCAGGAATCTCATGAAAGCGGATGAGGTTGACGCGGCACTCTAATCCCTCCAGCAGGCGCAATATTTCTCGTCCGTACATCGGAGAGTCGTTCATACCACCAAAGCAGATATATTCAAAAGAACAGCGGCGCTGATGTGTGAAGTCGTATTGACGCAGCAATTCCAAGGTCTCTTCCAGTGGCATTGCCTTTTCAGCAGGCATGAGCTGTAGGCGTTGTTCGTGGAGGGGAGAGTGCATGGAAATAGCGACATGGCAAGCACTCTCATCCAAGAAACGCTTCAGTTTGCCGCGGACGCCTACCGAACTCACAGTGATGCGTTTAGGACTCCAGGCAAAGCCCCAGTCTGCAGTCAGCACTTCGCAGGCTTTGAGAACGGCATCGAGGTTGTCCATGGGCTCTCCCTGTCCCATAAAGACAATATTTGTCAGTCGCTCTACTTCGGGAAGCGCAACTATCTGGTTTAGGATGTCTGCTGCTGTCAGGTTTCCTTGCCAACCTTGTTTGCCCGTTTGGCAGAATAGGCAGTTCATCTTACAGCCCACTTGGCAAGAGACGCATAGCGTGGCACGGTCATGGTCAGGGATAAAGACCGTCTCCACAAACTTTTGGGGAAGGGAGGATGCTTCTGGGCCTTCTGGCGTCTGATTGGCTTCTGAATTATCAGAACAACTAGCGGGAAACAAATACTTGATGGTTCCGTCTTTAGAACGTTGGCAGTCAATTGGTTGCATGACACCAACTTCGTAATTTTCTAATAGTTTCTGCCGGTTTTGTTTTGACAGATTGGTCATCTCGTCTATCGTTGTAACATGCTTCTCGTAGAGCCATTGGGCAATTTGCCTGGCAGTAAAAGCAGGCATACCCAAACTGCCGACAATAGCCTTCAACTCTGCCGGCGTTAGTCCCAAAAGTCGTTTCTTTTGCGGATTCATGCCTGCAAAGGTACGAATAAGTGAGCGAAAAACCAAATTTATTTGAGTTTTTCCGAGCGAGAGTGCTATTTATTAAAAAATAAATATTATCTTTGCACCTAATTTGATGCACACATGATATCATGATACAGAAAACAGATTGTTTTTTAGCTTGTCAGACGCTGGCAGACATCATGCCGGTGGTAGAACAGTTACGCCGTAGCAGCCTCGTCAGACACATCTTTTTATTGGTGAATGAAGAGTTCGCCGCTACGGAAAAAGCCCCGCAAGATTGTTCTTTCCTTGTGACCGATAGTCTGACCAGTACAGACTTTATGATCAAGATGGCTGATTATGCCGTTGCTGACTATGTACTGCTTTGTCTGAAATCCACGCCACTCATCATCGGTCCTTCAGCAGTAGAGCGTATGATGTTGGTGGCTAGTGATGAAAATGCAGCCATGGTTTATAGCGACCGTTATACCATGGAGAATGGCGAACGTAAGGCGCATCCCGTCATTGACTATCAGGAAGGTTCCTTGCGCGACGACTTCGACTTCGGTTCATTGCTGCTGTTGCGTACCTCGTTATTGAAACAGTATGCCACCAGTGATCTTACGAACCACTACCGTTATGCTGGTTTCTATGACTTGCGTCTGTTCTTGAGTAGGGAAGGCCAGTTGTTCCATCTCAACGAGTACCTCTATACCGAAGAAGAGAAAGACCTCCGTGCCTCAGGCGTCAAGCAGTTCGACTATGTCAATCCTGCTAATCGCGAGGTACAGATAGAAATGGAGCAGGCTTGTACAGCCCATTTGCGACAGTTAGGAGCATTGGTAGATACCACACAATATGGCGAGATAGATTTCGGCGAGCAGGCTTTTGACGTGGAAGCTTCTGTCATTATCCCTGTGTTCAATCGCGCCAAGACCATTCAAGATGCTGTGGAGAGCGTTCTCTCTCAGAAGACATCATTCCAATACAATATCATCGTCGTTGATAACCACTCGACGGATGGAACGGGCGAAATTCTGGCTACGTTGTCTGCTCATCATCAGGACAAGCTGCATGTCATTGTTCCGGACCGTTACGATTTAGGTATTGGCGGCTGCTGGAACGAGGCTATCAACAGTCAGTATTGCGGTCGCTTTGCTGTTCAGTTGGACTCTGACGACCTCTATTCCTCACCGAAGACACTACAGACCATCGTTGATGCCTTCTACAAGCAAAAGGCTGCGATGGTGATTGGTTCTTACCGCATGTGTGACTTTGAATTAAAGACGCTCCCTCCTGGTTTGATTGATCATAAAGAGTGGACGGATGAGAATGGTCCGAACAATGCGCTACGCATCAATGGTCTGGGAGCTCCTCGTGCCTTCTTCACCCCCTTGTTGCGGGAGGTTCAGTTCCCCAATACCTCTTATGGTGAGGACTATGCTTTGGGACTCGTCTTCTCGCGTCGTTACCGCATCGGTCGTATTTTTACGGAACTCTATCTCTGCCGACGGTGGGGAGGTAATTCTGATGCGGCACTGTCCGTTGAGAAGATCAATGCCAATAATTTATATAAAGATCGCCTGCGCACGATAGAGCTTCATGCTCGTCAGCAGCAGATGCAGACAGAAGAGCAACAAGCCACGGCGTCTTCTTTGGTACGCTTCTTCCACCGTCAGCTACAGACGTGGGAAGATGCCCGCCAGCGCTATCGTGACTTAGAGCATGTGGAAACGCGTGAGCTCATGACCGACACCATGGCATTAACCGTACAGTGGAATCCTGCGAGGATAGGCTCTACAGGTGCGAAGGTCGATGCGAAGTCCATTGCCGAGCGCCCCTGTTTCCTTTGTGCTAAGAATCGTCCTCAGCAGCAGATGCATCGCACGGTCGATGGCAATTATGAACTTTTGGTCAATCCTTTCCCCATCTTGCCGGTCCACTTTACGCTGCCCACGTTGAAACATCAGCCGCAGCGCATTCTGCCCATGTATGACGAGATGGTGCGATTGGCAGAACGCCATCATGACTTTACCATATTATATAATGGGCCACATTGTGGAGCTTCGGCTCCAGACCATGCCCATCTGCAGGCTGTGATTACTGGTCTGTTGCCACTGCAACAGTCGTGGCAACGACTGAGCAGAAGTCTCGTGGAGGTAGTTAAGGATGATGACAATCAAGGCGTATGGCAGGTGGCTGACTATCCCGCTTCCGCCTTTGTCATCAGGACACATCAGCAGCATGCATCGGAGCGTCTGTTCCGCCGATTGTATAACTGTCTGCCTCCAGCCACTGACGGAACAGAGCCCATGATGAATGTTATCGTGTGGCGCAATGGCGAGGAATTGCTCTCCGTAGTGCTGCCACGTAGGAAGCATCGCCCTGATTGCTATACCGCAGCAGGTGATGAACAACTGCTCATCAGTCCAGGAGCTGTTGATATGGGCGGACTGATTATCACACCACGAGAGGAGGACTTCCGCAAGCTGACATCAGAGCGGATGACAGCCATCTATCAGGAAATATCACTGACTGCTGACCAGATGCGTCAGATTGTCCATCGCATGCAGAGCAAGCAGGTGGTGACTCCGTCTTCTCCTTTTGCTACCGAGGAACAGCCAATGGTAACAGTAGGTATTGTCAGTGCGGAGAAAATCGTTTTCTCGCTGAATGCACCTTACACTGCCAAGGGCGAGACCATCAATGGCAAGCAGTTCGTAGAGTTCTCTGAGGGTGGCATTCTCTGGAATGGCAACCAATATCGTGAATTGACGTTTACACCGTCGTCGTCTGATGCCTCGTTCTCTCTGTTTGACGTGACCATTGGCGCTAAATTCCATTGGGAGCGTAGGGAGACGCAGGTGTTTTTAGGCACCCTCCGCTTAGTGGTGGAGTCCGACAAGATTGTGGCTATCAATGAGTTGCCCGTAGAACAATATCTGGCTTCCGTCATTTCCAGTGAGATGAAGGCTACAGCAGGATTGGAGTTGTTGAAGGCGCATGCCGTCATCAGCCGCTCGTGGCTGCTGGCGCAGATTCAGCGAAGGGAAGAAAACAAGCAGCAGAAAGATGGCTTCTTCTCCTTTATCAAGAAGGACGATGAGTTGATACGTTGGTACGACCGTGAAGACCACACCCTTTTTGATGTCTGTGCCGACGACCATTGCCAGCGCTATCAGGGTATTACCAAGCAGACCAGCAAGGCCGTCGAGCAAGCGCTGAAGGCTACCTGTGGAGAAATCCTCTGCTATGGTGACGAGATTTGCGATGCCCGTTTCTCAAAATGTTGCGGTGGCGTCACCGAGGAGTTCCAGTATTGCTGGGAAAACATCCCCAAGCCATATCTGGTCAGCGTGAAAGACCCGTATTGCAATACCAATGACAAGGCTATCCTCTCGCAAGTGTTGAACGACTACGACTTGGAAACGAACGATTTCTACCACTGGACGGTGGAATATACGACCGAGGAGTTGACGAAACTGGTCAACGAGCGCCTGAAGGACGACTTCGGTGAGGTGGTTGACCTGGTACCGTTGGAGCGTGGCAAGAGTGGCCGCATCTGGAAACTGAAGATTGTCGGTACCAAGAAGTCGTTTACTATTGGTAAGGAATTAGAGATTCGTCGCACCCTCAGCAATACGCATCTGTACAGTTCGGCATTCGAGGTCGAAAAGACCGCCAAGGGTCTCCGTCTGAAAGGAAAAGGGTGGGGACATGGTGTCGGACTCTGCCAGATTGGTGCTGCGGTGATGGGTCAGCAGGGCTTTAGCTATACTGATATCCTGATGTATTATTATCAGAATGCCGATATCAAGAAAATCTATTAAAACAAAATAGCGAAATATGAAAAAGAGAAATCCTTGGTTTTGGATTCCCACACTCTATATCGGTGAGGGATTACCAAACGTAGTTGTGATGACGGTTGCCGTTGTCATGTATATGCAGTTAGGTATGAGTGATACCGATATAGCCCTTTATACCGGTTGGCTGTCGCTGCCGTGGGTCATCAAACCTTTGTGGAGTCCCTTTGTTGACCTGTACCGCACGAAGCGTTGGTGGGTACTGGCTATGCAACTGCTGCTGGGCTCGTCACTTGCTGGCGTGGCCTTTACGTTGAGTACTCCGTTGTGGTTTCAGGGAACGATGGCATGCTTCTTCCTCATGGCGTTCAGCAGTGCTACCCACGACATTGCTGCCGATGGCTATTACATGCTCGAACTGGATGATCACCAGCAGGTGTGGTTTGTAGGCATCCGCAATACCTTCTACCGTTTAGCTGTTATCTTTGGCAATGGTGTCCTCATCCCCGTAGCAGGTATTCTGCAAGTCATTTTCCGTGACCAGAAAGCCTTTACGTGGAGCCTCGTGTTCTACGGACTGGCAGCTCTGTTCATCGCTATCTGGCTGTATCATACCTATATCATGCCTCGCTCAGCTGCCGACCAGCAGCATGGCACCACCGCTCGTGAGGTAGCGATGGGTGTTGCTACGACGTTCAAGACGTTTTTTCAGAAACTGCCGCCCCGCGACATGCTGTTTGCCATGTGTTTCCTGTTGTTCTATCGCTTCCCTGAGGCACTGCTCACCAAGATGAGCGTTACCTTCCTGATGCGTCCTAACTCAGCAGGGGGCTTAGGACTGTCGCCTCAGGAGTTCGGACTGGCCAGTGGAACTGTAGGTGTCATCGGACTGACACTTGGTGGCATCATCGGTGGCATGCTGGCAGGCCGCGATGGTTTCAAGCGTTGGCTGTGGCCCATGGTCTGCGCCATCACGTTGCCCGACATTGTTTATGTATATATGAGTTATGCTATGCCCGACAACCTCTTTCTCATCAGCAGTTGTCTGTTTGTCGAACAGTTCGGTTACGGCATGGGCTTTACGGCACTGACACTCTACATGCTCTATTTCAGCAAGGGCGGTTACCAGACGTCACATTATGCCTTCTGTACCGCCATCTCCTATTTGGGACTTATGCTGCCAGGCATGCTCTCCGGTTATCTGAAGGATGCGATGGGCTATAATGCCTTCTTTATCATGGTGATGATACTTTGTATCATTACTTTCCTTGTTACAGCCTTCATCAAGGTAGATCCGGAATTTGGCAAGAAACAGCCTGCCACAGAGTGATGATACTATCGTAGAATAGGAATATCCCTACCAGGAAATAGGAAAAATACTAGGCTTAATAGTGCAAAAGTTACTATCTTTGCACCAAGAAATATGTCGAACACTTAAAAGAATAATGAGTATGAAGAAGATTTTTACCCACATGTTGTTCATGCTGTTGGCATTGCCGACAGTGATGACGCTGACCAGCTGCGACCGCGACTCCATGGATCGTGCTGAGGCTCGTACTTTAGATGGTACGTGGACAGGATATATTGATACCTATTATTATAATAGATGGCATAAGCGTGGCGATACCTACAGAACCTCTATCTATTTTGAGCGCTCCAATCCATACGGAGGACGTGGTTATGAGGTGGATTACAACATTGCCAGCCGGTATGCTGACTATTACTGTGAGTTTAGTTGGGAAGTCATTAATGGTAGAATCCACATCAAGTACGACGACAGCTGGGGCGAGGTCATCATCTACGACTACACCCTGACAGATTCTTACTTCGACGGATTCATGGATGACGGAACGACACGCGATATTCGTTTCCACCTGAACTATGACGGTGCCTTCGATTGGGGAGGATGGAGAAACACCTGGCGTCGTTCGCAGGCCATCAAACCAGAAAAGACAGATTCTGTAAAATAGTAACTACTGACTTCCTTAGATACCAAGGCCGCCGTCGTATGATACGTCGACGGCCTTTGATTGTAGGATGCGGGAGTAGGGAGGAATACCGTGTGTCAGCCAAATGTTACCGCCAATGGTTGAGTGATGACCAATGGTAATGCGTCCCAGTACAGAGGCATTGGAGTAGATGGTGACATAATCCTCAATGATGGGGTGGCGTGGCACGTTGAGCATATTGCCCTGTTCGTCGTACTTGAAACTCTTAGCACCGAGCGTCACTCCCTGATAAAGGGTGACGTGGTTGCCGATGATGGTGGTTTCGCCGATGACAACACCAGTGCCATGGTCGATGGCAAAGTATTCACCGATGGTGGCTCCTGGGTGAATGTCAATACCGGTCTTAGAGTGAGCCTGCTCGGTGATGATACGAGGGATGACGGGTACTTTCAGCTCATGTAGCTTATGGGCGATGCGATAGTGTATCATCGTATCGATGACAGGATAGCAGAAAATGACCTCACCGTAATTAGGTGCTGCAGGGTCATTGTCGAACATAGCCTGAACGTCCGTATAGAGCAGACGCTTGATTTCGGGCAGTGCATCAATGAATTTCAGGGCTGTCTCTTCAGCACAAGCATAGACGATCTCACGATTGTGCAGGTCTGTGCAGTCATCGCAGAACTGCAGTCCGTGGGCTATCTGCTTGATGAGCAGGCGTTGCAGTTCTACCATGTAGTTGCCGATGTAGTAGGAACGTATAGATTCGTCCGACTGTCGCTTGTTGAAGTAGTCGGGAAACATGATGCTCTTCACCAGTCGGACAATGCGCTCCACATGTTCTACGGAGGGCAGGGGAGCCTCGACGGCAGGCATCATCCGAACTTCTTGTTCGGTCAGCCGTGACAGCAGGTGTACGTTCTTCTGCAGTATATCGTTTGATTTCTTGTTCATGATGCGTTGCTTTATAGAATGTTGTTTGTCTGAGTTTAGTTATAGAAGTTCCACGAGACACCCATACGGAAAATGCGGGTGTTGGTGGGATAGTGAGGTGTCAGGAAATACATCTTCGAACCAGAGCCTGCATTGACGTGACTCATGCCAACGAAGAAGCGTGCCCGTTTCAGGTGCATATTGGCATAGACGTCAATGAAAGGATAGTTGCCCAGCTCCACCTTCGAATTACCGTTCTTCTGTACCGCGAAAAGACTCATCTGTGGCAGATAGTCGGGAGCCTCGTACTTGGTAAACCACGTCAGTGCACCACCTAACTCGATGCTCAGCACACGTGCCAGCTTGAACTTAAGGTAGAGGTTGCTGAAGATGTTGAGTGCCGGCAGTGGCAATGCACTGGGCATACTGGAGTTCTGATAGGTCAGGATGTTTTCCCAATTAAAGATGCTCCATCGCAGGTTCTGGTGCAGCTGTAGGGTGAGCACGTTGATGTTCATTCCTTCCTGGTAAATGCTTGCCGTCAGACCTTTTCGCCCCGTATCCGTCGTCGTATATTCCATGCCGAGATAGGTGTAGTTCTGTATCTCGTCAATGGCAACACGGAGTTGAGTGTTGGTCTTGTCGTAGGCAAAGATACCTTCCAGATGAGTGCGTGTCTCTGCTGTCAGATTCTTGTCCCACCAGAGATTTTTGGAGTGGAACTTCTCCATGAAGAATCCTGGAGTGTCTCTCGTAAAGCCTGCCTGAGCAGCGAGACGAACGGTATCGCCCATCAGCGGGAAGTTCAAGTCAGTGTTGAAGCTGAGGTCAATCTTGCCGGCATCCAGTCCTACCATACCGAGTTCCACGTCGGCATTGAAGTGGAAGGTGTGACCTTGTGTCTTGGAGATACGTCCTCCGATGTTGATGCCGCTCTCTTTCCATGAATCCAGATGATAGGCCTTGTCGCCAGGGGCGATATCGGGCATCTGGTAGTTGCGGTTCTCTATGCTGGCAAAGACTTTCAGTCCAGCCTTCATATACTTATTGAAACCCTCAAGCAGGGCAACACCTAACGTATTCTTGACGCTGAGATATTTATGCTTGTCATAGACGCTGGTGCCGCCAAAGGCATTGGCGTAGTTTAAGTCATAATAGGTGTTGGCATAGTAGTCTGCGGGACTTAAGTATGCTTCGTAGATGTGTTCGTAGTGGTTGATGTCTAACGTATGAATGAAACTGGTGACAGGCACATATTCCCGCTTCATGGTGGCATCGATGCTGTCCTGCACAGCCTTGGCGGCCAGCAGACTGTCCATTTCTGCCTGGTTGACCTGAATACGTGTGGTGTCTGCTTTCGGCTGTTCTTTTCCAACAGGCTCATCGCCCATGATAACAGCATCTTTAGGACGTCCTGTCGGTGGAGGAGTGGTAGCAACAGGGGCATTCTTGCGACCCTTGGCGCTGTCTTTGTCCTTAGCGTTCTTTTTCATTTCGCGTTCTTTCTTCTGCTTGGCAGAAGCCTCAGCAAACTTGCGTGCCTCGATTTCCTCGTCGGTCATCTTCACCTTACGATAAAAACCGACGTTGTAGCGATGCGTCAGGAACAGGTGCTGCGATCTGTTGCGGTTCCAGTTGCTGTTAAGCACTGTAGGTATTTCATCCTCCCCGTATTGAGTGGTCTCTTGCTCGGGGTGCGTGATATAGCTGTCTTTGACAATACCGCCGTTCTCGTTGGTTTTATGGTTGTAAGCCTGTCCCAGGAAGTGCATCTGGTAGCGGTCGCCACGGTAAGAACTGAAGAGGGCGGCGCGGAAGTGAGATACGTTCTGGTTCTGGTAGTATCCGCGTCCGTACTGATAGTCTAAGTCGAAGCCAAAGCCCAGCCGCTTGTTGGCATTGACGCCAAACTTGGCACCGATATGGTCTTCTCCGTTCTGCTTGTCACCACAGTTGTCGTAGCTGATGTTGGTGTAGGGCGACAATGTGTTGAGAAACAGGAAGTCCTCAGGATCTTTGCGAACGAAGCTATAGTTGTTGACGAAGACAAACTCGTCCATCGGCTTGCGGTCGATGAATATACGGCTCAGGCGCGGTGTGAAATTGTTGCCGATGGTGTTATACTCGCCATAGAGTCCCGTGGCATAGATGCTGTTCTGATACAGATGCGGCATCGTGTCGAGTTCAGCAGGTGTGATGTCGCCGAACCGGCGGTCAATAGTCCACGCCCAAACCCCTTTGGGCACCTCTTTGTTGCTGCCCAGCGAGTCGCGTTTGTTAGGATTGAAGTTGCTGTTGGGATTGTTAGGGTCCACCTGCCGTATATTGCCGTTGGCATCCATCTCATTATAGGTCTGTGCCTGCACGGCAAAAGCGGTGCAGACAGCCAGGAGAAATATGGATAGGACTTTCTTCATCTTTCAATATTCATCATACGCAGCGACGACTCGCAGAACTTGACAACCATAGCGCACAAAATGATGTAGATGCCGGTTTCGCGACTACTGAAGAAGTAGAAGCACAGCCCTACGATGGCTCCGAGCATGAAGATGATGTTCAGCCAGTTGCGGATGACTTTGATATTCATTTCAATAACGATTCAAATTTGTTAAACAGGAAATCTTTGCGGTCGATGGTCTTCCGACGGAATTTTGCTGACAGGGGCAGCAGACGGGTATTCTTCTTGTTCACGGCAGCATCGTCGCTAATCCATTCCTCAGCCCGATAGCGCTGGCTGTCCCTTCCTTCGCCGTAGAGATAGTGAATGCGGCTGATGCTGATGGTTGCCTGTCCTTTCTGACAGTCAGCCTTCAGGACGTACATGAAGTGAGTACGGTCTAATACCAGCGCATTGCTTCTGAATACCAGCCACTCGTCGAACGAGGCGGCAATGGTCCATGTGGCAGAGTCTTCCAAAACGATTTGACTATGGAACTGGTTCTTCTCACGGAGCATCTTCTCCATGTACTTCTTGACAATGGCGTATATCTCCGAGGCTGATTTACCAGGAGCAGCAATGGTGGTGGAGAACACAATCTTCCCGTCTATTTCAGGGACTGCGCCACGCAGATACTTGGCGTCAGGGTTCACCTTCTCCTGTTTCTGCTGAGCCTCTGTCTCCTCTTCCTCAGGTTTCTCCCAAGTGTTGTCCTGGGCAGACAGGTATAGTGGCAGCAGGGACAGTAACAATATCCATAAACTTCTCTTCATAGAACCGATTATTCCCATATTCTTGATAACACCTTAATTTATTTTTGCCTGCAAAGGTACGAATAAGTGAGCGAAAAACCAAATAATTTTATTTATTTCTATTTCATTTCCAGTTCTTTCTGCAGACGTATAATCTCGTCGCGATATTGGGCGGCCTGCAGGAAGTCAAGACGCTTGGCGGCATCCTTCATCAGTCGGGTCGTCTCTGCGATGCTCTTCTCCAACTGCGGACGGGTCATGCGTTCGATAATCGGGTCGGCGGCAAAGGCGGCATTGCCGATACCAGCCTGTTGTGTAGGAGCCATCGAGCGTTGCAGCTCCTTAGCGTCGCTGGAGTCGCCGGAAGTGAGCGATACGGTAAGTGCTTTCTTGATTTGCGTTGGTGTGATGCCGTGTTCCGCATTGTACTTCAACTGCTTGGTACGCCGTCTGAGGGTTTCGTCAATGGTGAGTTGCATGGAGGCCGTGATGTTGTCGGCATACATGATTACCTTTCCGTTGACGTTGCGGGCTGCACGTCCTGCCGTCTGTGTCAGGCTGCGATGAGAGCGCAGAAATCCTTCCTTGTCGGCATCGAGAATGGCAACCAGCGACACCTCCGGCAAGTCGAGACCTTCACGCAACAGGTTAACGCCGACCAGTACGTCGTAAGTGCCGTTGCGCAGGTTCTCCAATATCTTGACGCGCTCCAAGGTGGTAACCTCACTATGGATATAAGCGGTCTGGATGCCGTGGTTCAGCAGGAATTCCGACAACTCCTCGGCCATTCGCTTGGTCAGCGTTGTTACCAGTACACGTTCTTTGCGCTCTATCCGTTGCAGGATTTCCTCCATCAGGTCATCAATCTGGTTCTCCGTGGGACGGACTTCAATCTCCGGGTCTAAAAGTCCCGTGGGACGTATCACCTGTTCGACGACGATGCCCTCTGATTCCTGCAGCTCATAGTCGGCAGGGGTGGCAGACACATAGATGACCTGATGAGTCATCTCTTTGAATTCGTCGAATGTCAAAGGACGGTTATCGAAGGCTGCGGGAAGCCGGAAGCCATATTCCACCAGATTGGTCTTACGGGCACGGTCTCCACCGTACATGGCTCCAATCTGCGGAACGGAGACGTGGCTTTCGTCAATCACCATGAGGTAATCCTCAGGGAAAAAGTCCAACAGACAGTAGGGTCGTTCGCCGGCAGCGCGTCCGTCAAAGTAGCGGGAGTAGTTCTCAATCCCCGAGCAGTGCCCCAGTTCCTTGATCATCTCCATGTCGTATTCCACACGTTCCTTGATGCGCTGAGCCTTGATGGGGTCGCCCATCTCTTCGAAGAAAGCCACTTGCTTGACCAGGTCGTCCTGAATGTTACGGATAGCGATATTGGTCTGCTCCTGCGTCGTCATGAAAAGATTGGCAGGATACAGCTTGTACTCGTCGAACGTGGCCATTCGTGTCATGGTGATGCTGTCCAGTTCTTCAATGCTGTCAATCTCGTCGTCCCAGAAAGTGATGCGCAGAATGACCTCATTGTATGCCATTGCGATGTCTATCGTATCTCCCTTCACACGGAAGTTGCCGCGCTTCAGTTCTATATCGTTTCGGACATATAAAGCCGATACCAATTTTCTTAACAATGCATTGCGGTCGAGAATCTGTCCGCGATGAATCTCAATGATATTTTCGTTCAGCGCCACAGGACTTCCCATGCCGTAGATACATGAAACTGAAGATACAACGATAACGTCTTTTCTTCCTGACATCAAAGCACTTACCGCACGCAGTCTCAGTCTGTCAATCTCCTCGTTGATGGCTAAGTCCTTCTCAATGTAAGTGTCGGAAGAGGGTAGGTAGGCCTCTGGTTGATAGTAGTCATAATAACTGACATAATACTCCACGGCGTTTTGTGGGAAGAAACCTCTCATTTCCTCGTACAACTGGGCGGCAAGGGTCTTGTTGTGCGACAAGATAAGGGTCGGCTTGTTGACGTTGGCTATCACGTTAGCAACGGTAAACGTCTTGCCCGATCCGGTAACGCCCAACAGCACTTGCGCCTTGTCACCTCGGTTCAGACCGTCCGTCAACTGACGGATGGCTTCAGGCTGGTCGCCGGTAGGTTGGTATTTCGATGTCAGAATGTAGTCCATAATGAAATGCAAAGGTACGAAAGTTCTCCCGAATAAAGTCCAAAATTACGAAATATTTCATAATTCAGTGGCATTATTCCTAATTTTTATCAAAAAACTTTGTTTATCTCGTGGGAAATGCGTAATTTTGCACGTCAATTTCATAAGAAGCATGAAGAAAACCATCATAGCACTCCTCTCTGCCGCCTTCCTGATGTCAGGGTGTGCCAACGAGTTCAACCGCCTCTATAAATCCCAAGATATGGCTTATAAGTATGAGGCTGCCAAGCAATACTTCGCCTTAGGCAAGTATCAGCAGGCTGCTACATTGCTGCAAGATGTGGTGACTTCGCAGAAAGGTCGGAACAATGCTCAGGAGAGTCTTTATATGTTGGGCATGGCTTTATACAACAACAAAGACTACGAGGCTGCCAGTGCTACGTTCAAGAAATACTTCTCGAGCTATCCAAAGGGCTATTTTGCAGAGCAAGCCAGTTTCAACATCGGCGAATCGCTCTATGAGAGTGCTCCGGAGCCCCGTCTTGACCAGACACCGACCATCGGAGCCATTACTGCCTACCAGAACTTCATGGACTATTTCCCCGATTCACGCTATCGTGAGATGGCCCAGCAGCGTCTTTTCGAACTGCAGGACCGTTTGGTGATGAAGGAATTCCTCTCGGCACAGTTGTACTACAACCTTGGCGGCTACTTCGGAAATATCAACAACGGCACGGAGTCGAATTATGAGTCGTGCATCATTACGGCACAGAACGCCCTGAAGTCCTATCCCTATAGCCCTATGCGCGAAAGGTTCTCGGAACTGATTATGAAGAGCAAGTACTATCTGGCCAAGAACAGCTCGGAGGAGAAGAAGGTAGAGCGCTATCGTGATGCAGAAGACGAGTGCTACGCCTTTATCAACGAGTTTCCTGAGTCCAAGCAGGTGACTCTTGCTACAGAATATATTGCAAAATGTAAGAAATATACCCGCGGAGCGGAATAAATCAACAAGCAGTTAAATCATTAAACATATACAAATCAATGGATTACAAGAAGTCAAAAGCACCCACCAACACTGTTACCCGTAACATCATGGACCTCTGCCAGGATACGGGCAATATCTATGAGAGCGTTGCAATTATTGCTAAGCGTGCTAACCAGATTAGCTCGCAGATCAAGGATGACCTCAGCAAGAAACTTGCCGAGTTTGCATCTTATAACGATTCGCTCGAGGAGGTCTTCGAGAACCGTGAGCAGATAGAGATTTCCCGTTATTACGAGAAACTTCCCAAGCCCTCTCTGCTGGCTACTCAGGAGTTTGTTGAAGATAAGATTTACTGGCGTGACCCTGCCCGTGATGCTCAGGGTATGGACGACGACGATCGTCTGTAACGCTTTGTAGGAGACACTTACTTTCCACCTTTATCTTATTATATATATGTGGCAACGTAAGCAAACCATATTTCTGCTGTTGGCCGTCATCCTTGCTGTGGTGACGCTCAGCAGCTATTTTTATTCTTGGGAACAGTTCGCACTGCTCATATTGGCAGCATGCTGTAACGTCATTACCGTTTTCCTGTTCCGCAACAGACCCCTGCAGACTACCCTGTGCAGCATCAGCCTCTTTGTCTATTTAGGATGGTATGTGGCATTAGCCCTCTACTTCAGACAGGAAACGCCTGATGCCAGTCAGCTTCAGCTGCCTTGGTCGGCGGTCTTGCCTGCCGTTTGCATCATCCTGACCTTTATGGCTCGCAAGGCCATCCAGGCTGATGAGAAACTCGTTCGAGACTCCGACCGTCTGCGCCGTTAGTCTTCCAACCTTTTGTATCTTATTTACGCTGGGCATAGTCGATGAAAGCATCGCTATGCCCTTGCTGTATGGCTGTCTTGACTTGTGCCATGTTGCTGCGCGAGACGGGGAGTGATTCGTGGCAGTGCTTGATGAGCAACTGGGTGGAACCGGAATGTGAGATGATTTGCTCTACCTGACCCAAGTTGACCAGGAAGGCGCGGTGGCAGCGGACAATCATCGGATGGCCTTGCAGCGCTTCCTCCATCTGTTTCATGGTGGCGCGAAGCATGTCGGTGCGAATTTGCTCGTTGTTCAGATGGCAGACCTTCACGTAGTTGCCAACGGCTTCTATATATAATAGGTGGGAAAGATGCAGCGTCACCGATTCGTTGGTTGTGCCACTAAGGACGACCTCACCCTCAACTCCTTTCTTTGGGAGAGATACCGGGGGTTGTTTCTTTAGTTGTTCATTCAATTCTCTGATTTCTTCCAACTCCATAGCCAGATACTTGTTGCGGAACTTAAAGCGCCAGTAGAGTCCGATAGCAAAGGAGCAGAAGGCGATGATAACAAGAGTTTCAAGGAAGTTGACGACAGAAAACAGATTACCCTCTACACGGTCGCTCAGCACAAAGTGTCGGTAGAGGCAGATGCCCAGTGCCACAAGCGGCGTATTGATAAGCTGGAAGCAGAGGTTGCGGCGAATGATGTATTCGGCACCTTTCTCGTACGACCTCGGCATCTTGACGATATACTTCAGGATGATGTCCGTCACCATGCAGATAGAGATGCCTATCAGCCAGATGGCTGCCAAATGGACGTAAGCCTGCCAGTGCCACGAGTCAAGTCCGAAGGGCTTGAACACGGCCAGTGCCACCACCGTAAACGTGGTGCTGATAATCCTTGTCGTTATCGTTTCTATTCGTCCCTGTTTCATACAGACTGCAAAAGTACAATATTTTTGCATCATTACCAAACCATTCGTCACAAAATCATGCAGAATATCCCAGAATGATGGGAGTTAGTGCAACTATTTGTAATTTTGTAGCGTCTATAAAGACAAACGAATCAGACAAATGATTAAAACGAAAAATAATATGAAAAGAAGTAGTTTGAGGTTCGCAGCGCTGATAGCTGCAATGACGTTGACGGAGATGACATTTGCCCAACAGAGCGACAGTCTGTCAACAGACACGACACAGTGGTTCAACCAGACTCATGAATTGAGTGGCGTGGTGGTAAAGGGACGTTTGCCTAAAACCCGGGTAAAGGGCGACGCCATGCGGACTACGGTGGCTGGTACGATACTGGAGAAAGCCGGAACGATAAGCGACGCCCTGTCGAAGATTCCCTCGCTCGAAGCGGAGCGCGACGGTGGCGTGAGGGTGGTGGGACGCGGTGATGCCGAGGTGTATATCAACGGCCGCCGGGTGCAGGACGTGAAGGAACTCTCTCGTCTGCGCTCCGACCAGATACAGCATGTCGATGTGGTGCAGAACCCCGGTGCCCGCTATGCTGCCTCGACAAAGGCCGTGGTGCGCATCACGCTGAAGAAAGCACAGGGTGAGGGCATCAGTTTTCAGGATTACCTCGGTGGCATGTATCAGTACGGTCATACGCTGACCAACAACCTTGACGTGAACTACCGCACGGGTGGTCTCGACATCACTGCCTCGCTGTGGGCTGGCCGCTACGGTCACAGCAAGTCTCTGCAGGATAACACCTTGACCTACTATGTCGGACCGGATAAGGTTGAAGGGGTCAGCACGCAAGAGTCTAAGAATGTCTGGAAAGGCTGGTCGCCGCAGTTGCAGGTCAACTACATGGTGAACGAGAATCATAGTTTCGGCGCCTTCTACAAATACGACCGCCATCCGAATGGCAAACACAATGGCATGTACTATACCGATAATTATGAGAACGGCAACTATGTAGAGCGTTCAGAGAGTAATATCATCCAAGAGGACGAATTTAAGAAGCATATCTTCAATGCCTACTACTATGGCAAGGTGGGAAAACTGAGCATTGACCTGAATATCGACGGCCTGTTCGACGACACCAAGTCACCAGGTAATACCCATGAAGTAACGACAGAAGCTGGTGGCAGTCCCGTCAATCGAAGCATAGAGAGCAATACCAACAGCAGCAATAACTTCTGGGCTTCGAAACTCATCTTCGGCTATCCTGTTCTGAAGGGCAACCTCTCCGTTGGCGGCGAGTACAGCTACAACCGCCGCACCGATGCCTACGACTTCAAGGCCACCGATGATGTGCCCGTGAAAACCACCGACACCAAAATCAACGAGAAGTCGGCTGCCGCCTTCGTCGAATATGGCCGTTCGTTCGGCAAGGTGTTTGCCCAGGTAGGTCTGCGCTATGAACACCTGACGAACGACTATTTCAACTTCGGCAAGAAGGAAGACGAGGTGTGCCGCAACTACGGCGACTGGTTCCCCACGGCGGTCGTCTCTGCTCCTGTCGGCAAGCTACAGCTTTCGCTGGCTTACCGTCGCGATATCGAGCGGCCGGCATACTCCAACCTCACCAGCTCGACGGTCTATATCAACCGTTATACCTATCAGAGCGGCAATCCTTATCTGTTGCCGACTTATACCCATAGCCTTGTGCTGAATGCAGCCTACAAGTGGGTCAACCTGACGCTGAACTACGGTCGTATCAAAGATGTTGTCACGATGTCCACCGAGCCTTATCCCGGTTCTGCTGACCCGCTGGTAAGTCTTGTGCGTCCCATCAATAGTAAAAAGGATTACGACCGTCTTACAGTTGTTGCCTCGGCACGGCCAACCATCGGCTGCTGGCATCCCACATGGGCTGTCGTCGCCATGTTCCAAAACTATCAGACGCCAACAGCCACGGGTGAGATCGTCACACTCTCTCAGCCTTGGTTCAGCGGTTCCTGGCGCAACACCTTCGAACTGCCACACGCCTTCCGCCTGAATGCCGACTTGGATTGGGCCACAAAGGGTGAATACAATAATTTTCGCATCACCAAGCCGCGCATCGTAGGCAGCCTTACCATTCAGAAGGACTTCAACCTGCACAGCTTCGGCTCACTGACTGCCGACCTGCGCTGCATCGACCTCTTCAACACCAACAAGACCGATGCCCTCATCTACGGCCTCCGCAACCTTACCACCCACAATCCCGCCCGCCGCACCTTCATGCTCGACCTCACATGGAAGTTCAACGAGGCCCGCTCGAAGTATCGCGGTTCCGGTGCCGGCGACAAGCAGAAGGCGAGAATGTGATAAGAATATGTCTGAAAATTTTGCAGACTCTGTAACTATGTGTATCTTTGCTGTCGAAATAATAAAAATCAAAGTATAACAATGAACATTCGTTTAGAACAACCAAAAGACTATCGTGAGGTAGAGAACCTTACGAGAGAGGCATTCTGGAATGTCTATCGTCCTGGATGCACAGAGCATTACGTGCTCAATCAGTATAGAACCAATCC
>JAEEGH010002659.1_pt1 | contig 47977 bp, 35 predicted proteins | sample 9134181 | NCBI WGS metagenome assembly JAEEGH01 (sample SAMN16246544, study PRJNA631951) | gut metagenome | biome: gut microbiome; feature: rumen; material: DP-attached | host: Bos | place: Iran: Karaj | collected 2018-10
TTTATTTTCCAGCATCCAAGAAATTTTGTACCTTTGCATTTCGGATAGATGTTTCATTCTTTGGTTTTTTGGAAGGAGCACAAAGATACACATTTTTCCGCAATCAAGGGGGAAGTCGCATTTTTTTTGCGCTTCTCCTTTGAAAGTTTAAAGGCTTACGCGCTCCTTTTTCTGTTATTTGACCAAAGTGTTGCATTTATTAGTTGAACTTAAGTAGCGTTAAAAAAATATAAAACAATGGGGTTTAGGGTGTCCGTTTTTGCATTTTTGAGAGTATATAGTAAAGACATCAAAAAAGGGAAGAAAACCATGATTCGAAGAAGTATACTATCACTAGTAGGAATGATGCTTGGAATACTGCCCATAGCAGCCCAAGAACAAACATTCAGTGCAGTCAGCCCATCGGGACATACCTTATACTATCTAACCAACGGACTCGAGGCCACACTGATATCTCAAAATGGCGGATACACTAACAGCTACGACAACCTGTCGGGACGTGTGGTTGTTCCATCTAAAGTGCTGTTTGGCAGCGATTCGCTCACCGTCACAAGGGTGAGTGGTTTGACATTTGCCGGGTGCCAGAGCCTGGTATCTGTGGTGTTTCCCCCTACATTAACCGCGATGCAGAGTCATTGCTTCTACAACTGCCATGCATTACAATCCATCCATATCGGAGCCGCAGTGGACTCTATTGATGAATGGGCTATTAACTGTTGCTCAAATATAGACACCATCACCGTCGATGCCGCCAACACACGCTATGACAGTCGCGACAACTGCAACGCCGTCATCCGCACCGCTGACAGCACCCTGCTGCTGGGTTGTCGGCGGACGGTGATTCTCTCTACAGTACGCCATATCGGGCCGTATGCCTTCTACAGTAGCAACCTCGAAACACTTGTTCTTCCCGAAGGAGTGCGCACCATAGGCAAAGAAGCATTCGCCAGTTCTGCACACCTGAGCGTAGTACATCTTCCCACCTCGTTACGCACCATCGGCGAATCCGCATTCTACTATTGCACTGCACTCACCGACCTGCAACTCAACGAAGGGTTGGAGAGCATCGGAGTCAATGCATTCTATTCCAACGCATCGCTGACCGCGGTAACAATTCCCACCACCCTAAGGATGCTGGACGCCTTCGCCTTCGCATACTGCAGACGGTTGCACACCCTGCACTACAACCCCGACAGCTGCCTTCAAGTGGGACGTTACTATTTTGGAATCAACAATACGGCCTTTTTCAGTTGCGACAGCCTTGATACGCTGACCATCGGCCCCAACGTGCGACACATTGCCGCCAACGCTTTCCGCAACCTGACAGGCATCCGCGAGGTGACGCTGTCCTCTTCGTTACGCACGGTGGGCGAGTATGCCTTCGAAGGGTGCACGGGGCTGACGCGCGTGAACTTCGATGGCACTCTGGGCGACTGGTGCTGCATTGAATTCAGCAAGCGGAGCAGCAACCCAATCTCCTACACACATCAACTCTATGTGGCAGACACGCTGGTGACCCATGCCGATATTCCCGAGGGTGTCACCAAGATTGGTTCCTATGCCTTTACCGACAACACTGCACTACGCAGTGCCACGCTACCCTCAACGGTAGAAACTATAGGCTTCGCCGCATTTTTAAACTGCACAAGCCTGCGGGAGATAACAATCGAGTCCCCAACCATTGCTGTGCGGGGACGCGCCTTTGAGGGATGTGGCTCACTGACCCACATCAACAGCCACGCCCTCAGACCTGACAAAGCCGGACCACGGGCATTTGAGCAGGCGAATACAAACCTGCCTGTCTACATTCCGATAGGAAGCCGCAACCAATACGAGGAGGCCTGGTCGCCACTGAATAACTTCATCGAAACCCTTATCCCCTCCGGCCCCATTCCGCCACCAACACCCCAAGCAGAGACACCCGTGCTGACCACCATGGGCACCGACTTCTGGTGTATGTTCCTATGTGCCGACCACGAGTATGATGGCAGCTACAGCCTGGTCATCACCGGAGAGGAAGATGCCGTCATCACCATCGAACAACCATGCCACCATTGGGACACTATCGTCTGTCTAGAAGGAGGTGGCAGTGAGACAGTCATCATTCCAACCGACAGAGCCGTCCGCAACTACAACACCTCCCCCGAAATCATCATGGGACATGGCATACACGTCAGTAGCACTGCCCCCATAGCCCTTTTCTCGTCCGACTATGTCCCATACGCATACGACATGGCCACCGTATACCCCACTGCCACCCTCGACACACAATATATAGTGCAAGGCTATCCATCAAGAGAAAACGCAATCGTAGGCCTACTGGCCATTGAGGACAACACTGTGCTGCAATTACATACCAGCTGCAACTCTATCAGCTACAGCAACGGTAGCAATGTAACACTCATGCGGGGACAGACCTTACAGCTAAGAAGCAACTGCGGCAGCTATGGGAACGGTACCTTCTTCAACGGAATGGAAGTGGTGTCCAACGGCAAACCATTCGCCCTCTTCAGCGGTTCTGGCCGAATAAATATCGGATGCGACACCCCAACCGGCTTTGCCGCCGCCGCAGACCATTGCTATGAGCAGGCCACGCCCACCGGCACATGGGGACAGCGATACCTGCTCACTTCGCCAGCATTGAAAGGCGGCGATTGGGTCGTCGTCACCGCCAGCAAGGACAGCACCGTGCTGACCCTTGACGGCACACCACTGGACACCATCCACCACCGCCAGCACCACATCATCCAACTTCCGACCAACACAGCCCAGCTGCTCGAAGCCAGTGCACCCGTAGGTGTTTCGCTTTACTTTAATGGACACGAATGCAATTATTGGGGCGACCCCTCCTCTGTAACGCTGCCACATCTCGACCAAGGCACCAGTATAGCCACCTTTAACGCAGTGAGTTGCGAATCCGTATCCGAGCACTTTGTCAACCTCTGTGCATCCCCATACGCAGTGCCATATATCACCCTTGACGACAATCCCATCGGCAGCCATTTCTCCGCCCATAATCCCACCCTCAGCTATGCCCGCCTGAAAGTCACCCCTGGTACCCATACCCTGCGTTGCGACCGCGGGGTTTTCACCGGCTGGTTTTATGGACTGGGAAAAGCCGAGAGCTACACCTACCCCACAGCCATGAGCCTGCACCCACAAGGGGCATTGCTGCTCGCCAACGGAACACTTGCTCCTACGTCGGAACAGTGTCTGCAAGTCTGCGCAGACAACGAAGTGGAGCTGATTGCCACCACCACCAGCATCGACACAGCGGCCTACTGGACTATTGACTCCCTTCCGTTAGCAGACAGTGCTATGCGTATACACTATAGATTCGACACCCCAGGGCTGCACCACGTCACCGCTTTGCTACGAGGCGAATGCACCGATGGCTACTGCGACACCATAGAGGCGTACATCTGTGTTTCTCCGACTATCATGGACACTATCGAGGACTCCTTCTGCCTCGGCGAAGGCTACCAATGGCGCAACCGCACACTGGACAGCGCGGGAACGTACACTTTTCTATTCTCCGCCACCGTAGGATGCGACACGCTGCTCACATTGAACCTGACAGTGAGCGGACAGCATGTAGAAGACACTATCCAGGTAGTGCTGGACGAGGGCGACAACGTCATCATAGACGGCATCATCTACAATGAAGAAGGATTCTATCACCACGGCACATACCTACTGCCATCAGGTTGCGACAGCGTGGTTACGGTGCATGTCTCCGTGCTGCACCACGAACCCCTTGTCATTCATTGCGACATGTCGACCAACGGCATCTGTCTAGGCGATACGGTGGTGCTTACAGCCACACCCGACACTGCAACGGTGCATTGGGTTGCCATACCGCCCGACCCCAGCCTCGACGGACGCGACACATGCCACCGCATCGAGGTGACCCCTCTCGAGACCACCACCTACAGTCTGTTGGAACGAGCCGACACCAGTATAACCATCCAAGTGTTCCAACATCCAGTCCCATGCATCGAAATACTACGGGACTACATCGATTTTGACGACCCCCTCATCCTCCTCAACGACTGCTCAGAGTATTCCACCTCATCCCTCTGGCAGATGCCTGACGGCATCAATTTCAGCGGAGCCAACCTGCAACAGCGCCTCACTGACCTGCCAGAGAACAGCCTGCCGATAACCCTTGTAACCTGTAATCATGTATGCTGTGCAGACACTAGCATCACGCTGCCCATCAAATACAGCTCCTACTGGTTTCCCAACGTCTTCACCCCAGGTAAAGAAACAAACCAAACATTTGGCATTCATACTCGCAAAGTCTTTGCAGAATACGAGCTTATCATCTACAATCGTTTAGGTCAAAAAATATTTCACACCACCGACCCGACGGAAGAATGGGACGGTACCCACAACGGGCAGCCTCTGCCCCAAGGCACATACGCCTATCACTATTTCATCCACATCACAGATAATGGTAACATTCGAAAAAGTGGTGTCGGTATCGTAACCCTGCTTCGCTAAAAGGGGGATACTACTGATTCACTATCTCGTCCAACTCCAACCAGCGAAGCTCTTTCTCGTCAAGGGCAGAAATAATTTCGCCTATGCGAGTAGAAGCCTCTGTCAGCCGAGACACATCGGATGAACCACCATTAAGAATCGATTCTAATTCAGCCATTTTCTTATTGAGAGCCTCAATTTCAGCCGTCAGTTGCTCATATTCCTTTTGCTGTTTGTATGTTGCTTTTTGCTTGTCGGACTTGGTCCTCACGTAAGTAGGCTTCTCATCACGCTTTTGCAATGTTTCCTCACGCTGCTGGCGATTCTTGTTGGCAAGATACTCGGTATAATTGCTGTGGTAATCGCGAATCTTTCCTTCGCCTTCGAACACAAAGATATGGTCGACAATATGGTCCATGAAACTGCGGTCGTGGCTGACGATGACCAAGCATCCCTTGTAGTCCTTCAAGAACTGCTCTAATATCTCCAACGTATAAATATCGAGATCGTTAGTAGGCTCGTCAAGAATAAGAAAGTTGGGGTTTGCCATCAATACCTTTAACAGGTACAGTCTACGCTTCTCACCGCCACTGAGATTACCGAAATAGTTGTACTGTGTGGTGTCGTCGAAGCCGAAATAACTGAGGAACTGGTGTGCCGACATATCCTTGCCGTTGTCGAGTTCGATACGCTCCGCCACATCCTTCACAATATCAATGACACGTATATCGGGACGAGCCGTCATGCCCGCCTGCGTGTAGAAGCCGAACTGGATGGTCTGCCCCACAATCACACGACCGCTGTCGGGACGAAGCTGCTCGGTTATTAGGTTGAGGAAGGTGGATTTGCCCACACCATTGGGACCGACGATGCCAATTTTCTCCCCCTTCTTGAACACATAGCTGAAGTCGTCCACCATCGCCACGCCGTCGTAACGTTTGGTCACGTTGTACATTTCCAGTATCTTGCCTCCGATGCGCTCGGTCTTGACAGTGAGCTGGGGACGGCTTTCGTCAAAACGGGTGTGCGCCTTCTCCTCCAACTCGTAGAAAGCATCGATACGGGCCTGTGCTTTGGTGCCACGGGCCTGCGGCATCCGGCGCATCCATTCCAGTTCAGTCTTATAGAGGCTCTTGGCCTTTTCCACCTCAACCCGCTCGTTATACTGCCGCTCAGCCTTTTTGCGAAGGTAATAATCGTAATTGCCACGATAATGATAAAGGCTGGCATTATCCAATTCGAGAATGTCTTGGCACACATGGTCAAGGAAATAGCGGTCGTGCGTCACCATCAGAATGGCGAGCCGCTGACGCGAAAGAAATTCCTCAAGCCACTCAATCATCTGGATGTCGAGATGGTTGGTAGGCTCGTCGAGCAACAAGAGGTTAGTATCGTCAATCAGTATACGGCTCAACGCCACCTTCTTCTGTTCGCCACCGCTTAGCGTCTGCATTGGTTGGTCGAGCTTGTCGTCGATTTTCAACCGCGACAGGATCTCCTCAATGCGTTGCTCAAACGTCCACTCGTCCTCATGCTCGGGGCACTGGGCCGAATAGACAAAACTGCGCACCGTCTGCTGGGGCATCAACTCAGGCTGCTGGGGCAGGTATGCCATGCGCACATCGCCACGGAATGTCACCTTGCCATCGTCTTGCAACGCCTTATCTGTAAGGATATTGAGCAGAGTGGACTTGCCATAGCCGTTGCGGGCAATCAGCGCAGTCTTCTGTCCGGCGTTGATGCCAAAAGAGATATTGTCGAAAAGCAACTTTTCGCCAAAAGACTTAGTTAGATTTTCTACAGTAAGCAGTGCGTCAGACATGTCTTAATAATGAAAAGTAAAAATTAAAAAAAATGAAAAACAATCGGGTACGGTAACCAATCTCACATTTCATTTTTCAATTATTAATATCCGTACTTCTGTCCCCAACGCTCGCGCAGCTGGCGACGGGTATCCTCTTCGCGCGGATTTTGCCCTGGTTCGTAAAACTTCATCCCTCGGAGAGCGTCAGGCAGAAACTCTTGGTCGACAAAGTTGCCCGCGTAGTCGTGGGCATACTTATATCCGTCGCCATAGCCCAACTGTTTCATCAGCTTGGTAGGAGCGTTGCGGATGTGCAGCGGTACAGGTAGGTCGCCCGTCTGGCGCACCACCTGCTGTGCCGCACCCAATGCGGCGTAGGTGCTGTTGCTCTTCACCGACGAGGCAAGATAGACCGCACACTGCGACAAGGTGATGCGGCATTCTGGATAACCGATTTTTGTCACCGCGTCGAAACAGGCATTTGCTAACAAAAGGGCGTTGGGATTGCTGTTGCCAATGTCCTCACTGGCAAAAATCAGCATCCTTCGGGCTATGAACACGGGGTCTTCGCCACCCTCAATCATACGCGCCAGCCAATAGACCGCTGCGTTGGGGTCGCTGCCACGCATCGACTTGATGAAAGCACTGATGATGTCGTAGTGCATCTCGCCCTGCTTATCATAGAAGGCCAGATTCTGCTGAATGACCTGCGTGGTGCAAGCATTGTCGACCACCACATCGCCATCAGGGCTGTTATTCACCACCAATTCGATAGCATTAAGCAACTTACGAGCATCTCCTCCCGAGATACGGAACAATGCATCCACCTCCTTCACCTCCACTTTGCGCCCCTGCGAAGCATAGTAGCCGACAGCACTGTCGACCAACTGGCGCATCTCCTCCTCGCCAAACTCTTTTAGCACATACACTTGGCAACGAGACAGTAATGCAGAGATGACCTCGAACGAAGGATTCTCCGTCGTCGCACCTATCAGCGTCACGATGCCGCGCTCCACAGCACCCAACAGAGAGTCCTGTTGGCTCTTCGAGAAGCGGTGTATCTCGTCGATAAACAGGATAGAACCCTCCTCCAACTTTGCCTTCTCTATCACCTCGCGAACCTCCTTCACTCCGCTGCTGATGGCACTGAGGGTGTGGAACGGACGTCCGAGGGTGTTACTGATTATCGATGCCAGCGTAGTCTTTCCTATGCCCGGAGGGCCCCACAATATCATCGAGGGGATACGTCCACTATCAATCAGCGTACGCAGCACAGCCCCTTTGCCCACCAGATGCCGCTGCCCGATGTAACCATCCAACGTCGTTGGCCTGAGAACTTCTGCCAGAGGAACCATATTGTTAAATTGAAGAGTGAAAAATGAAAGTTGAAAATTGGCTACCGTGCTCGTATAATTCTCAATTTTCAACCTTCAATTATCAATTTATAATATTAGCATTGCGTCACCATAGGTTGAGAACTTATACTTCTCCTTGATGGCAATCTCGTAGGCATAGTGCACAAACTCGGGGTCGCCAAAGGCGCATGCCATGATAAACTGCGACGACTTGGGATGATGGAAGTTAGTCACCATCATGTCAGCGATGGAGAACTTATAAGGCGCATAGATGAACTTGTTGGTCCAACCATCATAGGGGCTAATTTTACCCAGTATGGTCACGGCACTCTCAATGGCGCGCATCGTAGTGGTTCCCACCACACAAATCTTCTTTTCATTGGCCTTGGCAGACATCACCGCATCGCAAAGTTCTTGCGAGATGTGCATCTCCTCAGCATCCATGCGATGCTTCGAGAGGTCCTCGACATCAATACTCTTGAAATTACCCATTCCGCAGTGGAGCGTGAGCTCCTGCCAAACCACATCATTAATCTCAAAACGTTTCAGCAATTCACGACTGAAATGCAGTCCCGCGATAGGAGCCGCAACGGCACCCTCCACCTTGGCATAAATGGTCTGATAGCGGTCAGCATCCCAATTCTCGATGTTGCGCAACGCCTGCAGTTCATCGGGTAGCGGCGTATGACCCAAGCTACGTATATGCTTCACAAACTCTTCGTGCGTGCCATCGAACAGGAATCGGACGGTGCGACCACGCGAGGTGGTGTTGTCTATCACCTCTGCCACCAACGACTCATTGGGTCCGAAATAGAGTTTGTTGCCGATGCGGATTTTACGAGCAGGGTCGACAATCACATCCCAGAGCCGCATATCGCGGTTCAATTCGCGTTGCAAGAACACGGTTATCTTGGCACCCGTCTTTTCCTTCTCGCCATACAGCAAGGCTGGAAACACCTTGGTGTTGTTCGCCACCACCACGTCGCCAGCATTCAGGTACTGGATGATGTCTTTGAAAAGACGGTGTTCGATTTCGTGGGTGTCGCGATGTAGCACCATCATACGGCATTCATCACGCTGTTTCGAAGGCTTTTCAGCTATCAGGTCGCTCGGAAGATTAAATGAATAATACGATAGTTTCATATACCATAGAGATTAAAAAAATCGTGCAAAGATACGAAATTTTGAAGGCGTTGTCAAGTTTTTTAACTTTTAAGACCTCATAAACAAACATATATTCCTATTATAATGACAAATAAAAAAGGAAGACTTTTTAACATAAGACCCTTTTTTAGTACCACTAATCCTAAAAATTATATTTGACTAAAAGGCAAATACGATGGTTCGCCACCCAGTGCAGATGGTCGTTAATATAGATGCTCCCATCCTGTGCCAAATTGCCAAAACTACACGCCGTCCACTCATACTCTATACCAAAATTGAAATGAGGCAGGTTGTAGCTGATTGAAGGTGCTACGCGACAAGCGCTATTGAGATGTGTAAACGAGTCGCCACCCTTCATATAGATGCGGTATATCGGTTCATCATAGTATGGATCACTACTAAAATTGCACAAAGCATGTTCCTCTCCCAGTCCTAGGTTCTTCATGTAGCCCAAAAACAGGTTGGCACGGTAGCGATGGCCGTATGCTATATTGAAATAACCGATAGCGGCCTGCAATGGCGCGTACTTCCACCTACCATCATCATTCTTCACTACACCATAACCGTTCAACTGGTTCACATGACTGGTATTGTTGGCAAAGATAAGGCGGAACTTGGTGGCAAGCTTATTCTGGGTGTACTGGAAATAGAATGTGGGAGTGACCGTTGTCAGAATCTCATCCACTGGGAATGTGATAAACTCATTATGAATACTAAAATAATACCCATTGCCAAATTGTCGCGGACGGAGGGTCTGGCAGGTACCGCCCAACTGGGAGTAGAAATGGTCATCGCGGTACTGCACACCGACAAACAACTCAGGCACGATGGCATTATGCGCAAAACTGACACTGCTGACACTCGTCCATTTACCATCAATATAACTGGGACCGTTGTACATATATTGCAGCTGATAAAGGGCGGCAGCGGTGAATCCCAGTCTGCCATACATGAAGGTATATCGCAACTGCGGTGTGCGGCTATGGGCTCGGAATGGTGCCCCCGCAGCCATGCCCAACACCTCGGGCATAATGTCGCCACTGAGCGGATGCCAGTCCTGCCCCAACAGCAGATCATGACGCACGCCTCGCTCATTAGCCCAGTTCAGCTTCATATACGCCAAACGGAGGCGCAACACTGTGTTAGTAGTTCCGAAGCCGCCAAAGTCGGCCTCCACCTTGCCACTGCTGCGGGCACCCCAAATGGAAGGACCGTCAATGTTCAGTCCCACCCGTGTGGTGAGAGCCTGCAACTGTGCCTGCGGCACGGCATTGAGGTCTACCCGTTCAATACCAGTTCTATCACAATATTCCTGTGAATGATTCCACTGCTCGTCATACGGCAGCATATTGTACTCGCCTCCCACCACCGTATACGTCTTGCGACTGTCGTATGTGAAATAGTTGCGCACAAAGCCGTAGAGCGAAACCTTTACTTTTTGTGTCGAATCGGACTGCCCAAAAGCAACCATGCAAAGTAAAAAGTAAAAACAGAAAAGTAAAAAGTACTTTTTCATATTATTTATAATGAATAATTGTTTAATAGTCCGATTCTTCTGACCATTCCGACCCACTCCGAAACCCCATCTTCAAACCACCAGCAACACCAGCAGCTGTGCCGTAAAGATGCGCAGGAACATAGTGAGGGGATACACCGTGGCATAACCCGTGTTAGGCAGTTTGCAGCCTTCAGGTGCCACATTGTTGGCAAAAGCCAACGTCGGCGGGTCGGTGTGCGAGCCACCAATAAAGCCTGCCAGTGTGTACCAATTCATCTTCAGCACCCATCGGCCGAATCCAGCCACCAGCAGCGGCGGCACCATGGTGATAATCACACCATACACCACCCACATATAATGCACCTGCACAGTCTCAACAAACTGTTTTCCAGCACCTAAGCCCACACCTGCTAGAAAAAGGGCAATACCTACTTCGCGCAGCATGTGCACGCCTTGTCCGTCGGTAAAGTCGGTACCATACCAACCTTTTTTAACGCCCAGCCATCCGGCTATCAATGCCACCACCAGCGGCCCTCCGGCAAGTCCCAGTTTCACAGGTGCCTTCATTCCAACAGGGATAGGTATCGAGCCTAGCACCACGCCTAACGCAATTATCACAAAGATGGGTATCAGCAACACGCCGCCTTTCTTGCTACCAGAAGTAGTAGAACTAGCAGTAGAAGGACTGCTAGCAATACTAGTAGGTTCAGAGGAAAGGTCTCTTGGCTTTAACAACAGGCACGTCACAATCATGCCCACCACTGCCAGCGGATATGCCACGGCGTAACCCGCTGCAAGACTCTCGGAGGCGCCCTCCATACCCAAATCGCCCACAGCCTGTTGTGCTGCAGAAAGACCGGGTGTGTTGGTAATGGCACCCGTGTACACGCCCGCCATGTCGGTCAGCTCCTGCCCTGCCAGTTTGGCTATCAGTACCGTGATGCCCACACCAAGAGCCACATTCACCACAGCCATCAGGTTCATCGCCAGCCCGCCTTTCTTAAACGATGCGAAGAAACCCGGCCCTACCTGCAAACCTACGGCAGTGACAAAAAGAATCAAACCAAACTCCTTGACTACATGAAGCATATCGTGGTTACACACAATGCCAAAGGCACTGAGCGCAATACCCACAAACAGCACCCAAGTGATGCCCAGTGAGATGCCTTTGACCTTCAACTTGCCAAGCAACAGTCCGGCAAATATGGAGATAGCGAGCATCAATACAGTTGTGCCCACTCCCCCACTGGTAAGTAAATTAATAAACCACATAATATAACGAAACTAAAATGTAAAAACTAAAAACTAAAAAGGGCAGAGCCGATTTTAGTTTTTAGTTTTTACTTTTTACATTTATTTAGTCGCCCAGTGTAGCCACCATGACGGCCTTGATGGTGTGCATGCGGTTCTCAGCCTCATCAAAGACGATGCTGTTCTCGCTCTCAAACACCTCCTCGGTCACCTCGATGCCGTCCAGGCCGAACTGCTTGTTGACGTCGCGTCCCACCTGGGTCTCCAGATTGTGGTAAGCGGGCAGGCAGTGCATAAACTTGCACTTGGGGTTGCCAGTGTTCTTCATCATTTGGGCATTCACCTGATAGGGCATCAGCAGGTCGATACGCTCTTTCCACACCTCAGCGGGTTCGCCCATGGAGACCCACACGTCGGTATAGATAAAGTCGCAACCCTTCACGCCGGCCACGGGGTCGTCGGTGACGGTCACCTTGGCGCCGGTCTCCTTGGCAATCTCCTGGCATTTCTCAATCAGCCAAGCCTCGGGCTGCAGGGCCTTGGGGGCGATGATGCGGGTGTCCATACCCATCTTGGCACCGCCGACCATCAAGCTGTTACCCATGTTGAAGCGGGAGTCGCCAACATAGGCAAAGGTCACTTGGTCGAGGGGTTTGCCGGCATGTTCCTGCATGGTGAGGAAGTCGGCGAGAATCTGGGTGGGGTGGCTCTCGTTGGTCAGGCCGTTCCACACGGGTACGCCAGCGTATTTGGCCAGTTCCTCAACAGTCTCCTGCTTGAAGCCACGATACTCGATGCCGTCGAACATGCGACCCAGCACGCGGGCGGTGTCAGCCATGCTCTCTTTCACGCCAATCTGGCTGCCAGTGGGACCCAGATAGGTGACGTGGGCGCCCTGGTCTTTTGCACCAACCTCGAAGGCGCAGCGTGTGCGGGTGGAGGTCTTTTCGAATATCAGGGCGATGTTCTTACCCTTCAAAGTGGGCTGCTCAGTGCCGGTATACTTAGCACGCTTCAGGTCGCGGGCCAGGTCGAGCAGATAGTTAAGTTCCTTGGGGCTGAAGTCTAAAATCTTCAGAAAATTGCGGTTTCTTAAATTGTAAGCCATGTTATTGTTGTTTTAAATAATTAATTGTTTTCTTCTTCAAATATTTGATTATCTTTGTTCTTCTTATAGTAGAGTAGATACACCAGCCATGCGATTGCACAGACGGCCAGGCATCCGATGTCAAGAATCATCAACTTGTCACCCCCGGGCCAATGCTTGATGATAAACAGCAGCCCTATCAGGGTGGCCGCCAGCGAGTATCCGGTGAGTGTCATCGCAAACTTCCAGAGGGGTGCTCCGACGCGATGGGTGCCGGGAAACATCTGTCCCAGAAAGAAAGCCACTATAGCCAGTGTGCCGAAGCCTACTGTGAGCAGGGCATCGTTGTAGTGCACTCCTGCCAGCTTCAGCACCAAAGCCACCATCAGCAGTGCTCCGCCCATGATGGCCACCTTCAACATGAAAGGTCTGAACTTTGGTGAGTCTGTGGGATTATTCATGATTGCTTGACTGTTTTTGCAGTATTCGAAATATTGAGCTTTATTACTGGACTATTCGGGTGCCGCAGTTGGGGTTGTCCAGCTGGCCTGCCTCGGTGATGATGCACTCCTTGCCGCCGTTCTCGACGAACATGATGGCGGCGCGGATCTTCGGTGCCATGCTGCCTTCGGCAAAGTGACCCTCTTCGAGGAGTTTCTTGGCCTCGGCCACGGTGATGGTGTCAAGAGCCTGCTCGTTCTCCTTGCGGAAATTGATATACACCTTGGGTACATCGGTGAGGATGTAGAACTCGTCGGCACCGATTTGCACGGCACACAGAGCGCTGGCCAGGTCTTTATCGATAACGGCCTCGATGCCGCGCACATAGTCGCTCTCCTCCACCACGGGGATGCCGCCGCCGCCAACAGTGACCACAATGTGGCCGGCCTTGGCCAGCTTCTCCACAATCTTGATGTTGTTGATGCGCGTAGGCTTGGGCGATGCCACCACCTTGCGCCAGCCGCGACCCTTGGGGTCTTCCTTATAGACGGCGCCGGTGGTCTTGGCCAACTCTTCGGCCTGCTCCTTGGTGTAGTAGGGACCGACGGGCTTGGTGGGGTTCTGGAACATGGGGTCGAACTTGTTCACCGCCACCTGGGTGACCAGCGTCACCACATCGCGCTGAATGTCGTGGCGGGCCATCACATTACGGAGACCCATCTCGATGAGGTAGGCGATGGAGCCCTGGGTCTCGGCCACGCAGAAATCCATCGGCATGGCCTCGATACCGGCGCGCTTGCCCTCTTCGTGCTGCAGCATCACGTTGCCCACCTGGGGGCCGTTGCCGTGCCCAATGACGATGTTATAGTTGCGCTTTAGCAGATTGTACAGCGACTCGCAAGTCTGTTCCACATTCTCTATTTGTTCTTGATAAGTGCCCTTTTGGCCGCTGCGCAACAACGCATTGCCACCAAAAGCCACCACTGCTAATTTTCTCATATTAGTATTATAATATTAATTCTTAAATAATTACCCACGCACTACAACGTGCTAAGGAATTGCAAATATACGAAGATTGAACGACATAGCAAAAAAAATCTCCTTTCTACACAAAGCAAACGCCAAAAACAGACCCCACCGACCCTTACGACTCGGCTGATTAAAAGTGAGAAACGCTATTATTCAATCACAACAAAACGGGATTTGTCACCATCGAGGTGCAGCAAGAGTGACGGAGTGCCTTCGATGCGGACAAAAGCCTCGCCACTTTGTCTACAGCAGTCCCACCGCAGCAAGCGAGGATTGAATATCACACTATCATTAAAGTCCTTTGGTACAAAACAATTCGGCCCGACATGGGAAGCCACCTCCCTCAAATCATCACCATCGCGCACAAACAGATGCTGACAGAAGAAAAGCCAACGGATACCTTCTTGATAAACCATATTACCATTGTTTGAACAAAGATAGTATTCGCGGCCTACGCTGTCCGAGAGATGAAAGAGCTTTTCAATGGTCGTGCTCCCTGTCTCGCCAATCATCTTAGCCCGCAGGCCATCATTGGTGGGGTAGATAAGGAAGGAATATAGTGGATCGGGATTCCACTCACGATAGTTAAGTATTCCTGCTGTGCCATCAGACGAATGGAAATCGGTTACAAAATCCACTATAGGACACAACCTCACAGCCTGCTCAAGAAAGCGGAAGAAAAATATCTCCGGGTATGTGGTATCCTCGAAACCATTATGGTTATAGGTACATCCTAACTGGAAAGCCATCTCGTCGAGTGCCCTTCGCACCTCGTCTGCTGGATAATAAGCACGCATACCCGCCGCATAGTCATCAAGCAGCCCCACCGTCTGCCATACTTTTAAGGAATCGTTAAAGTCATCGATGTGCACAGCCACCTCCGCACCATACTTGCTACAAAGCATCTCAAAATAAGCCGTGAGGTTTTCCGGCTCATCCACAACATACTCTCCCGGAGCCAGGCGAACATCCTGCTCCACAGGCAGACCAGATTCATCCCCGCCCTGATGGCACGCCGTCAACACAAACATCGAAATCAAAACAATTATAAACCTCTGAATATTCATAAATTATATATTTCAAACATTAAAATTTAGAATTATCTGTCAAACATACCTTATTACGGAATTTCCGTTACGTAAATTCCGCAATGAAGATAGCCTTCCTTTCATCTGCAAATGAGTTTTTTTTCTTTCCTCCACCCTAAAATAACTTATAAAAATCCCTATCTTATGTTTATGTTACATTTTTGCTAATTATCTCTGCATCGGTCACGCATACCAATACGGTAGCCTTCATCATAGCCTTGGTTGTAAGTGTCAATCGCAGCATCTCCGTTTATCCAATATTTCATAGATTTACCTGATGACACATACGATTTCTCCTTCCCAGCCTTTGCGTCTCGATAACCGTCTTCATAACCACGTTTGTAATCATTAGAATTAAAGATTCCCATAGTAGTATTTATTTTTTTGTTTGGCAATGCAAAGTTACAAAAAAAATCTAACATGGTCATTTTTTTCATCCAGACACACTCTGATTAAAAGTATATTACTTTTATTTACAAACAAATACACTTATTCAATTCCAATAGTTTTGTCTTGTCAAAAGACTATCCTACCGTGACGGTGATGAGATCTTTGAGGTGGGTTTGGGCGAGGGATTGGAGTTGGGCGGGGGTGACTTGGGTGATGGCTTCTAGGAGGCTGGTGGCCAGAGGGTCTGTCTCGGGATTGGGGTCGACGACATGGGTGGAGGCCATTTGGCGGTAGCGTTCCGAGACTTCGAATACGCCGTCGATGCTGCGGATAAAGTCGCCCATCATGTAGTTGCGCACTCGGTCCAATTCCTCCGCAGAGATAGGTTCCTGCTGCAAGCGGTCTATTTCCTTAAACACTTCTTCTACTGCCGACTGTGTCGCCTCTTTCGCCACGTCGGCAGTGATATAGAAGACGATGCTGCCTCGATGTATCTGCGTGGTGCTGTAGATGCCATAGGTATAGCCCTTGTCCTCACGGATGTTGCTCATCAGGCGCGAGCCGAAATAGCCGCCTAGCACCGTGTTCAGCACCATGAACTGCGAGAATTGTGAATTGTTTATCGCAGAAACAAACCCCAGCCTATCGGCATCCCCTCTCAAGAGGGGACGCTGACGCATCGGTATTTCTTGATTATCTAACTGGAAAAACGGCAGTATACAGCCGATGCGGATGGTGGATTGTACGGCGTTGGGCAGTTGATAGGATACATACCCCGGCCTTACGTCCACCCCTCTCAAGAGGGGACGCTGACGCGACAAACCGTCCTCTTCCCCACTTTCAGGATTAGGCTGTGGCAAAGACGGTTCGGACATCCCTCCTAACGATTGCGATGCCAAATACCTGTCGGCAAGAGCTAACAGTTCCTCGTCCACGTCGCCACTCATCACCAGATGGGCTGTACCCAAAGCGTAACGCTCACAAATGAAATCGTTGACGGCCTCGAGGGTCAGCGCATCCATATCCTCCGGCTTGGCGTAGGTTCCTAACGGATGCTTGGTGCCGTAGAGCAACTCATAAAAACGGTTGCGCGCCACATACGATGTCTTCTGAAACCCCGTCGCCAACTGCTGCCTGCGTTTGGCCACGTAGGCATCAAACATCGCCTGCGTAATTGGAGAGCCCCCGTCGCCACTATACGGAGCATCAAACATCTCACGCACAAGCGGCAGCAGCTCATCAGCATACCGGCTCAAGAAATAGAACGTCAGGTTGCTCACGCACACATCCGCCATCCGTTCCACCACAATCCCCCTGAAATCAAGGAATTCCGCCACCTCGCGGGCATCGCGCATCGCTGTCGCCTCACCGAAGAGTTGGTTGGCGGCATGAGCCTGACACTTAAACCTCTGGTAGCGACTGCCCGCCTCCACGGTGATGTCGAGTTTCACTAATCCTAAGGCATTATTTGGAAAATAGCGGAGCGTCTGTCCATTGGGCAGCAGATGTTTCTGCGGGATAAGGGAGGAAATCGAAGGAGGTTGGAGCATGGGCAATTGAAAGTTGAAAATTGAAATTATGTGGCGGCGTTTGTTTTTTTCAGTTTATTCCGACTACTCAGACCATTTAGACCACTCCGATTAATAATTAAAACGTTGCACTAAGTTTCACATTCACCTGCCTGGCCGTTAAGTAGTTGGGCACACGGTAATACACGCCGTCGTAGTCGGCGACCCACAAATACGACACCACATTGTGATAGTCGAACAGGTTGAACACCTCCACCCCCACCGAAAGGTCGTCGAACACTCGTCCTAACTTCGACTTGCGCACGCTCTCGAAGCGGGTGAGCTGTATCGTGTTACCCCAATCCACGCGGAAATAGGGCGGCAGCCTGTATTCCACCGCACGGCTGCTCTGATAGGGGTGCGTGACGGGTGTGCCCGTACCGTAAATCAGGCTCAGGCTCATACGCCAGCACGGAATTGTGGGCATATAGTCCTGCAAGAAAATCTTAAAGTTGAAACGCTGGTCCGTGGGACGCGCCAGCCAGCCCAGCTCGTCGCCCACGACATCCTCCTGCGTCTTCATATAGGCCACGCTCGCCCACGACTCCAGCCCTGGCGCAAACTCGCCGTTGATGCGCAGGCTCACACCCGCGGCATAGCCCACCGCCTCCAAGTCGGGATTGTAGCGGACGCGCAGATTGTCGATGGTGTAAGGCACAAGATGGGTTATATACTTATAATATATGTCGGCCGTGAGGCGGAAAGGCTTGTTCCACATCCTGAAGTTCCAATCCATCGACCCCGTAGTCTGATAGGAGCACTGCGCTGGCAAGTCAGTACTCAACGTGCCGTCGGTCCGGCGCAACTCGCGATAGAGGTAGGGCTGCTGATACACCCCCGCCGTTAGGCGGTAGAGGATGTCGCTCTTGCCATGCGGCTTGTAGCTGGCCGACAATCGTGGCGAAAGGAGAAACTGAGCATTGGGATCTGCCACTTCATAGACAGTACGATAATACTGCCCGCGCACGCCCGCCGTCAGCTTCACCTCGTCGTCGTGGCGGGTAAAGAGGCTCACCTCGCGCTGCACATAGCCCATGCCCCTGAAGTTCGCAATGCGGTTGTCGGCGTTGCAATACAGCTGCAACACAGGGTTAAATACCACCGTGTCGTCCAACCCCGGCGTATGGTGGTCGGTCGGGAAGCTATAGCCCGCACTGTCCACCCACTTCCACTCGCGCATCCGGTCTGTCACCACCTCCGCCTGCGCCTTCACGCCGAAGTCCCAGCTGCCCAGCAAAGCATACTTCACCACCTTCAACTCGGTACTGTAGATACTGCGGTCCAAACGGTTGCGGGCATGCTCCAAGAAGGTGCCCACGCCGCGGTCGAAATGGTTGGTGTCGCCCGCCTGCTCGCCCACGCCCACCTGATAGAGCATATACTGGTCCTGAATGTCATACAGTTCCTGCTCGCAACTCCGTTGTGCCGAGGTAATCCAGCGCAGCTGCACGTCGTCGTTGGGGTGGTAGTCCATCACCAGAGAGCCCAACAGCGTGTTATACAGGTCCGTCTCCAATCCGTCGAAATAGACACGCAGTTCGTAAGACTCGGTGAAGCTGCCAAACGCCGTTGTCGCCGAGAAGGGTATCAGGCTGTAGCGGTTGCGCGTGCCGATGGCCATCAGCGAGATGTCGAGGCTGTCGTTCACCCTATAGCCCAGCACCGCCTGCAGGTCGGTATAGCTGCTGGCATACTCGCCCTCCGTGTCGAGGCTCCGCAGGAGGTAGCGGTTGCTATGCTGGCGGAAGCCCACGCTGTAGCTCCATCGGTCGCCCACACGGCCCTGTGCCGACGCGCTGCCGCCCAGCAGCGACAACGACACGTGATGCCGACGCTCCACCGGACGGCCATAGATGATGTCCAGCACCGACGACATGCGGTCGCCATACGTTGCGTCGAATCCGCCTGGCGAAAACAGCACGTGGTCCACCAGGTCGGGATTGATGATACTCACCCCCTCCTGCTGACCGCTGCGAATCAATTGCGGACGGTACACCTCCACGCCGTTGATATACACCAAATTCTCGTCGAACGAGCCGCCCCGCACCGAATACTGCGACGACAACTCGTTGTTCGAGCTCACATCGGGCAGCGTCTTCAGTAATGCCTCCACGCCCGACGTCGGACCCACTGGATTCTCGATACGTTGCAAGTTAATCTGCGTGAAAGCCGACGAGCGGATGCGCTCGTCCGTCACCTCCACCGTCTGCAACTGGGTGGACGAATGCTGCAGCTCAATGTCGAGCGTGCGGCTCTCGCCCTTGCTCAGTGCCAGCCGGAACTCCTGCGGCTCATAGCCCGTGCACGACACCCGCACCGTGATGCTGTCCGTCCCACGCACCGCCAAACGGTAATACCCCCGGCTGTCGGTCACGCCGCTGTAAGGCGTCTTAGCACTCACCACCCCCACATTGGCAAACTCCACACCTCTCCCTTCAGAACTGACACGACCCCTCAACTCCTGTGCTTTTAGAGGCACAAAGAGAGTCGACAACAGCGCGACAACAGATATGAAAAACAACTTGTTCATTAAAAAAAGTAGATTAGTAACGATAGATTTGAAAAAAAATTGTACTTTTGCAAAATATTTCTGACACAACTTATGCTCTACAACTCACCTCATACCCCCTCTCCCCGACCCCTCCCCCACACTGCCCCACCACTGCGCCCCACTCCCGCCTCTGCCCCACCTTACTCTCACCTACAACCCACTTTCCATACACTTTCCACTACCACTTCTTCGCTATTATAGCCCAATAAGAATCCAATATGAAGCGAATAAGAATCCAATAACGGAGAGAGGAAGGGAAAAAGCAAGAAGCACAAACACGAAATAAAACAACAGATAAAACAATATGAAATACAGACTGATTATCCTTGCGCTGATGATGGTGGGCATAGCCTGCCAGGCGCAGAACAAGACTGACAACCAAGGACGCAAACAGGGCCACTGGGTCAAGAACGACAAGCAGGGTAACAAAATCTATGAGGGCGACTTCGTCGACGACATGGAGACCGGCCTCTTCACCTACTACTATCCCGACGGCACCGTGCGCATCACCAACGAGTACAGCGTGCCCGGCAAGGTGTGCAAACACAAGGTATACAACCAGCGTGGCCAGTTGCTGGCGGAAGGCAACTTCAACCAGAAGAACCGCGACGGGCTGTGGTTGTTCTACGACGGGGCGCGCAAACAGACTGTGAAGCTGACCACCTACAAGATGGGCGTGCGCCACGGGCTGCAGGTCATCTTCACCTCCAACGGCGACACCGCCGAGGTTTGCAACTGGGCCGACAACCACCGCCACGGCCGCTGGTGGAAACGCATCGGCAAGCAGGGCTACATCACCGCCACCTACGTCCACGGCGGCATCGAGGGCCGGCTGGTGGAGTACAACGACGCGCAGCAGCTAGTGCGCGAAGGCTTCTACACCAAAGGTGAGCGCAACGGCACGTGGAAATACTACGACCAGGGGCACCTGGTGGTCGAAGAGGACTGGACCATGAGCCGCCTGCGCGACCGCCGCGTGCGCCTGCTGCTGCCCGAGGAGCGCTTCGTCTCTATCTTCAATATCAACTACATGGCCCCGCAAGGGAACAAGAAGACCGTCGTCTACCTCGCCAACGGCACCAAACTCGTCAACCTAGAAGGCTCCGACGTGCTCTACGGCCGCATTGGCAACGACCGTTTCACCCTTGCCAACAAGGAGGCCCGCATCATGGTGGCCACCGACCTCATCGTGGGCACCACGCGCGACCGCGAGGGGCGCGAGATTCTAAACCTCGACCCACGTCCCGACTTCGACGTCTTCCCCGACGAGGACTGCATGAAGATGCTGCACAGCCTGAAACTGCAACAGCAGACCGTCGAGGACGGCGGATCGTTCGACTTCGACCGCTAGCCCGCCGATGGCAAAAGAGGGATGGAATAGACAAAAAAATGGGACTCCTTGCGGTGTCCCATTTCCCATTAAACACTATTACAAAATCCTTATTATGAATCTAACAACTTCAGAATAAAGCGTTAAGCGCATTTCATTCCTCTCAAAAGCGGATGCAAAGATACTACATTTTTGTCATACTGCAACATACCGACATCACAATTAACTATTATTAATAAAGTTTAGGGTTAGAGATTAGGGGGTACTTATAAATTAAAAATTAAAATTTTCAGATACGTTATGCGACAAATTCTCTAACCTCTAACCTTTCATTTTTCAATTTTCAACTTTCAATATGACCATCGCTGCGCACACCCTAGGATGTAAGCTCAACTTTGCCGAAACCAGCCACCTGCTTCGCCAGATGGAGGAGGCCGGATTCGCCGTGGTGGAGCACCATGAGCCAGCCGACATCTACGTGATAAACACCTGCACGGTAACCGCCACCAGCGAGAAGAAGTGCCGCAATGCCATCCGCCAGGCCATAGCACTGAACCCCAATGCCGTGGTGGCCGTGATAGGCTGTTTTGCACAGAACGATGCGGAGCAGATTGCCCGCATCCCGGGCGTGAGCATCATCTTGGGCAACGACCAGAAACACCGTCTGCCAGAAATACTTGCCCAACACGGCTACATGCCTCCGGCCACGCAGGTGGTGGACCGGGGCGAGCCACGGTCGTTCCAGCTGGCCTATTCGGGTGGCGACCGCACACGCACATTCTTTAAGATACAGGACGGGTGCGACTATTTCTGCACCTACTGCGCCATCCCCTTCGCCCGCGGGCGCAGCCGCAGTGCCACCATTGCCGAGACGGTACGGATGGCTCACGAGATAGCCGCCACTGGCACCCGCGAGGTGGTGCTGACGGGCGTAAACACCGGCACCTTCGGAATGGCGCATGGCGAACAGTTCGTGGACCTGCTGCGACAGCTCGACGACATCGAGGGCATACTGCGCTACCGCATCTCCAGCATCGAGCCCAACCTGATTACCGACGAGATTATCGACTTTGTGGCCACCTCGCGCGCCTTCCTGCCCCACTTCCACATACCGCTGCAGGCGGGGTCGGACAAGGTGTTGCGACTGATGCGCCGCCGATACGACACCGCCCTCTACGCCAGTCGGCTGCAACACATCAAGGCCGTCATGCCCCACGCCTGCATCGCTGCCGACGTCATCACCGGCTTCAACGGCGAGGACGACGACACCTTCGCCCAAAGCAAGGCATTCATCAACAGCCTGCCAATCTCATACCTGCACGTGTTTCCCTACTCCGACCGGCCCAACACCGCCGCCCTCAAGATGGCGGACAAGGTGCCAATGCCCGTCCGCAAGGCGCGGAGCCAGGAGCTGCACGACCTCTCCAACCGCAAACGCCATGCCTTCATCGAGAGCCAGCTGGGCACCTGCCGCAAAGTGCTGTGGGAACACACCCGGCACCCCGGTGCCGACGGTGCAACCATGCAGGGGTGGACAGACAACTATATACGCCTACAACGTCCGTTCGACATGGCACTTGCGGGCACCGTGACGATATACGCGATAGAGAATTCAACAATTGTTGATAACTTTGCATGTGAAGATTGAAATAATAGGTGTACCTTTGCTCTTTAATTGTAAAAACCGGGCATTTCCAAGAAACTAAAATACAATATATAACATACAATCATTTATAATTTTTAATTTCATTTTTCCATGAGCGGTCTATTTGGAGTCATCACCGAGAAGCCCTGCGCTACCGACCTTTTTTACGGCACCGATTATCATTCGCATCTGGGCACCCGTCGTGCCGGTCTGAGCACCATCGACAACGACATGATGCACCTCAACATCCACAACATCGAGAACACCCAGTTCAAGCCCAAGTTTGCCAGCGACATCCACGAAATGCTGGGACACAAGGGCATCGGCGTCATTTCCGACACCGACGCGCAGCCTATAGTGTGCAACTCGCATCTGGGGCGTTTTGCAGTATGCACAGTGTCGCGCATCAACAACATCAACGAGCTGGAGCAGCTGTGCCTGAGCAAGAACCAGCAGTTCACCGAACTCAGCATGGGGCGCACCAACCCGTCGGAGCTGGTGGCACTGCTCGTCACCCAGGGCAAGGACTTTGCCGACGGCATCCGCAACGTCTACGAGCATGTGCGTGGCAGCGTCTCGTTCCTCATCCTTACCAACGACGGCATCATCGCCGCCCGCGACCGCTATGGCCGCACCCCCCTCGTGGTGGGACAGCGCGACAACGACTATGCCGTTGCATCCGAGAGCCATAGCTACGTCAATCTTGGTTTCACCACCCGCTACTTCATCAAGCCCGGCGAGGCCGTCCTCATCACCCACGACGGCATACGCCAGCTGACCGCCCCCAACGACAAGATGCAGATTTGCTCGTTCCTGTGGATTTACTACGGCTTCCCCAGCACTGAATATGAGGACATCAACGCCGAGGAGGTGCGCTACCGCCTGGGCGAGGAGATGGGCCGCACCGACGACGTGGAGGCCGACTATGTGTCGGGCATTCCCGACTCGGGCGTGGGCATGGCTCTGGGCTATGCCATGGGCAAGGGCATCCCCTACAAACGAGGCATCCTCAAATACACCCCCACCTGGGCCCGCAGCTTTATGCCCGTCAACCAGGAGGCACGCAGCCTGGTGGCAAAAATGAAACTCATACCCTCGCACAAGATGCTGGAAGGCAAGAACGTGGTGTTTTGCGACGACAGCATTGTGCGCGGCACGCAGCTCCGCGACCAAACCCGTATGCTCTATGCCAACGGAGTCAAGCACATCCACATCCGCATCAGCTGCCCGCCCCTGCTGCACGGGTGCGAGTACCTCAACTTCTCCACCTCCAAGACCGACCGCGAACTGATTACACGCCGCGTTATCGAAGAGCTGGAAGGCGGCCAAGTCAGAAACCTCGAAGCCTACCGCGACGAAACCTCCAAACAGTATGCCACCATGGTGGAGACCATCCGCAAGACCATCGGCGTGGACACGCTGAAGTTCAACAGCCTCGACACCGTATGCAAAGCCATCGGCCTGCCCAAGTGCCAAGTGTGTACGCACTGTTTCGACGGCAGTTCCTTTGGTGAATGAGAATTAATCAATCATGAAAAAAAGCATACTCTTTATCCTGCTACTCACGGCCATGCTGGGCAGCCATGCACAGAGCCCCATACCCGTGTCGCTTAAAGAACTGGCTCCCGGATTCGGCATCAGACCCATCTTCCTCGACGACACGATACATGTGGTGCGCTACCTCGACAGCCTCGGTGGCACCAACCCCGCCATGACCGATACCTGCGTCACCATCAACGCCCGGCTGATGGCCATGGAGAACGTGCTGCTCTACGACTACCGCCACCAGAACGACACCGTGTGGGTCGACGCTACGCACTATATCGAGGACTATGCCCACTACACCCTGCAAATCAAGACCCTGTCGGAGACCGTGCTCCGCCGTGCCCACCAATACATCGAACGCGAACACATCCGTCAGGACGCCATCCAGCAGACCGCCCTCAACCTGCGCAAAGACAGCATACAGCGCAACCACCGCACCATCGTCAACGCCTGCGAGGGCATCGGCATCAGCGACAAGGCTCGGAAAAAAGAGCTCAAAGACCTCTACTACGCCTACCTCTCGGTCTACAACCGGTACGACTTCTCCAACCGTCGTGCCGACAGCCTCTACGCTGCCAGTCTCGACCGATTCTCGCTATTCCAGCAGAGTGTTATCAGCAACCTACTGAGCAACAACAACTACACCGCCCGCATCAACAACTTCGGCAACACCCTCAAAGTGCGCTGCGGACACAACCACAGCGACGTGCTGCGCTCCTACCAGCGCGTGTTTCGCCAGGCCGTGCCGCCACCTACCTTTGCCTCCATCCGCGAATACGACGAATACATCGCATCGCTCCAGAACATCATCGACCTCCAAAACAGCTACCTTACGGTCATCGACCTCCGCGAAAAGATTGCCGCCACCTCCAAGCGCATCGTCAACCTCTACTCATCCTCCTTCCGCGACGCCTCCAAGACCTACCAGGAGGTGGCCGCCACGGTCAACACCATCCCCGCCTTCAACACCACCCTCGATGCCGAGATATTTATCGACAACCTCAACGAGTTCATCCAAGTGCAGGAATGTTACCTGCGCGATTACGACCGCCTCAAGGCCATCCAGCAGCACGGCGACAGCATCACCCGCAACAGCTCGCCCAAATACTCCGACATCAGCAAGGCCTATAAGCAAACCCGCGAGGCAAACCCCATCGCGCCCAAATACCAGACCCTCCACGATGCCATGCGATTCGGCTACGAGATGGACAACTTCGAGACCATCCAACGCCAATTCGACACAATCCTCGCTATGCGCCAGCTGATTAACTCTACCGCTGACAGCATCTCGCGTGGCTGGATGTCGCATCTGGTGGTATACAACGGCTACCAAAACATCCGCAAACACTACGTCCTCACCCCCACCTTTATCGACGTACAGGGCGGCACCCTCTTCATCAGCCAGCTCAACGACTACTACGACATGCAGCTCAACTGCCTACGCGCCATCAAGCTCTACGACACCTACCGCCAGCTGGGCGACAAGATACAGCCCGACATGCAGTCGTTCCGCAACCTGCGCAAGGCCTACAGCAAGCTCGACAAGGAATATCTCAACATCAAGGCCGTCAACCACCTCTCCGAACTCTACCTCTACATCCGCCAGCTCGAAGCCATTATCACCGTTCAGGAACACTTTGCCGAACTGCTCAAAGGCACCGAGGCGCATGTCGTCGACACCCGCCTTCGCAACGTCCGCGAAACCGAGCAAATCGAAGCCATACTAGGACTGTAATAAATTGAAAGTTGAAAGTTAAAAATTGAAAATTAACAGGTTAGAGGTTAGAGAATTGGCTACCGCGTCTAACCTCTAACCCCTAACCTCTAAACTCTAAACTTTAATCCCATGAAAATAGCAATCATTCTTTCAGGCTGCGGCAACCGCGACGGCAGCGAACTCCAAGAAACCCTCTCTCTCATGCTGGCCATCGACCGCCGTGGATGGCACTACCAATGCTTCGCCCCCGACGGCGACTACTCCGTAGTCAGCCACCTCGACGGCAGCGAGAGCGGCGAACGGCGCGACCTCTTCGTCGAGTCCGCCCGCATTGCCCGCGGCAACATCCAGCCCCTTGCCGACTACTGTCCCACCGACTACGACGCGCTGGCACTGCCCGGCGGCATGGGCGCGGCACGCAACCTCTCCACCTTCGCCTTCGACGGTGCCGACATGACCGTGCGACCCGACGTCGAGCAGGCCATCCTCGACACCTACAGCGTGCGCAAGCCCATCCTGGCCATGTGCATCGCGCCCATGGTGCTTGCCAAAGTCCTCGGACCCAAAGGGGTGACACTGACCCTCGGACAGCCATGCCCACCCGCCGAAATTGCCAAACGACTGGGTGCACGCGTAGAAAGCTGCAACGCCACCGATGTCTGCGCTGATAGCGAACACCGCGTCTACACCACCCCCGCCTACATGGTCGCCACCCGCATTAGCGAGATATTCGAAGGTGCCGACCGTCTGGTAGGCTGCTTGGCAAATTGAGAATTGAAAATTGAAAATTGAAATTATTGGACGTTAGTCTGCCTGCCCACTCGCGTTCCATCTTGAGAGGGGAGCAAACCTCCAGCGGATGTTTGCCGCAAGTCTGGGGTATGTCTTCCTGTTTTCATCTTTCAATTAAAAATAACCACTAAATATTCGTTTTTTTCGAACACGAATAGCACGAATGACACGAATAGCAATTCGTTAGATTCGTGTAATGCGTGTTCATAATAATAATTGGAGGTTACTTAAAATCACTCTCAAAACACAAACGTCAGCGGCAGCATCACCGCGCCCGACATGGGGGCTATTTCAGGGTGCTGGCGCATGATGCATTGTCGCACACAGTGTGCCGCCACCGCACAACCTATGCCCAGCACCGCCCCCGACATCACGTCCGATGGATAGTGCGCTCCCACATACATCCTGCTGTAGCCCACCCCCACAGCCCACGCAAAGGCAGGCACCGCCACATACCATTTCGGGTACATCAGCGACAGCGACGTTGCGGTGGCGAAACAGAGCGACGTATGGCCCGATGGGAACGAAGGGTCGGGCAAAGGCTGCAGACAAACCAAGTCGGACGGATAGGTGGCGTAAGGCCTCGGTCGGGCCACTATCCATTTGAGTGCCATGGTCAGTCCAAAAGTCAGCAGCCACGATCCGCCCAGCTCGGCACCGTCGTGCAGGGCGGCCCTGTCGCCCGCCACCCAGCCATACAGGCTATACCCCACCGCGGGCGTGGCCGAGAGAGCCAGGCTGTTGCTCATGGCCAGCCAAAGGCGGTCGTGCGGCGGGGTGCGCCGCTGCTGCAGTTCGTAGAGGGTTCCGAAATCGTGGTTGCGGGGAGGCTCTATCGTGTCCGCCCGCGCCCCTGCCGCCAATGCGACAAACAAGAGTATCGAAAATCTAAAATTCATCGCCGTCCCTCCTTTCTGGCCTTCTCAAACTCTTCCCGCACCCACTGCTGCGACAGGTCGTACACCTGGTCCGTGGGACGCGAAAGTTTTTCCACTAGGATATGTGTGTTGTCCTGATGCTCAATCTCCTCCAACGCCACTGCCACCGATGCCCAGTCGTGCGTGGCGAGATGTAGAGGGATGAACTTGTGCAACTCAAAGTTGTTGATTACCATGTTGTCGATGCCCTCTGTCTCGATGCGGCTGTGCGCCCGCACCAGCCTTATCTCGCCCACCTCTTCCAGCACCTGCTGGTATTTCTCGTAGAGCACATACTCGTTCAGCAGGAATGCCACCTGCTTATCGGTCAACCTGTTCCACACTGCTGTCGGCATCGGTTTCGACACAAAGCGCCCTATCATAAACGAACCCGCCTTCAGCCCCGACAGACCCTGCCCGATACAGGTCTGCGACACCTTTTGGAAGAAATGCACCTTGCGGCTGTCGTCCAGCAGGTCGAACACGCGCGACTGGTCCTGATGCGACCCCATGCGGCTTTGCAGTACCTGATGCACATATAGGTCGGAGTGGTCGCTATACCAGCGGTTCACCACCTCGCGGGCTATGTCGGGCTTGTCCTGCAGCTCGAGGCGGATGATGCGTGCCAACTTGTCCACATCGTCGATGACCGACGCCTTTTGGCTGGTGACGATCTGCTGATAGGTCTCGTATGAACTCTTCATGTCGTTGAAAAACCCCACCTCGTCGTCGGCCAACGGCACCTGCTCTCCCTTCAGGAATTTGGCAAAACGGGCAGGGCGGAAGTCGGCAACGCCTCGGTAGATGGTCTGATGATAGCTGGAAATGGTAATAGTGTCCAGCTCGTGCAGTTCGTCGCCCTCGCCATTCACCAGTGCCCACTGCCTGTCGCGCATCTCCATGCGGATGCCGTAGTTATGAAGGTTCATCAGGGCGGGGATACCGTAACCCCTGCAGGCCGTTACGACGTGGATGGCGGCGGGGGTCATGCTGAGGATTGCGTGCACCTCGTTGAGCACGATAGTGTCCTCGGGTACAAAACGTTCCTGACAGAGGCACACCTGCTGCCCCTTTGCCACCATCTCGCGCGCCTTGCCCGCGCTGAAGCACAGCACCGCCGTGATGGCTGTACGGGGCAGCACGCTCAGCCCGCTTCCAAAGACTGTGAGCCGCCCGAACGAACGTTCGTCGATAGAGTTGGAGACAATCTGGCGCAGATGGTAGGGCTTGATGATGTCCACCACGTTCTGTTTCTCGATACGACCCTCGCGCAGCAGGTCGATGGCGGAGATGAGCGCAGCCCGGCCCGTCATCTCCGACATATTCAACTGCAGCACAGAGAAGAGGCTCAGGCTGTCGGGGCGCGACTCGACGGCAAACTCGATAGTCACCGGCGAGCGGTAGCGTTCCTCCAGCTTCGTCAGCAACGGGTGGAAGTGGTACACCGCCGGAAACTCGTGCTTGATAGACTCGCGATGAGTGTAGGCGCGGTCGTCCGAAGTCACGTCGCCCGTCATAATCTCCTCGCCGAAGATATTGCGGTAGCTCTCAATCTGGCTACCCTTGCCGGTGCGGCTGTGGCGGCTGTAGAGCACACCGGGATACGACTCCTCGTTGCCGATAGTCCACACCATTCGCTGCAGGATAAGCGATGGCGATGCCTGTTTTCCCTGCATGAATGTGAGAATGAGGTCGTGATTGTCGATATAGAACTTGCGCACATGTTCCACCAGCCTCCATGCTTGGAAGAATGCGTCGGAAAGCAGCAGTGCCCCATCGTCCTTGGCACTTATCTCTGCCTCCATCAAGGCGATGCGTTCGCGCTGCAGTTCAGGGGTAAGGGCAATGTCCGACACCTCATACTTGTTTTCTATGCCCAGCATCTCGGCAATAGTGTGGAGGGTTGAAAGATACACACGGTTGGCCATAGCCTCGCCATATTTGCTGTGCGCCAGTGCCTCGTAGGCAGTGCGGTTGACACCGATGTTCAGCAGCGTGGGCATCAGGCCGGGAATATACTGCGGCATGGCGCAACGGATGGCAAACACCAGGGGGTGCCTATTGTCCCCCAGCCGCAAGTTGGTCATCACCTCAAGATAGTGGATAGCCTGCTTCAGCCGCTCCTTGAGATGCTCGGGATGCTTGTAGCACTCCGCCGTAAGGATTACGAAGTCGGGCACGGGGTAGCAATTCTGCGTCAGCTCCACCAGCATACGTCCCTTGTGGCTGATTTCGTCGTCGGTGTACTGGCGGTCGGTCAATGGCGTCACCAGTTCGTCGTTGTCGGGCAAGGGGTTGGCTTCGACGTATGAGATAATCTCCTCGTGAAACTGACGGCGTACACTCGCCAGCTCCGCCAACTGCTTCGCCGAGGCGGTGCCGTCACGTTCGGCCAGCATCAGGCGCAGATAGTATTCCGGTTTCTCTTCTTTTGCCTTCAACAGCAGATACATATCGTACCATCGGGGCGGGAACTCGTGTTTCTCGCCACCATCCTCGTATGAATATATCACCGTGCCAGGCTTGTTGCCTTCCAGTGTGTTCTTTACGTCGTCCACATCGCAGTTAAACACTTCGGGGCCTTGCTTTGCATAACGGCTCACCATGTGGTAGTTGGGGTAACTGGCTCTAATTAGGATGTTCATAGGGGGTTAGAGGTTAGAGGTTAGAGGTTAGGGGCTAGAAGGGAGTTAAAGGGGGAGTTAAAAGGGGAGTTATAAAAGGGAGTTAAAGTGGACAATACGTTTGTCTACAGTGTTGTCGCAAAATGTATTGTCCACTTCCCCTCTTGAGAGGGGTGTCCGCTAGGCCGGGGTATGTTCTAACTCCCACTTTAACTTCCATTTTTACTTCCATTTCAATTTTCACTTTTCAATTTTAATAAGTAGTTGCAGGCGGAATCGATAATGTTGTCCCGACCCTGAGTTTGCGCAACCTGGCGGTCGAAGGGCACGAGAATGTCGGGCGGCACGCCGTTCTCATAGTTGTTGCCGTCGAGGGCTATGGCGCGGGTGACGGGCAGGCGGTAGCGCCATCCATTGGGCAGCACGCCCATGGCAGGCAGACCAAGGCCGCCACTGGTAGTGTCGCCCATGAGCACCATGTTGTCGTATGCCTGCGTGCAGATGGCAAAGACGCTGGTGGCACTGAAACAGCCACGGTCTATCAGCACTACCACTGGGCGGGTGAATACCGAGGTGTCAGCCGACCTGTCGGGCGCGTAGGTGGCAACCAAGGGGGTGAAGTCGTCGTGAGCAGGACCCGACTTGATTTGGCTGCTATAAAGACATTGCCCGTGCGAGGGCATCAGGGTCAGGATGTTGGCGACATTGGTGAGCGAGCCGCCGCCATTGCCACGCATATCCAGCACCATGCCATCTGCTTGGGGATAGGACTGGATGAGGCGACGGAAGAGCGACACGGACACTGTGTTGTTGAACGAGCCATAATGGATGTATATCACTCGGCCGTTGCATAGGGCGGTGTGGGCCATGCCGCCAGTGCTGTGGTAGTCGATGCCGAGATAATTGAGCACCATGGTGTTCACGTCGATGCCGCCCTGCGAGTAGAAGCGGTAGTAGAGCGAGTCGGCCCGCGACACGTCGAATCCTGCATAGAGATTGACATGACCGTCGTTGAGGGTGCCCAGCATGGTAGCACAGACGGCAAAAAGGCTATCCGGGCTCATGCCGCTATAGACTCGGGGGCGCAGGCTATCGTAGACGGCCTGCCAGTCGACACCCTTCACGTCGAACATGGAATACTGTTGGTCGAAACGCTGCCAGAGGTAGTCGAAAGTGGCGGGAGCGGTGGCGGGCAGGTCGTCGGACATCAACGCCCGCTCACACGAAGCTGTGACCAAGGCAAAAAGCAGGAGGATGGAGAATTTTTTCATGGGTTAGAGGTTAGAGAATATGTCGCATAACGTATCTGAAAATTTTAATTTTTAATTTTAGAATCACCAATCACTAATTTCACTTTAAAACAAATCCTAGGTGGAAGAGGATCGCGTGGTCGGCATATTGGAAGAGGTGGGGAGCCGAGGAGGTGGTGCGCGAGGTGAGGTAGCTCCAGCAATAGGAGACCCCTATGCGGTTGCCGCTGGCGAGTTGTAGGGTTGCCCCCATGTCGGTGGCAGCACTGGTTGCGACAGAAAGATAGCTGCGATATTGGTCGAAGGCGTTGGCTGTCTCACTGGCAATATTCTGGTCGTAATTATCCATATAGGAAAAACCTGGACGCATATTGAGAGAGATCAGATTGAGCTGAATCCGCGCATGGAACAGCCATCGGTCGTAGCGAAATTCCACACAGCCATCGGCGTTCACACGCGCGTAGTTGCCAAAGCCGGCACAGGCGTTGCCGAGAGAAGGTGTGTAACGGCCCTCGAAAAGGTTGTCGACAGAGCCTCCGGCCCATAGATGCCAACCGCCTTGGCCGACAAACTGCCGCCATGCCCTAAATCCTATCACCGCATGGCCGCCGTAAGTCTGCATATTGTTGATACCCAGCTTAAGGCCATAGCCTCCTACGCCGGTCAGCAGCATGGATTCGTATCGCCATTGCGGCTTCTGCACCAGCACAGAGAGGCCTGGCGCGAGGTGCAGCCCGCGGTAGGTAAGCGGAGAGGTGCCGAGGTCGCGGTAGAGGCCGTAGGCAATGCCCCCATGCAAATTGATATAACAATGTGTAACAGTATCGCTTTCGGCATGGAGCGGAGCGGCGGCGACAAGGAGGAGAAAGGTTGTTACAAACAGGCGGTTCATATTTTTTTTATCAAAAAAGTCACTATTCAAAAAAAAAGATTTATCTTTGCAATTCGATTACAAAAGTACAATTTTTTTTTAAAATAGATAGAAATAAATACATAAATACAATGAACACAAGCAGAAAGAAATCAATTTTCACGATTGTTGCGCTTACTTTTCTTACTGTAGGCGGCCTCATTTCTTGTAATCAGAACTCCCAAAACGGACCCTCAGTGCACGAGATGCAGACCCGTTTGGACGAAATCATGAAGGAGTATCAGGAGATGCAGCAGAGCTGCGACGAGTATACCCAGCAGCTGGCCCAGCGCGACAGTTCCATCCAGGCTCAGGCCGCGGAAATCCAAAAGCTGATTGACCAACTGAACAATTGCGGCAGCAAGGGCACCAACGTCAAGGCCACCCGCAGCGGCAAGGGCGGCAAGAGTGTCAGCAACGCCAAACTGCGCAAGCTCAACGCTCAGCTGGAGGCCAAGAAGGCCGAGATTGCCTACCTGCAGCAGCGCCTCGACCAGCAGACCGCCGAGCTGGACGCCCTGCGCAACACCGAGGGCTACGGCGACATGGAGACCATCGCCCGCCTGCGCCGCCTGGTGAAGGAGCAGGATGCCCGCATCGTAGCCCTCTCTAACGATAAGGTAGCCCTGACCAATATCAACGACTCGCTGACCGCCCACATGGCCTATCTGCTTGGCCAACGCGCGGACTATGCCAATACCGCAGATGCCGAGGCCACCGCACAGATTGCCCTGCTGCAAGGCCAGGTGTCGACCCAGCAGGCAGAGATTGCCCGCCTCCAGGAGGAGCTCGCCAACCAGATTGCCCTCGTGAACGAGGCTAACGAGAGTGCCCGCACCGCAAAGGCCGCCGCCGAGAAGGCCGCCGCCAGCACCAAGAACGACGTGGCAAAGACCAAGGGTTCTATCAACAAGAAACTGGCCCAGCTGCAGGCCCAGTGCGACGAGTATCTGGAAGAGCTGGAGCGTCTACGTGCCGAGAACATCGTGCTGCGCAACGAGAACGACAGCCTGCGCAACGAGGTGGTCACCATCCGCCGCAACGCAGAGAATGTGGCTGTGGAGAATGCCAAGATGGCTGCCAAGGTGAGCCGCGCATCGGTCCTCTCGACAGCTGACCTCAACGTCACCCCGCTGAAACGCCTCTCCAACGGCACTGGCCGCCCCACATCGCGTGCCTCTGCAACCAACGCCTTCCGCATCGAGGGCCACCTGCTCGCCAACAACGTGGTGGAGCCCGGCACCATCACCATCTACGCCTGCATCACCACGCCCTCCAACGTGGTACTGCACAATGGAACGGTGGAGCAGAAGTTCGACGCCAACGGCGTGCGCACCACCTATACCACCGTCCAGGCCTTCGAGTTCACGGGCGACAGCCGCGAGTTTGAAATGGGCTGGAGCAAAGACGACGAGACGGAACTGGAGTCCGGTATCTACCGCGTGAACCTCTATGCCAACGGCAACCTGATAGGTGTAAGCGAATTTAAGCTGAAATAAAGAGGTGTCTGACCAAACAAAATACGATTCTTTCCGTCAGACATACCCTGAGTTTGTCTTCGAGAGGTACGGATACGATGTGCAGTCCGACGGGCTGCACATCGTTTTTACGTTTCGTATCGGCAAAGACATCTGTTTCCATCCGACAGCCGTTATCCCTGCACGACCGTTCCTCAATTTCCATCAACCGAAAGCCGTGCTCGACAAGCTGGTGTTCAACATCGGCATGATTGAGATGGTGAGCTACTGGAAATGCGCCTGCCCGCCAAAGGTAAGGGTGGAGTGCGGCACGCTGGACGGCAGCCAGATTGCCTTTTGGAAGAAAATCTATTTCAACGGGCTGGGAGAGTTCTTCTATACCAACGGCATCCACACCACTATCGAGGACTTTATGGTAGTTGAAAATGGAAATAATCCTAGTGCGGCCGCCGTCCCCTCTTTAGAGGGGAGAGGAACTTCCAGTGGATGTATCTCCGAAGAGCCGGGGCATGTTCTGGAGGGGAGCAATCATCCAGTGAATGTTTGCCGAAATGGCGGGGTATGTACTGCATTTTCCAATTTTCAATTTTCAACTGAATACTATCTCGTTCCCATCGGGGGAGGAAAAGATTCCGTGGTGACTTTAAAGATACTCAAGGGTGTCGGCATCCCACTCATTATGAATCCTCGCGGAGCCACCATTGGCTGCATTGAGGCCGCCGGGCTGACGATGGACGATGTGGTTGTCATTCGTCGTTCTATCGACCCCCTGCTCCTCGACCTCAACAGCCGCGGATACCTTAACGGGCATACCCCGTTCAGCGCCATGCTGGCATTCTATACCCTGCTGGCCGCACAGCTGTGCGGTGTCGCCAATATTGCCCTCTCCAACGAAGGCAGTGCCAACGAAGACACTATCGTCGGCATGGGGGTAAACCACCAATATTCCAAAAGCCTGGAGTTCGAAAACGACTTCCGCGCCTACGTCAGGCAGCACCTGTCACCGGCCTACAACTACTTCAGTCTGCTACGCCCTTTGTCCGAACTACAGATAGCCATGCTCTTCAGCCGTTTGGACGAATACCATGAGGTGTTCCGCAGCTGCAACGCGGGCAGCAAGCAGGACATCTGGTGCGGACATTGCGCCAAATGCCTCTTCGCCTACATCATCCTCAGCCCCTTCATCGCTCCCCACCGGCTACAACGCATCTTTGGGAAGGACATGCTCGACGATGCCACCATGCTGCACGAATTCCACCAGCTGACAGGGCAGGCTGAGACGAAACCGTTCGAATGTGTTGGCACCGTCAGCGAGGTGAACACCGCCATCGCCATGACCCTCGGCAGGTGGTATGCCAATCCCCACACCCGCCCCAGGCTGCTGGAAGGCTTTTCGCCCAGACTGCCCTACACCCCGCTCGACTCCCTCGGTACCGACCATAACGTCCCAGCACCCCTATTCGAACAGCTGTCCGAATGGGTGCACACACTCGCACATTTCATGGGGTCGGAGGTTAAACTCTAAACATCGAACAATAAACTCAAAACATAAAAACATTGTATAAGGCCGAAACACTGACATCGTTATTATCCGACCAACAAATCCTGATTGCAGGTTATGGTCGTGAGGGGCAGAGCACACACCGCCTGCTGGGCTGTCTGCTGCCTAACAACGATGCAGATGTGGCACACAACGATGAGGAAATCGTCACCCTGCTGGGGAAAAAGAAATACGACCTTATCATCAAATCGCCCGGCATACCCACCATGAAATTCGAGGGGCTCTGCGAGTTGGACACCCTCACCTCGCAGACCGACCTGTTTTTGCAGGTCTATGGCGACCAGACCATCGGGGTGACTGGCACCAAAGGCAAAAGCACCACCACATCGCTGATACACTACGTGCTGTCGCATGGTCTGTGCCAGTCGGCCCACGCGCTGCTGGCGGGCAACATCGGGATACCGCTGTTCGACATCCTCGATCAGCTAGACGAGCGGAGCATCGTGGTGGCAGAACTGTCGTGCCACCAATTGGAGAACATACACCGCGCCCCCCATATCGGAGTCATCCTCAACCTATACCAGGAGCACCTCGACCATTACCACGACTACCGAGGCTACCAACTGGCCAAGATGCGGATGATGCTGGAACAGCAGGCAGGCGACCACTGCTTCTACTGTACCGACAGCGATGACCTAACCCGCGTGGTGGAAGAGTTCAAACCAGTAATGTCCACCACATTGCACCCTTATTCGATAGAGGATGCCCACCAAGCAGGTGCCGATACCTTGCAGACCACCCTCAAAGGCGACCACAACGTGAGCAATATATTTGTCGCCAAGCAAATATGTGAACTAATGGGCGTTAGCAACAGACAGTTCGAAGAGGCTCTGGCAATGTTTCAGGGGTTGCCCCACAGGCTGGAACTGGTGGGCACCTACCACGGCATCACCTTCTACAACGACTCCATTAGCACCATTCCCCAGGCCACCATCGCCGCAATGAAGGCACTCCCGAACGTGGAAACCCTGATACTGGGCGGATACGACCGAGGCATAGACTATGGTAAAATCATTTCACTGCTTGTCTTTGCGACCGAGGGTCTACACAATGTGGCCTTCGTAGGCGAAGCGGGTAGACGCATACTGAAAGAATTGGGATGTACCCATCACGGCCTGCCGGACAGAATAGCGGTGTTGCAGGAAGACGACTACAAGAAAGTGGTAGACTGGTGCTTCCGCGTCACCACATCTGGCAAAACATGCCTTCTCTCCCCTGCCGCCGCCAGCTACGACAGTTTTAAGAACTTTGAGGAACGGGGCGAAACATTCAAACAACTAGTACGCACACACAAATGACACTGACCGATATACGACACGACCTACATGCCCATCCCGGCGTATCAGGCGACGAGCATTACGCGCACGACCTCGTCGTGCGGCAGTTGGCACTGTATCACCCCGACAGGGTGTATGAGCATGTGGGCGGATTCGGTATCATAGCCGTTTGGGGAAAGGAACAATCGCACCCCACCATAGCCATTCGGGGCGACATCGATGCACTGCCCATCGGACACCGCTGCGGACATGACGGACACGCCACCATACTGCTCCAGTTGTCGGAATACATCGCCCAAAGAGGAGTCCCATCGGGACGTAATGTGATACTCATATTCCAACCCGAAGAAGAGACAGGCATGGGCGCACAGAAGATTATTGACGCACAGATACTGCAACAATATAACATCCGTGCCATCTACGGCCTGCACAATCTGCCGGGATTCCCACTCGGCACGGTGATACTGAACCGCCATACCTTCGCCGCCGCATCAACAGGCATCGTGTTCCGTCTCATCGGTCGCGAGACCCACGCCTCCACACCCGAAAAAGGTATCAATCCCGGCCTAGCCGTGGCCGAAATCATACAGCAGTTGAGCCGGATGAACAGCCTGCCCAATGTCTCAGACGAAACTTTCCGGCAGGCAACACTGATATGCGTCCGTTTGGGAGAAGAGGCTTTCGGCACCTCGGCAGGCAACGCCGAGGTGATGTTCACCCTGCGCGCTTTCACTAACGACAGCATGGAACATTTCCTCTCCGACACTATCGCCACCGTCACCACCATTGCGGCACGCCATCACCTACAACTGCAGCACACGCTGGTCGAGCCGTTCCGAGCCACAGAGAATAATTCGCTGAACGTGGAACACATCGAAAAGGTTTGCGGTTGCCGTAGTAGATATGTCCTCACCCCATTCTGCTGGTCGGAAGACTTTGCCAACTACCTACTGCACTATCCTGGAGCCATGTTCGGCATCGGTGCCGGAGAGAATCACGCCGAGCTACACCATCCCGACTACGACTTCCCCGACGAACTCATTCCCATTGCCGCACAAGTATTCTACAATATCATAAAAAGTGAAAATTGAAAGTTGAAAATTGAAAACTATTTGGTGCGCCAGCTTAAACATTAAACTTTAAACATTAAACTCTAAATAGTAACCTCTAACCAGTTGAAATGAGATAAAATATAAAAAAGTATAACACCATGAAGAAAGTACTACTATCATTAGCCTTGTTAGCATTCGTATTCTCCGCAGGAGGACAAGAGATCAGCCAACCCGAATTTGACGGACAGAGTTGCACCAGCATCATGGTAGGCAAACGCGCCTCCAAGGATGGCAGCGTCATCACCTCCCACACCTGCGACGGTCGCTATCGCACTTGGATGTACATGGAACCCGCTGCCGACCACGAGGCTGGCGAGGTGCACCCGGTCTATAAAGGCACGCTGCACACCACATTCCGTGGCGACACCACCGGCGTGCGTCTGGCAGGTGCCATCCCCGAGGTGGCACACACCTACGCCTACCTCAACACCGCCTATCCCTGCCTCAACGAGCACCAGCTGGCCATCGGCGAGAGCACCTTCGGCGGCCCCGACACGCTGAAGAACCCTGCAGGCATGTTCCTCATCGAGGAGCTTGAGCGCGTCGCCCTCCAGCGTTGCACCACCGCCCGCGATGCCATCCACCTCATCGCCGACCTCGTGAAGATCTACGGCTATGCCGACGGCGGCGAATGCATCACCATTGCCGACACGAAGGAGGTGTGGCAGATGGAAATCCTCGGTGAAGGCAAGGGCAACATCGGCGGCGTATGGGCCGCACAGCGCATCCCCGACGACCAAGTGGGCGTAAGCTGCAACATCCCCCGCATCGGTCGCCTGCAACGTGGCAATAGCGAGTATTTCATGTGCTCCGACAACATCGAGTCCGTCGCCCGCCGCTATGGCCTGTGGGACGGCAAGGGCGAGTTCGTCTTCTGGAAGGCCTTCAACAGCAGCTATGCCAACGGGAAGAACTACCGCGAGCGCGAATACTTCATCCTCAGCCATCTTGCCCCTTCGCTCGAGCTGAACATGGACATGCCTGAGCTGCCCTTCTCCGTGCGTCCCGACAAGGATGTCGACGTCCGCGAGGTGATGGAACTCTTCCGCAGCACCTACGAAGGGACTGACCTTGACATGTGCCAGAACATTAAGATGCCCGTCAGCCGCAAGGACAAAAACGGCAAGACCTACGAGGACACTATCATCAGCCCTATCGCCAACCCCTGGCTCAGTTCCTCTATGCAGAAGACCCTCAACACCATCGCCCCCGGCACCATCACCTTCCGCCGCACGGTCAGTGTGGCATGGTGCTCCTACTCCTTCGTCGCCCAATTGCGCGACTGGCTGCCCGACTGCGTGGGCGGTGTGTGCTGGATGTCGGTCGACAACCCTGGCCAGTCGCCCCGCGTGCCCATCTTCTGCGGCACCAGCGAGCTGCCCCAGCCCTACAGCATCTGCGGACAAAAGGAGTACAACCCCGATGCCGTCATCTGGAAATACCGCAAGGCCAACAAACTCGCCACCGTCGCATGGCAGCGCACCAAAGCCTCCATGCAGGCCGAGCTGAAAAGCCTTGAAGACAAAGCTTTCGGCAGCCTCGAGGCACTTGAGCGCGAAGCCACCCGCTACGACCGCATCGGCCGCACCGCCGACGCGCACGCCTCGCTCAACAACTTCACCCGCCAGCAATACGAGAATACCTCCTTCGCCTGGAGCCAGCTGGAAAACAAATACTGGCAGCTCTTCGGCATGGGCTTCTAAGAAAGGTTTAAACAAAAAAAGAAAAAGCTAAAAGGTGTCGACGCCTTTTAGCTTTTACTTTTTAGTTTTCACTATACTCAGATTCGTCCCAGTGTGTTGCCAGAGGTCGAAATACTTGTGGCATTAGTGGTAGTAGGTTTCATAATCTGGATGTACGAGGGCGATTTGATGGTCTGACCGGCCACCGACACGGAGGGACGGATGCGCAGGCCCAGCTGCGAGGAGGTACCCTGGCTGTTGAAGCTGCTGGCAAAGGTCTTCAGCGATTCCAGTCCATCGGACGAGAAGAGACGGTACAAATCCGTGCTCACGCCCAGCGGCACCGTGGTGGTGGTGCTGGCACCGATATTGTAATTTTGGTTCGTCACCCCTGTGGCAAACTCGGTCTTGGCAATATCCACAGCCCAATCCATCATGGTCAGCAGGGCAGTACGGGTAGTGGGGTTCTTCACGTTGATGTTCACATTCAGTGCCAGCGGCACACTCTTGGTGGTGATGGCGGAGACCAGTTTCACCACATCGGTGGCGGAGATGTTGCCACTGGTGACATTCTTCACATTCACACCCGCCACCGAGACATTCGTGACATCCTTCAGCGAATACTCACAGTTGGCCAAATTGGCAATACTGGAGAGGTTGTTTGCCAAATTGTCCAAAAAAGTGCACGACCCGCAGAGCAGGCTACCTGCAACAATTACAGCAACTAATGTTCTTTTCATCATAATAAAGTATTTATTGTTAAACCGCTGCAAATTTACACAAAAATATTTGATTTATACATAAACCCATGAAAAATAATTGGTAGAACACGAATTATCATCAATTTACCACGAATTAATTCATGAATTATTCGTGACTATTATATGGCAATTCATGTTTTTTCAGAGGAAAAATACACATTTTTCCCAACACAGAGACAAAACCTGAGAATATTTTTTGCCAAGAATATACTAAAGGGCAGGTGGCGTCGTTATTGGGGGAAAGCTACGCTTATGAGACGTATTGGTACGCTATTGGTTTTTGCCGCCTTATTGATGGCGGGATGCGCCCGTGAGGAGGGGCACGAGGCCCTGTTGAAGGGTTTCTACGAAGAGTATCTTACACTGTGTTGTCCGCCTCATGGCGAACAGACCGACTGGACTGAAGTGCAGCAGTTGGTGCAACGCTATACGACATACGATTTGTTCCAAGCGTGGGAACTGAGCCACAACGCCGAACTCGACAGTTGGATTGACTACGACATGTTTATCCAAGGGCAGGACTGCTGGCCGGGCATCCGTGCCGAGCGCATCGAACGCATCGGGGAGAGCCAATGGTATGTGGTGACGGTGGTACAGCATGCATCGGACAATCCCGACAGCATGCAGAAGAGTGATGATGTGTTCTTCCATCTGACAAAGGGCGACGATGATGAGTGGCTTATCGAATGCATCGACGATGTCTACAACCGCCTTGGCACCGCCCCGCACGACGAGGAGGCGACACTGAGAAGCCATCTCGCCTATCGAAACAAAATTGTAATAACTTAAAATACTTACCATGAAAAAAACTATCAAATTAACTATTTTTGCCGCGCTGCTTGCCATGACGGGCAGCCTTTCGGCACAGACCCTGATTAACGGCGGCGGCAAGATAACCCTGCTGAACAACAAAGAAGACATAGAGGTCTACCCCGGTTTCTATGCCGGAGTGACCCAGACAGTGGAACTGTCGCGCCACGTCTGCTTGGACTTAGGCGTTTACTACACCCGTTTCTCGGGCAAGGGCTATAAGGAGGAGAATGGCGTGAAGGTGAACAACTTTTCCCGACAGGAAGATGCCATCGCCATACCCGTGCCCCTGAAGGTGCGCATGTGGGTCTCCGAGGTTTCGTATCTGTACATTCTTGGTGGCGTGGAAGCGCTAGTCGGTATCACCTCCAAGGGCGAGACTTGGGTCAATGAAGGCGACCCGCACGTGAAGACCAACTACTACGACCAAGGCGTGCCCGGTGAGCTGGGACGATACAACCTCAACTGGATGGGCGGCTTGGGTGCCAAGATTGACTTCCTGAACCTCAACCTCGGCATCACTGGCAACATCTTCAACCGCCTGTATGAGTCTGATGCCACCCAGAAGGCCTATACCGTCTTCCTCGGCGCAGGACTGGCATTTTAAATTGTATGGGCCGACACCAGTGTCTGCCCATATTGAAAATTGAAAATCAGTTCCGCGTATCTCGCGAATTTTCATGTATCTTATACTTGTGATACGTGCGATACGTGGAGATTTGAGAAAACCTTTTAAACTTTATACATATGAAAAAAGTAACATTAATCCTCGCAGCAGCTTTTGTAATGCTGTTTGCTAGCAACGCAAATGCCCAGCTGGGCGTGAACATCGGTTATGCTCCCCAGACAAGCACAACAACCATCAGTAACAGCAGTTCCACCAGCGACCTGAACGGTCTCTTTGCCGGAGTGAACTACAACCACATCCTCTCCGGCAACATCGGCGTTTCGTTCGGCGGCCAAGTGCGCTACAACTTTAAGACCACCACGAACAGCCTCCTTTCCGTCACCACGACGACCAAAGAGACGCAAATCCTCGTCGATGTGCCCGTTCTGTTCAACTTCGCCATCCCGCTGGGCAGCGACGCACGCATCGCCCTCTTTGCAGGCCCCGTGTTCAGCTATGCCCTCAAAGGCAACACCAACGTCAAAGAGAATGTGTTGAACACCGATAACAACATCAACTGGTACGGCGAGAACTCCAACAACAGCCAGTTCAACCTGATGGGCGCCGCTGGTGTGGCTTTTGACTTCCAGACTTTCCGTCTCTTCGGCGGCTACCGCATGGGCTTCCTTGACCTCGACAAACGCGACAACGTGAAGACCACCACTTCCGGCATCTTCGTCGGCCTGGGCTACCTGCTCTGATCAAATTTAATATCAACCATAAAAAAAATGGCTGCCGCAATGGTGCGACAGCCATTTTTAATTTTTAATTTTTAATTTTTGATGTTTTTTTTGTATTTTTGTAGATTATTGTGTCAACAATATTATCGTATAATCACTATATAATGAATATCTTATAAAAATGGAAGGAAATCTGCCTCTCAATTTTTTGGAAGAAATCATCGAACAGGGCCTCAACGAAGGCACCTACAAGAGTATTCTGACGCGCTTCCCGCCAGAGCCTAACGGCTACCTGCACATCGGTCACGCCAAGTCGATATGCCTCAATTTCGGTCTCGCCAAAAAGTATGGCGGCAAGACTAATCTGCGCTTCGACGACACCAACCCCGTCAAAGAGGACACTGAGTACGTCGACTCCATCCAGCAGGACATCCGCTGGCTGGGTTTTGAGTGGGCAGGGGTGCACTACGCCAGCGACTATTTCGACCAACTGTATGAGTGGGCAGTGCTGCTCATCAAGAAAGGCCTTGCCTACGTGGACGACCAAACCCAGGAGGAAATCCGCACGGGTCGTGGCACCATCACCGAGCCCGGCAAGAACAGCCCATACCGCGACCGCACCATCGAGGAGAACCTCGACCTATTTGAGAGGATGAAGAACGGCGAGTTTGAGGACGGCACCAAGGTGCTCCGCGCCAAGATCGACATGGCACACCCCAACATGCAGCTGCGCGACCCCATCATGTACCGCATCCTGCACGCCGACCATCACCGCACGGGCAACAAGTGGTGCATCTACCCCATGTACGACTACGCCCATGGTCAGAGCGACTCCATCGAGAATATCACTCACAGCATTTGCACCCTCGAGTTCGACATCCACCGTCCGCTCTACGACTGGTTTATCCAGCAACTGGGCATCTATCCCAGCCACCAGTATGAGTTTGCCCGCCTCAACATCAACTACACGGTGATGAGCAAGCGCAAACTGCTGCAGTTGGTCAAAGAGAACTACGTCAGCGGCTGGGACGACCCCCGCATGCCCACCATCTGCGGTTTCCGCCGCCGTGGCTACACCCCCGAGAGCATCCGCAACTTCTGCGAGGACATCGGCGTGGCCAAGCGCGACAACATCATCGACTACGTGCGCCTCGAGAACAGCCTGCGCGACCACCTCAACAAGGTGGCTCCGCGCCGCATGGCAGTGCTCGACCCCATCAAGCTGGTCATCGACAACTACCCCGAAGGGCAGACCGAGATGCTGGATGCCGTGAACAACCCCGAGAACCCCGCCGACGGCACACGCCAAGTGCCCTTCAGCCGCGAACTGTACATAGAGCGCGAGGACTTCATGGAAGAGGCTCCCAAGAAATATTTCCGCCTGACGCTGGGACGCGAGGTACGCTTGCGCTACGCCTACTTCGTCACCGCACAGAGCGTGGAGAAGGATGCCAAAGGCAACATCACCTGCATCCACTGCACCTACGACCCTGCCACCCGTGGCGGCGACGCTCCCGACGGACGCAAGGTGAAAGGCACGCTGCACTGGGTGAGTGCCCAACATGCCATTGAGGCCGAGGTGCGCCTGTTCGACCGCCTGTTTGCCACCGAAGCTCCCGACGAGGCCCCCGAAGGCAAGACCTTCCTCGATAATCTCAACCCCGACAGCCTCCAGGTGCTTCAGCATTGCAAGCTGGAGCCCTCGTTGGCAGAAGCGCACATGGTGGTAAACGAGAAAGGCATAGAGGAGCCGATGCGCTACCAGTTTGAGCGCATGGGCTACTTCTGCACCGACCGCGATAGCTCGCCCGAACACCTAGTGTTCAACCGCAGCTGCTCGCTGAAAGACACTTGGGCCAAAATTAAGAATTAAAAATAAAAAATAAAAGCCTTATGAAAGTATCCTACAAATGGCTTCGTGAGTATGTCGACACCGACCTAACTCCCAATGAACTCGACGACCTGCTGACCTTCAGCGGGCTTGAAATAGAAGGCGTTGAAAAGGTTGAAAGCATCAAGGGCGGACTTGAACATGTGGTCATCGCCCAAGTGCTCACCTGCGAACCCCACCCCGACAGCGACCACCTGCACCTGACCACTGTCGACGTGGGCGGCGAGCAACCCCTCCACATCGTCTGCGGCGCGCCCAACGTGGCAGCCGGACAGAAAGTGGTCTGTGCCCAGATTGGCACCAAAATCTACACCTCCGACACCGAATTCTACGAAATCAAAAAAGGCAAGCTGCGTGGCGCGGTGAGCGAAGGCATGCTGTGTGCTGCCGACGAGCTGCAACTCGGTTCCGACCACGCCGGCATCATGGTGCTGCCCGACGACGCACCCGTGGGCATGCCCGCCAAAGAGTATTTCCACCTCGAAGAAGACTACACCCTTGAGGTCGCCATCACTGCCAACCGTTCCGATGCCACCAGCCATATCGGCGTGGCACGCGACGTGGTGGCCGTCCTCAACACCCGCCAGGCTATGCCTGGAGATAATAAAGCTGACGCCTCCTATAGAATCCTATGGCCCGAGGTGGCAGACCTCTCGCAGGCCACTAACGGCTCCAACCCCGTCCGTGTCACCGTGGAAGAGCCCGACCTCTGCCCACGCTACACCGGCATCACGCTGGAGAACGTGCATGTCACCGACTCGCCCGACTGGCTGCAGAACAAGCTCCGCACCGTCGGCATCCGTCCCATCAACAACGTGGTGGACATCACCAACTTCATCCTCATGGAGGTAGGCCAGCCCATGCACGCCTTCGATGCCGACATGATTAAAAACAACCACGTGGTGGTGCGCCGCCTCCCGCAGGACACCCCCTTCGTCACCCTCGACGGCATGGAACGCAAACTCGACCAGCGCGACTTGATGATTTGCAACGAAGAAGAGGGCATGTGCATCGCCGGTGTGTTTGGTGGCGAAAAGAGCGGTGTCACCCACCAGACCACGCGCGTCTTCCTCGAGAGTGCCTACTTCAATCCCATGTCCATCCGAAAGACCTCCAAGCGTCACGGACTCAAAACCGACGCATCCTTCCGCTACGAGCGCGGCTGCGACCCCAACATCACCCTGTGGGCACTCCAGCGCGCCGTGAAGCTGATGCAGGAACTCACCGGTGCCACCGTTGCCTCCGAGGTGGTGGACCTCTATCCCTCCCCCATCCCCCGTGCCAAGGTCGACATCAACTACCGCCGCATCTTCAACCTCATCGGACAGCCTCTGCCCATCGATGCCATCCGCACCGCTCTCACCTCACTCGACATCGAAATCGTGTCCGAGACCGCCGAAGGCATGTCGCTCCGCATCCCCACCTGCAAGGTTGATGTCACCCGCGAATGCGACGTGGTGGAAGAAATCTTGCGCATCTATGGCTACAACAATATCCATGTCGACGCTCGCGTCAGCAGCTGCCTCTCCTTCTCCAAGAAACCCAATCCCCGTCAGCTGCAGAACATCGTCAGCGACATGCTCACCTACAACGGTTTCAGCGAGATTATGAACAACTCGCTCACCAAGTCGGAATACTACGACACCAACCCCGACTTCCCCGCCGACCACTGCGTGCAGATTCTCAACCCCCTCAGCAAAGAGCTGAATGTCATGCGCCAAACCCTGCTCTACAGCGGGCTCGAGTGCATCGTGCGCAACCTCAACTATAAGATTCACGACCAGAAGCTCTACGAGTTTGGCAACACCTACGTCCGGACCGGCAACGACGGCGACCGCGTGACCGATAAATACTGCGAAACCCAGCACCTCTCCATCTTCATGACCGGTGCCGTCAGTCCCGAGAGCTGGAAGATGCCCACCACCCCCGTCGACTTCTACCACCTCAAGGCGCATGTCATGAATATCCTGCACCGTATGCGCATCAACCTCAGCCGCATCGAGACCGTCCCCACCACCCAGCATTTCTACACCGAGGGCATCGACCTCGTCTTCCGCGACAGCAAGAAAACCCTCTGCTCCATGGGCCGTGTCAGCAAGGAAACCCTCAAACGCCTCGACTGCAAGCAGGAGGTCTTCTATGCCGACATCAACTGGACCCTCCTCCTCAAGAGCTATCCCTCCAAAGACGTCCAGTACGCCGAGGTGCCCAAGTTCCCCGAGGTGCGTCGCGACCTCGCCCTCGTGATGCAGAAGAAGGTGACCTTTGCCGAAATCGAGCAGGTGGCATTCAACACCGAGAAGAAGCTGCTCAAACGCATCAGCCTGTTCGATGTCTACGAAGGCAAGGGCATCACCGAAGGCATGAAATCCTACGCCGTCAGCTTCATCCTGCAGGACAAGGACAAGACCCTTACCGACAAGCAAATCGAAGCCGTCATGGCCAAGCTCCAGAAAAACCTCGAAACCCAGTTAGGTGCCAAAATCCGTTCATAACCTAAACAAAGGGCTTCTACAATATGACGTGCGCGTACTGCTCGCCCTCCAGCAAGCCGTCAGCGGGAACCAACAATTCTTCCAATGGCTTGTCTCTGCCGACTACCCCGAGCTGGCGGCCTTCTCCAACTTCCTGCAAGACGACGTGGAGGCCGAGCAGTGGCTCGTACAGCACAACTTCCACTGGCTGGGTATCCTCAGCCACGCCATCGACGGCGACGAACGCTCCCGCCAATGGGTGCGGCATAACCTCCACGAGGCCAACCTCATGTTCGTCCTCGCCTGCCGTCGTGACGACAAAGCCCTCTCGTGGCTCCGTTTCATGCATCTCGACATCCTCCTCCACCTTGCCGACGAGGTTGCCGACCTCCGTAACAAACAAGAACTAGACACCAGTTTCCCTTACAAAATGCGTTTCTAACATGGACAACAAACCCAACAAACCCACCTCTGACGGCCGCCGCCCACGCATCGGCAAGAAAAGCCCCATCACCCGGTCCTCCGACCCTATCGACAACGACCGTCTTTCACGTTTCGGACAGAACAAGGGCAAACCCGCTGCCGACGGCGACGCGCGTCCCAAACCCTCTCGCGGCAGCAACCGCCGTGGCGTGCACACCAAGGACAGCAAGAAAGCCCGTACCGACCGCCCCAAGAAGCACCCCGTGCCCAAGCCCAAGACCCCACCACCAACACCTAAGGAATACGACGGCACCACCCGCCTCAACAAATACATCGCCAACGCCGGCGTCTGCTCCCGTCGCGAAGCCGACAAGCTCATTGCCGCAGGCAGCGTCAGCGTCAACGGCGTGGTCATCACCGAGATGGGCTATCAGGTCCACGAAGGCGACGTGGTCAACTACGGGGGCGAAACCATCCACTCCGAGCGCAAACGCTACTTCCTGCTCAACAAGCCCAAAGGCTTCATCACCACCGTCGACGACCCGCAGGAACGCGAAACCGTCATGATGCTCATCGACGGAGCCTGCAAAGAACGCATCTATCCCGTCGGCCGCCTCGACCGCAACACCACCGGCCTCCTCCTCTTCACCAACGACGGCGACCTGGCTCGCCGCCTCACCCACCCCTCCACCACAGACTACCAAATCTACCAGGTCGAAC
>JAEEGH010002663.1_pt1 | contig 47942 bp, 33 predicted proteins | sample 9134181 | NCBI WGS metagenome assembly JAEEGH01 (sample SAMN16246544, study PRJNA631951) | gut metagenome | biome: gut microbiome; feature: rumen; material: DP-attached | host: Bos | place: Iran: Karaj | collected 2018-10
GAGCAGTACACCGAGCAGGCGATGAACGCTATCCACGATATGTTCATTAACGCCGCAAAATAATGTGATTTATCCGAAAGGGAATAAAGATGATCTCCAAAAAGATGGAAAGCCTTGTAAAGAACAGCTCCGCGATCCGCGCGATGTTCGAGGAAGGCAAGAAAATGGCCGCGATCTACGGCAAAGAGAACGTTTATGATTTCAGCCTCGGCAATCCGAGCGTCGAGCCTCCGAAGGAGGTCTCCGACGCATTAAAGAGCATCCCGGATTCGTACGGCGCGAACTATACCCACGGCTATATGTCGAATGTCGGTTATGAGGAGGTTCGCTCAGCGATCGCAAAGAGCATCAATTCACGCTTCGGCACCGCGTTTACCGAGGGCAATATCATCATGACGGTAGGCGCTGCGGGCGGCATGAACGTCATCATGAAGACACTGCTCAACCCGGGCGACGAGGTCATCACATTTGCCCCGTTCTTCGGCGAGTACAGGAATTACGTGAGCAATTTCGACGGAAAGCTTATCGAGATATCTCCCGATACATCGTCGTTCCAGCCCAAGCTCGATGAGTTTGAGGCGAGGATCACGGCACTGACGAGGATCGTCATCGTCAATTCCCCGAACAACCCGACAGGCGTTGTTTACTCGAGGGCAACATTAGAGCAGATAGCCGCGATCCTTGAGAAGAAGCAGAAAGAGTTTGGCGCGCCGATCTACATCCTTTCGGATGAGCCCTACAGAGAGCTCGCTTTCGACGGAGTCGAGGTTCCTTACATCCCGACGATCTACCGCAATACGATCGTGGGCTACAGCTTCAGTAAGTCGCTTTCGCTCCCCGGAGACCGTATCGGATATCTGGTCGTGCCGTCCGGGATCGACGATTATGAGGACATTTTCGCGGCAGCAGGCGTTGCCACGAGGATACTCGGATTCGTTAACGCTCCTTCGGTCGCGCAGCTCGTAGTATCGAAGTGCCTCGACGCTTCGGTCGATATCGGCATCTACAACCGCAACAGGGAGCTGCTCTACTCAAAGCTCTGCGAATACGGCTATGAGTGCATCAAGCCCGAGGGCGCGTTCTATCTGTTCGTTAAGGCGCTCGAGCCCGATGACAAGGCTTTCGTCGCGAAAGCAAAGGAGCACAGGCTGCTCATAGTTCCCGGTTCGACTTTCGGCTGCGCAGGCTATGTGCGCATCGCTTACTGCGTCGACTATGCGATGATCGAGAGGTCGCTGCCCGCGTTTAAGGCACTGGCTGACGAATATAATAAATAATTATGCATTTCCGCACAGGACCGTCTTTTTGAGGCGGTCCTTTAAAAATGCACAAAATTTGGCATGAAGCAAAACTAATATTTATGCGAAAAACTACTTGAAATATGCAAACAATAGTGTATAATAATGCATATTATTAAGAATCGGATACATATATATACATATACAGAGGGCAAACGATGAAAAAAGTATTTATCGACGGCAGTGCCGGAACGACGGGACTGAGGATATACGAGAGACTCGAAGGCCGAAAGGATATCGAGCTGATAAAGCTCAGCGAGGAGCTGAGAAAAGATACGGCGGCGCGCGCGGAAGCGCTGAACGGCGCGGACATCGCGTTCCTGTGCCTGCCCGACGCGGCAGCTGTAGAGGCGGTGAGCCTGATCACGAATCCGGGCACCTGCGTTATCGATACCTCCACGGCGCACAGGACGGCACCGGGCTGGACCTACGGCTTTGCGGAGATCGGAGGGCGCAGGGAGGCGATAGCGGCTTCACGCAGGATAGCCAATCCCGGATGCCATGCGAGCGGGTTTATCGCGCTGGTCGCGCCGCTCATTGAAAAGGGCATTATCAAAAAAGACATTAAGCTCAGCGCTTTTTCCCTTACAGGCTATTCGGGCGGCGGAAAGAAAATGATCGCCGAGTACGAGGCTGAGGGCAGACCGGAGCTGCTCGACGCGCCGAGGATGTACGGCATAGCGCAGAAACACAAGCATCTGCCCGAGATGAGCGCGGTGTGCGGACTGGAGAACGCCCCGGTGTTCTGTCCGATCGTTGCCCCGTACTATGCGGGCATGGAGGTCACGGTGCCGCTGTTTAAGAGCGACGTAAACGGTACGATCTCAGACATTGAAGAAGTGTTCGAGGAGTATTACAATGGTAGCGGACTTGTGCGTTTTGTTAAGGATGCCGGCGAGGAAGGTTTTATGTCGGCAGGTGCTTTTGCGGGACGCGACGATATGGAAGTAACCGTGACCGGAAATGATGAACGCATACTGCTGGTATCGAGATTCGACAACCTCGGTAAGGGTGCTTCGGGTGCCGCGATACAGAACATGAACATAGTTATGGGCGTCCGGGAGACGACCGGTTTAAATGTCGCGAATTGATAAGCCGCAGCCATCGGACGGACGCATGCGCAAGCTGCGAAGCGATTTTTATAACTATAGTATATAAATAGAAACGGAGAGAATACTATGAAATTCATCAACGGAGGAATTTGTGCCGCAAAAGGCTTTTCGGCAGGCGGAGTGCACTGCGGTATCAGGAAGAACAGGACAAAAAAGGACCTGGCGCTGATCATGAGCGAGGTACCGGCCAAGGCAGCAGCGGTCTATACGACAAATCTGGTAAAGGGCGCGCCCCTGACCGTGACTAAGCAGAATATTTCGGACGGCATCGCGCAGGCAGTCATCTGCAACAGCGGCAACGCAAATACCTGCAATGCGAACGGCATCGAGATCGCGGAGCAGATGTGCGCGCTGCTCGGCGAGGCACTGAATATCAGCCCCAAGGATGTGGTAGTTGCTTCGACCGGCGTTATCGGGCAGCCTCTCGACATCGAGCCCATCAAAAACGGCATCCCGGCGCTCGTTGCGTCTCTCGACGCAAATGACGACGCGGCTGCGGCAGAGGGTATCATGACGACCGACACCGTGATGAAGGAGATCGCGGTGGAGTTCGAGATCGGAGGGAAGACCTGCCATCTCGGCGGTATCGCGAAAGGCAGCGGCATGATCCATCCCGATATGGCCACGATGCTCGTATTCATCACGACCGACGCGGCTATTTCCGCCAAGATGCTGAACAAGGCGCTCCATGGCGATATAGCGGGCACCTTCAATATGCTGAGCATCGACGGTGATACCTCGACCAACGACATGGTTACCGTCCTGGCCAACGGTATGGCGGGGAATGCCGAGATCACTGCCGACGGCGCTGATTTTGACGAGTTCATGAAGGCACTCAACACCGTAAACGTAGGACTGTGCAGGATGATCGCGGGCGACGGAGAGGGTGCGACAAAGCTCCTTGAGTGCAAATGTACGGGCGCTGCGGATATTAAGACTGCGCGTACTGTGGCCAAGTCGGTCATCTGCTCGAGCCTCTTAAAGGCCGCGATGTTCGGAGCGGATGCGAACTGGGGCCGCGTGCTCTGCGCTATCGGCTACAGTAAGGCGGATGTCGACGTCAATAAGATCGACGTTGCGTTCACCAGCAAAAAGGGTACGATCCCGGTATGCAAAAACGGCGCGGGCATCGATTTCTCCGAGGAGATCGCAAAAGAGATCCTGCTCGAAAAAGAGATCGAGATAGAGGTTGAACTGAACAGCGGAGATGCTTCGGCGACGGCATGGGGCTGCGATCTGACATACGATTACGTTAAGATCAACGGAGATTACAGGACCTGACAACCAAAGGAGAGGGCTGGCACAGACGATCATGGATACGAATCTGACAAACGCAAAGAGGGCGGAGGTACTGACACAGGCACTGCCCTACATCAAAAGATACAACGGCAAGGTAGTCGTAGTGAAATACGGCGGCAACGCGATGGTAAACGAGGGCCTGAAGCAGCAGGTGATGGAGGATATCGTTCTCCTCTGGCTGATCGGAGTCAAGATCGTGCTCGTGCACGGCGGCGGACCCGAGATCAATGAGCTGATGGACAAGCTCGGCAAAAAGCCCGAATTTGTCAACGGACTGCGCGTGACCGATAAGGAGACCGTGGACATCGTGCAGATGGTCCTCGCGGGCAAGGTCAACAAAACGCTCGTTAACCTGCTCGAGATGAAGGGCGGCCAGGCCGTAGGCCTCTCGGGCATGGACGGCAGACTGATCGAGGCTAAGATCAAGAACGAAGCATTAGGCTATGTCGGCGAGATCACGAGTGTAAATATCAAGCCCGTTACGGATCTGCTCGAAAAGGGCTATATCCCCGTTATCTCGACCGTAGGCTGTGACGATGAGGGCAATACCTACAACATCAACGGCGACACGGCTGCGGCGCATATCGCGGGCGCTCTCGAGGCCGAGAGGCTTATCATGATGACCGACATCGCGGGCATATTAAAGGATAAGGACGACCCTTCGACGCTTATCCCCAAGATCACGCCCACGGAGGCAGAAAAGCTCTACGGCGACGGGACCATCAGCGGCGGCATGATACCCAAGGTTGAGTGCTGCATAGACGCATTGAAATACGGTGTAAAAAATGTCGTAATCATGGACGGACGCGTACCTCACTCTATCCTGATGGAGCTGCTTACCGACGAAGGCGCGGGCACCATGGTGACATCGGGAGCAGACGCTTGATCATGATAACCGGAAAGGAAAAGATATGTCGATAATCGAGAAGGATAAAAAGTATATCGCGGGAACGTACAACAGGTTTCCGGTTGAGATAGTGAGCGGCAAAGGCTCGGTAGTGCTGGACGCATCGGGCAAAGAGTACATTGACATGGGTTCGGGCATCGGCGTGACCTCGTTCGGTATCGGTGACGATACCTGGAAGCAGGCCGTTATCGCGCAGCTCGACAAGGTTCAGCATATGTCCAACCTCTATTACACCGAGCCCTGCGCAAGGCTTGCGGAGCTGCTCTGTGAAAAGACCGGCATGAAGAAGGTATTTTTCTCCAACTCCGGCGCGGAGGCAAATGAGTGCGCGATCAAGGCAGCGCGTAAGTATGCCGCGGAGAAAAAGGGCCCTGAGTATTCGACGATCATCACGCTGAAGAACAGCTTTCACGGCAGGACTCTCACCACGCTCGCGGCTACGGGTCAGGACCATTACCATGAGCTGTTTACGCCTCTCACACCCGGTTTTGTGCACGTGGAGAGCGGCAATATCGATGAGCTGAAGAGCACGATAGCCACAGAGAAGGCAGCGGCGCTCATGATCGAGTGCATACAGGGTGAGGGCGGTGTTATCCCGATCGATCCCGCTTACGCAAAGGCTGCGTATGAGATCTGCAAAGAAAACGATATCCTGCTGATCGTGGACGAGGTCCAGACCGGAAACGGCAGGACCGGCAGGCTCTACGCATACATGAATTACGATATCACACCCGATATAGTGTCTACAGCTAAGGGACTCGGCGGCGGACTGCCGATAGGAGCGACGCTGCTCGGTGAAAAGGTTGAGCATGTATTCGGCTTCGGTGACCACGGCTCGACCTTCGGAGGCAACCCGATCGCATGCGCGGCGGCATGCAGCATCATCGAAAGGATTGACGAACACCTGCTGAATGAGGTAAAACAGAAGGCAGAGTATATTAAAGATACGCTTTCGGGAAAGCCCGGTATCGAGGGTGTCACCGGACTCGGACTGATGATCGGCATCAAGACCGCAAAGCCCGCTGCGGACGTGGCAAAGGCTTGCATGGAAAAGGGCGTGCTCGTGCTGACCGCAAAGGATAAAGTAAGGCTGCTTCCTGCGCTCAACATCCCTCAGGATGTGCTGGAAAGGGCTGTGGCTGTGATACTGTCCTGCTGCGCGGAGTAATGAGGCACATACCCGCCGATCCGGCCGCGCAAGAGAGCGGAAAGTTAAAAGCTTTGACGGAAAGGGAAAAAGATGGTTAACAGAGACAATTTCAGAAAGATAGATCCGTATGTTCCGGGCGACCAGCCTGATTTCGCGGACATGGTAAAGCTCAACACCAACGAGAACCCGTATCCGCCCGCGCCGGCCGTTATCGAGGCCGCGGAGCGTTTCTCGGCAGGCAGGTTAAAGCTCTATCCTCCGACCGACGGAGGCGCCTTAAGGCGCGATCTGGCGGCATATCACGGTGTGGCGCCGGAGAATGTATTTGTCGGAGTAGGTTCCGACGATGTGCTCTCGGTGATCTTCCAGAGTTGCTTCAACAGCGGCAGAAAGCTGTTTTTCCCCGAGATATCGTATTCATTCTACGAGGTATGGGCCGAGCTCTATAAGGTGCCGTATTTCAAGGTCCCGCTCAAAGCCGACTTTACGATAGACGCGGACGATTATATCGGCAAAGAAAATGGCGGCATAGTGATCGCGAACCCGAACGCGCCCACTTCGATGGCGATGCCCGCGGCGGATATCGAGAGGATAGTGGCGGCGAACCCGGAGAATATCGTTGTTATAGACGAAGCGTACGTGGATTTCGGCGGCGAGAGCGTGCTGGAACTCACAAGGAAATATGACAACCTGATCGTTGTGCGGACCTTCTCCAAATCCCGTTCGATGGCGGGCCTCAGGATAGGCTATGCGATCGCACAGTCTGAGCTCATATCGGCCATCAACGATGTAAAGAACTCGATAAACTCCTACACGATGAACTTCCCCTCGATAGAGGTCGGAAAAGCGTCGATCGCTCAGGAAGAGTACTTCAGGACGACCATCGCCAGGATACTGAAGACTAGGGAGCGACTCGTCAGCGAGCTTTCCAAGCTAGGATTTGTGACATTCCCTTCGAGCGCGAATTTCATCTTTACGACGCACAAGACCGTGCCCGCGAAGGAAATCTTTGAGAAGCTCCGCGAAAAACACATTTTCGTGCGCTTCTTCAACAAGCCGCTCATCAACAATTACCTGCGCATCACGGTCGGAACCGACGAAGAGGTCGACAAACTGATCGGGGCACTGAAAGTGATATTGAAATGAAGACAAGAAGATAAAGGGACGACCAGGAAACGACAAGGGAACGAAGACAAGGGGACGGTTCTTTTGTCTGCGAACTAAAGCAGACAAAAGAACCGTCCCCTTGTCTCCCTTGTCTTTTTGTTTTTAGAGCGAAAATACGCGAAGGTTCGCGTACTCCCCGATCATCGGGGCCAGCTGGCGGAATCCGATGCGGCCGTCGGTGAGGAATTTGCCATAGGTCTTGCCGTCGTCCTCGTAGGTAAAAACGCAGAGATCGTTGACGCTGAAGGAAACAAAGTCTTTTTTCTTGATGAGGCTGAGCTTGTAGCTGCCGCTGCAGTCTGCCGCGTCGGGGATCGGGTCGGCTCCCTGGCTTACGAGGTAAAAGCCGTAGCTCTTGCGCAGATTGCAGGTATGGAACGCTCTCTCGTCAGGCTCCTTGCGCCTGAAATACGATACGTGGAACGCGTTGATGTCGCCGTGGTGATAGAGCGGATACTCGCCCGTGCGGGGCGCGATCGAGGGATCGAATATGTCACAGCCGTTGATGCCTTTGGCCGCGAAGAAAAGTATCGCAAGACCGGGTTCCTTTAACGGCCTGAAATCCCATTCGATCTTAATATTGTCGGGGAAGACCTTATCGCACCAGAGCACGTAATTGGCCTTCTGCCCGGCCTCGGCCGATATCGCGTTCTCCATGCGCATCCGGCCGTCGGGGAATGTGATCTTTGCGCTTCCCTCGAGTCTGAATCCTTTGATATCCTTCTCGCAGGCGAGGGGGTTTTCGTATATAAGATTATCCATGTTTCTCCTTGTACTGTAGCAGATTATATCCGGGTACCGTGTCCGGATCAGGCGCGGAACTCTATAGTGCGGCTCTTTGCGCCTTCGCTGCCGTCGGCAAATACCGCGCAGACATAGATCTCGTAAACGTCCGATGCGGGGATCGTAAACGGCATAACGGGCGATGTGGCTTTTTCTTCTGCGGTTACCTCACGCAGCGGGAAGAACTGGAAATCCACCGAGCCCTTGCGGTAAACGCGGTATTTTACGGCATCCTTTACATCGTCGAAGATCAGCAGGAAGCTGGCGACATTGTTTTCGATATGCAGCTCTTGCATCGCAAAGCCTGTGGGCGAGGTCGAGTCGGGTGCGATCGGAGCGCGGAACTGAGCGGGTTTCTCGATCGGGAATTCGGTATTTATGAGACCTCTGATCGGGTCGAACTCGGGATCGTCGGAATCCTTTATCGCCTTTGCCACGAGCCTTGCATAGATCGTGGCACCGTATTCCTGCAGGTGCGTGTTGTCCGAAACACCGTTGGCATAAGCGCTGTCGGGATATGCGTCGGGAGCGGCCCAGAGGTAAATGAGCTTTGACTCCTCGGGGCCGATCTTATTGAGATAATCGACCGAGAGCCTGCAAAGATCGATGACCGGCACGTGCTCCGACTCTCCGAGAGCGAGCATCACATCCGCGTATTTACCGAAAGATGCGACAAATGTGCCGTTCGCGCCGTCGCAGTTTCTGCGCGCGATCGGGGTTACGAGCACCGGAACGACCTTGCGGGCGCGGCAGGAACGGATGTATTTCTTAAGCCAGAATCCGAAATCGGCGGGAGCTACGTATCTGTTCGGGCGTACCGCGGTAGCGTCGTTGTGGCCCCACTGTATGAAGCAGAAATCGCCGGGAGCGGTGCGGCTAAGCAACCTGTCCCATTTGCCCTCGTTGATAAAGGAGCGGGCGCTGCGGGCGCCGATCGAGCGATTCTCGATGTCGGCGTGGGGAGTCTCGTATATATGGTTCTGCGGGTACATCAGATCGGGAGACATGAGCTCCTCGGTGAGGTTCCCATCATTGAAATATCTGTAAAAAACCTGGCCCCAGCCTGCCTGAGGGTAGTGGAACTGATCGTAGGACTGGACCGTGGAATCGGAGGCAAGGAACAGGGTGGGCTTTGCCTTGGGCGCTTTTTCGGGCAGATACTCATAGGTGATATCATTGACGATGAGCTCTGAGACTGCGGCGTCCTCCTTAACTTTGGCGTCTGTAGGCACAAATATCTGCAGCAGGACATTATCCTCGACCGAGCAGATCGGGAAGGTGAGCTTAATGCCCGACGCACCTGCGGGCAGCACTTCGCCGTTTATTTTAAGGATATCGTTGGCATAGCAGCTGACTTTGGTCTCCTTATCCGAAGGATTTGAGACGGTCAGTGTGAATTCGGCGTCACGCACGCCGGTCGCGAATGAGAAGCCGGGGCCTTCGACGTATGTATAGATGCCGAAACCGGTGCTCTCGGTCTCGGTCCACATCTTTGAGGTGATCAGCAGGCCGCCGTTCGCCTTGCTGCAGACGGGCTGCGCGGAGCTGTCCGCATTCCTGAGGGCGCATAACGCGTCGATGTCCGGTACGGGGTCGCTCTTGCGTACTCTTTCATGATAAACCCCGCTCTGCCAGCCCTCGGCTTCAGCGGGATACGTAATATTAAGAATCTCGGCTTTTTCGTAAAACATATGGAACTACCATCCTTTTGCTGTTATAATACTTCATCAGTGAGCATAACATTTAGAAAAAACAAATGAAAGCGGTTAGCGGTCAAATAATAATTTGATACTTTTTTGCAGCTTGATGATAATTCTGTGCAAAACCGCTCATTTAGCGCTTCTGCGCACATGCCGCGCAAACTGTAAACGGACGGGAACGACGCTGCGTACGGAGCATGGAGGATACCGATGGAAGGAAAGATATTTGATTACGACGGACCGGTCGTACGGGCGACGGAAAAGCTCGGACAGCTGATCCTGCTGAATATACTGACTATACTGTGCAGCCTGCCGGTCGTGACCTTCGGAGCTGCTTTCGCGGCGCTCGATACGGTAGTGCTGAAGATGTCCAAGAACGAGGAGAGCTATGTGGCGAGATCCTTTTTCAAAGCCTTCAAAGCCAATCTGAAGCTCGGCATAATGAGTTCGCTCGCGATACTCGGGCTGCTCGCGTTCGGACTGGCCGATTACTATGCGACAACACTGGTCGAAGCCTGGTTTGTGGCCCCTGTAAGGGCACTGCTGATCGCGTTCGGAGTATTTTTCGCGATCACCGTTACATTCCTGTTCCCGGTGATGGCCAAATTTGAAGCGGGCTTCGCCGATACGGTCAAAAACGCGTTTAAGTATTCGGTCTCGCATATCGGGAAAACCCTGCTGAAACTGTTCCTGAACCTGCTCCCGTGGATCATCTGCTATTTCTTTTATTTCCTCGGGCCGATACTCTTTATCTTCGGACTGGCGGTACCCGCGTATCTGGGCACAGGGCTCTACCGCGACGATTTCAAAAAGCTGGAGGATGCTTATTATGCCGGGAAAGATGTTTGATTTCGACGGTCCCGTGGCGGGATTCATTTTCCTGGTAAGGGATCTGTTTGTGATAAATCTGCTGACTCTGCTGCTGATACTGCCCGTATTCACGGTCGGACCGGCGCTGAAGGCACTCGCTTTTACGTGCCTGAAGATAGTGCGCAAAGAGGACGGCAATGTGGTCTCCACATATTTTAAGAACTTTAAGCTGAACTTTAAGCAGACGGTGGGCTTCGGTCTCGTCTGTCTGGCGCTGCTCCTGATCATGGCCGGAGATATCGCGGCGCTCGTGATCTATTGGGACACATTTTCGATGATGATGATCGTGCCGCTGATACTCACGCTGTTCCTGATATTCGCGACACTCCTCTATGCGATACCGATGCAGGGCCGGTTCCTGAACCCCGTCGGCACCACATTCCGGAACGCTTTCTGGGCGGCGCTGTACAAATTCCCGAAGACACTCGTGATGGTGCTGGCATTCCTGATACTTCCCTGCCTGTATCTGCTGGTCTCGGGGAATTTCTTCCCGCTGCTGATCATGTTCGGACTGTCTCTGCCCGCATATCTGAACGCGGTGGTCTACGAGCCGTTTTTTAAGGAGACCGAGGACCGGATACGCGCTCGGGAGAAGAGGAATTCCGGGATTAATGCCGATGGAGAGGATGCTGATGGCGGCAGCGGTTTCGACGGAAACGGTTCGGGGGAAGTCTGACAGCAGCTTTACAGCCGCCTGTCGTTCATCCTGTAGCGCAGCCTGTAGGTATCGGGCGTGATGCCGTATTCCTGCTTGAATATGTTCTGGAAATACGAGCGGCTCTGGTAGCCGAGATCACGGGCGAGGTCGGTGATGGTCCCGCCGTAGCCCGTACGGAGCAGGAAAACAGCTCTGTCGAGTCTTTTTTGCTTTATATAATCCGAAAAATTAACCGCATACTGAGTCTTAAAGAGCCTGCTGATGTATTCCTGCGTGAGACCGAAATGGGTCGAGAGCGTGGTGAGGGATGCATTCTGCAGGTTTTCTTCGATATATCTGATAATGTCCTCCATGTGGCGCCGTTTGCGCTCGGAGATCGCGATGTCGGCATAGCCCGACGCGTATTCGCGTATGTCCGAGATGGCGTTGCGGATAAAGCCCGCCGCGCCGTTGGTGACGGTCAGCAGGTCGAGCATAGTCATATCGGTCAGGCTGCAGTGATGCTCCCTTTCCTTAAAAAACAGCTGGAGCACGCCGAATATCGTATTGAGCTGCGCGTGCATGGAAGCGATGCTGTAGGCGTTGGCCTCGGAGAACTGGTCGGTGTATGTGCGGGAGATATCAAAGAGAATATCCTCGCAGGCGTCGTAATTTCGCGTTTTAAGATAGGAGAGCAGCCGGTTGGCATCGGGCGGAGCCGCTGTGACCGCCAGTCTGTCGCTCATATGCATGAAAGCGGACGTGATGGTCCTGCTGCGTCCCCAGAACAGGCCGTAATCGGTCTGCCCGAGCATATAGAACAGCTCGTCGAAAATCTCGTTGTGGTCGACCAGGGCCTCGGAGTAGTATACGCAGATATGCTGGGAGGTATCGATGTTCCAGATAACCTGCCTGAACTGGCCGACGAACGCGCGGATGCTGTAGATCTCGCGCGAATAGTTGAGGATGCAGTAGATGACCGAGCCTCTGATGTCGAGAAAGTACCTGAGGTTGGACGCGTCGAGCTGTCTCTTGCATACGAGCAGCTGATCCTCGGAGAGAGCGGCGTTTTCCTTTTCCGTGGAGGGAGTTTTCTTTTCCACCACGATAACGCAAAAGTCATTTCTGGTCGAGCCGTCAAAAAAGTCGTTGAGTGCCTTCAGATCCATGTCAAAAAATTCCCTTCAATAATTGTCTAAATGTCAAATATTAATACAAAGGTTAAAATCACATACAAATATCAGCCGAAAACAAGAAAATGAGAATCACTGTAATTTAAAATATAGCACAAATGTCAAGAAAAAAGAATTGTACATATTGACCAATCGTAGGAAAATCTAGATAGTGATTTTTCAATAAAATCAACAAATACGTTTTCATGTTTCGGAGGGACCCATGATCAGAAGATGGGAATTCGCGAGAATAATTTCGCTCATACTGGCTGTCTGTATGTTCTCGGGTGCAGTGATCCCGTACACACAGGTTTTCGCTGCTTCGGGCGCCAGGCTTAAGGATAAATACGTCGGCTTTGAGGGCATCCCGGTAGAGTGGAAATACGGAGCGGACAGCGATGTATTCAGCTACAAGGATACGATGAGCAGACTGAACGCCCCTTATTATGAGGGAGAAGCGATCACGGTGAGCGCGGCGTCGATCACCGATGAGAACGGCGCGGGTTCGGTGGTTTCCTTCGAGGGCAGGGACGCGTTCTTCTCGGCGGGAAAGAGCGAGTACTGCGAGTTCGAGCTCAATGTTCCCGATGACGCGCTCTACAGACTTGAGTTCGATTACTATCTGGACACAAACGTTTCCGATTCGGCAAAACGCGCGTTATATATTGACGGAAAATATCCCTTCACCGAGGCCGGAGATCTGGTATTCTACCGCTTCTTTATGGATGAGGGCGAGCCGATCTTAAACAGCATCGGAGACGAGACCAGACCCAAGCAGGTTGCGATAAACGGTTGGAGGACCGCAGGTCTTTCCGATACATCGGGTATCACCTCCGGAGAGTTTGATCTGTATCTCACAAAGGGTTCTCATAAGGTACGACTCGTTACGATGAAGACCGGCATGTACATCTCCGAGATCAGGGCATGCGCGCCGGTTAAGATCAGGCCTTACGCGGAAGTGCTCGCGGAGTACCGTGCGGCAGGATATACAGCAGCCGCAGCGGAGACGATCAATTTCCAGGCGGAGCTCACCGCGGTCGAGAAAAACGACCCCACCTTAAGACGCGAGAATGACGGCGATCCGCTCGTGGTTCCGATGTCGGATACCTCGAGAAAGCTCAACGTTATGGGCGGATACCGCTGGAGAACGGGCAACCAGAGCATCACATGGGAGTTCGAGGTCGCTGCGGACGGTCTCTACAAGATCGGTCTCTATACAAAGCAGCAGTGGAACGACGGAATGCCTTCCTTCAGAAGGATAGCGATAGACGGCGCGGTTCCGTTTGCCGAGCTTGAAGAATACAAATTTGAATATGATACGACATGGAGGCTCAGAACCCTGTCCGACGCAAACGGAGAGCCCTTCAGCTTCTACCTGACCAAGGGTGTGCACAGGCTCACGATGACGGTCAAGATGGGAGATCTCGGTGAACTCCTGACATCCGTTCAGGAAGACATCACGGTACTTTCCGATATGCTGCTCGACATAAACCTTATCGCCGGCAGCACACCCGACCCGAACTACGATTACAGGTTCTTCGATAAGATCCCCGATATGAAGGAACGTCTGGAATACCTGCGCGACAGCATGGAGTACAAATACCAGTACGCCAAAGGAATGGCTGAAAAGACTCCTTCGATCGCAAACCAGTTCCTTACGATCAAGGCGCAGATACAGATGATGCTCGACGATCCGTTCAGCATCGCGAAAAAGGTCGGAGATCTGCAGAATTCGCAGACCAATCTTTCGAAATGGTATCAGTCGCTGCAGATCGTGCCGCTCGTCATCGACAGCTTCTATGTGGGCAGTCCCGAAGAGGAATGGACGAGCAGGTCTTCGAACTTCTTCCAGAAGCTCGGGGCTACGATGAGACAGTTCATGGTTTCGTTCTCGAAGGATTACGACAATGTCGGAGGTGTACTCGCGGAAGATGTTGTGGTTACGGATACGATCAATGTATGGATCGCGAGAGGAGCCGAGTGGGCCGAGGTTATCAAGGAAATGGCCGACGAGGATTTCACGCCCAAAACCGGCATAGCGATCAATGTTAACGTACTCCCCGCGGGACAGCTGAAAGCCGGCAACGTTAACGCGCTGATGCTCTCGATCACCTCGGGCAAGGCTCCCGATGTGGCGCTTGGCGTAGATGCCACTTCACCCGTAGAGTTTGCTATCCGCGATCAGGTCTACGATCTGTCCGAGATGGAAGGCTTCGATGAGGTAAGAGGCAGATTCGTCGATGCCGCGCTTACTCCCTACGAATACACGGGCGGCGTATATGCGCTTCCCGAGACGATGAATTTCAACGTCATGTTCTACAGAAAGGACATCCTGAACGAGTTCGGCATCGATCTGCCGAATACATGGCAGGATATGTACGATTATGTACTCCCCGCCATCTATCAGCAGGGTCTCCAGTTCTACTTCGGACGTGACTTTACACAGTTCCTTTATCAGCTGGGCGGAGAGTTTTATAAGGACGGCGGTTTAAGATCGGCTCTCGATACACCCGAAGCTTACGCCGCGTTTAAGGAATACACCGAGCTGTTCACCAACTACGGTGTCCCCGAGACGGCGAACTTCCTGCAGTATTTCAGATCGGGCATCATGCCTCTGGGCGTCGGCGATTTCAATATGTACATGCAGCTTTCTGTTGCGGCACCCGAGATCACGGGTAAGTGGGGCATCGTTCCGCTGCCCGGACACATCGATGAAAACGGTGAGATCGACAGGACTGCGGGTGGCCTGACCGAACTGGGCGACATCATCATGAAGCAGAGCGATAAGCCCAAACAGAGCTGGGAGTTCCTTAAGTGGTGGTCGAGCGCAGAAGTGCAGACCAGATTTGCGAAGGAAGTCGAGGCGATGATCGGTGCCGAGGCCAGATGGAACACCGCAAACAAAGAAGCTTTCTTAAGCCTTTCCTGGAATGATGAAGATGTCAAAACACTTCAGGAGCAGTGGAGATGGGCGAAGGAGATCCCGACCGTGCTCGGCGGATATATGACCAACAGACATCTTACCAATGCATGGACAAGTGTGGTCATGAGCGGTATGGATATCCGTGAGGCTCTCGAGAGTGCGGTCAAGGAGATCAACCGCGAGCTCATCATGAAACAGGAAGAATACGGAGTTATCGGAAATGACTAACGAACAGACCATTTTGAATCCCGCTCTGGCCGGTACCCGGATGGAGAGATTCAAGCGTTTTATACGGAAGAACTGGGTAGGGTACGCCTTTCTGGCTCCCTTTGTGATCCTGTTCACGATATTCATAGTACTGCCGGTGGTAACGGCCATAGGCCTCAGCTTCACCGACTACAACATGATGCAGAAGCCGCATTTTGTAGGCGTTAACAACTACAAGCTGCTGTTCCTCGACGATAAGGTTTTCATCACGTCGATCGCGAATACCGTTAAGTTCGCGCTGATCACGGGACCTCTCGGATACCTGCTCTCGTTCTTTGCGGCGTGGGTCATCAACCAGCTGAAGTTCAAGAGATTCTTCGCGCTGGCCTTCTATGCGCCCTCGATCACCTCGAGCGTTGCGATGTCCACGGTTTGGATGATAGCCTTCTCGGGCGACAGATACGGTTATATCAATGATTTCCTCTTAAATCACGGTATCATCGATGAGCCGATCCTCTGGAACACGGACCCGACCTATATCATGACCGTGATCATGATCATCCAGCTCTGGATGAGTATGGGTAACGGCTTCCTCGTATTCCTCGCCGGTCTGCAGAACGTTGACCGTGCCATGTACGAGGCAGGTTCGATAGACGGAGTCAGGAACAAGTTCCAGGAGCTGTTCTACATCACGCTCCCTGCGATGAAGCCGCAGCTGCTGTTCGGCGCGATCAACTCGATCACCGGAGCGTTCGGAGTATTCGAGATCGCGGTCAATGTAGCCGGCATGCCAAGTCCGAACTACGCGGCCCATACGATCGTCGCGCATCTGTACGACTACGCGTTCATACGATTCCAGATGGGCTACGCTTCCGCGGTTGCGGTCGTGCTCTTCCTGATAACCTTCATACTCGGACGCATAGTTATGAAGGCGCTCTCGTCAAAGGACGAGTGAGATCAATAATTTTCAGAGGTATCTGTCATGATAAAGATAAAGTGGTTCAAGGGACAATGGCTTCACATCACTTTCGGCAAGACCCTTCTGCTGATAGTGATGCTCGCCCTCGTTTGTTTTACGGCCCTTCCGCTCATATATGTTGTGGTTACGGCGTTCAAGCCGCTGGATGAGTTAAACTTATATCCCCCGAGATTCACGGTTAAGAACCCGACAGGAAAGAACTTTTCCGACCTCGTTATATCGCTCGGCAGCTCGGCGGTTCCTTTTACCAGATACGCTTTCAACAGCGTTGTGATCACTGTCACGATCGTTGTGCTGACCGTTCTGGTCTCATCGCTCGCGGCGTATTCGCTGGTTAAGTTCAAGCCCAAGGGCGGCAATCTGATATTTAACCTGATCCTCGTAGCGCTGATGTTCTCACCCCATGTTACGAAGATCCCGAGCTACATGGTCGTTAACGGACTGAACCTGATCAACACCTACTGGGCGATGATACTGCCGAGCATCGCGGTCGCCTATAACTGCTTCCTGATGAAACAGTTCATAGAGCAGTATCCCGATGAGCTGATCGAAGCAGCCAGGATCGACGGAGCCGGAGAGCTCAAGATATTCTGGAAGATGGTCATGCCCGCGCTCGCGCCCGCATGGTCCACACTGATAGTTTTCTCGTTCGTAAATAACTGGAACGACTACTTCTCGCCCCTGATCTATATCACGAGCCAGGCGATGAAGACCCTGCCTCTCGCGCTCCAGACGATCGCAGGAGGCGCTGCGGGTATGACGGTACAGCGTGCGGGTGCCATGTCGGCGGCTACGCTGCTGATGACGCTGCCCACGGTCGTAATATTCACGGTAATGCAGGGAAAGGTCATGGAGACCATGGCTTATTCCGGAATAAAAGGCTAAGCGGCATGGAGGAGATATGAAAAGATCAAAACGTATTGCGGTGCTGCTTCTGGCCCTGCTGATGGTGCTCGGCACCGGGGCGACGGGCGCGTCTGCCGTCGCGGCCGGATCCGGCAGCTATGTTACGGGTGATGACAACTATCGCCAGCCCGTTCCGGAATGTTACGTGGTTGCGGAGACAATCTACAACCTGCGCGGTATCCAGGATAAGAACCTGACGTTCAAACAGCCCAAGGATCTGTTCATTGACGACAATGACATGATCTATGTTGTGGATTCCGGCAATAAGCGCGTGGTCAAGCTCGATCAGGAATTCAACGCGGTCGCGGTCTATTACGGACCCGATAAGGCTTTCGCGGATCCCCAGGGTATATTCGTGGACGCCGACGGAGATATGTACGTCGCCGATACCGAGAACAAGCGCATCGTTCACATGGACAAGGACGGAGCGCTCGTCGAGGAGTTTACGAACCCCGAGAGCGAACTGCAGACAGGCGATGTATTCACGCCTACCAAACTGATCGTTTCCCAGACCGGTTACATCTATTCGGTCAAGGGCGAAAATATAATGGCTATAGACGGAAACAACGTTTTCCGCGGATACTACGGTCAGACCAATATCGGTTACAGTTTATCCGAGGCACTGTTCAGAATGTTCGCTTCGGAAAAGCAGAAGGCTTCCCACCTTAAGAGACTTGCCGCTTCGTACATCAACCTGACTTACGGCAAGGACGGCATGATCTACGCTACGAGCATGGAGCGTGAGGAAGGTGAGATCAAGAAGCTCAATTCGATCGGTACCAACATTTACCGCAAATACAAGACCATCGGAAACAAAATGAGAAATCCCATCAAGGATTTTATCGAGAATAAGCTGTTAAAGGCGGTCGTTGCGGGACAGAGCTTCAAGTTCGGTGAGTATTTCAACGACGAGGGCATGTACATCGAGCCTTATTTCGCGGATATCTGCGTGGATGACAACGGAGTTGTAACGGTCATCGAGCAGCTCAACGGAAAGGTTTACCAGTACGACCAGGACGGCAGGATGCTCGTGGCATTCGGCGGACTCGGCGAGCGGACCGGTACCTTTACCAGACCCAGCGCGATCGACGTTGACAGCAAGGGCAGGCTCTATGTACTCGACCAGATCGACAACAGCATCCAGGTCTTCGAGCCCACCGAGTTCATCGGCTACATACATGAGGCTACATCGGCCTACAACAACGGCTATTACGAAAAGTCCTTCGAGCTCTGGCAGAAGGTACTCTCGATCGACGAGAACTACTCACTCGCACATGTCGGCAGCGCGAGAGCTTACTACAAGCGCGGCATGTACAAGGAGGCAATGGAAGAGGCCAAGATCGTGGCCGACAGAGATGTCTACACGATGGCTTTCGATGAGTACAAATACGAGGTTCTGAGAGCCAACTTCTTCCTGATCATCATGATCGCGCTTGCGATAATCGCTGCGGTGATCATACTCGTCAGAGTGTTCTTAAAGCGCGGAAAGAAAAACTACTGGGATTTCATTTCCAACAAGGGCAGGAAGATGACGATACTTTCGGGCATCAGCTACAGTTTTTACGCTATGGTGCATCCGATGGATTCGCTCGAAGGCATCAAGACGAACCGTGACAGGATAAACAGGGCGGTACCGCTGATCATATTCGCGGCTGCGTTTGTTGTCAGGATCGCGTACCTGTTCGTAGTGCATTTCCCGCTGGCCTCTATCGAGCACACGGACATTAACCCGCTGTTCGAGCTGGTCAAGCTTTTGATAGTACCTGTTTCGTGGATACCCGCGTCGTTCATGGCGACGAGTATCTCGGGCGGTGAGAGTAAGATAAAGGAGATCACCTTTGCGAGCGCGATCTCACTTACTCCCTTCATCGTCATCAACGTTCCGCTGATGTTCCTGTCGAACATCATGTCAAAGACGCAGAAGTCCTGGTACGGTGTTTTCCAGACTCTCGCCTACATCGGAATGTTCCTGATCCTGTTCTTCGCGATGCTCGTGCTGAACAATTACACAGTCGGCAAAGCGATAGGCATGATGCTGGTATCGGCATTCCTCATGCTGGTACTCTGGCTGGTCATCCTCCTGTGCTACGTGCTCTCGGGCAGAGTGATCCAGTTCATACTCTCGATAATCGAGGAATTCAGATTAAACTACCTGTAAGGAAAGGAGACGCGGGAAATGATCAAGGATTTTCTCTTGAGCCGTTTAGGCACCATCATTTTCTTTATCATAGTCGCGGTCTTATTTCTGGTAGGTTCCTCAAGGATCAAGAAAGCAAGACAGAACGCGATAACATACAGCAACGAATATGAGGCACCCGAGGCCGACGCCGACCTGCAGGCCGACGGAGAATACGTACCGATCGCAAATAACGGACAGCTCGAGCTCCTCTACAGCGATGTCAAGGGTGCGATACAGATAAGGGACTTAGAGAGCGGAAAGCTCTATAAGTCGATCGTGGACGAAGAGGTCTATCCGACACTCAAAAAGTCGAACAAGCAGTGGAAAGCGCATATGCAGTCCGCGATCACGATCAAGTACAACGACCTGAAAAAGAGAGATTCGGGTGTTAAGGAGGCTTCGGCCGGCAAAGACTGCGGCAGCCTCACCTCCGAATATATCGACAACGGCGTGAGAGTTACATACGGATTCTTAACTCCAGGTATCTACGTAACCGTCGAGTATACGATCGAAGGGAACGAGCTGGTTGTCAGGGTTCCCTACGATAAGATCGAGGAAAAGTCCAAATTTGCGGTCACCACGATAGCGGTGCTCCCGTATCTCGGAGCCTGCGGCAACGAAAACGGGGGGTATCTGTTCTATCCCGACGGCAGCGGCGCGGTAACGACCTTTGAGCGTGTCGGAGAACGCTCCGCGAACGCAAAGATGGCGATCTACTACACCTATTCCAACAAGGCGGTCAGCCTGAACAACCTGTTCTTCAATTACGAGCGTTACACGGCCGCATTGCCTGTTTTCGGAATAAAGAACGGTGACAGTGCGGTATTCGGTTACGCGACCGAAGGCGAGTCAAATACCGGAATCGGTGTTTATCCCTCGGGAGTCGTGCTCGATCTGAACAGAGCCGGCTTTGAGGTTTACGTACGTAATGTCTACAACGTTGACATGTACAGCATTTCGAGCGGTGACGGCAATACCGCTACCGGCGGTATCGTACAGCGTGTGGATAAACAGCTCATCCCCGAGGATAAGGTCATCAGATACGCGTTCCTCGACGGCGAGGCGGCAGATTACAGCGGAATGGCGGATGTTTACAGGAACTACCTGATCTCGTCCGGACAGCTGAACAAGGCGGATAAAGTCGACAATACTGCACTGGCTCTCCAGCTCCTCATGGGAACTACAAAAGAGGGCATCGTATTTGACGAATATGTTACGATGACGACCTTCGACCAGGCGGTTGAGATCCTCGACGCCCTCAAGATGCAGGGCATCACCGATACGGAGCTCGTTCTCACGGGCTGGCAGAAGGACTACAACGAGTACGAATACTGGGGACCCGACAGGCATCTCGGCGGGAAATCCGGTCTGAAGGATATGTCCGAATACGCAGCCGCCAATCCCGGGATAAGGGTGTTCATCGAGAGCGATCTGGTTGCGGCTTCCTCGGAGACCAACGGACTCGACCGCGAAAAGGAAGTTGCCTACAACGGTCTGAATACGGAGATCGCGTTGAAGGACTTCGACGGAACCTTCAGGTACCTCAGAAATCCCGCAGCGATCAGAAATACAAATACAAAGATGCTGGGTAAGTATGACAATTATCCCGGACTCGGCATCGGTTACTTCGATATCGGATACTTCGCGTATCCCGATTTCAACGAGTGGCATCCCTACACTAAGACCGAGACGGTCGAGGAACTTAAGAACACTCTGAAGGACACGGAGGCGGCAGGAAAGTCGATCGCCGTCAAAGGCCAGAACCAGTACGTGTTCGGATCCGCAGACTATATCTACGGCATAAGCGACGCGAATTTCGGACTGGCGATCACGGACTACGCCGTACCTTTCGTACAGATGGTCATCTCGGGACTTATCCCTTATTCCTCGGGGAATGCGGGCAATCTCTCGTATGACCTGCAGACTCAGAAACTCCAGTGGATCGAGTTCGGCTCCATGCCGATGTTCTACCTGACCTATGAGTCGGCGCTGAAACTGCGCGATACCGGCGCGGATACGCTTTTCTCCTCCACATGGAGCGACTGGAAGCCCGTACTCACCGACAGCTACAGGGAGTTTAAGGAGAATTTCGGCGCAATCGCGGGCAAGCGCATGACCACGCATACCGTACTCAGCGAGAAGTCGAGAAAGATCGAGTACGAGGACGGAACCGCGATATATCTGAACTATTCGGATAAAGATGAGACCTTCGAAGGGATCACGATCCCTGCAAAGGATTATGTAGTGATCGGAGGTGGACGCTGATGGCTGAAAATACCGCACCTGTTACAAAAAAGAGAAAGCGCGTCCTCTCTTTGAGAGCCAAGAACGCGTTAAAGGGACTGGTCTTCGTAACTCCGTTCATTATCGGACTCATTGCCTTTTTCATCTATCCGATATTCTTCTCTTTGAGGATAAGCATTGCCGAGACCGTAGAGATCATCGGAATGAAGCTCAAAGGCATTACGTTTTACCAGTACAAGCGCGCGTTTGTCGAGGATGTCGATTTTGTACCGACCTTCATCGACACCGTAAAATACACGCTTACGACCTTCCCGCTCACGATCATCCTTTCACTGATCATCGCGATCCTGCTGAACAAGGAGATCAAGGGAAGAGGACTGTTCAGAGTGATATTCTTCATTCCTTTCCTGCTGGGAAGCGGTGAGATCATGAGACAGCTCTTAAACCAGGGCGTTGACCGTGCCGTCTTAAACATCGCAGACGGACGCATCATCCCCTACAATGTTTTAAGTTACTTCGGAACGACGATAGTCGATGTCGTTCAGGGACTGTTCGGAACTCTCGTTACGGTCCTGTGGCGAAGCGGCGTACAGATACTCCTGTTCCTTGCGGGACTGCAGAGCATCTCGCCCGCGCTCTACGAAGCGGCCAGGATCGACGGAGCTACAGAGTGGGAGCTTTTCTGGAAGGTTACGATCCCGATGATCTCCCCGATGATGCTGCTGACTCTCGTTTATACGATAGTCGATTCCTTTACGAGCATCGATAACAAGCTGCTCGCGTACATCAAGACCTACGGTTTTTCGAATGCCGAATTCTCGTATGCGTCGGCACTCGGCTGGATATACTTCGTCTTTATCGGACTCCTGGTAGCGATCATATTCGGCATCATGAAGAAATACATGCATACAAGCGAAGTTGAGGAGGTAAGAAAGCGTGAGCGCAAGCACAGAGTCATTACAATTGAAAAAGCCCGCAGAACTACCTACTGATAACAAGTTCAAGCTTCGCATGCGGCTCTTCGCGAGAAGATACCTGACCGAAACCGGTATTAAAAAGCTTCTGCTGCGGATCGTAATGTATCTGCTGGTCTGCGGTCTGGCGTTCGTTTTCCTGTATCCGTTCCTTTACATGATCGTTAAGTCGCTCATGACAAACTCGGATCTGATCAGTTCGTCCGTAGCATGGCTCCCGACGGAGCTCAAGTTCGAGAACTACGCGCTCGCGCTCGATCTGATGAAGGGAAAGGTTTTCGCCAAGAACTCGGTGCTCGTTACCGTGGTCGCCTGTATCGGACATGTTTTTTCGTGCTCCTTCATAGGCTACGGTTTCGCGAGATATAACTTCCCCGGGAAAAAGCTTCTGTTCGTGTTCGTCATCCTGGCGTTCATCGTACCCACACAGACGCTGATCATCCCGTCGTACCTGACCTATTCGCGTTTCGGATGGCTCAACACCTACCTTCCGCTCACTGTTCCCGCGTTCTTCGGCTTCGGCCTGCGCGGAGCGCTGTATGTGTTCCTGTTCAGACAGTTCTTCCTTACGGTGCCGCGGAGCCTTGAGGAGGCGGCGAGGATCGACGGCTGCGGATTCTTCAGGACCTACTGGAAGATCGTATTCCCGCTGGCGCGCGCGACCATCGTTGTAGCGCTCGTTCTCGCGGTAGTATGGCACTGGAACGATTCCTACGAGCCCGGCATCTACATCACGAGCCCGGCCAAGCAGTTCCTTCCGCCCAGGATCAGACTGATCGTTGAGGCGGCAAACGCGCTTCCCGACCAGCAGCAGGAGATGCTCCGCCAGCTCGGTCTTGAGGAAGGCGAAGATACTCTTAACGATGCTGTTGTTATGGCGGGTGCCGCCATCATCAGCGCACCGGTACTTCTGTTCTTTGCATTTGCCCAGAGGCAGTTCATGCAGGGAATCGAGCGTTCCGGAATCACGGGCGAATAAGCCCGCAACCAGGTATTTCCCGGGGGACGATCCGAGGAGACGTTTTCCGTGAGATATACAAAAATATTTTAAATTCAGGGAGGATTTACAATGAGAAAACTTCACAGGATTCTCGCAGTTCTTCTGGCAGTTGCCATGATCGCAAGCCTTGCTGCATGCAACAAGAGCACAGACGATCCCAATGCAGGCCAGAACACCACGACCACTGCGCCTACAAAGGCACCCGACAATGGTCAGACAACAACACAGGCTCCTTCGGACAACACAACACCTACCGATGAGCCCGCACAGCCCGAGCCTCCTATGGCTCTTACAATCTCACTTCCCTCCGATAACGAGCACGTTGCCAACGGAGAGAACGACGCTGAGATGCAGTACTACCAGAAGCTGATCGATGAGCTTCAGGAGAAGACCAACACAACTCTTTCGTTCGAGTGGCTTGCTCAGGCAACCTACTACGATGAAGAGCACCTTGGACTTAAGATCTCCACAAAGGACGTTGCCGATATCCTTGTAGTTGGTAAGGACGCTACTTTCCTTGCAGCAGCTGAGGAAGGCCTTTTCTGGGATCTTGCTCCCTACATCGATGATTATCCGAACCTTGCGACCATCCCCGAGGCTACCCGTCAGAACGCTTCCTACAACGGCAAGATGTACGGTATCCCTCGTTCGAGAACACTTGCACGTAACGGTCTCGGCTACCGTCTTGACTGGCTCAACAACCTGAACCTCGCTGAGCCTACAGACTGGGAGTCATTCCACAACATGCTCTACGCTTTCACTTACAACGATCCCGACGGCAACGGTGTTGACGATACCGTAGGTCTCGGACTTGACCAGTGGACCGGCGTATGGAACATCATGATGGTTTGGTTCGGCGTTCCCAATGAGTGGGGTCTTACCGCTGACGACAAGCTTATCTACAAGGTTGAAACTCCCGAGTACATCACCGCTCTTAAGGCATTCCGTGACCTCTATGCAGAGGGCGTTATCAACAACGGCGCTAACGGTGTTCCGGATCTTATGGATGAGACACTTACACCCGGTAAGGCAAGAGATAACCTGTTAAGAGCAGGTCTTGCAGGCTGCGGCGTACAGGTTCTTGACGACCAGAGAAAGGTTGAGACCTATTTCGAGAGCGACGATGTCGGACTCGCTACCGCTGACGATCCCATCTACACTCTTCAGGGCTATGTAGATACCGGTAAGGGCGCATTCTGCCTTCCTACCACAGGTATGAACAACCTGATCGCAATTTCCACAAAGAACATCAAGACCGAGGATCAGTTAAGAAGAGCTCTCCAGTTCCTTAACGACCTCAACAACGGCGAGATTCTTAACCTCATCGAGTACGGTTGGGAAGGTCTTACCTACGAGATCGACGAAGACGGCTATGTATCACTCTTTGACGCTGAAAAGCTTGCTGAGACCGGTGTTCAGTCATCTCAGTGGAACTTCGGTTTCAACCAGATGATCCCTTACTTCACCGCTCCCGAGAACGCACGTCCTGTTGACCGCAACCTCTACACCAGCGAGATCACCAAGCTCGAGCAGAAGCTCTATGCTGAGGATATCCAGTACTGCGTACCCAACTACGGCGCAAGCTTCACTTCGGATACTTATGTAACAGACGGCAAGACTCTTGATACCATCATTGCCGACGCTCAGCAGCAGTTCATCCTCGGCCAGATCGATGAGTCCGCTCTTCTTGAGGCTATCGCTACATGGAAGACCTCCGGCGGAGACAAGGTTACCGCGGAAATGAACGCGCTTTACCAGCAGTTCAAATAATGTTTTAAAACGAAACGCATAGTTTTTCTATGACTATTTACAGGCAGCATACGTCGCTTGTATGCTGCCTGCTTTAAAAAAACGGGGACAGCGTGGATCTGTATGAAAATAAAGATCAAAAGCATTGATAAAAAATATGTGACTGTCGGGTGGGACAGTGTGAAGGACGCGGACGGATACGCCCTGTTCTGGGCAGATTCGGACAGCCCTTCGATGGTTTATCAGAAAAGATATTCGGGGAAAGACACCGAATTTACATTACTCAAATCCACTCATATTCCGCACTGGTTTTACGCGGAAGCATATAAAGACGGAAAAATGCTCGAAAGAAGCGAAAAGCTTGCTTCCGGGATAACATATAAACTTAACCCGCGGCTTGAGAAACTGAACAGAGGACTGGTTGCGGCAGGGACCGGCGAGGGTATATTCCTGGCATGGAGGATGTTTAAGGACGAGGTTAAATCGGCCGACGCATCGGGCATGAGAGGAACCGATTATTCGGTATACCGCAACGGCGAAAAGATCGCATTTGTCACCGATTCGACCAACTGGCTGGACCGTGACGGAAAAGAAGGCGACACCTACAGTGTGGCGCCCGTATCCGACGGATGCGAAGGCGCGAAATGCGCTCCGGTTTCGGTGATCAAAGGCGGCAAAAACTATATCGAGATACCTCTTAAAAAGCCCGAAGGCGGAGTAACTCCGGCGGGCGAGGAATATACATATTCAGCGAACGACATGAGCGTCGGCGACATCGACGGAGACGGAGACCTCGAGTTCTTCCTCAAATGGGATCCTTCGAACTCCCATGACGTTTCGCACAGAGGCTATACGGGAAACTGCTATATCGACTGCTACAAAATGGACGGACGTCTTATCTGGCGTCTCGACATGGGACGCAACATCCGTGCCGGCGCGCATTATACGCAGTTCATCGTATATGATTTTGACGGCGACGGAAAAGCAGAAATGTCCGTAAAGACGGCTCCGGGCACGAAAATGACCGTGTTCGGCGAGGACGGAAGAGTTGTTTCCGAGAGATTCATCACACTGCCCGACGCCGATATCAAGGCCGGCATAACCCACGAGGACAATTATGTCTGCACCTCGGCCAATTTCTGCGAATATACGGTCAACCGCTTCATGAACTGGCGCGAACAGCCTGAGGTAAAGAGCGGACAGTGGCCCGATACGCTGGAAAAATGCTGGGATATACCGCAGCGCTACGAGTATCCTCTCTCCAGGAAGGACGCGAGCGCTCTGGCCGATTTCTATTTTGACGAATACGCGCCCGCCAAGGACCCCAGGAACAAGCTCAGAGAGTTCGAGGGCTTTATCTACGAAGGCCCCGAGTACCTTACGATGTTCGCGGGTGACGGCAGGGAGCTCGAGACCATAGAATTCCCCGTGCTCCGTGACGATGACGGTCTGCGCTGGGGCGATTACGCATGGCGCAGGATAGAGCCCTGCAACAGAGTCGACAGGTTCCAGTCGGCTGTGGGGTATCTGGACGGCGAGAACCCGTTCCTGATCATCTGCCGGGGGTATTATACCAGGACCACGATCACGACCTACCGTTTCAGGAACGGCAGGCATGAGGAGTATTTCCGCGTGGATTCGGGCTATGTTCCCATGGACAACCCGTTCGGGCATCACTGCTCGCCCGACGGCACCGATCCCGTTTACGGCTGCATCACGGGTCAGGGCGATCACAGCCTGTCCGTGGCCGATATCGACGGTGACGGCTGCCATGAGATCATTTACGGCGCGTGCGCGATCGACAACGACGGAAGCGTGCTCTATTCCTCGAAGGACAAAATGCCCGACGGCAGGATGGTAAAGCTCGGCCACGGCGATTCGATGCATGTGGCGAGGATCAATCCCGACAGGCCCGGCTTCGAGATATTCAACGTATTCGAGGGCGCTGATTCTGTGCCTTACGGATATGCGTTAAGAGACGCCGAGACCGGAGAGGTATTCTTCGGTGAGAGAGCGGACAGAGACCTCGGCAGATGCATGATAGGAGATGTGTGCCCCGGTGTCAGGGGACTCCAGGTATGGGTCGGCAAGATCCGTGACTGCAAGGGCAACTTCATTGACGCTCCCGTTCTCGGAACTAATGCGAATATAAAATGGGCGGCGGACCTTTCGACGCAGGTGATCGACGGCGTGGATTATGTCGGCGGACATCATATCGGCGTGATAGGTGACAATACACACGGAGTGATGCTCGCGCCCGAGGGCTGCGCGACCAACAACGGAACAAAGGGCAATCCCTGCCTCATTGCCGATATCATCGGCGATTTCAGGGAAAACCTCATTCTGCGCACCGAAGACAGCTCTGCGGTAAGGATCTACATCAATACACAGATCACGAAGCACAAGCTCTTCACGCTGCTCCATGACACGATGTACCGCTGCGGAGTCGCATGGCAGAACAATGTTTACAACCAGCCCTGCTACACCTCGTTCTACTATGCTTCGGACATGGATTTCAGAGACGTCCTGCCCGAGCTCGGTATCGAAAAATAAGGTGTTAGTTCATGAGTTCTGTGCTATACTATGCTGTGACAGTATTTTTCATGGCAAAGGTTGGTGCGGCACATGAGCAATGGCGATATTAACGATAAAAAGAGTACCGGAACAGCGCGCAGGAAGAACAGACTCGTTTCCCTGGCGCTGTTCATACTGCGTCGGATATCGAAAAAGGTCGAACAGCTGGAGGACGGTTCGCCCGAAAAGGAGGAATATGCCCGTCTGAGCAGCAGCTTCGGGAATTTTTCCGAGGATCCCGGCATACTCAAGGATACGATCACGCGGCAGCAGAACAGCATTCAGCAGATGTTCGAGCTGCATCTGTTAAACGACGGTATCCGTTCGGAGGATGAGTGGGACGATTATTTCAAGACCCTGAACCTGCCGAAATACGAGTATTTCATGACGGCTGTATCGGTTATCGACGTAAGGTACAATTCACATATTCAGACCGCGATCGACGAAGACGCGATAAGCCTTCAGCTGATCGAGGATATGCCGGAGGAGCTCAAAGGTCTGCTCTGGATGCCTCCGGTATATAACTCCTGCACCATTTTCTCGCTGATCGGAGACAATGATGAGGAGGCTCTCCTCAAAAAGGTCGAGTCCTATTACGAGGGGATGCAGAAATACTGCAGCGAAAAGACCGGACTCTATATCATCATGGGAGTCAGCGGTATTCACAGCGAGCATAAAAAGATACGTCTTGCCTACAGAGAGAGCGCCATGGCAATGATGTACAACGAGAATGTCCGGCAGGACTATCACGAGATCGAGCAGCAGGTCATCGAGAACGGAGTCGATACCTCCAACAGCCTGCGTTTTTACGTGGACAAGATGTTCTGGGACGGGCAGACCCATCCCGACGGATACGACCCGCACTACGAGAACGATCTCTATCAGGCGCTCAAAGAGGCAGACAAGCAAAAGGCATACAAGTGCACGGACAGATTTGCGGAGTTCCTTCTCACGAAAAAGACGACGGACGAGGCGCTGTACTATATCCTGCGCTACGTGGACAAGGTAGTTATGTCCGCGGTCGAGTCGGATATCAGGCTGGAGGAGATATTCCCTTCGGGCATGCGTTTCCATTACAGGGAGCTGATCTCGGAGCTGGAGCCGCGCCGTATACGAGTGTATATCAAGCAGTTCTTCATCGATCCGCTGATCAAATGCGTGAACGAGCGCATGGAGGACAGATCCCACCAGATCATCAAGATGATCGACGATCTGATCGACGAGACGCACGGCAACATACTGCTGTCGGAATGCGCGGACAGGCTCGGACTCAAGCAGAACTACATCTGGAAGGTGCTCAAAAAGGAACGCGGCAAGGGCTTCACCGAATACGCCGAGAAGCGCAAGATCGACGAAGCAAAGAGGCTGCTCCTCGAAAAGCAGCTTTCGGTACAGGATATAGCTGCGACACTCGGTTATGCCAATGCACAGAATTTTATCAGGTTTTTCAGTAAAGCTACGGGTCTGACCCCCGGCAAATACAGAAAACTGAACTGATCAGGGAAGGACGGCATACAGGGCATGGCAGTTGATCTTTCCGGAACCTGGACGGTCCGGACAAACAACGGGATCGAAAGTACGATCACGCTTCCGGGCACCATAAACGGTGCCGGACTCGGCGACCCCGCATCACGGGACACCGAATGGATCAGCGGCCTTCATAACCCTTTCTGGTACGAAAGAGAAGAATACAAAAGCGGAGATACGGAGGATTTCCATGTGCCCTTTCTGGCGCAGACACGTACGCATTACGTCGGGAAAGCAGAGTATCTGCGCGATTTTGAGGTATCTGAAGAGGGCGAATATTATTTCTTTATCGAACTTTCCAAATGGCGCGTCACGGTAGCCGTGGACGGAGAGGAAAAGGGCAGCGATGAGAGTCTTTGCGCGCCTTTCTGCTTCGGACCGATATTCTTGCCTGCAGGACGCCATGAAATACAGATTACGGCAGACAATTCGATGCAGCATCCCTACAGGCCGGATTCCCACGGCATATCGGATGCTCTTGGCGCATGCTGGAACGGCATGGCGGGAAGGATAGAGGTTCTCTCCGCAGCAGAACTGCAGGCAGAGCGCGACGCACGCCGCGCTTACGCAGCATCGCATCCGTGCCGTGCAGAAGTATGCGGCAGAAACATAACAATAAACGGTAAAGCGCAGTACATGAGGGGGACGCACTTCGGAGGGGGATTCCCTGAGACGGTGTATCCTCCTTTTGAGCGTGGTTACTGGGATCGCATTTTCGCGATAATAAAGGAGTGGGGCTTCAATTTCGTCCGATGCCACTCGTTCTGCCCTCCGGAAGCGGCCTTTGCAGCCGCGGACGAAGCCGGTCTTTTTCTTCAGATCGAATGCGGGATGTGGAACAGGTTCACGCCGTCTGATGAGAAGATATACGGGGTCCTGCTGCGCGAGACACGCAAGATACTCGAAGCGTTCGGACATCATCCTTCATTTGTGATGCTCTCGCCCACGAACGAACCATCGGGCAACTGGTACGAACCCTTAAAGAGATGGGTCCGCGACGCGCATGCGATAAACGATGAGCTCGGATATTCGGGGCGCAGGATATTTACCGCGCAGTCGGGCTGGTATTACGATCAGACGCCGGCCGAGATCTCCGGGACCGATTATGTGTATTTCCACAGATCTGCTTACGGACCGATAAACGGCGGAATGATCAGGAACAGCAGGGGCTGGCGCGGAAAGGATTATTCACCTTCGCTCGAGGGGTGCACGCTCCCTGTTATCTCGCATGAGATGGGACAGTGGTGCGCATATCCGGATCTTTCGGTGACGGAAAAGTTCACGGGACCGGTAAGAGGCGGCAACTACGAGATATTTAAGGAGACCGCACGCAGGAACGGAGTTCTCGGGCTTAATAAGGAGCTTACCCATTGCTCGGGACGTAATCAGGTGAGATTCCTCAAGGAAGAATTCGAGGCGAATTTCAGGACGCGCGAGATCACCGGCTTTGAGTACCTCGATCTGCACGATTATACGGGACAGGGGACCGCGGTGGTCGGGGTCCTCGATCCTTTCTTTGACAGCAAGGGCTATGTGACGCCCGAAGAATTCAGGCAGTTTAATTCTGAAGTCGTGATCCTCGCGAGGATGAACGGCTATGTATATAAAAATACGGACAGGCTTTCGGCCCGAGTTGAGATATGCAACTTCTCGGGAGCCGGGATCACGGCCGCGGCTTTAAAGTGGAAGCTGGTCCGCGGCACGGGATATGACGGCGCTTTGGAAACCGCATCGGCAGAGGATTCCGCCTTTGAACAGGCGCATGCAGGCATCATAGAGTGCCCCGCGATCGCAGCCGGAGAAAATACTTTCATCGGAGTGATAGAAGCGGATCTTTCGGGTATCACGGAAAGCAGCAACCTTGTTCTGGAGTCGGAACTTATCGCCAAGGACGGCAGCAGGCTGTCGCACAACAGCTGGAGGCTCACGGTTTTCGCGGATTATGGTGAATCCGAAGATGCCGGGAACTGCGGTGATGTCGGTACGGGAGGTATGTCGGACCGTGAACGGGATGCGGCATCGCGGCCCGTTATCGCACGCACGGCGGAAGAAGCCGGGGCGCTCCTTAAGGAAGGCCGCACGGTCATCTTCATGCCTTATATGTCCGACATGGACTTTGAGTGCCCGCCGTTATCGTTGAGGAATGTGTTCTGGAACGCGCAGATGGGACCGAAGTGGTCGAGACCGCTCGGCATATCCGTGGATACGGAATCGCCTCTGTTTAAATATTTCCCCACTTCAAGATCGGGAGGCTGGGAATGGGAGAATATCCTGGAGACCGCAAGAGGCCTGAATTTCCCGGCAAAATACAGATCCACGGTAAGAGCCGTGGATGACTGGAACAGGAATTATCCGCTCTCGCTCATATTCGAGGGCAGGGTATATGCCGGAAAGCTGCTGTTCTGCTCGGCCGAACTTTCAGGGGATTTTGAGGGCAGACCGGAAGCCGCGACACTTAAGAAAGCATTGATAAAGTACGCCGCGTCGGCTGATTTCGAACCTGCGCAGCAGATAGAGTGGAGCGATGTTATCAGGCATATCAGGCCGCTGTTTAAAGGCGCCGATATCATCGCATCGATCGGATGCGGAAAGGACGCCGATTTCACCGACTTGGCCGACATCAATCCGAACATTCCTTTCAGACTGGCGCCGGAGAAACTGCCCGTAACCTTCCGTATCGGGCTTAAACGGCCGGTAAGAGTAAAGGGCTTATATACTTTGCCCATACAATCCGACAGGGATTTCCCGGGCGTTATACGTGAATACGGGATAAGGATCGGCGGACGTGAGATACGAGGCGAGTGGAAGAACGGCTTTGAGACGCAGTGGGCAGAGGTCCCCGAAGCGGTCACGGACGAGCTTGAATTTACCGTCTATTCGACCTATTCGATGGGCGAGGCGGTAAGATGGTACGAGGGCGAGGACGGCTTTTACAGCAGGAAGGCGGTTGAACCGCTCGCGATAACCGCGGCTTCGCTCGGCATAGACTATGACGAGGCGGAAGGCCCCGCAGGAGTGGGAGCGCAGAAGATCCGCCGCAGCGACGAACCCTTCTGGAGACAGGAAGCGGCCAGAAGACATATTGAGATAGATATCTGATCGGGGTTTTTATGAGATTACACAGACTTACCGGAAGAACCGGATATACAACCTTCGGATGCATGTGGAAAAAGGGAGAAGTGAGCCCTTCTTCGGAATATGTATGCACGAACACCGACGGGACAGAGACTCCTCTCCAGTCGAGAGTTACCGCATTCTGGCCCGACGGCTCGGTTAAGTGGAGCGCTCACACCGCAGACGCGGACAGGCTGACCGACAGCATCGAGGTGCTGCCCGGAAAAGGCGTTGAGGCCGGCAGCGGTATCACATTGAAAAAGGACGGAGACGGCTTTATTGTTGACAACGGGAGCTTTACCGTATTTATCCCGGGAAGCGGCGCGAACCTTGTTTCAAAGATCGAGGCGGGCAGCAGGCTCGTCGCGAAGAATTTTGTACCGCAGCTGATACTGTCCTCGCCGGTTACGGTTGACGGCGATCCGGCCACGGTTGACAGGCATTTTTCCGGCAGGGTGGATAAGGCGGAGCTCGAGGAGCAGGGAAGCCTTATGTGCGCGTTCAAATTTACGGGCACACATGTCGACAGGAACGGTGCCGAAAGGCTGCGCTTCATCATCAGGATGAAGATATACGCGGGTTCCGAAAGGCTTGATTTCACGCACACATTTATCTACGACGGCGAGCCCGACAGGGATTATCTTAAGGGGCTCACGGTGAGCTTTGAGATTCCCGCTTCGGGCGAACCCTACAACAGACATATAAAATTTACGCCGGACCACGGCGTGTTCCATGAGTCTTCGATGACTCTTATCAGCTGGAGGCCGAAAGTTCCGGACGGGTTCCACGCCGCACAGATGCGCGGAGAAGTTTTGAAGCCGGAAGGACAGGCGCTGGAGGCGATGGAGCGGATCATGAAAGATATCCCGTTCTGGGATGAGTACGATCTGTGCCAGGACAGCGACAGTCATTTCATGATCAGGAAAAAGCTCGCGGGCGATCATCTCTGCTATATCGACAGCCTGCACGGTAACAGGGCGAAGGGCGCCGCGTTCGTGGGCACTGAGGCCGGCGGAGTGATGGCGGCGATCCGCGATTTCTGGGAGAAATATCCTTCGGGATATACGGTTTCGGGAATGACATCGGATACCGTGCGCATGAGCGTGCATATCTGGTCGCCCTCCGCAAGACCATACGATTTCAGGCATTACGCGGACAGAGGCTACAATCAGGTCTGCTATGAGGGCTATGATTACAAGGGGGCCGATCCTTACGGGATCGCCTGCACGAATGAATTTTCGCTGAAGTTTACCGATACGCTCTGCGTGAGCGACGAGGAACTGCTCACATTCGTATCGGATATCGATACCGCGACGCTCTATGTCGGGGATCCCGAATATTATCACGAGCTCAGGGCCTTCGGTTACTGGTCGCTCGTTAAGAAAAATACGGAGCTTGAGCGGAAGCTAGAGAAGGATCTCGAGACCTCGTTTGAATTTTACAAGAATGAGGTTGAGCAGCGTAAATGGTACGGCATGTTCAATTACGGCGATTTCATGCATACCTACGATCCCGACCGTCATGTTTGGAGATATGACGTCGGAGGCTACGCCTGGGACAATACGGAGCTCGTCCCGACGCTCTGGCTGTGGTATTACTTCATGCGCACCGGCCGCGCGGATGTGTTCAGGCTGGCAGAGAAGCTTTCGCGCCACACCTCCGAGGTGGATGTATATCACATCGGAAAATACAAGGGCATGGGCTCGCGCCACAATGTGATCCATTGGGGCTGTCCGTGCAAGGAAGCCCGCATCGCGATGGCGGGACATCACAGATTCTACTATTACCTGACGGGCGACAGACGCCTCGAGGACATTTTCGATGAATTAAAGGACAACGAGGCGACGTTCTTAAACCGCGATCCTCTCGGAGATTTCTATCCGAAGGAGGAAATGGTCGAGCCCTCGCACGCGAGGAGCGGCCCCGACTGGTCGTCACTGTGCTCGAACTGGATGACCGAGTGGGAGCGCACGGGCGATACGAAATACCGCGACAAGATACTCGTCGGCTCGCAGGACATAAAGAACGCACCGTTAAAACTTGTTTCGGGACCCGATTTCGAATTCAATCCGAACACGCTGCACCTGCACTACATCGGCGAGCGTACGACCGGCGGAACCCACCTGCAGATATGCATGGGAGCGCCTTCGGTATGGCTTGAGATGGCGGATCTGCTCGATGACGAAGAGTGGAAGGATATGCTCGCGGAGTACGGCAGATTCTACTTCCTGCCCGATGACGAGAAGCAGAAGGAATCGAACGGACTGATCGGCGACAGAAAGTTTACGATCCCGATGTTCGCGACCGGCATCGGCGCATACGGAGCCGCGAAGCTTAACGACAAAGTGCTTGCCGAAAGAGCTGTAAAGACTCTCCTGGAAGAGCAGTACAGGCCCTTCTCTCCCAACGGCTACGAGACGGTGACGGTTCCGGACGCCGGCAACTGCGCGGAGCTTAAAGAGATCGCATGGATCTCGACAAACCATGCCGCTCAGTTCGGACTGAACGCGATAATGCTGATGGAATTTTTGGAGGACTGCTGATGAAATATTATCTGGCCGTTGATATCGGCGCTTCGAGCGGAAGACACATACTCGGGACGCTTGAGAACGGGAAAATGAAAATAGAGGAGATCTACAGATTTCCGAACGGGATGGTCGAAAAGGACGGACATAAATACTGGGACGCAGACGCCCTCTTCGGACATATCAAGGCAGGCATGAAAAAGTGCGCCGAGATCGGGAAGATCCCGGCAAGCATAGGCATTGACACCTGGGGCGTAGATTACGCTCTGCTCGACGAAGCAGGCGAGAGGGAGAGCCCCGTTTACGGGTACAGAGACAGTCGTACAGAAGGTATTGACCTTGAGGTATACAAGGTGATCCCCGAGGATGAGCTGTATGCCAGAACGGGCATACAGAAGCAGCCCTTCAACACGATCTACCAGCTGACCGCGGCGAAGAAGAATGATCCGGGATCACTCGAAAAGGCAGCTTCGATGCTGCTGATGCCCGATTATTTCAACTTTTTGCTCACGGGCAGAAGGATGACCGAATACACGAATGCATCGACCACACAGCTCTTAAATCCCGAAACCTATGACTGGGATTTCGAACTGATCGATAAGCTCGGACTTCCGCGCAGGATATTTACAAAGATCGCGGAGCCCGGAACGGTACTCGGAAGCCTGAAGAAGGAGATTGCGGAAGAGGTCGGATTTGACTGCAGTGTAGTTCTTCCGGCCACACACGATACGGGTTCGGCCGTCGCTGCGGTTCCTTCTGCCGAAGACGATACGCTCTACATCAGCTCCGGAACCTGGTCGCTGATGGGCTGTGAGCTGAAAAAGGCAGATACTTCGGAGGAGAGCAGAAAAAGGAATCTTACCAACGAAGGCGGATACGATCACCGTTTCAGATACCTGAAGAACATCATGGGACTGTGGATGATCCAATCGGCGAAGGCTGAACTGGCTCCCGACATGAGTTACGGCGAGCTGTGCGGGGCAGCGTCGGAAGCGGCCATCGGCTCCATCATCCCCGCGAACGACGGCAGATTCTTAAGTCCCGCGAGCATGAGCGAAGAAGTGAGAGCGGCCTGCCGCGAGAGCGGACAGGATGTGCCCGAAACGCCCGCTGAAGTGGCGGCGGTCATTTACAACAGCCTTGCGAAATGCTATGCGGACACGCTCCGCGAGATCGAAGAGATGACGGGAGTGCATTACCCCTGCATCCATGTGATCGGAGGCGGATCTAACGCGGATTATCTGAACAGGATCACTGCGAAGTTCTGCCAAAGGGCCGTATATGCCGGACCTTCCGAGGCTACGGCTATAGGAAACCTTCTGGTCCAGATGATCGCAGACGGTGCGATACCCGATCTTGAGACCGGAAGAGGAATCGTATTTGATTCCTTCGACGTAACGGGTTACAGTTGGGACGATTAAGTGAAATAAATCAGTGAAAAAGCTTGAAAATAAAACAATTCAGGAGGGTAACATGAGTTATTCGGAAGCAAAAGAAAGATACGCAAAGCTCGGCGTCGATACAGACGCTGCGATCGAGAAACTGAAGAAGATACCGGTAGCGCTTCACTGCTGGCAGCTGGACGATGTAAAGGGATTTGACCAGGACGGACCGCTCACCGGCGGCATCCAGACCACGGGAAATTATCCCGGAAAGGCAATGACTCCCGAGCAGCTGTTTGCCGACTATGAGAAGGTTTTCGAGCTGACTCCCGGCACAAAGAAGATCAATGTGCACGCAAGCTACGCGATCTTCGAAAAGGGTGAGTATGTGGACCGCGACGCGCTTGAACCCAAACATTTCGCAAAATGGGTAGAGCTTGCGAAGAAGCATCATGTGGGACTTGATTTTAACCCCACATTCTTCTCGAGTCCCCGTGTGAAGGACGGGCTGACTCTTACCAGCCCCGACGAGGAGACGAGAAAGTTCTGGATCCGCCACGGACAGGCGTGCCTGCGCATTTCCGAGTATTTCGCGAAAGAGACAGGCATCCCCTGCGTTATGAACATCTGGATCGGCGACGGCTATAAGGACATTCCCGCCGACAGGCTCGGGCCGAGGCTCAGATACAAGGATTCGATCGAGCAGATCCTTTCGATCCCTTACAACCGCGATCTTGTTAAGCCCTGCGTTGAGTCGAAGGTATTCGGCATCGGCGTTGAGGCGTACACTGCAGGCTCCGCAGAGTTCACACTGAGCTTCGCAGCGACCCACGAGGGCGTTATGCCTCTTATGGACAACGGTCATTATCATCCGACCGAGGTCGTTTCGGACAAGATCCCCGCATTGATGTGCTTCTTCCCCGAGTTCGCACTGCATATCACGAGACCGATCCGGTGGGATTCGGACCATGTTGTGCTCTTTGACGACGAGACCAGAGAAATGGCAAAGGAGATCGTACGCTGCGGCGGCATCGGCAAGGTTCACATGGCGCTCGATTATTTCGACGCTTCGATAAACAGGATCTCCGCGCTGGCGACAGGCTACAGAAGCTGGCAGAAGGCTCTTCTCGAGGCTCTCTGCACACCTTTCGGAACCTTAAAGGAACTGCAGGATACGAATCAGCTCAGCAAAAAGATGGTAATGCAGGAGGCCGTGAAGCTTCTTCCGCTCGGCGAGATATGGGACGAGTACTTAAGACGCGAGGGCGTGGTCGACGATTTCGGCTTCTACGATGAGATCGAGAAGTATGAGAAGGATGTACTGCTGAAGCGATAAGAAGTTTCGGACGGAAAGTAAAGATATACTGGTGAAAGGATTAGTTTGTATGAAAATACTTGATGCTGAATTTGTAAAAGGCTTTATAAGAATGGCCAACGACGGCTGGGAACAGGGCTGGCACGAGAGAAACGGCGGCAACCTGTCCTACCGCATCCGCCCCGAAGAGGTTGAGAGCGTAAAGGAGAACTTTATTCCGAAGGACTGGACTCCGATCGGGACCACGGTTCCCGCTCTGGGCGGGGAATATTTCCTCGTTACCGGTTCGGGCAAGTTTTTCAGGAACTGCGTCATCGATCCCGCGGATTCGATGTGCGTGATCGAGCTCGACAAGGCGGGTGAGAATTACAGGATCGTCTGGGGACTCGTAAACGGAGGCCGTCCGACATCCGAGCTTCCGAGCCATCTGATGAACCACGAGGTGAAGTTCCTGATCGACCCCAAGTACCGCGTGATCTACCATGCGCATACCACGAACATCATCGCGCTCACCTTCGTGCTTCCGCTTGACGACGCGGTATTTACGAGAGAACTCTGGGAGATGGCCACCGAGTGCCCCGTAGTGTTCCCCGACGGCGTGGGCGTCGTACCGTGGATGGTTCCCGGCGGACGCGACATCGCGGTCGCTACGAGCGAGCTGATGAAGAAGTACGATCTCGCGGTATGGGCGCACCACGGAATGTTTGCGGCGGGCGAGAATTTTGACATTACCTTCGGTCTTATGCATACGGCGGAGAAGTCTGCGGAGATCCTTGTTAAGGTGCTCTCTATGCGCCCCGACAAGCTGCAGACGATCACGGTACAGAACTTTAGAGACCTGGCAAGGGACTTCAAGGTAACACTTCCCGAGAAGTTTTTATATGAGAAATAAACAAACAGAGGAGCAGAAAAATGGCTTTTGAATTTGACCGCAAACTGATAGAGGATGTTGTCGACAGGATCGTCGAGCGCACGATGCGCATGGACCTGACATGGGACTGGCCCTGCGGAGTTGCCTACTACGGCATCAGCAAGGCATATGAAGTTACCAAAAACGAAAAGTATCTCAAGCTCATGAAGGACAGGATCGATTTTTACATCGAACTCGGACTTCCTTCGGTATGGACCGTAAATACCTGCGCGATGGGACACTGCCTTATCACGCTGTATGAGGCTACGGGCGACGAGCGCTATCACGATATCCTGATGAGCAAGATAGATTATCTGCGCAACTACGCGCTCCGTTTTGCCGACAATGTGCTCCAGCACACCGTTTCGGCAAACAATGATTTCCCCGAGCAGTGCTGGGCGGATACACTGTTTATGGCCGCGTTCCTGATGCTGAGAGTCGGCGTAAAGGAAAAGGATGACGCGCTCATTGCAGATGCGCTCAACCAGTACTACTGGCATATCCAGTATCTCCAGAACGAGAACACGGGACTCTGGTATCACGGCTACAACAACATCACAAAGGACCATATGTCCGGCTTCTACTGGGGCAGGGCAAACTGCTGGGCAGCCTTTACGATGAGCCAGGTGGGACATATCCTTCCCGAGGCTTATCTCTACCCTCAGTTCCTCGAGATCGTGGGCTCCTTAAACGAGCAGCTCTCAGCGCTCAAGATGTGCCAGACGGAGAACGGACTCTGGAGAACGATCCTTGACGATGAGGAGAGCTACGAGGAGATCTCGGCATCCGCGGGTATCGCGGCGGCCATGCTCGCAAAGGGCAATCCCCTTCATACTCCCTACATCAATAAATCGATAAAGGGCCTGCTCGCAAATGTTGCCGAGGACGGCCGCGTAATGAACGTTTCCGGCGGAACTGCGGTAATGAAAGACCGCGCCGGATACATGGGCATCAGCAAAAAGTGGATCCAGGGCTGGGGCCAGGGCATGGCGCTCGCGTTCTTCGCGGGACTGCTCGATACAGAGAATCACAGAAACGACGGTGCGCTTTAATGGACATTCGCGATCTCAGGTTCCTGACCGAAGATGCGGTCGAACGGGAACCGAGGCTTGGGATACCCGAGCTGAACAGCGGCTTTGTGCCTCACGATGAGCTCCGTTCGGTAAAGCTCTTAAAGCCCGAAGTGACACCGGAAGGCGCTGGAAGCGAATACGACGGAGACGGACTCGTACCTCTGCTTGCAAAGGCCGATCTCGGAAAAGAGGGCAATTTCCTCGTAAGAGCCGAAATGACGTCCAACCGCGACACCGAAGGCTTCCTGTTCGCGGGAAGACGCCGCATGGTCATGAAGCGGTCTTTTAAGGCAGGCGAGAGTTATACGGCGGAATTCGCGGTAAATGTTTCGCCGATCATTCCGAGAACCTACAGCGAGCCGATGGAGGATACGGCGCTCAACCTTGCCTTAGCCGGCAGGGGGATGACGCTTACAGGCGTTGAAGTCACGGGATTTGACGGCCCCACGGTATATATCGCGGGAGATTCGACCGTGACCGACCAGCCTGCGGCATATCCTTACGATCCCGCGCTTTCATACAGCGGCTGGGGACAGATGCTTCAGTACTTCCTCGGGCGAAGGATGGCGGTATCGAACCACGCGCACTCCGGTCTTACGACCGAGAGCATGCGCAGCGAAGGACATTACGCGATACTTTTTGACAGGATAAAAAAAGGCGACCTCTGCCTTTTCCAGTTCGCGCATAACGATCAGAAGCTCGATCACCTGAAGGCTTTTGAGGGCTATACCGCGAATCTGAAGCGGTATATCGACGAGATCAGAAGCCGCGGCGCGGTTCCGGTGATCGTATCGCCTCTCGCGCGCAACATCTGGAAAGGCGACGGCACCTACAACGATCTGCTCGGGGAATACGCGGAGGCCTGCAGGACCATCGCGGAAAAAGAAAATATCCCTTACATCGATCTTCATGCGTACAGCATGGACTTTATAGTGAAGAACGGGCGCGAGACCGCGAGGAGATGGTATTTCCCTTCGGATTACACCCACACGAACGATTACGGCGCGTACATGTACGCAGGCTTTGTGGCTTCGCGGATGTATGAGCTCGGACTGGTGCCGGGCGTTCCGGCAGGCGTAACGGAAGGCAGGCCGGAGGATCATAAGTCCGACTGGACGCCGCCCACGGAGCCTCCGGTGCTTAAGCTTCCCACCCCTCAGGGCAATGAAGTGGGGGATAATAGCACCTCAAAAGCAGGCTCCGGTGCGGCACGGACCGTAAGCATCGACCGCCCCGACGATATCCTCACACGCGCGGAGGCCTTTGAACTGGTCATCGCGACGGTGAAATTTTTCCCTACAAATGTTTACAACGACATATTCGTCGATGTGGTGGGGCACGAGGTCTACGCAGGAAGCATACAGTGCGCATGGCAGAACGGCATCATTCCGGCTTCGATGCTGAACGATCCGGAAAAGCGCATTTACCCGGACAGGCACGTGACGCTCGCCGAATTTTTGGAAATATTAAGGCTCGGATACTTAAGCCGCAGACCTGCGGGTAAGGTCATAGAGAGCTTAGACACCTGCGGACTCGCGCAGGATACGGCCGTTAAGAGAGGTCAGGCCGCGTATATATGCGGACAGGTTTCGATCTGAGAAAGAAATAAACAGGACAGGAGATAAAGAAATGCGTGAAACAACCGGTTCATTTACTCTGCCGGGAGAGGCAGGCTATGAGGAGCTGACACTGAAGCTCGCGAAAAAATGGGGAGCCGATGTGATAAGGGACAGCGACGGAACCGTTCTCTCGGATGAGATCACAAAGGCGGGTTACGGCATTTACTCGACGATATGCATTATCCGCGATCACAACGAATGGGCGAAGAAGCATCCCGACAAGCTCCAGCAGAGCTTCCTGATGTCCGACCCTGTCGTGGCGGACAAAAATACGCTTACGGTACATATCATCGACGGCTTCTTTGAGGAGCAGTTCAGGATCAATGATTCCGAGGCTTCGCTCAAGTACTGGCAGGTATTCGACCGCACAGCGGACGCCGAGATCCCGCGCGCGAACTGGGCATACGATCCTTCAAACGGCAATGTGATCATACGGGAAACAGTGCCTTTCCACACCTATACGGTAAATTTCCTGGCTTACCGCATCTGGGAAGAGATCTCCATGTACAACCATGTGACAAATAACTGGAACAAGGAGCATCTGATGCCGATCGATCCGCGCACTCCCGAGTGCTGCGAATACATGACAAAATGGTTCACGGATTGGTGCGAGGCGCATCCCGATACGACCGTGGTCAGATTTACCTCGATGTTCTATAACTTTGTATGGATCTGGGGCAGCGACCTGCGCAACAGGAACCGCTTCTCCGACTGGGGTTCGTACGATTTCACCGTAAGCCCCGAGGCGCTGGATGATTTTGAGAAGAAATACGGTTACGCACTCACCTCAGAGGATTTCATCAACAAGGGCAAGCTCCATGTGACTCATATGCCGCCCACAAAGAGGCAGCTCGATTACATGCGCTTTACCAATGAATTCGTTGCGGATTACGGCAAAGAGCTCGTGGCGATCGCGCATAAATACGGCAAAAAGGCTTATGTATTCTATGACGACAGCTGGATCGGAGTGGAGCCCTACAGCGACCTGTTCGAAAGCTTCGGCTTTGACGGACTGATCAAATGCGTATTCTCGGGCTTCGAGGTAAGACTCTGCGCGGGCGCGAAGGTTGCCACGCATGAGCTGAGACTCCATCCGTACCTGTTCCCCGTGGGACTCGGCGGAGCGCCCACATTCTCGCCCGGGGGAGATCCCGCGCTCGACGCGAAGAAGTACTGGATCAGCGTAAGACGCGCGCTGCTTCGCCAGCCGGTCGACAGACTCGGACTCGGCGGATATCTGCATCTGACCGAGGGCTATCCGGACTTTGTCGAGACGATCGCGGACATTATGGACGAATTCCGCGAGATCAAGGCGATGCATGAGGACGGCGGAGTATATACGCTTCCGGTAAAGATCGCCGTACTGCACAGCTGGGGAAAATTAAGGAGCTGGACGCTTTCGGGACATTTCCATGAGACATATGTGCATACGCTGATCCATATCAACGAGGCTCTTTCGGGACTTCCCGTGGACGTGCGCTTCGTGAGCTTCGAAGAGGCAAAGAACGGCGCATTGGACGGAACCGATATCGTGATCAACGCAGGCAGGGCCGGAGATGCATGGAGCGGCGGAGACGCGTGGAAGGATGCGGAGCTGGTTGCAAAGCTGCAGAAGTGGGTATATGACGGAGGAATCTTCCTCGGAGTCGGGGAGCCTTCGGCAGTCGCAGGCGGAATGACAGGCTTCGCGATGGCACAGGTGCTCGGCATCGACCTTGACGACGGCGCACGCGTATGCCACGGAAGATGGGCGTTCGACGTTGATACCGAAGCGGCGGAGCATGTATTTGTACAGGGCTCGTCGATCCCCGCGAAGGCAGGCCTGTATCTGACCGACGGACGCGCGAAGGTGCTCGCTGCGGAGAACGGAATCCCTACGCTCACAATGCACGATTTCGGCAAGGGCAAGGGCATTTACATGGCAGGTTTCGAGAAGAATAACGCCAATACGAGAATGCTGCTGAACCTCCTGCTCTACGCGAAGGGGCTGGAAGACGAAAAGTACCTGACCGACGACGCCGATACCGAATGCGCTTATTATCCCGGAAGCAAAAGACTCGTTCTCATCAACAATTCCGAAGAGGAAAAGACAGCAAAAGTGGCAACTGCGAACGGCGTGAACGTATTTACGCTGAAGCCGTTTGAGACAAAGATAATTTCCGAGTGAAAGGAAGGCAGGCAGAGATGATCAAAGGATTCAAGATGAAGCTGTACCCCGGCATGGAGGCCGAGTACGAGAAGAGACATAACGAGCTGTGGCCCGAGATGAAGGACATGATCCACGAGCACGGCGGAAGCAATTACACAATCTTTCTGGACAAGGAGACGCTCACTCTGTTCGGATACATTGAGATAACAGACGAGAAGCTCTGGAGCGAGAGCGCGGACACCGCGATCAACCGCAAATGGTGGGATTTCATGGCGGATATCATGGAGACGAATCCCGACAATTCACCCGTAGCCATCGACCTTAAGCCCCTGTTCCACCTGGATTGAGACAGGCTGCTCCGCGGCGCTGAAACGATAAACTGAAGCCGAGCTCACGAAAAGTGATATTGTATAAATAATTCGTTAAAACACCGAAGTTTTGTTGACAAAGCTCCATAACGCCTGTATAATACGTCTATAGGTGTAACTGTGCCCCGATGTGCTTTTGGGGCCTGACAGGATATTTAGGAGGAACTGAAAACTATGAAGATACTTATAGCTGAGGATGATTTCGCGAGCAGAAAATTCATGCTTCGTTTTCTGTCCAAATACGGCGAGTGCGATATAACTGTCGACGGACTTGAGGCCGTTGATGCTTTTCTTATGGCGCTCGAGGGCGGTGACGGCTACGATCTCGTATGTCTTGATATTATGATGCCCGCACTGGACGGCTATCAGACTCTTAAGGCTATCCGTGATATTGAGAAGGAAAAGGGAATCCCGGACGACAAGCGCGCAAAGATCATCATGACCACCGCGCTGAACGAGGGCCGCAACGTTACAAAGGCTTTCGAACTGGGCTGCGTAGCCTATGCCGGAAAGCCCATCGATGAGGAGAAGTTCGAGAATGTTCTCCGTAAGCTTGAGCTCATTCAGTGATCTGATCTGAACGACTGTAAGGGCCGGGGAATCCCGGCCCTTTAATTCATCTATTATGCCTGATATTGTTAATTATCATAAATTACTCGAAAAAAGAGCTGAGGTCTGGAGGGGAGCGGGCCTGACGCCCTCTGTGCTGCTTCACAGCTGTTGTGCGCCGTGCAGCAGTACCTGTCTTGAGGTTCTGACACGCTTCTGCCGGGTGACGGTCTTTTATTTCAACCCGAACATTACTTCAAAAAGCGAATATGAATACAGACTGAGCGAGCAGAAACGCCTGATAGGCGAGATGCCGTTCGAGCATCCCGTGGACCTGATCGAGGGCCGTTGGGAGCCGGAAGAGTTCCTCGAAATGGCAAAAGGACTCGAGACAGCACCCGAAAAAGGACCGCGATGCGTAAAATGCTATACGCTGCGGCTTAAGGAGACGGCGCTTAAAGCAAAGGAACTGGGCTTTGACTATTTTGCCACCACGCTTACGCTGAGTCCGCTGAAACCCGCGCCGGTGATCAATGAGATCGGGCTGGCATTGGGTTCACAGAACTCTTCGGAGACGGAATTCGGCATATTTGTCCCGAAGGGAGCGGCGTATCTGCCGACAGATTTTAAAAAGAACGAGGGTTACAAGCGTTCCATAGAACTTTCAAAGGAGTACGGTCTTTATCGTCAGAACTTCTGCGGCTGCGATTTCTCGAAGCCGAAGGAGCCCACAGCAGTGAACTAATCGGAGGTTTGAAAGTGGATTCTATCAGAAAAGAGCAGGAAGCGAGAGAACATCAGAATCTGAGCAGGTATGCGTCCTTCAGCGACTGTTCGGCGGGAAGGGACGAGTACGAGACGCCCTGTGACATCAGGACCGAGTACCAGCGCGACCGCGACAGGATCATACATTCAAAGGCGTTCAGACGTCTGAACGGCAAGACCCAGGTATTCCTTGCGCCCATGGGAGACCATTACAGGAACCGCATGACTCATACCCTTGAGGTCGCGCAGATCGCAAGGACCATCTCGAAGGCGCTGCGTCTTAACGAGGACCTGACCGAAGCCATTGCTCTCGGACACGATCTCGGACATACCCCGTTCGGGCATGCCGGCGAGCGTGCATTGAACGATATCTCGACCTGCGGCTTTGCCCATCATGAGCAGAGCATCCGCATCGTGGAGCTCCTGGAAGTTAAGAAGAACGGCAAGCACATGAACCTCACGCGTGAGGTCCGCGACGGGATCCTGAACCATCAGACCGAGGGCAGGCCTTCCACTCTTGAGGGCAAGGTCGTAAGACTTGCCGATAAGATCGCTTACATTAACCATGATATCGACGACGCGATCAGGGGCCACATTATCAACGAAGAAGACATTCCGGAGGAATATACCGAAGTTCTCGGACATACCCCAAGCAAGAGACTGAATACGATCATCCACGACATAGTTACGTCGAGCTACGATCAGCCTGACATCCTGATGACCGAGCAGGTCGGTGCAGCGATGACCGGACTTCGCGAGTATATGTTCAAGAACGTATACACGAATCCCGTTGCGAAGGGGCAGGAGAAGAAGGCGGAGCAGCTTATCAAGGAGATGTTCGGCTACTACGTTACCCACGCCGAAAATTTACCTCAGGAATTCATTAATCAGATAGAAAACGGCGACGGAAAATGCTATAATGAGATACATCTTTACTCGGACAACGAGCTGAGGCAGCTCAGAACCGAGAAGGCGGTCTGCGATTACATCGCGGGCATGACCGACAGATTCGCGGTAGCCAAGTTCCACGAGATACTGATACCGTCGAACTGGGATGTGTACTAACAGTAAAGGCTGGACAAAGGGCACGAATAAACGAAAGCTGCGAAGCAGCGACGGACGGCGAAGCCGGACGGTTTATGAGTGCTTTTGAACAGCTGTGAATAGTTACTTCGATAAAAGGGAGACTGCATGTTTTACGGGGATGACGTGATCGAGAGGGTTCGCGAGGCGAACGATATCGTCGACGTGGTAGGCACTTATGTGAAGCTGACGCGCCGCGGTTCGAACTATGTCGGACTCTGCCCTTTCCACAATGAGAAGACCGGCTCATTCTCGGTAAACAAAAACCTGCAGATATACAAGTGTTTCGGCTGCGGTAAAGCAGGAAATGTGTTTACTTTTCTGATGGAATATGATAATCTGAACTTCGTCGAAGCCGTGAAGGAGCTTGCAGATCGGGCAGGCATAGCGCTTCCGGAGCAGGAGCTGACCGAAGAGGAGAAAGAAAACCGTGACATGAAGGAGCGTCTCTTCGAGGTCAATAAAGCAGCAGCGGGCTTTTATTTCAGGCAGCTGAGGAGCGATGCGGGACGGAAGGCTTACGAGTATCTTCGCGGACGCGCGCTTTCGGACGAGACGATGAAGAAGTTCGGACTCGGCTACGCGGGACACGGCTCGGGCAGGCTCTACGAGTATCTTAAGCAGCAGGGCTTTTCCGACAGGGTACTTCACGAGAGCGGCATCTTCACCTTCAGCGAACGCGGTATATCCGACAAATTCTGGGACCGCGTCATTTTTCCGTATATGGACAAGAACGGAAAGGTTATCGCATTCGGCGGACGACTCATGGTTCCTTCGGAGAAGGCGCCGAAATATCTGAATTCTCCCGAAACCAGGATATTCATAAAGGGCAAAAACCTGTACGGCATGCATCTGGCCAGACATTCGCACGAGAAGTACATGCTCCTGTGCGAGGGTTATATGGACACGATCGCGCTGCACCAGGCCGGTTTTGACAACGCTGTCGGTTCTATGGGCACCGCGCTCACGCCGCAGCAGGCGAAGCTGATATCGGCTTACGTTAGCGAAGTGGTCCTGACCTATGACCAGGACGAAGCCGGAAGGAACGCGATACTGCGCGCGATACCGATACTGAAGGAAGCGGGCATCGTGACGAAGGTCGTGGACATGACACCCTATAAGGACCCCGACGAATTCATCAAGAACCTCGGCGCGGACGAATACCGCAAGAGGATAGAAGAAGCGGTGACAGCCTTTGATTTCGAGGCGAAGTCACTCAGGAACAAGATAGACGGAGCGGATCCCGCCCAGAAGACAAAGTTCGATCATGAGCTCGCGAAGAAGCTCGCGAAGATCGAGGATGAGCTGGAGCGGAACAATTATATAGAGGCGGCGGCCAGGGATTATAACATCGATGTCAACGCCCTGAGACGCCAGGTCAACGAATACGGACGCCTGCTGTACAACGAGCGGGTGGCCGAAGAGACGCAGGAACGCGCCAAGGAAGAACGCAGGCGCATGGCGGGAGAGAAGGATTCGGCAGTTCGGTCCGAACAGCTTCTTCTTTCGATGCTCGCGAACAACGCCGACCTTTATGAGTCGGTAAAGGATCTGATTACCGAGGAGGATTTTTCCGATCCCCTTTGTAATAAACTCGTTTCACTCGTATTTGCTTCATACGCGAATAACGGAAGACCGGTACACGCAAATATAGTTTGCAGATTTGAAGAGGTCAGGGACCAGGAAGAGGTTGCGGGGATACTTAATTCCGCGCTGTATGAGGACAGGATAGG